>Ga0082212_10001112_pt1 | contig 39468 bp, 35 predicted proteins | sample TergutNt197P3_FD_71548 | JGI IMG/M metagenome (GOLD analysis project Ga0082212, IMG submission 71548) | Neocapritermes taracua P3 segment gut microbial communities from Petit-Saut dam, French Guiana - Nt197 P3 | ecosystem: Host-associated > Arthropoda: Insects > Digestive system > Gut ...
TAAAAATATATATAATATGCTGGCAAACGGAGAAATCGACGCGTTTTTCGGTGAAAATCCCATAGAGATTATGTTTGACGGTTACAGCGATGTACGCGTGGAATGGTTTTTCCCCATGCTTTTTAATTCTGTGTCGATGGCGGCGCAGAAACCGGAGCTTGGCTCTGTTATTTCAGTCGTCCAGAAAGTCTTGGACAACGACACGCGCCATTATTTAATCGAGCTTTATAACACGGGATATAAGCAGTATCAAAGCAATAAAATGTTTACGCACCTCAGCGATGACGAGCAAGATTATATAAAGAAAAACCCGGTGTCGAGCCGGGCTGTCGATTACAGAGAAGTGGGCGGCTGTTTCAAATCGGTTTCCACTTAAAAAGCACCCATAAAACCGCCTGGTCATTGAAGGCATAAGTCAAATCACATTCAAACGCCATACCAGAAAATTGAAACCAGTCCACGATGCGCCTGGCCCAAGGACGACCTGGAACAGCAAGACCGCTTTCCGGATATTTCCGGGTAATGTTTTTAAAGGTCATAAGGCATAATTCAGCCACCTCGGGGTAGCTGTTCTTGAACGCATTTATGGCTGATTCAACCGCTTCGCCAGGGAGTTTATATTCGCGTTCAAGCATTGAGCCGGCCGTCCTCCATAGCCCGGTCTATTTGCGCCAGATCTTCTTCGGTAAGGGGTGAGGGCTCCAAAGCTTCATCATCGGCCCGCAAATAAGCGGCCAACGGAATTTCATCGCCCATTTGGACGGTTTTCCAATACCAGTTATGAGTCAGATCGCTTAAGGCTGTGGCGGTATATTTTTTGCAACAGACCTCGGTGATTTCAACTATGATCCTCTGTTCTTCATCACTTAGAAAAGTGAGATCCGGCGTTGCCAGCGACTCATAGGTGGTCGGTTCGTAATGTTCCTCGCCTTCTGTTATCTTTATCAGACCATCGACCGCAAGCTGCCCGAGAGCTTCGGCATAGCCGTCCGGCACCGGTCCACGGGGGGCCTTTACCACTTTAACGCCTGTTATGGGCTTATAATGCCAATACAGAGAAGTCAGCTCAGAAAAGACCACACTTTTTGTAAGCTTGACCGCCCCCAAAGGCCAGTTGTGCTGATTGGCCAAATGAATTATGAAATGAAGAACCTGTTTGAGTTTTTCAGTCATACGCCGCCCCCTTGACCGTAATTGCCGAGTGTTACTTTATCAGATTCAGACCGATTCCGCTTTGTAAAAAACCGTCACCAGCGGGAAATTCGTTATTCCATCAGTTGTTCCCACTCAACGCCCATCGCCGCCGCCAAACGCTTGCATGTGGTCATGCGGGGCTGCGTCTTTCCACCTTCAATCTTGGCGTAGGCCGATTGCGTTATGCCCATGCGTCGCGCAACCTCTTCCTGCGTCAGTCCCAAATGTTCACGCCACGCGCGAATAAGGGACATCCCGCCAAGGGTGGACATTTTGACCACCTCATGAGGCAGCGTTACCTCTTCATCCGGGCGTCCATCTGTGCGCTCCACGAGTTTCAAGTATTCGGCATAGGGAATGACGGCAAAGGCCGGCTTGCCGTTATGGATCAGTATCTGATGGTTAGTAGGTGCGTTCATCGCGCTTCTTGACCTCCTCTATGAGTATGACTGTCACTTCGTCGCCCGGCGTCGCTGTGAAAAATACCCGGTAGCGGCCTACGCGAAGGCGATAATCATCCCGATCCGAAAGAGCTTTGACGTTTGCCACGTCAGGCCAGTTTGCAAGAAACTCCACCGCGTCAATGATGTGTTCAACATCGTGCCGGGGGATAGGGGCAAGCTGCTTTTTGGCCTTCTTTGTCCAGTTGATTACATTCACGGGGTAATTATAACCATTTATAGCTTTTTATGCAATAAACCCAGGCCCATCATTAAGTACGTCTGGCCCGCACTTCCCCCTCGGACCCGCCACGAAGCCCTGGTTGACGTAACCCGGCCCGGCGGTTACAATGATTTAATTAACCTGAAGGAGCCGGCATGAGTGAAGCAAACCAACTGACCGAGGCCCTGAAAAAGGCCTCCGCCGAACCGGAGGCCCGCCCGGCCTTCTACGAACTTCTGCTTAAGACCACCATCTTCGTGCCCGGCATCCGCCGGGAAGGCCAGAACGGGGCCGCGCCCCAGTTCGGCTTCAAGCAGTGGCCCCAGCCCACGGGCGCCACGGCCATCCCCTTCTTCCCCGACCTGGAGGGCCTGCAAAAAACCCTGGGCCAGGAAGAACCCTATCTGACCCTGCCGACCCTGGACCTTTTCCGCATGACCCGGGGCACGACCCTGGTTTTGACCTGCCAGGACGGCCTGGGCAAGGCCTTCAAGCCGGACGAGGTGGACATGATCCTGTCCTCCGGCCTGGCCCTGGACCCCCTGGCCGCGGCCCTGGAAAAGGCCGTGCGGGAGGAAAACAACGAAAACAAGGCCACCTTCTACCGGATATTCATCAACTCCCAGGTCTTCGTCTTCGGCGAACCCCGGACCCCGGAGGGGGAACCCCGGACCTTGGAGGGAGAGCCCGCAGGCCCCAGACCCCTGGGCCCGGATGATAAATTCGTCATCGCCACCATAAGCCACCCCCAGAAGGAAGGGGAGAGGATCATCCCCTTTTTCAGCTCCGGCGATCTTTTGCAGCGGGCGGCCAAGGCGGCCAACCTGCCCCCCCAGACCACCTTCCTGGGCTTGCCCTCCCTTAACCTCCTTAAGATGGCCAGAGGCATGGGCCTGCCCATGGTGCTGAATCTGGGGCCCATGACCTACAAGATATTCCATCCGGAGGAGATAGACTTCCTCCTGGCCCAGGTCAAGCCGCCCCCAATGTACGAGGAACGCCAACTGCCGGCCGGCAGCCAGGTCGCCCTGACCCCGCCGGAAGTCTATCCCCAGGAACTGGTGAGGGTCTTATTGGATTCCCTGCCCGGCCTCCCGGAAGTCAAGGCGGCCTACCTCACCACTATGAAGGAGAACTCGCCCGAGGCCGAGCCCGTCCTGGTCATCGGCCTGGAAACCGAAGAGGGGGCTGATATTTCCGAAATACTCCGGAAGACCACTCCCCTGGTGGCCAGCCACGCGCCGAAGGGCCAGGCCGTGGATTTCACCCAGGTCAAGCCTGGCGAAAAGGGTCTGAGCCAGTTATTGCTGGAAAAAATCGAGCCTTTTTACCGCCGGCCTCTGCCGGGAACCGGGGCTTTAAGAACCGAGGCTCTACAAGGACCGGAGACCCCGGAAGGAACCGTAGCCCCAGCCGCCCAAGAAGAAGGGCCAACGGCCCCAACGGCCCCTACCGGCCTTTTCGCCCGTCTGAAGAGGGTTTTCAAGGGTTGACCGAATTGATCAGCACTTCCTTAAGAATGAAGGATGCTCATGCCCGCCCCTGAATGGAAACTGCCGCCCAAAGACATTGAAGAGCGGAGCTTCGCCATCATCGCCGCCGAAGCCGGGGTCCATAACTGGACCGAGGCCGAATGGACCATAGTGCAGCGCCTGGTCCACACCAGCGCCGACTTTGAATATGTGGGCGGGACCGTCATCAGCCCCGGGGCCATTTCCGCGGGCCTGGCGGCCCTGCGGGCCGGCGCGGCCATAATCACCGACACTAAAATGGCCCTCTGCGGCATCAACTCCGCCCGCCTGGCCCCCTGGGGCAGCCGCCTGGTCTGTCTCATCGCCGACGAGAGGACCCAGCGCCGGGCCCGGAAAACCGGCTCCACCCGCGCCCTGGCCGCGGTCGATCTGGCCCACGAGTTGTTTTTTAAAAACGCCGAAGGCGGCCTCTGGGTCATCGGCAACGCGCCCACGGCCCTCTTCCGGCTCCTGGAAAAACTGGAATCCGAGCCGAACTGGCCCCGGCCCCGCCTAATAGTGGGCCTGCCCGTGGGCTTCGTCAACGCCGTGGAATCCAAGGAAGCGCTCCAGGCCAGTCCCCACCCCCATATCAGCAACCGGAGCCGCAAGGGCGGTTCCAACGTGGCCGCCGCGGTCATCAATGCCCTGGCCGAGCTGGCTCATCGGGAACCGGCTTCACCGGCTGGCTGAATGGACAAAAATACCCCGATCACAGCCACCGCCGCCTGGCTGGACGCTGATGAAGACCACTCCCCGCCGCCCCCGGACCGGCCGCTCAGGCCCGGCTTCACCACGGGCACGGCGGCCACGGCCGCGGCCCTGGCCGCCCTAAGGCTCCTGGCCGGTGAAGAGCGGCCGGAGACGGTCAGGGTAAAACTTCCCGGCTGCGGGCACCTGGATGTGCCCGTGGCCGGGGGGCGCAGGCTGGGGCCAGACGAGGCCGAAGCCACGGTGGTCAAGGACGCCGGCGACGACCCGGACGTCACCAACGGCGCGATCATCGGGGTCCGGCTCCGCCGCCTTCCCGGGGGGGGCCTGACCATCACCGGGGGCCGGGGCGTGGGCCGGGTGACCAAGCCGGGCCTGGCCCTGCCCCCGGGCGAATGGGCCATAAACCCCGGGCCCCGGGCCATGCTGAAGGACAACCTGGCCTCTTTTTCAGGGAGTGTGGAAATTTTCGTGGAAAAGGGCGAAGAACTGGCGGCCCGGACCCTGAACCCCCGCCTGGGCATAGTCGGCGGCCTGTCCATCCTGGGCACCACGGGCATAGTAAAACCCTGTTCCCACGAGGCCTACCTGGCCACCATCGACACGGCCCTGAGCCTGGCCAGGGCCCTGGGCTTCCGGGAAGTGGTGCTCACCACCGGCCGCCAGAGCGAAAAACTGGCCAGATGCGGCCGGCCTTCCTTAGGGGAAGAGGCTTTTGTGCAGATCGCCGATTTTTTCGGCGACAGCCTGAAAAAAGCCGCGGAGGCCGGCTTTGAAAAAATCAGCCTGGCGGTCTTTTTCGGCAAGGCCGTCAAGCAGGCCGCGGGCCTGGCCAACACCCACGCGCAGTGCGGGGACCAGGATCCGGCCCTCCTGGCCGGCTGGCTGGCCGGCGCGGCCCCGCCGGAGGTCCTGGCCGGGCTGACCGGGGTCCTGACGGCCCGGGCGGCCCTGGAGATATTGAAAGAAGCCGGCCTGGCCCGCCCGGCGGCCGAGGTGCTGGCGGCCAGGGTCCTGGAGAAAGCCAGGCTCTGGGCCGGCCCCGGACCCCGGCTGGAGCTCACGATCTTCGATTACGACGGCGATCTTCTGGCCTCAACCTAAAGAGAGAGACATGGCGGAAAAAACCAACCCTAAACTCCATCTCATCGGCGTAGTCCCCAATCTTGAGTGGCTGCCTCCGGCCGTCACCACCCTGATCGAGGAGGCCGATGTTCTCGGCGCCAGCGACCGCCTGTTGACCCTTTTTCCCAAGGTCAAAGGTGACAAGCTGCGCATGAGCCTGCCCCTCGAAGGCTGGCTGAAAGAACTGAAAACCTTGCAGAGCAAAGGCAAGAAAGTGGTGGTGCTGACCAGCGGCGACCCGAACTACTATGGCCTGGCCCAGAAACTGTTGACCGTCATAGAGCCGGAACTGGTGACGGTCATCCCCTCCCCCACCGTGGTGCAGCAGGCCTTTGCCCGTCTGAACATAAGCTGGGAGCGCACCGCGGTGGTGAGCCTCCACGGCCGCCGTAAATCCCAGGCCGATTTCTGGAGCGCCCTGTTCCGGGCCAGCCACCATTCCGGTTCGGGCTTCGTGGCCATCTACACCGACCAGGACAATACCCCGACGGTCATCGCCAAGCGCCTCCTGGGCCGGGGCCAGCAACACTGGCGCATGACCGTCTTTGAAGACTTGGGCACCCCGGACGAACGCGTAAGCACCTGGACCCTCTTCGAGGCCAAAATGCGCAAGTTTTCACCTCTGAACATGGTGGTGCTGGAATGTCTAAAATGGCCGGCCCACATCTCCATAGGCATGCCGGACAACGACTTTGTCCACGAAGCCGGCCTGATCACCAAGCGGGAAATACGGGTGGTGGCCCTGGGCCTTCTGGATCTCCGGCCCTATCACACTTTGTGGGACCTGGGGGCCGGCAGCGGTTCCGTCTCCATCGAGGCGGCCTCCCTGCTCCCCTACGGCTCGGCCTGGGCCGTGGAAAGATCGCCCCTGCGTTCGGAACATATCGTCGCCAACCGGGCCTTCTTCGGGGCCACCCAGGTGGAAGTGATCGAAGACGACTGCCTGGCGGCCATGCCCCACCTGCCCCCGCCGGACCGCGTCTTCATCGGCGGCGGAGGCGGCCAACTGCCGGAAATAATCAAGATGGCCAGGGCCAGGCTAAGGCCCAAGGGCCTCATTCTGACCAGCGTGATCAGCCTCGCCTCCCTGGCTCTGGCCACGAAGGCCATCACCGAGGCCGGGCTGGAACTGTCCGTGACCCAGCTCCAGGCGGCCCGTTCCGAACCCCTAAGCGACAGCCTCATCCTCAAGCCCCTGAACCAGGTCTGGCTGGTGCGGGGCGACGCCCAATGACGCCTGTTCTCTTTGTCGGCGCCGGCCCGGGCGACCCGAACCTCATCACCGTGGCCGGCCGCGACGCCCTGGCCGAGGCCGACCTGGTGATCTATGCCGGGTCTCTGGTCAACCCGGATATTCTGGCCTGGGCCGGGGCCGAGGCCCGGCGGGTGGATTCCGCCCCCCTGACCTTGGGCGAGATAGTTGACCTTATGGCCAAAAGCTGCGAGGCCGGGCAAAAAGTGGTGCGCCTCCACACCGGCGACCCCTCCCTCTACGGGGCCATCCACGAACAATTGACGGCCCTTGCGGCCCGGGGCGTGCCGGCCCGGGTCATTCCCGGGGTCACCGCGGCCCTGGCCGCCGCGGCCGGCCTGGGCCTGGAATTCACCCTCCCGGAAATCACCCAGACCCTCATCATCACCCGGGCCGCCGGGCGCACCCCCGTACCCGAGGGCGAAAACCTGGCCGCCCTGGCCGCGGTCGGGGCTTCCCTGGCCCTCTATCTATCGGCCGGCCAGGGCGAAGAAGCCGGCCGGGCCCTGGCCCAAGGCTATGGCCCGGAAGCGCCCCTGGCCCTCTGCTACCGGGCCACCTGGCCGGACGCCCGCCTGGTCTGGACCACCTGCGGCCGACTGGCCGAGACCCTTAAAAATGAAGGCCTTGAGCGGCACACCCTGATCCTGGCCGGGCCGGCCGTGGCCGCTCTCCGAAGCCGGGACGCCACCCCGGCCAGCCGTCTCTACGACCCCGGGTTCAGCCACGGCCACCGCGACGCGAAAGATTGACCATGCCTCTTCCGACCGTCGCCGTCTATGCCTTGACCCGCCAGGGAGCGGCCCTGGCCCGGCGCCTGGCGCGCAGCCTGGCGGAGGACGGCTACGCCCCGACCCTGGCCCTGCCTCAACGGCTGGCGGATGAATTCGGCCCCGCTCTCTATTTTGAAACCCTGGGACGCGCCCTGGCCTGGCATTTCGAGGCCTTCAGCGGCCACGTCGTCGTGGCCGCCACGGGCCTTACGGTGCGGCTCATCGCGCCCTTGCTCAGGTCCAAGACCAGCGACCCGGCCGTGGTGGTCCTGCCCCAGGACGGACGTTTCGCCATAAGCTTACTCTCCGGCCACCTCGGCGGGGGCAATCAACTGGCCGAGGCCGCGGCCCGGGCCCTGGGGGGCCAGGCCGTCATCAGCACGGCCACGGACCTTGAAGACCAGCCGGCCCTGGAAATGCTGGCCCGGGACCATAACCTGGCCGTGGAGGACTTCTCCCGGCTGGCCTATTTCAGCCGCTGCCTGGTGGAAGGGGACAAGGTCAGGCTCAGCGACCCGGAGGGCTTTCTGACCCCCCACCTGGCCCCCTGGCCGGACAGCTTTGAATTCACCGATGGATCATCCCCCCGGGTGGTGGTCGATTACCGCCTGGGGCCGATCGGTTCCCTGGACCTGGTGCTGAGACCCCGGGTCCTCTTCCTGGGCCTGGGCTGCCACCGGGGCGTGGGCCAGGCCGAGCTGGAGGAACTCATAACCCGGGAACTGGCCCGGCACCGGCTGGCCCGGGGAGCCGTGGCCGCCCTGGCCACGGTGGAGACCAGGGCCGGGGAGCCGGCCCTGGTGAAGCTCTGCCAGGAAAACAACTGGCCCCTTTTACCCTTCACCAAGGCTGAACTGGGCCGGGTGAACACCCCCAACCCTTCGGAGACAGTCAATAAAAACATAGGAGTAGCCTCGGTATGCGAAGCCGCAGCCTTACTCGCGGCCCGGACGGACCGCCTGATCATAAGCAAAGTCAAAAGCCCGAAGGCCACCCTGGCCGCGGCGCTCGGGGAACCGCCCCCGGCGGTCACCTAGCCATAGTCGGCCTGGGCTCCGGGGGGGACGCGGGCCTGACCCTGGCCGCCCGTAAATGCCTCCAGGCCGCCGAGGCGGTCTATGGCTACGGGCTCTACCTGGACCAGGCCGGGCCCCTGATCCAAAAGGCCGTCATACACCGCAGCGGCATGACCGCTGAAATGAAGCGGGCCGGGGAAGCCCTGGACAGCGCCTTAAGCGGCCGCCTCACGGCCGTGGTCTCCGGCGGGGACGCGGGCGTTTACGGCATGGCCGGGGCGGTCTTTGAAGTGGCGGCCGCCCGGAACCTGGACCTGGGCCAAGGCCCGGGGCAGCTCTCCATTGAGGTTCTGGCCGGGGTGCCGGCGGCCGTGGCCGGCGCGGCCCTTCTGGGCGCGCCCCTGACCCACGACTTCTGCCTCATCTCCCTCTCCGACCGGCTGACTCCCTGGGAAGTCATTGAAAAACGTCTGGACCTGGCCACCCAGGGGGATTTCGTCATCGTCCTCTACAACCCCAAAAGCCGGGGCCGGGACTGGCAGTTGGGCCGGGCCCTGGAGATCCTGGCCCAACGCCTGGCCCCGGGCACCCCGGCCGGCGTGGTCAGCCGGGCCGGCCGGGACGGCCAGGCCACCCTGGTCACCACCCTGGAAAAACTGGGCGAGGCTCCGGTGGATATGCAGACCCTGGTCATCATCGGCAACAGCCGCACCTTCGTTTACCAGGATTTTTTGATAACCCCCCGCGGCTATGTTGAAAAATACGGAGAACCTCAAGCAATTAAAAAGGCCGGCGGAGCCGGACCTTTTTAATTGCTTGGTTCTGAGAAGCAAGAAAGCAAATTATGAACCGGACATTGGCGGCCCTTTTGGGATTTTTTATATTTTCCGGCCCGGCTTTAGCCATCGAGCCCGGGGATACCGGCGCTCCGGCCCAACTGCAAACCTGGACCGACTGGGTCCTTCATGGCCGGGACGAGGCCCGCCTCTGCCCGCCCGACCAGGCCCGGCGCCGTCTCTGCGCCTGGCCGGTCAGCCTGGCCCTGGACCTCGGGGACCGGGGCGGCCGTTTCAGGGCCGTCTTTGACCTGAAGCGGGAAATGGCCTTCCCCCTGCCCGGAGAACCCGGGGCCTGGCCGAGGGACGTGAAGCGGGCCGACGGTTCCCCGGTCATGGTGCTGGGCCGGGACCGGCCCCAGGTCTTCCTGTCTCCCGGCCGCCACACCCTGACCGGCGAATTCCAATGGCCCCGCCTGCCCGAAACCATCCGCCTGCCCTTAGGCGCGGCCCTCAGCCTGAAAGTAAACGGCCGGGACCTGGACTTCCCGCCCCTGGAAATCGATTACCAGGCCAACTCGGCCCGCCTGTGGCTGGCCCAGGGCTCCGCCCTGGACCCGGATCCGGCGGAAACGGCCCTGGCCGCCGACCGCCTGACAGTCACGGTCAACCGCCTCATCCGGGACGAGCAGCCCCTCCAGGTCAGCACCCGCCTGAAACTGGTGGTCAGCGGCCGGGAAAGGGAGGTGGTCCTGAACCAGGCCCTCTTGCCGGGAACCCGGGCCTCCTTCCTCTCTTCGCCCCTCCCGGCCCAGTTGGCCGACGGAGGGCTCCGGGTGAGGGTCAGACCCGGGGTCTTCGACATTTTCCTCGACAGCCGGGCCGAAGGCCGGCCCCCCACCCTGGGCCCGGCCCCGGGCGAAGAAGAGGAATACTGGGCCTTCCAGGCCCGGCCGGAACTGAGGCTGGCCGAGATCTCCGGGGCGGAGCAGATCGACCCCTCCCAGGTGGATTTCCACCCGGCCTGGCGATCCTTCCCCATCTATGTGCTGCCCCCGGGGGGGGCCCTGACCTTCACCACCCTCCGCCAGGGCGACCCCGACCCCCCGCCCGACCAACTCCGCCTGGGCCGGGAATGCTGGCTGGACTATGACGGGGCGGGCCTGTCCTGCCGCGACCGCCTCAACGGGACCCTGAACCGCCAGTGGCACCTCAACACCACGGCCCCCTTCACCCTGGCCCAGGCCAGCCTGAACGGCGAACCCCAGGTCATAACCTGGCAGACCGACTCCAAGGGCAACCCGGCCCCCGGCCTCCAATTGCGGGAAGGCCGCGTCAACCTGGAAGCCGACCTGCGCCTGGACCACTTCTCGGGCCGCCTGCCGGCCTCGGGCTGGGACCACGCCCTGGAAACCGAAGGCCAAAAACTGAACCTGCCCCCCGGCTACCACCTGTTCCACGTCTCCGGGGCCGAGGCCCGGCAAAATTACCCGGCCAGCGGCTCCGGCACCTGGACCGGGGCCTGGGGCACCCTGGACTTCTTCCTGGTCCTCCTCATCTCCATTGCCGCGGCCCGTCTATACGGACCGGCCGCCGGGCTCCTGGGCCTGGCCGCCCTGGTCCTGGGCTACCATGAACCCCTGGCCCCCCGCCTGGTCTTTCTCCACCTCCTGGTCACGGCGGCCCTCCTGAGACATCTGCCCCTCGCGGCCCGGAAGGCCCGCGGCCTGGTCCGCTTCTGGCGCCTTTCGGCCGCTCTGACCCTGGTGGTCCTGGCCGCCCTCTTCATCATCCACCAGGCCCGGGTGACTCTCCACCCCCAACTGGAAGACCCCGGCTACTGGCCCGGCCATGACTACCAGGGCTACCACGCTGCCTGGTATGACAACGCCATGAAAAATATGGCCTACGACGAACCGCTCGAGCAGGGGGAAGCCCTGAGGGTGGAGATGGACAGGGCCCCCGCCCCTGCCCCGAGGGCGATGGCCAAAGCCCTCGCCGCGCCGGCCTCCGGGCTCTCCGGCCAGGCCGGCCAAACCCAGGCCGGCAACCGGATGGTGCGCCTGAACCAGGCCCCGGACGCCAAGGTGCAGAACAGCATACCCCGGCCTGCCTGGAGCTGGCGCTCAGTCCGCCTGTATTACAATGAAACCGTCAGCGCCGACCAGGAAGTCCGCCTCCAGGTCTATGGCCCGGCCGTCTGGCGGCTCCTGGGCGGGCTGCGCCTCATCCTCATGGCCCTCTTTACTTTAAGCCTTTTGGAAGTGAAGGTCCGGCCGAGGCTCCTGTTTCGCCCGGCCGCGGCCGCGGGCCTCATCCTGGCTCTCTGGGCCTCCCCCAAGGCCCTGGCGGAATCCTGGCCCGACCCGGCCCTGTTGGAGGACTACCGGGCCCGCCTTTTGGAACAAAAACCCCTGCCCCCGGCGGGCCTGCCCCTCCTGCGCCTGAACCTGGCCGATGAAAGCCTGGAGATGGACTTGACCGTGGAAGCCGGCCAAGAGGAGATCATTCCCCTGCCGGCCCTGGACCGGAACGTCTTCCGGCCCTCACGCCTGGTCCTGGACAACGGCCGGGAACTGCCCCTCATGGAGATCCAGGACCGCTGGCTGACCCTGGTCCCGCCGGGCCGGCACCACCTGAAACTGGCGGGCCGGCTGAAAAAAACCTCCCCGGCCTTTCAGTCCTTTGACCTGAGTTTTCCGCCGGAGGGCCGGCCGCAGCGGGTGGAAGTCAGCGGCGAGGGCTGGCAGGCGGAAGGCCTGGAGCCGGACGGCCGGCTGCGCGGCCGGACCCTCCTCTTGCGCTCCCTCCACCAGTGGTCGGAGACACCGGCGGAGGAAACTGGCGGCGAAGCCGCCCTCACCCTGTCGCCCTTCTTCCTGGTAGAGCGGACCCTGTCCCTGGGCCTGGACTGGCGGGTTTCCACCGTGGTCCGCCGCCTGACCCCCACCGGGGCTCCGGTGAGCCTGAACCTGCCCCTCCTCCCCGGCGAAAACCCGCTCAGCGGCGCGCTCAATGAAAACGGCCGGGTGACGGTCAGCTTCGGCCCCCAGGAGGATCATACGGCCTGGGAGTCCAGCCTGGCCCCGGCCCCGGATCTGACCCTGATTGCCGAAGACGGCCCCTTTAGCGAGGCTTGGGCTTTGGACGTCTCGCCCATCTGGCGGGTGGAGCTCGCGGGCCTGGTGCCCATCCACCACACCCGGGACGGCTTCTGGCAGCCCCAGTGGCGGCCCTGGCCCGGAGAAAGCCTGAGCCTGAAAGTGAGCCGGCCCCAGCCGGCCCCCGGCCTCTACCTGGTGGCTGACCGGGCCGACCTGAATTTGACTTTGGGCGAAACCAGGGAACTTTCAGCCCTGGGGTTCCGGGTCCGGGCCAGCCAGGGCGGTCCCTTGACCTTCACCCTGCCCTCAGGGGCGGAAGTGCGGGAATTCACCGTGGACGGGCGCTCCGTGCCCCTGGGCCGGACGGCCCGGGACCCGGCCCCGACCCTGACCGCGCCCTTGAGCGCCGGGCCGCACGAGATCAACGTGACCTGGAGCCGGGAAGCGCCCTTAGGGCCCTTTAGTGAAACGCCGGCTTTAGACCTGGGCCTCCCGACCGCCAATGTGACCACCAGCCTGGTTTTGCCGCAAAACCGCTGGATCCTCTGGACCTGGGGCCCCCTGGAGGGCCCGGCCGTGCTCTTCTGGTCCGTCCTGGCCGTGACCTTCCTGGCCTCCCTGGGCCTGGGCCGCCTGAAGACCACCCCCTTGGGCCGGGCCTCCTGGTTCCTCCTGTCCTGGGGCCTGATCCAGTTCCACCTCCTGGCCGCCCTGGCCGTGGCCGGCTGGCTCCTGGTCCTGGGGCTGCGGCGGCGGGCGGCCCCTGGATATGCCTTCAACCCGGCCCAGGCCGGTCTGGTCCTCTGGACCATCCTGGCCCTCTATCTGCTCTACAAGGGCGTGGAGAACGGTCTTCTGGGGAGTCCGGACATGATCATCGCCGGCGGCGGCTCCTACGGCCAGCGCCTGACCTGGTTCACGGACCGGCTGGCCGGACCCTGGCCCCAGGGCCGGGTCTGGTCGATTTCCGTGTGGTATTATAAAGCCCTGATGCTGGCCTGGTCCCTGTGGCTGGCGGCCAGCCTGGTGGGCTGGCTCAAATGGGCCTGGACAGCCTTTTCCACCGACGGCTTCTGGCGCCCCAGAGCGCCTAAGGCACTTCGTGCTTCCACAAAGGCATACCGCCCGGCCCCGCCGGAAAAACCAAACAAGGAATGACCATCATGATGGAAAAAGTGATCGAGGAAATCCAATTCCAGGTGCCGCTTAAAGACAGCACTTCGACCGGCGACACGGTCCTTTTCCTCCGGGAGGGCGAAGACGGCCAGATAACCATCAGCTTCGCCCGGGTGATGGGCTTCGACCCCGACCAGTCCAAGCGGGACGAATGGTGGCACGTCCGCTTCGTCTTCCTGGAAATCCCGCTCCAGGCCCGGACCATCATTTTGCAGACGCCTCATTTCACCGGGCGGGAAGTCTTCACCATGGGCGGGCGGAAAGTCTTCATCAAAGCCGTGAACTTCGAAGCCTTCCAGGAAGAGAGCGACGACGAGTGCCCGGGGTGCTGCGGGCAGGAGTCTGCCAAGGAACCGGAACCGAAGGCCAAAAACCAGCCGGGCAAGCCGACCTTCACCCTGATAAAATAAGGGAAAGATATGGAGGTAAACGAAGAAAATGAAAACACTTAACACCATTGAGCAGGAAATAAATCAAATCCGTCTGCGAATTTATGAAGAAACTAAGGACATGACTGTACAAGAACGTGTGGAACGCGTGAATAGAATCGATGAAGCCGCCGCAAAAAAATATGGCTTTATACGTGTCGCAAGCGCAAAAGAGGAGAGCTGGGCCAATGGGGATAAAGCCGCTTGCGCCGACCACTGAGGCCAAATCCACCGGGTCGTCACCCCGGCGAAGAGGCACGCCTCAAAGCCGGGGGCCATGCCTCACTCAGCCTTGTTTGCATTTCCCCTTAAATGGCTGTCCGAGATTGAAAGATTTGCTTTTTCTTTGAATTAGACCTATAATCATTCAGTATCATTATTGATACTAATTGAGCGAGAGGCTTGCGTGGGAAATGCACTTGATTTTGTTGAAAAAATAAAGAGGTCGCCGCGAAACGTCAAATATGACGATCTTTTCTCATTTTGCAAGCGAATTTTTGGAGAACCACGGCAACAGGGCACCAGCCACGCCATATTCAAAACGCCTTGGAAAGGAGACCCGCGGGTCAATATTCAGCGGGGAAAAAACGGAAAAGCAAAATACTATCAAGTCAGCCAGGTAATAAAAGCGATTGAAAAAGCATTGAATGAAAGCGAGGTTGACGATGAGTAAGAAAAAAGATATTGCGCCCGCCCTTGAGCAACAATATACCTATAGGGTCATCTGGTCGGATGAAGATAAAGAATTTGTCGGCTTGTGCGCCGAATTTCCATCTCTTTCATGGCTGGATGATAATCAGGAGAAAGCCTTCAAAGGCATTGTTTCACTGGTGGAAGAAATCATTGCCGATATGCGGAAAGAAAATGAAAAAATACCTGAGCCTTTGTCTTTGCATAAATACTCTGGCAAGTTCGTCGTCAGAACCACACCCAAGCTGCATAAGCAATTGGTGATCAAATCCGCTGAAGCCGGGGTCAGTTTAAACAGGCTGATAAACTCTATGTTGGGTGAAGGAGGTCTTCAGCATGAAAATCAAGACCAAATGTGACCACTGCGGCAAGGTTTACCAGATGGACGACAGCTTTCTGGGCCAGACCGCCCAATGCCGCAACTGCCAGCAATACTTCACCATGACGCCTTTGGAAGACCCACCGGGCCCCGGCCCGCTGGACGCGCCCGGCCCCCAGCCCTATAATCAGCCCCCGGCCTATACTCAAGCTCCACAAGCGGCCAAAGCCCCGGCATATAGCCAGCCCCAGGCCCAAGCCGCTTCCCCGGCCTACGGCCAGGGAACCCCGAGCCACCCCTTGACCAACACCCAGACCGTGGTCTGCCCCAAGTGCCGATACACCGCCGATGTTCCCCGCGTCAGCCGTAAACTCAAGCTCAAATGCCAGGAATGCGGCCACAAGTTCGTGGTCAAACCGGAGAGCCGGCCCGGCCGCCCCCTGCCCACTGAAAAGGCGCCCAGGGAAGGCGGGGCTTCCAAAGCCCCGGCGCTTATCTTCCTGCTCCTCATTTTGGCCGCGGGGGCCTTAGTGGCCGGCCCCAAATTTTTCCCGGAACTTTTCCAGGACTTGGGCCTGCCGAACCTCCTGGAACTGATTCCGAACCCCTTGGACCTGATTCCGCTCTGAAGCCCGTGCAAGCCGACTCCCAGCCGCCTGAAGAGGCTTGCCTCAACCACGCCCCGGCGGACAGCGGGCTGAACTTTTGGGACCACCTGGCCGAACTGCGCCACCGCCTCATCAAAGCCCTCCTGGGCATTCTGGCCGGCTGCATCCTGGCCTGGAACCTGGCTGAAAGTCTCTTGGACTATCTTTTGAAGCCGGTGCTGGAAGAACTGCCGGCCGGGCAGGCCCTGATCTTCACCGGCCTGGAGGACGCCTTTCTCCTGGTGTTCAAGACCAGCCTCTGGGCCGGCGTCCTCCTGGCCTCGCCCTGGTGGCTCTGGCAGGCCTGGGCCTTCGTGGCCCCAGGTCTGACCGGGCTGGAAAAAAAAGCCGTCCTCCCCCTGACCGCCCTGGCCACCCTCTTATTGATCAGCGGGGCCGCCTTCGCCTATTTCCTGGCCTTTCCCCTGACCTTCAAATTTCTTCTGGCTTTTTCCAGCGAAGTCCTTACGCCGCTCCCGGCCGCGGACCGTTACCTGTCCCTGGCCATGGGGCTTATCCTGGCCTTCGCCCTGGCCTTTCAACTGCCCTTGATCCTGATGTTCCTGAACCGCCTGGGCCTGGTCAAAGCCGAGGGGCTCCGCCGCCACCGGCGCTACGCCGTCATCATCTTCTTCATCGCAGGGGCCCTCCTCACCCCCCCGGATGTGGCCAGCCAGGTCGCCCTGGCCCTGGTCCTCATGGGCCTGTATGAGCTGAGCATATTACTGACCAGCCTTCGGAGGTAACATAATGAAAAAAAATGAAAAATATGAAGTGGGTTTCCTGGGTTACGGCCGCATGGCCCAGGCCGTCTCCGAAGGCCTGGACCGTTGCGGCCGGATTCCTTACGCCCGCCAGGCGGCCAGCGATCTGGCGGCTGGTGATTGGGCGGGTGGCGAATGGCTGAAACTGGCCGAAAAACGACATTTCCACCCGGCCCCGGACAACCGGAGCCTCACGGCCCTCTGCCCGGTGGTGATCGTGGCCGTCAAGCCCCACCAGGTGCGGGCGGTTCTGGAAGAGGTCCGGCCAACGGCTTCGGGGAGGCTCTTCATCTCCATCGCGGCCGGAATCAAGACGGCCGACCTTAAGGCGGGCCTACCGAAAACCGCCGGGCTGGTCCGGGTCCTGCCGAACCTCCCGGCCCTGACCGGACGGGGAATGAGCCTGATGTGCGCCCCGCCCGGGGCTCCCCGGGAACACCTGGACCAGGCCCGGGCCATTTTTGAAGCCGTGGGGGAGGTGGAGGAACTGGGGGAAGACAGGTTCGATGTCGGCACGGCGGTCAGCGGCTCGGGACCGGCCTATTTCTTCCTGATGATGGAGGCCCTGATCCGGGGCGCGGTCCGGCTGGGGCTGACCTGGGAGACGGCCCGGAAACTGGTCCTGGAAACCGCCCGGGGCGCGGCCGAGACGGCCCGGGCCCGGCCGGATCTGAACCTGGCCGCCCTAAGGGACCAGGTCACCTCGCCGGGCGGGACCACGGCCGAGGCCCTCCAGGTCCTGGAAACAGGCGGTTTCTCGGGCCTCCTGGCCGAAGCACTGGAGGCGGCCGCTGAAAAAGGACGCCAACTAGGCTAAAAAATAGAACTTGCCTTAGTCGAAGCGCTGTGATAAAAAATAATGCAGATGGGTAAATCCCGCTTCAGTCTCCACCCGGCCCTTGGGCCGAGAACATGGCCTTTAAATCACTATCGGGAGTGAATTTATGAGCGACGACCGTTCCCCCAACATGCCTTTGACCGGCTTGGGCAAGACCTTGGAAGGCAAATACCTGACTTTCGCCCTGGCCCGCGAAGAATACGGCATCGGCATTCTGACCGTCCGGGAAATCATCGGGCTGATGCCTATCCGCACCGTGCCCCAGACTCCCACCTTTGTCAAAGGGGTCATCAACCTGCGCGGCAAGGTCATTCCGGTGGTCGATCTGCGCCTGAAGTTCGGCATGGAGGAAATCGAGCACACCGAGCGCACCAGCATCATCGTGGTGGATGTGGGCGGAAGTGCTTCGGACCACACCATGCACATCGGCATAGTGGTGGACTACGTCTCCGAGGTGATCAACATCAAGGCTGACGAAATCGAAGCCCCACCCGCCTTCGGCGCTGAACTGAACACCGAATACATCCTGGGCATGGCCAAGGTCAACCAGAGCGTCAAGATACTTCTGGACATAAACCGCATCCTGGGCGCGGAGGACTTAAGCGGCCTAGGCTTGTAGAGCATCAAACCCTCAAAAGCCGGCCAAGCCGGACTTTTGAGGGTTTGGCTCTAATTTCATGGATGGCGGCTTCGCCGGCCGGCTGATTACTATGATAAAAAACCCCGCCCGAAATTCGGGCGGGGTTTTTTAGGCCTTACTGCCTGGCCCGGGAGATGCGCATACCGTAAAAGGAACGATAGACGAAGACCAGGGCCACGGCCAGGAAGAACAGGCCGCAGGCCGTGGCCGCGCCCTGGAAGGCTTCGGAGATGGCTATTTCCATGGCCAGCATGCCGAACAGGGTGGTGAACTTGATGATGGGGTTCAGGGCCACCGAGGAAGTGTCCTTGAAGGGGTCGCCCACCGTGTCGCCCACCACGGAGGCGTCGTGGAGGGGCGTACCCTTCTGCTTGAGATCCACTTCCACCACCTTCTTGGCATTGTCCCAGCAGCCGCCGGCATTGGCCATGAAGACGGCCTGGTAGAGGCCGAAAAAGGCTATGGACAAAAGATAGGCCACGAAGAAGGCCACGGCCTCGTTCTGGCCCCCGACCGGGCTGGCCAGAAAGGCGAAGGCCAGGGCGAAGGAGAAGATGGCGATGAAGATGTTGAACATGCCCTTCTGGGCATAGACGGTGCAGATCTTGACCACTTCCTTGGAGTTCTCCACGGCCGCGCTCAGGGCCGCGTTGGAGTCCAGGTCTATGTGTTCCTTGATATAGGCCACGGCCCGGTAGGCCCCGGTGGAGACGGCCTGGGTGGAGGCCCCGGTGAACCAGTAAACCACCGCCCCGCCGCAGAGAAAACCCATGATGGTGTAGGGGTTCAGGACGTTGAGAATCGTTTCCGGGGCCACGCCCAAGGCTTGTTCTATCACCAGGATCAGGGAGAAGATCATGATGGTGGAACCCACCACGGCCGTGCCGATCAAGACGGGCTTGGCCGTGGCCTTGAAGGTGTTGCCGGCCCCGTCGTTGCTCTCCAGGTAGTGGTGGGCCTTTTCAAAATCGGGCTTGACCCCGAACTCCTTTTCCAACTCCTCGGCGATGCCCGGGATCTCCTCAATGAGGGAAAGTTCGTAGATGGACTGGGCATTGTCGGTCACCGGGCCGTAGCTGTCCACGGCGATGGTCACCGGGCCCATGCTCAGAAAACCGAAGGCCACCAGGCCGAAGGCGAAGACCGACGGATAGGACATGATGTCGGACAGGCCCTGGCCGCTCAGTATGTAGGCCAGGAACATCAGGCCGAAAAAGACCATGCCCATCCAGAAGGCGCTGAAGTTGCCGGCGATGAAGCCGGCCAGGATGTTCAGGGAGGCCCCGCCTTCCTTGGAGGCTTCCACGGTCTCCAGGACGTGGGCGGACTTGGGGCTGGTGAATATCTTGGTGAATTCGGGGATCAGGGCCGCGCCCAGGGTGCCGCAGCTTATGATGCCGGCCAGGACATACCAGAGCCGGGGTGAAAGATCGGCCACTTCCGTGCCCGGCCGCCCGATGAGCAGATAGCTGGCCGCGAAGGTCATGATGATGGAGAGGATCGAGGCCACCCAGACCAGGGAGGTGAGGGGGGCTTCGAAATCGAAGTCCTCGACCTGGCCGTACCGGGCCCGGCTATAGGCCCCGTTGGCGTAGAAGGCCACGATGGAGGTGACCACCATCAGGACGCGCATGACGAAGATCCAGGTCAAAAGAGCGGTCTGCAGAAGCAGTTGCTCCGCACCCCCGATCCGCTGGCCCACGGCCAGGCAGATGAAGGTGACCAGGGCCACGCCGGTGACGCCGTAGGTCTCGAAGCCGTCGGCCGTGGGGCCGACGCTGTCTCCCGCGTTGTCGCCGGTGCAGTCGGCGATGACCCCGGGGTTGCGGGGGTCGTCTTCCTTGATTTTAAAGACTATCTTCATCAAATCCGAGCCGATGTCGGCGATCTTGGTGAAAATGCCGCCGGCTATGCGCAGGGCGCTGGCCCCCAGGGATTCCCCCACGGCAAAGCCGATGAAGCAGGCCCCGGCCAACTCCCGGGGGACGTAGATCAGGATGATGAGCATCATCACCAGTTCCACGGAAATCAAAAGCACCCCGATGCTCATGCCCGCGTTCAAGGGTATGTTCAGAAGGTTCAGGGGCTTCTTCTCCAGGGCCGCGTAGGCCATGCGGCTGTTGGCCAGGGTGTTGACCCTCATGCCGAAAAAGGCCACGCAGTAGGAACCCAGGATGCCGATGACCGTCCACAGGAGGATCAACAGGACTCCGCCCGCGGACATGTGCTGAAGAAAGCCGAAGTAGAAGGCTATGGCGGTCCCCACGAAGGCGAAGAGGATCAGAAGCAGCCGGGCCTGCTGGAACATATAGGTCTTGCAGGTCTCGTAAATCATGCCGGCCACGTCCAGCATGGACTGGTGAGCCTTGAGTTTTTTTATGCTCATATATTGGTAGAGCCCGAAGAACATGCCCAGAAGGCAGACCCCCAGGCCGCCCACAAGAAGACGGTTCTGGCTGGCGGAGAGTTCCGGCACCTTCAAGTCGGCCTCCGAGGCCAGAGCGACGCCGGCGCCGACGGCCATAAGGACCAAAGCGGCCGGGATAAAAAAGGCCGTTTTTTTCAAAAAAGCGGAAACTCTCATTCTTGTCTCCTTATCAATTCAGGATGACGGCGGCGCGGACCGGCCGGGTTTTTGGTTCCGTGAGGACGGCGAAAGCCGTTATTATATATTAGGTATTTCATTATAATGAAGAGCCGGCTGAAAAACAAGGGGGGCGCGGACGGCGCCCCCCTTGTTTTTCAGATTTTCAGGTTTTCAATTATTTCCCGCCGCCGGCCGAGCCGGCCGTGACCTGGCGGGCGGCCAGGCGGTCCTCATGCTCTAGCCTCCGGTCGGCCTTGACCCATTTGACCTGGTTGCCCTTGAAGGGAAAACCCTCGAACCACAGGCCGCTGTGGATGATCCGACCAGTGGCCAGATCGGTCATGACGCCCTGACCATGGAAAGTGTCATTATAAAATTCGCCTTCATAGATGAAGGGCGCCTCGCCGCCTTCGTGAAAATCGTTGCTGACATAGACCCCCCGGCCCTCCAGACGGCCCTGGCGGAAATCGCCCCGGTAAACAAAGGCGTTGTTGGCATAAGGCTCCCGGGCCAAAAGTTCCCCCCGGCCCTCGCGGAAGCCGTTCTGGAACTCACCCCGATAGCGTTGTAAAACCAACTGCTCACCGGCATACTTGATGGTCATTTCACCATAACCCAGGGCCAGGTTTTCAGGCCCTTCGCCCGGAGGAGCCTGGTGCCAGTGGAACTCCAGGGGCTGGTCAATGAGCGCGCAATAGACCGACGGGCCTCCGGGGCCGCGGCGGAGGCCGTCCGGTCCGCCGGAGACGGCGAAAGCCGCCTTGAAGGCTTTCTGCTCTTCGGCCGAAGCCTGGAACAGGGCCGGCTCAATGAGTCCGCCCGCCTTCGGCCAGGTCGGTGTTTTTTCCGCGGCGCCGGCCAAAGAGGCCAAGGCCAGGACGAGCCATAATGAGAAAATGATTTTTTTCATGGTCTCCACCTCTTATACCAAGGGGTATCAGGTTATGGCCGAAAGGGCCGGGCGGCAAATATTGACCGCTTTAGGCTGGCCTGAATATAGTGCAAATAATACGCCAATTTTTCTATTTTTATCTTGAAACAACATTTATTTAAGTATTTTTTATGATAATTTATATATTATAGGCGGACCCGGCCGGGTCAGTTGGCCGCAGCCAGGCGGTCCGCCCAGATGAGTTCCAGGATCAGGTCGCCGCGCCGGGCCTGGGAAGCCTGGTAGAGGCCGGCCTCCCGGAGGCGGATCTTGCTCCGGCCGACCTGGTCGGCGGCGATGGTCACGGCCAGATTGACGGGACGCTCCAGGGCGCCCCGGCCTTCACACTTGGGGCAGAGGGTGGGACGGTAAAGGCCGTGGTCGCCGAGCTTGGCCAGGGTGCGGCCCTGGCCCAGGCAGCGGGGACAGGCTTCCTGGGCCCGGGCCGGCAAAACCAGGCGGCGGGCCTCGCCGGCCGCGGGCCGAAGGACGGTCAGACGATAAACGACGTCCAGGCCCTCTTCCCGGCGTTCTTCCCAGCGGTAAGGCTGGCCCGGGGAGTCGGGAGCCGCGTTTTTACGGCGGGCCCGGTTGCGGGCCGCGGCGGTCTGAAGGAGTTTTTTGTAGGCGGCCTGGGCCTTGATGAATTTTTCCACATCGGCCCGGCCGGCCCCGACAGCGTCAGGGTGGCAGGTTTTGGCCATTTGCCGGAAGGCGGCCTTGATTTCATTAAGGGAAGCACCTTCTCTGAGGTTAAGATCTTTATATGAATTCGTTCTGGACATGGGCGGCCTCCTCTCTCCTTGAGGGCTTGCGTCTGCCTTAGCGAGACTGCAAGGTCCATGCCATAACAAAAATTTGTTTATTTTTAATAAGTTATTTGAGAATAACGACCTAGATCAATTTCACCGCGCATTCAAATTCACACTTATCAAGCTATTGGCCAGGCTGACCGCGCAAACCAGGTAACAGCCGGCCTAGAGCCGGGCCGGAAACCTCTTTCCAAATCCGGCCAGAATTAATATAATATTTGGGTAAATTCACGGAGACCTTCCATGAACACCTTTCGCCGCATCCTGAGCCAGCGCAATTTCTGGCCCCTTTTCGGGGCCCAGGCCCTGGGGGCCTTCAATGACAATTTCTTCCGCTCGGCCCTCATCGCCTACCTGGCCTTCGGGGCCACCGGCCTGAGCCAGTCGGAAAAGACCATCCTGGGCAGCCTGGCCACCGGGCTGTTGATGCTGCCCTTCTTCATCTTTTCCTCCCTGGCCGGCGAACTGGCCGACCATTACCGCAAATCCACCCTGGTCAAGATCACCAAAGCGGCCGAAGTCGGGGTCATGACTCTGGCCGCCTTTTTCTTCTTGACCGGGCAAATCTACGCCCTGTTGATGATCCTGTTCTTCATGGGCCTGCAATCAACCTTTTTCGGCCCCCTCAAATACGGCCTTTTGCCGGAAATACTGGAGGAAGGCAAACTTCTGGGCGGCAACGCCCTGGTGGAGGGGGCCACCTTCATCGCCATAGGCTTGGGCACCCTGGCCGGCTCCTGGCTGGTGACCCGGCCGGTCGGCACCAGTTTTTACATGCCGGTCGGGGTGACCGTGGTGGCCCTGGCCGGCCTGTCCCTGGCCCTCAAGCAGCCCCACTCCCGGCCCGGCCGGCCGGAAGTCGCGGTCCAGGCCCGGATCTGGCGCTCCACCTATGAAATAATCGCCTCGGTCAAGAGCCGGCCGGAAATCTGGATGGCCATTTTGGGCATTTCCTGGTTCTGGGGCATGGGCGCGGTGCTCATGACCCAGATCCCCATAATCTGCGAGTCGCTCATGGGCGGTACGCCCGAAGTCAGCACCTTCCTGTTGGCCATGTTCGTCCTGGGCGTGGCCATCGGCGCAGCGGCCGCCCAGGGTCTCCTGAAGGGCCGGGTCAGCGCCGGCCTGGCGCCGGCCTCGGCCGCGCTTTTGACCATTTTTCTGGCTGACTTGAGTTGGAATATCTGGCGCCTGCCCCCGGCCGCACCCGGCACGGTGGACCTGGCCGCCTTTTTCAGTTCCTGGGAGTATATGCGGCTGGGCTTTTCCTGCCTGGTGGTCAGCATTCTGGGGGGCCTGTTCGTAGTGCCCCTGAACGCCCTGCTCCAATATCTCTCCGAGGCCGGAGGCGTGGGCCGGGTCGTCGCGGCCAACAACATCATCAATTCCCTCTTCATCTGGGTGGGGAGCCTCCTGGTGGCGCTTCTGACCTACCTGGGGGCCCGCCTGCCGGAGGTCTTCGCCTTTGTGGCCGCCAGCGCCCTGGTCGTCACCGCGGCCAGCCTGAGCTTTCTTTCAGCCGAAGCCCTGGGGCAGCTCCTGCGCCTGGTTCTCCGGCTGGTCTATCGGCCCCGCCTGGCCGGGCTTGAGCACCTGGCCGAACTTAAAGGCCCGGCCCTGGTGGTGGCCAACCACGTCTCCCGGCTGGACGCGGTCTTCCTGGCCGCCTTCCTGCCCCGCCGCCTGGCCTTCGCCCTGGGTGACCGGGCCGATACCCCGGGCCGCCGGGTCCTGGCCAAGCTCTTGAACATCATCCCCTTCGACCCGGGCCAGACCCAGAGCGTCAGGACCGTTCTGGACGCCCTGGCCGCCGGGGAGACAGTGGTCCTCTTTCCCGAAGGGCGGCCCACGGCCACGGGCGGCCTGATGAAAGTCTCCGAGGCCGCCGGCCTCATCGCGGCCCAGGCCGAGGCGCCCCTGGTGCCGGTAATCCTTGACGGCCTCCAATACACCCGCTGGGGACTTTGGCATAGCCTTATGCGCCACCGTCCTTCCCGGCCCCGGATCAGTCTGACCGTGCTGCCCCCCCGCAGCCTGGACCGTGAAAACCGAAAGACGCGGCGGGGAGAGGCCGCCGAAGCTCTTTTGACCCTCCTTATCCAGAGCCGCTTCGCGGCCGAAGACCCCTACCGGAACCTCTGGACCGCTCTGGGCGATGCGGCCCGCCTCTACGGCCCCGGCCGGCCCATCCTGGAAGACACCGAACGCCGGCCCTTGAGTTACCGGGGCCTCCAGCGCCGGGCCCGGGTCCTGGGCCGGCGGCTGGCGGCCTTGACCGCGCCCGGCGAGACCGTGGGGATCCTCCTGCCCAATTCCTCAATAGCGGTCACGGTTCTTTTCAGCTTGTGGGCCGGCGGCCGGACCGCCCTGCCCTTGAACCACACCCAGGGCCAGGCCGCCCTGACCGAGGCCCTGGCCGCGGCCCAGATCAAAACCATCGTCACCTCCCGGCGCTTTCTGGAAGCGGTGAACCTGGCCGAAACCGCCGATAAGCTCCCGGCCAGGCTCTGGTTTCTGGAAGACCTGAAACTCGGGCTCCGGGACAGGCTGGCGGCCCTGACCTGGCGCACCCGGCCGAGTGCGCCGGACAGCCCGGCCGTTATGGTCTTCACCTCCGGCTCCGAAGGCCGGCCCAAGGGCGTGGCCCTGAGCCACGCCAACATGCTGGCCGACATCCTGGCGGCCCGCTGTCACATCGAGGTGAACGAAGACGACCTCATGTTCAACGCCATGCCCCCATTCCACGCCTTCGGCCTGAACATCGGGGCCATCCTGCCCCTGATGCTGGGCATGAGGAGCTTCAACTACCTAAGCCCCCTCCACGCCAATATCATCCCGGAACTTATCTACGACCTTAAGGCCACCGTGATCATAGCCAGCGACACCTTCGCCGCCTCCTGGGGCCGCCAGGCCCATCCCTACGACTTCAAGAGCGTCCGCTTCTTCCTGGTGGGGGCGGAAAAGTTGAAAGAGCGGACCCGGGACCTCTACGCCCAAAAATTCGGCCTCCGGATCTACGAGGGCTATGGCGTGACCGAGGCGGCCCCGGTGCTGGCCGTGAGCACCCCCATGCGCTGCCGGGCCGGCTCTGTGGGGACGCTCCTGCCCGGCCTGGAAGCCCGGCTGGAGCCGGTGGAGGGCCTGGCTGGCGGGGGCCGGCTCCTGGTCCGGGGTCCCAACATCATGCTGGGTTACCTCGACCCGGCCCGGCCCGGCGTTTTGAGCCCGCCGGAAAACGGCTGGTATGACACCGGCGACATCGTCGATCTCGACCCTGAGGGCTTCATCTGGATCAAGGGACGGGCCCGGCGCTTTGCCAAAATCGCCGGGGAAATGATCTCCCTGGCCTCGGTGGAGGCCGTGGCCGCCGCCCTGTGGCCGGAGCGGCCCCTGGCCGTGGTGGCCCTGGCCGATGAGCGCAAGGGCGAAAAGCTGGTCCTGGTGACTGAAGAGGCGGAGCCGGACCTGGAAAGTCTCAGGCGGGCTTTGAAAGAGGCGGGGTTTGCGGAAATCGCCTGCCCCCGGGAATTCCACCGCCTGGCGCCCCTGCCCCTGACTCCCTTAGGCAAACCCAATCTGCCGGAGATCCAGCACCTGGTCCAGGGCGCCGGCTAAAGCCGGGCGACCCACTGAACGATGGTCCGCCGATGCCCAGAACTCTCCTCACCCCTCTCCTGATACTGCTCGGCTGGCAGATCCTGGCCGAATCAGGCCTCATATCCGCCTATCTCCTGCCGTCGCCGCTGGCGGTCGGCCAGACTGCGGTGGCCATGTGGCGATCCGGAGACCTGCCCGGGCATATCAAGACCTCGCTTTTCCATGTGGCGGCCGGTTTCGGCCTCAGCACCCTGGCGGGTTTTTTCTTTGCCGGCCTGGCCACCCGCTTCACCCTGGTGCGTGAACTTATAGAGGCCCCTTTTTCCTTATTCCGCATGATACCGCCCCTGGCCATGATCCCTCTCTTAATTCTCTGGCTGGGCATAGGCGGGGCCACCCAGATGGCCATCATAGTCCTGGCCTGCTTTTTCCCCATTTTCTTAAGCACGCGGGACGGCCTGTGCCGGGTCGGCGAAGCGCATCGCGAACTGGCCCGCAGCCTTAACCTTTCCACCTGGGTTTACGCCACGCGCATCGTCATCCCCAGCGCGGTCCCTTCCATCATCACCGGGCTGCGCCTGGCCTTCGGCTACAGTTGGCGCGCCCTGATCGGCGCGGAACTCATCGCCTCCAGCAGCGGGCTGGGCTACCTGATCATGGATGCCCAGGACATGATGCGCACGGACAAAGTGCTGGTGGGCATTCTGACCATCGGCCTCCTCGGCTGGGCCCTGGACAGCCTGTTCAGCAAGGCTACCACCCGCCTTTGGCATCGCCGGTTTCCGGAGATAGCCGAATGACGCCGGTTCTTGATTCCATCAGTAAAAACTTCGGGGCCAAGCCGGTGCTGGACGGGGTATCCCTTTCCCTGGCCGCGGGCGGCATCACCTGCCTTTTGGGGCCTTCGGGCTGCGGCAAGTCCACCTTGCTCCGCATCGCCGCCGGCCTGATCCAGCCGGAGGCGGGGAAAGTACTCACCGAACCCGCGCGCACCGCCATGGTCTTTCAGGATCCCAGGCTTTTACCCTGGCTCACGGTGGCGGAAAACCTGGCCCTGGCCCTGCCGAAAGGCCGGGCAACCGAAAAAAAGACCAGCATCCGCCAGGCCCTCGAGCTGGTCAGCCTGCCGATGAGCGGCGGCGATGTCCGCGGCCTTCTGCCTCGCGAGCTCTCCGGCGGCATGGCCCAGCGGGTGAGCCTGGCCCGGGCCTTGCTCAGGCGGCCGGATTTTCTCTTGATGGACGAACCTTTTGCCGCCCTGGACGCCATCACCCGCGGCGAACTGCAAAAAATGCTGGTCAGCCTCATCGCCAAACAGCGGGTCAATTGCCTTTTCGTGACTCACGACCTCAATGAAGCCCTGACCATCGCGGACCACCTCAAGGTGCTGAAGGACGGAAAAATCCTGTTCAGCGCCCCGGCGCCGGCCGCGGACGATCGCGACCAGATCAAACAGCGGATACTCTCGCAATTGCAAACCGACAGGGGGAACACATGAAGCCAATAATTACGCTGGCCGCGCTCCTGACCCTGATTTGGGCGGCTCCTCTGCCTGCCGCCGAAGTCGTAAACATCAGCTATGTCAAATCGCCCTTCAACCTTCAGATGATCGTCATGAAGGAGCAGGAGCTGCTGGAAAAGGAACTCGCCCCCTTGGGCGTGACCGTCAACTGGCCGGAAATCAATGTCGGGGCCAGGCAGGCCCAGGCCCTGGCCACCGGTGACCTGAATGTGGCCGGGGTCATAAACACCAGCTCGGCAATAATGGCCAAGGGCGAAGGGTATCCCATCAAAATCATCGCGGGCGTGGCCCGGCCTTCGGACGTCTTCGCCCTGGTGGCGAAAAAAGGCGGGGCGGCCCAAGTCAAAGACCTCAAGGGCAAGACCGTGGCCGGCCCCAAAGGCACGGTGCTGCACAATCTCCTGGCCGCGGCCCTGCAAAAAGAGGGGCTGAACCTCTCCTACGTCAACTTCGTGTCCATGGACATTCCCCAGTCTTTCGCCGCTTTGCAGAGCGGCCGGGTGGACGCCGCTCTTCTGGCGGCCAACGCCGTCATCTCGGCCCAAAAAGAAGGCGCGAAAGTGCTGACCACAGCCACGGGCCTGGTGGAGCCCAAACTGGTCATAGCCGCCAACGAAAACTTCATAACCAGGCACCCGGACCGGCTCAAAGCCGTGATCGCCGCCCACGACAAGGCCTGGCAGTGGATCACCGAAAACCATGAGGAAGCCGTGGCCCTGGGGGCCAAGGTTCAAGGCCTCAGCCTGGAGGAGGCGGAACAGCTCTTTGCCTGGTCCCATTTCACTCAGCGCCTGAACGCCTCGGATATTCCGGGCATGGAAGCGGACATGCTCTTCATGCTGGAAAACGATATAATGCGCAACAAGATCAATATCAGGGACCTCATTCTGCCTATGGCCCTGGAATAATTATTTAACCCCCCCCCTTGACAAACGGGCCGGGAAGTGCCATCTTTATAAGCAAGGGATTATTCCCCGGCGCTTAAACATATTCACGAATATGTTCGGCGGCCGGACCTATATTCCCTCTAAACCGTGTCTCTGACGCCGAGACGGACAAACTCGAGGCGGAAGGTCAAGCGGCCCAAATTGTTATAAAATTGGGATGCAGCGCCTTTCGGGCGCTTTTTTTGTTTCCGCCTTCATGAAGGAGCGTGTTATGGAGAACAGGGTGGCCATAATTGGCCTGATAGTGGAAAAGCCCGAGGCTGTGGACCGCATGAACACCATTCTCCATGGTTATTCCAAGGCCATCATCGGCCGCATGGGTCTGCCCTACCGCGAAAAAAACGTCAGTATCATCAGCCTGGCCGTGGACGCGCCTCAGAATGTGACCAGCGCCCTGTCCGGGAAGCTGGGACGGCTGGACGGCGTAACGGTCAAGACGGCCTTCGCCAGCGTATAGACCCGCATTCGGCCCTTTGGCCGGGCAAGGAGAAAAAGAATCATGTACGATCCCAAATCCCTTAAGGCGGAAGAATTCATCGACCATGACGAGGTGCTGGAAACCCTGGCCTGGGCCGACAAGAACAAAGCCAACGCCCAGCTCATCGACTTCATCCTGGACAAGGCCCGGGACCGCAAGGGCCTGAGCCACCGGGAGGCGGCCGTGCTGCTCGACTGCGTGCTGCCGGACAAGAACGAGGAGATCTACGCCCTGGCCCGCCAGATCAAGCTCGACTTCTACAGCAACCGCATAGTCATGTTCGCGCCGCTCTACCTTTCCAACCACTGCGTCAACGGCTGCGTTTACTGCCCCTACCACGGGAGCAACAAGAACATCACCCGCAAAAAGCTGACCCAGGAGGAGATCGTCCGGGAGGTCATGGCCCTGCAGGACATGGGCCACAAGCGCCTGGCCCTGGAAGCCGGCGAACACCCCAAGATGAACCCCCTGGAATATATTCTGGAGTCCATAGACACCATCTATTCCATCAAGCATAAGAACGGCGACATCCGCCGGGTCAATGTCAATATCGCGGCCACCACCGTGGAGGACTACAAAAAGCTCCGCGACGCGGGCATCGGCACCTATATCCTCTTCCAGGAAACCTATCACCGGGATAGCTATCTCCAGCTCCACCCCACCGGACCCAAGCACGACTACGCCTGGCACACCGAGGCCATGGACCGGGCCATGGCCGGCGGCATCGACGATGTGGGCCTGGGGGTGCTGTTCGGCCTGGAACTCTACCGCTACGAATTCGCGGCCTTATTGATGCACGCCGAGCATCTCGAAGCCGTCCACGGCGTGGGGCCGCACACCATAAGCGTGCCCCGCCTCCGCCAGGCTGACAGCGTGGACCCGGACGCCTTTCAGAACGGCATCAACGACGACACCTTCGCCAAGCTGGTGGCGGTCACCCGCATCTCCGTGCCCTACACCGGCCTCATCGTCAGCACCCGGGAGAGCCAGGCCTGCCGGGAAAAGGTGCTGGCCCTGGGCGTCAGCCAGATCAGCGGCGGTTCCCGCACCTCCGTCGGCGGCTATGTGGAGAAGGAATCCGAGGCTGAAAACTCCGCCCAGTTTGAAGTCAGCGACAACCGCTCCTTAGACGAGGTGGTCAACTGGCTCATGCGCCTGGGCTACATCCCCAGCTTCTGCACCGCCTGCTACCGCGAAGGCCGCACGGGCGACCGCTTCATGAGCTTACTGAAGTCCGGGCAGATCCAGAACTGCTGCCACCCCAACGCCCTCATGACCCTCAAGGAATACCTGGAAGACTACGCCTCGCCGGGCACCAAAAAGCTGGGCGAAGCCCTCATTGACCGGGAACTGGGCAACATACCCAAGGAAAAAATAAGAACCAAGGTCAGCGCCATTATCCACGACATCCACGAAGGCGCCCGCGACTTCAGGATGTGAGGCCGCTTCCGGCCTCAGGAAGGTTGGAATAGATCTCTGGGGGGCTTGGAGGGCTGGTCGTCCAGGTGGAGAAAACGCGAAAAATCCTTCGTGTTGGCGAGGCTGCAATCGGCGAAGAATTCAACAAAGAAGGAATCGTTGGTATGGGCCTGGTGAAGACCTCTGATGTAGTCCTTCCTGAACATGGGAGGAATCGGGTTGGGAAGATAACCGTTTTGGATTAGTATGGCATTCGCGGCCAGGCGGGCGACCCGGCCGTTGCCGTCGGCGAAAGGATGGATAATGGTCAGCCAGGCGTGAAACTTCGCCGCGGCCTCGACCGGATGCAGTTTTCCGGAATTCCGGGCGTAGGAGGCCATTAAGTCGGACATGCGCCCGGGGACTTCCTCCGGAGAGGGGAAGATTTGATCGGAGCCGGTCAAGAATATGTTGCAATTGCGGTATTCGCCAGGCCGGGCTTCGTTGTCCAGGCTGCCCGCCAAGCAGGCATGGAACATCAGAAGATCGTCCTCGGAAATTGAATCGCGATGGAGGAGGCCGAACATCCTGTCGTAGCCCTCGGCGTGGCCGATGACGGCCAGAGCGTGGCTGAGGGGCTTGCCGGCCGCGGTCAGGCCGTCCTCTATGAGGATCTTGGTCTCTGTCTCGTCGTAGCTGAAACCCTCAATGGCGTTGGACGAATAGACCAGCCCCACCTTGTAGAAATCCCTGATCCGAGACAACATAGGCTCCTCGAACGGCCTATGCTTGTCGATTTTCGCTTTGAGAGCATCTATGGCCGCCAGGCAAGCACTTATTGACATGCTATTCATTTTACAACAAGTCTCTTAAAAATCAAAGCGCACCTCCTCCCCACCTTTTTGCTTCAAGTTCCTGTCTATGCTATAATGAAAGATTGAATCATCTACATCGCGAAGGGGCCCATAATGGCCGAAAAACACGACTATAAAGACACCCTGAACCTGCCCCGGACCAGTTTTCCCATGAAGGCCGGCCTGCCCCAGATGGAGCCGCGCCTCCTGGCCCGCTGGCGGGAAGAGAATGTCTATCAAAAAATGCTGGACCACCGCCGGGACGCCCCGGCCTGGGTGCTGCACGACGGCCCCCCCTACGCCAACGGCCGCATCCACATGGGCCACGCCCTAAACAAGATCCTCAAGGACATCATCATCAAGGCCAAGACCATGGCCGGCTTTCTCTCCCCTTATGTGCCGGGCTGGGACTGCCACGGCCTGCCCATAGAGCACCAGGTGGACAAGGCCCTGGGGTCGAAAAAACGGGAACTGAGCCAGGGCGACATCCGCCGCCAGTGCCGGGCCTACGCTGAAAAATTCGTGGCTGTCCAGTCCGAGGAGTTCCAGCGCCTGGGCATCTTCGGCGACTGGGCCAACCCCTACCTGACCATGAGCTACGGCTACGAGGCCGTCATCGCCCGGGAACTGGGCCGCTTCGCCCTGGCCGGGGCCATCTACCGCAGCCCCAAGCCGGTCATGTGGTGCGGCGCCTGCCGCACCGCCCTGGCTGAAGCCGAGGTGGAATATCACGAACACAGTTCCACTTCCATCTATGTGGCCTTCCCCTTCCTGAGCGACCCGGCGGACCTCGACGCCCGCCTGGCCGGAAGCAAGGTCTTCCCGGTCATCTGGACCACCACGCCCTGGACCATACCCGCCAACCAGGCCATCGCCTTCAACCCCGAGTTTAAATACGGGGCCTTCCGCCTGGACGACGGCCGGGTCTTCATCCTGGCCGAGGCTTTGGCGGAAACGGTGCTGGCCAAGTGCGGCGCGGCCGGGGCCAAGATCCTGACCCTGGACAACCAGAAGCTCGCCGGCCTCAAAGCCCGCCACCCCTTCTACGACCGCGAGTCCCTCATCGTCCCGGCCGCCTATGTCACCCTGGACCAGGGCACGGGCCTGGTCCATACCGCCCCGGGCCACGGCCGGGAGGACTTTGAAACCGGGCAAATCCACGGGCTCCCCACCTTCTCGCCCCTGGACGACGCAGCCCGCTTCACCGCCGAAGTCCCCGAATGGCAGGGGCAGCCGGTCCTGGCGGCCAACGAGTCCATCATCGAGCATCTGAAAACCCACGGGGCCCTCCTGGCCGTGGAAAAGCTCGACCACCAGTACCCCCACTGCTGGCGCTGCCGTCAGCCCCTGGTCTTCCGTTCCACCCTCCAGTGGTTCATCGCCCTGGACAAAACAGGTTTGCGCCAAAAGGCCCTGGCGGCCATAGGCCAGGTCCGCTGGGTGCCGGCCTGGGGCCGGGAGCGCATCTACGGCATGATCGAAAACCGCCCCGACTGGTGCATAAGCCGCCAGCGTTCCTGGGGGGTGCCCATAACAGTCTTTCTGTGCCGTTCCTGCGGCGAATGGCATTACAGCCAGAACATCAGCGACCACCTTTTCAGGCTCATCAGCGAACACGGGGCTGACGCCTGGTTCGACCTGAGCCCGGCCGAACTACTGCCCCCGGGGGAAAAATGCGGCCACTGCGGAGGGACCGACCTGGACAAGGAAACCGATATCCTGGATGTCTGGTTCGATTCCGGCTCCTCCTTCGCCGGGGTCATGGAGTCCAGGGCGGACCTGCCGGATACGGCCGACCTGTACCTGGAAGGCTCCGACCAGCACCGGGGCTGGTTCCACTCCTCGCTCCTGATAGCCGTGGGCAACCGGACCCGGCCGCCCTACCGCGAGGTGCTGACCCACGGCTACGTGGTGGACCAGGACGCCCGGAAAATGAGCAAATCCCTGGGTAACACCCTGGCCCCGGAAAATGTCATCCGCCAATACGGGGCCGACATCCTGAGGCTCTGGGCCGCGGCTGAAAACTACCAGGACGACATCCGCATCTCGGCCCAGATCCTGGACATGCTGGCCAAGGCCTATTTCAATTTCCGCAACACCTCCCGCTTCATCCTCGGCAACCTCTTCGACTTCGACCCGGCCCGGGATTCCGTGCCCAGGGCGGCCTTAGGGGAGATGGAGCGCTTCATACTCCACCAGGCCAACCAGTTGGCAGCCAAGGGGCGGGAGGCCTACGAGCGCTATGAATTCCACACCCTCTACCATCTCCTGAACAATTTCGTGGTGGAACTCAGCGCCTTCTACCACGACGTCATCAAGGATACCCTATATACCAGGGCCGCTTCCGACCCCCGCCGGCGCGGGGCCCAGACGGCCATGTGCGAAGTTTTGAGCATCCTGACCCGCCTGGTCGCGCCCATCCTCTCCTTCACGGCCGAGGAAATCTGGGGCTATTTGCCGGGCGTCCCGGCCGGGGACAGCGTCTTTTTACAGGACCTGCCCGGGTTTTGCCCTGACCGGCACGAGCCGGACCTGGCCCGCCGCTGGGAGGATCTGTTGAAGGTCCGCACCCTGGTCAACCGGGAACTGGAGGCGGCCCGCCGGGACAAGATCATCGGCGCGCCCCTGGACGCCGAGGTGGAGATCCGGGCCGCCGGGGCCGCCTGGACCCTGCTCCGGGACTATGAGGACCGGCTGGCGGAAATCTTCATTGTCAGCCGGGTCAATTTGAAGCCGGGAAACGGGGAGGACCAGGTGACGGTCCAAGTCGCGCCCAGCCCCAACCCCAAGTGCCCCCGCTGCTGGATCCATTATGTCCCTCCGCCCGAGGAAGTCCCCGGGGAGGCGCCGGGCCTCTGCGGTAAATGCCTTAAGGCTCTGGCCCGATAAACCATGTCCTACCTGGTGCTGGCCCGCAAATACCGGCCCCGGACCTTCGCCGATCTAGTTGGGCAGGAACAGGTCAGCCGCAGCCTGAAAAACGCCCTGGCCGCCGGGCGGGTGGCCCACGCCTATCTCTTCGCCGGCCCGCGGGGGGTCGGCAAGACCACCGCCGCCCGGCTCCTGGCCATGAGTCTGGCCTGCCTGGCTCACGACCTTCCTGACCGCCCCTGCGGCCTCTGCGAAAACTGCCTGGAGATCCAAAACGGACAGGCCGTGGACGTCATCGAGGTGGACGGCGCCTCCAACCGGGGCATCAATGAAATCCGCGATCTGCGCGAAACCGTCAAGTTCCTCCCGGCCAAAAAAAACTACAGCTACAAGGTCTATATCATTGATGAGATCCACGCCCTGACCAAGGACGCCTTCGGCGCCCTTTTGAAGACCCTGGAAGAACCGCCCGCCCATGTGGTCTTCGTCTTCGCCACCACTGACGCCCACCGGATGCCGGCCACCATCCTCTCCCGCTGCCAGCGCTACGACTTCCGGCGCATCAGAGTGGCCGACATAGCCAGTCGCCTGGCCCGGGTGGCGGAGGCGGAAAATATACCGGCCGAACCGGAAGCCCTGGAACTCATCGCCCGCCAGGCCGAAGGGGGGCTTAGGGATTCATTGCAACTGATGGACCAGGCCATCGCCTGGGGGGAAGGGGCCATTACAGCCGAAGAGGTGCGCCAGGGCCTGGGGCTCATCGACCCGGCCCTGGTGGGGCGGCTCATGGACTCGGTCCTGGAAGGCCGGGCCGACCAGGCAGTCGCCGCCGTGGACGAGGCCTACCGCCACGGCTGCGATTTCAAAAACCTGGCCCTGAAACTCCTGGAATACAGCCGCAGCCTGGCCCTGATCAAGGTGGACCGGGGCAACGCGGACCTCCTGAACCTCACCGAAACCGAGGCCGAAAACCTGGCCGTCGTGTCCGGCCGCCACAGTCTTGAAGCCCTGCACCGCAATTTCGAATCCTGGCTAAAGTTCCAGGGCGAAGCCGGTTTCAGCCCCCAGCCCCGCTGGTTTTTGGAAGCCCAGGTCATCCGCCTGGCCAGCCTCCCGGCCCTGATGCCCCTGGGCGAACTGGTGGCCCGCCTGGACCGGCTCCTGAGCCAAAACCCGGCGCCGCGGGCGCAACAATTGGTGCCGCCTATGGCGCAACCTGTGGCCCTGCCGCCTGTAGCCGCCCCTATAAAACCGCCCCCGGCGGCGCCCCCGGCAGCGCCGCCGTCGGACTGGCCCGGGTTCCTGCGCCATTTCGCCAAGGAACTGGGCAGTTCGGCCATCCTTTTAAAGGGCGCCCAAGCCCGGCAATGGGGACCGGAGACCGTGGAAATAATCCTCGCCCTGGGTGTAGGAGAGGCCGCGGCCCCCCATCTGTCAGCCGTCCTCCCCCCCCTCCTGGAAAAGGTCTGGGGCGGCCGGCCGGAACTGATCATCAACGGCGGCCAGAGCGCGAAACCTGAAATCCTGAAAGCCCTGGAGGCCGCCCCGGACCTCCAGGAACTCCAGGCCGCCCTCCCCGGCAAATTCATCGGCTACCGGCCCCACGAACCGGCTGAGAAAACGGAGGACGATGAGGATGAAACCGAGGACCGGGCCGATGAACCGGGCTTACAGGATGATGACTGATATGGAGGAAACCTTATGACCCTGGACTTGAGCGCCATGGGCGACCTGGTCCGGCAGGCCCAGGAGATCCAGAAAAAAGTCGCGGAAAGGCAGGCCCAACTGGCGGCCAAAACCGTCGAGGCCACAGTCGGCGGGGGCATGGTCACAGTGATCGCCAACGGTTCGGGCTTGTTGACCGACCTCCGCCTGGAGCGGGAAGTGATCGACCCCGAGGAAGCGGATATGCTGCGCGACCTGATCCTGGCCGCGGCCAACGAGGCCCTGCGGAAAGCCCAGGACCTGGCGGCCGAAGAGATGCGCCAGCTGACCGGCGGCTTGAAACTGCCCGGAATCAGCCCATGACCAAATGAAAGAAACCTTACAAGAACTCCTGGGCCAGGGAGGCCGCCTGGCCCGGCTCTGGCCCGCTTTCGAGCCCCGGCCGGGCCAATTGGCTATGGCCCTGGAAGTGGGCCGGGCCTTCCAGGAGGACGACTTCGCCCTGGTCGAGGCCGGCACCGGCACGGGCAAGACCCTGGCCTACCTCCTGCCGGCCCTCCTGAGCGGCAAAAAGACAGTGGTCTCCACCGGCCTGAAAAACCTCCAGGACCAGATTTTTGAAAAAGACCTGCCCTTCATCCGCCGCTTCTTCGGCGAAGGCTTCCGCTCCGCCCGCCTTAAGGGCCGGGAGAACTACCTCTGCCTCCATTTCCTGAAAAGAGCCCTGGCCCAGATGAGCCTGTGGCCCACGCTTGAGGCGGCCGATCTCAAACAGGTGGCGGAGGCCGTCCCCGGGGCGGCCGGCGGGGACCGGGCGGAATTCACCTTCCTTTCGGAAAACAGCGGCCTGTGGGCTGAAATTTCCGCCCCGGCCGAGCGCTGCCTGGGCCAGCGCTGCCCGGAGTTCAAGGATTGCTTTTTGTGGCGGGCCCGGCGGGAGGCGGCGGCGGCCGACCTGGTGCTGGTCAACCACCACCTCTTCATGGCTGACCTGGCTGTGCGGGCCGGCGGCTTCGGCGAAGTGCTGCCGGCCTGGGAAGCGGCTGTTTTTGACGAGGCTCATCTCCTGGAGGAGGCGGCCACCAGCTTTTTCGGCCGGTCAATCAGTTCCGGGGCCCTGGCCGCCCTGAGCCGTGACCTGGGCCGGGTCGCGGCCGGGCCGGCCAAACCCTTAGCTGAGATATTCAGCCGCCAGGCCGAGGCCCTGGGCCAGAGTTTCTGCCAAGAAAGCAAGGAATTATGGGCCGAAGGCGATTCGGAAAACGAGCCATTCCGGGACTTTCTCCTGAACTTCCACCACGATGCCCTGGCCCTGGCCCACCTTCTGAAGGCCCAGGACGGGGCCGACCCCGCGGCCCTGGCCGTCCGCCTGGAGACCGTCGCGGCCGACCTTTTGTTCCTCGGCGAAGCCCAGGACCGCGAATTCGTCTATCAGGCCGAGCGCCAGGGCCGCCGCCTGACCCTCTCCGCCCTGCCCCTCAAGGTTTCCCGCCACCTGGCCGAGACTCTCCTGAACACGGGCCGGACCCTGGTTTTCACCTCGGCCACCCTGAGCGCCGGGGGCGACTTCAGCTACTTCAAGGACCGCCTGGGCCTGTGGCCGGAAATCGAGGGCCTGGTCGTCGATTCCCCCTTCGACTACCAGGGCCGTACCCTGGCCTACATCCCGGCCCATCTGCCCGACCCCAGGGCACCAGACTTCCCGGAAGCCATGGCCGAGGAAGTGGAAAAACTCCTGATCCTCAGCCGCGGCCGGGCCCTGGTGCTCTTCACTTCCTATAAAAACATGACCTACGCGGCCGGCCACTTAAGCGGCCGCCTGCCCTGGCCTCTCCTGGTCCAGGGCCAGATGGGCCGGGCGGCCATTCTGGACGAATTCACCCGCCGGACAGACAGCGTACTCCTGGCCACCCACAGTTTCTGGCAGGGCGTGGACGTGCCCGGGGAAAGCCTGTCCGCGGTCATCATTGAAAAACTGCCCTTCCCCCGGCCCGACCAGCCCCTGGTCAAGGCTCGCTGCGCCCTCCTGAGCGAAGAAGGCCGCCGCCCCTTCTGGGACTACTCCATCCCCGCCGCGGCCCTGACCCTGAAACAGGGCCTGGGCCGCCTCCTGCGCCAAAGCCGGGACCAGGGCCTTCTGGCCATCCTGGACAGCCGCCTTTTGAAATCCAACTACGGCCCCAAGCTCCTGAAATCCCTGCCCCCGGCTCCCCGGACCTCGAATTTGGCCGAGGTGGCCGAATTTTTTAAAAATAAATAAAAATCCCGCCCCCGGACGATAAAGTTCGCGCTGTTTCACATCTCGTCGGATAAGGGAGCGAAGCTCCTTGACAAAACAAGCTGTCATTATTATTTTCATTTAATGAAAAAGACTCTCTCCCCGCGCCTCCGGACGATTTTGGAACTGGTGGTGCGTGATTATATAAAGACCGCCGAGCCGGTGGCCTCGGAGGCCCTGGTCAAGCGCCACGGTCTGAACCTGTCTTCAGCCACGGTGCGCAAAGTCCTGTCCCAACTGGAAGAAATGGGCCTCCTGGCCCAGCCCCACACCTCGTCCGGGCGGACCCCCACGGAAGCGGGCTTACAAACATATTTGCGGGAGATCCTGGCCGTGGGCCAGCTTTCCGAGGCCAACCGGGCCCTCATTGACCGGGAACTGGCCGGCGGCCCGCCCCAGGCCGAGGCGGTCTGCGCCCTCTGCTCCAAAGTCCTCTCCAACATCACCCGGCACATGGGCGTGGTCTCCGGACCGTCCCTGGACCTGGAACCCCTGAAAAACCTGTATTTCGTGCGCCTGGGGCCGGCTGAAGTCCTGGCCGTCATGGTCGGGGCCGGAGGCCTGGTGCGCAACAAGGTGCTGACCGGCCAGGAAGACCTGAGCCAGGACGAGTTGAACCAGGTCAACCGCTATCTGGCCGAGGAGGCCCCGGGCCTGACCCTGGACGAGATCCGCCTCAAGATCCTCAAGGCCATGGGGGATGAAAAGAGGGCCTTCGACCGGCTCTACGAGCGGGCCTTCCGCCTGGCCCAGGCCTCGGCCGGAGCCGAGAGCGGCCGGGCCGACCGGGACATCTTCATGGAAGGCCGGCGCAACCTCTTGGAATACCCGGAATTTTCCGAAACCGAGGCCATGCGGACCCTCTTCACCGCCTTTGAGGACAAACGCCGCCTCATGAACCTCTTGAACGAGGTGACCAAGTCCGGCCAGGTGCGCATCGTCCTGGGCCGCGAGGCCGCGGCCGCGGCCCTTAGCGGCCTGGCCCTGGTGGCCTCGCCCTATACCCGGGGCGACCGCACCCTGGGGGCCTTGGGCATCATCGGCCCCCAGCGCCTGGATTATTCCGAAGTCGTGCCGGTGGTGGATTATGCCGCCCGGGTGGTCAGCGGTATTTTGGAAAACAATTGACCACACCTCTTGAAAAATCCCCAAACAGAACTTAAGTTTGTATCAAGACCCTGAGGGTCTTAAAAAAAATCTGGACAGCGCGGATGACCGAAGAAGAAAAAACCAACTCCGAGGAAGAGACGGGGGTCACGGCCGAGACCGAGGCCGCGGCCGCCGAGGAAAAGGACTGGGCTGAAGAAGCCCGGAAATTCCAGGATCTCTATCTCCGCTGCGCGGCGGAAACCGATAACATGCGCCGGCGCTTCCAGAAGGAGCGGGAAGAGATAAGCCGCTTCGCCGGGGAGACCATCATCCGGAGCGTCCTGCCGTCCCTGGACAACCTCGGCCTGGCCCTGGGCTATGTGCGGGAAGGGGCTTCGGCTGAAGCCCTGAACCTGGCCGAGGGCGTCCGCCTGACCCTGAAAGGCCTGATGGACGTTTTGAAGGAAAACGGCCTCCGGCTAGTTGCGGCGGAACGGGGCCAGCCCTTTGACCCCAACCTCCACGAGGCCATAGGCCAACAGCCGGAAACGGAACTGCCGCCCGGGTCCATCAGCCAGGAAGTCCAGGCCGGCTACGCCCTTTACGAGCGCCTGATCCGCCCGGCCAAGGTCCTGGTGGCCACGGCCGCGCCCGAGACAGAATAAAAAACCACTCTGCGGAGGAATACCAATATGTCAAAAATCATCGGCATCGACCTGGGCACCACCAACTCCTGCGTGGCCATCATGGAGGGCGGCGACCCCAAAGTCATCACCAACACCGAGGGCAACCGCACCACCCCGTCCATAGTG
>Ga0082212_10001113_pt1 | contig 39447 bp, 30 predicted proteins | sample TergutNt197P3_FD_71548 | JGI IMG/M metagenome (GOLD analysis project Ga0082212, IMG submission 71548) | Neocapritermes taracua P3 segment gut microbial communities from Petit-Saut dam, French Guiana - Nt197 P3 | ecosystem: Host-associated > Arthropoda: Insects > Digestive system > Gut ...
CGAAAAAAGGGGGAGGGGGGGGGGGGAAAACTTTGAAAGGCGGCGCTTTGGTGAGGAATTTTTGGGGGCGGCGGGGCCCAAAAAAGTTTCCGAGGGGGGTGTGTTTAAATTGTCCCCCCCCTCTCCTCCCCCGCCTTAGGATACCTTTTTCGTTGATGTTTTAACGCCTAATTAAGCCAACTGACCGCTCCTGGGTTGCGGGGCGCAGCCCGCTTTAGACTTTCGCAATCAACTGTATTGTATTATAATACTTACCGTTTTCGGCTTTCATCATCTCTATACTTTCCGCAATAACGTCTGCAAACGGTAAGCCGGGATGATACCCGGCAAGCCATTCATCCCACGCTTGTTTGTGGCAGGCCATTTCACTGATGTCAATAATCTCAATGCCTTTTTCTGTTTCCCATAAGTTTTTCCACCACTCCAGAGAATGAATAGTTCTGTCCACCTCATCATGCCAAAATGGCTTCATTTCATCAGGGATATTTTCTCCAAATTCATATTTTATGCCGGGAATCGCCACCGCAATATAGCCGCCTTTTCTTACAAAAGGAATGAGTGACGGAAGCATTTCCGCCGTATCTCCGAAATACTGATAGGCGCCAATAGTGAACAGGATGTCAAAATATCCGTTGGCGAAAGGCAATCCTTTGGTTGCGTCTACAGAAATCGGAATCGCTTTATCATCAATCCCAGCAGATTGGAAACGTTCATAGTTTTCGGTTGGTGAAATCCAAAGGTCGGCGGCGACTACGGACACGCCATATTTTTGCGCTAATAAAAGCGTGGAAAGACCACAGCCGCAACCAAGATCGAGCACCTTCATATTCTCCTTGATGTCAAGGTGTGAAGCCAATTCCTCCGCCACCCGCATGGCGTTTGGCCCCATCATCGCGGCCTGCGCGAACTCAAGATTTTTGTCGATAGACAGATACCGGTTTGTAAATGTATACATAACATTTTCTCCTTTGTTTTACACTTCTGATTTTTACTCAATTTCTGATTTTTCCATTTTTCTTCATTTGTCTGCTCCATTTAGCCAGGTCTTTGTGCCATGTCCGTTTATCCGAAAGATAACTCGCTTTGTCATCCACAAATTTGTTTTCCTGTTTTTGAGCAAGATAAGTATCCCATTGCTCTCGCGTTAGAGTTCCATCAGCCAACGCGGCGATAACAGCGCAGCCCGGCTCGGTGCGGTGACCGCAATCGGAAAAACGGCAGCGCGTGAACAATTCCTCCACATCCGCAAAACCCACGCTGATCCCCCCGTCTGCGTTGAAGAGACCCAGCTCGCGCATCCCCGGCGTGTCAATAACCATCGCGCCGGAGGGCAGCATAAAGAGCTGACGGTGGGTCGTGGTGTGACGGCCACGGCTGTCAGCCTCACGGATGGTATTAACCGTCATGGCCTCCTGCCCCATCAACACGTTGAGCAATGACGATTTCCCCACACCCGACATTCCGAGAAATACCACGGTTTTACCGGGCAGTAAATAATCATCCAGTGTATTCAATCCAACGCCCGTATGAGCGGAAACAGCGTGAACCGGTATCCCGGGCGCTGCTTTTTGCACAGCCGATACAGGAGCTTCCACATCCTCAACCAAATCAGCCTTTGTCAAAACACTGACAGCCTGACCTCCGCTTTGGCGCGCTTGGGTCAGATAACGTGTTATACGGCTTACTTTAAAATCTTTGTTAAGCGACGTTACGATGAACACAAAGTCAAAATTGGCGGCCACGACTTGTTCCAAAATGGTTTTGGCATATCCTGCCGCGTGTCCGGAAAAATCAGCGCGGGAAAACTTCGATCGGCGCGGCAGTAGCCGGACGATAAGCGAAGGACCGTCGTCATTATATTGCAGAAAAACAAAATCACCGACGCACGGGAAATCTTCCCGCATCTCCGCGTTGTGATAGAATGACCCTTTCAGCACAGCCGTTACCTCGCCATATTCGGTAATTATGGTGTACTGTTCCCGCTGAAGCTCCATGACCCTTCCGGGTATCAAGTTATCAGGCGTTGGCTCGGTTTCGATATAGCCAAACTGTTTTAAATCAAGCATAAGAAATCCCCTCCTCCTGATCTCTGTTAAAAACAGGATCATATTTTTGGACGTAAAAATACCGTGAAACAAGCAGCCTCAACTTGAAGCTGCTGTCACACGGCACTTGAAATCAAAAAGGATACGACCTCCACCGTATCCCACTAACAGCAGTATTCTCGAAAGGTTACTATTTGACGGCACAGCAAACAGTATGGCAATATGCCTACACTCTCAACTTATGCCCAATATTTGGTTTTAGGTCGCAACCACCATTATGACCGACATTAACCACCACTCCCTTCGAATAAACGTACGTCTGATTAAGACAGTTACAGTATATGAATTCATAGACTGGTTGTCAAGATAAAAAAATCCGGCGATCAGAGCCCAGAGCTGATTCAGAGTGTAATCCAATATCTTCTTGTCGGCCTTTCAACACCATCAATATTATTTATAATTGTATCTTGCAGTACGCCGACGTTTCTTTCTATGATGCAGGCAGATGCAAAATTATTGTCGCCACAAGTCAGCAAAACTTTGTTTATGCCAATGTTTTCTTTGGCGTAGAGCAGTGCCTTTGAAAGCATTAAGGTCGCATATCCTTTATTCCATTTTGAATATCGAATTCCATAACCAATATGCCCACCATAACGTAAAAGGGCTTCCGTTAATTTGTGCCGGATGGAGATCTCCCCGATGAACTCATCTCCCCCTATAAGCCATAAATAGGTAGATGGCACATAGTTTCCTGGTAAGTCGTGTCCTAGCCTAAAAGCCTCTATCAATTTATAAATGTCACATTGGGTTGGATCTAAGAATTCATAAGAATCCACATTATTGCTTTTGTATTCGCCAATCGCGTCTAAGTATGATTGGTTATACTGTTTTGTTGGTATAATGAGTTCAATGTCCTCACTCCTCAATATTCAACACCGCCATAAACGCCTCCTGAGGAATCTCCACACTCCCCACCTGCTTCATGCGCTTCTTCCCTTCCTTCTGCTTCTCCAGCAGCTTCCGCTTCCGCGAAATATCCCCGCCATAGCACTTGGCCAGCACATCCTTGCGCATCGCCCGCACCGTCTCCCGGGCAATCACCTTCGCCCCCACCACGGCTTGCACAGGAACCTCAAACATCTGCCGCGGAATCAGCGAACGTAACTTCTCCACCAATTTGCGCCCCCGGAAATAGGCCCTCTCCTTGTGCAGGATACAGGACAACGCATCCACCACTTCCCCATTGAGCAAAATATCCAGCTTCACCAGCTCCGCCGGCTTATACGCAGACAACTCATAATCCAAAGACGCATACCCTTTCGTCCGGGACTTCAACTGATCAAAATAATCATAGATAATCTCACTCAGGGGCAGCTCATAATGAATATTCACCCGGTGAGTTGTAATATAATCCATATTGATAAAAGTCCCCCGCTTCTCCTGATTCAGCTCCATCACCGCCCCCACATACTCCGCCGGCGCCATAATACTCGCCTTCACCATGGGCTCCTCTATATGCTCAATCTGCTGGGTCGGCGGCAGCGTAATAGGGCTGTCCACCAAAATCATCTCGCCCTTTGTCGTATAAACATGATAGATAACACTGGGCGCCGTAATAATGATATTCAGCCCAAACTCCCGCTCCAAACGTTCCTGAATAATCTCCATATGCAAAAGCCCTAAAAACCCGCAACGGAACCCAATGCCCAGCGCCACCGACGTCTCATTTTCATAGAGCAGGCTGGCATCATTCAACTTCAGTTTATCCAACGCATCCTTCAACCGGTCATAATCCGACGTGTCCACAGGATACATCCCACAAAACACCATCGATACCGCGTCCCGGTACCCTGGCAGCGCCTCAGACACCGGTTTTTTCGCGTCAGTAATCGTATCCCCCACTCGAGTATCCTGAACATTTTTAATACTAGCCGCCAAATACCCCACCTGGCCCGCCTTCAACTCCTCCACCACCGTCATCGCCGGCGCGAAGACCCCCACCTCCGTCACTTCAAAAACCTTATCCGTGGCCATCATCTTAATATTCTGGCCCTTCCTCAGGCTCCCATCTATCACCCGGAAATAAGGAATCGCCCCCCGGTAAGAGTCAAACTTCGAATCAAAAATCAATGCCGACAACGGCTTTTCATCATCGCCTTGGGGCGGCGGGATCCTATGCACAATCGCCTCAAGAATATCCTCCGTCCCCGTCCCCTGTTTCGCCGAGACCAGAATCGCCTCCGACGCATCCAATCCGATAACATCCTCAATCTCCTGCCCCACCCGTTCCGGCTCCGCGCTGGGCAAGTCAATCTTATTAATCACCGGAACAATCTCCAGATCATTCTCCAGAGCCAAATACACATTGGCCAACGTCTGAGCCTCAATCCCCTGGGCCGCATCCACCACCAACAACGCTCCCTCACAAGCCGCCAAACTCCGGGACACCTCATAGGAAAAATCCACATGTCCCGGCGTATCAATCAGATTCAGCTCATACTCCCGCCCATCCTTGGCCTTATATTTCAGCCTGACCGCGTGAAGCTTAATAGTAATACCCCTCTCCCGCTCCAAATCCATGGAATCCAGTACCTGATCCTTCAGTTCCCGGGCCGAGAGAGCCCCTGTGTACTCCAGCAAGCGATCCGCCAGAGTGGATTTTCCATGATCAATATGAGCGATGATACAGAAGTTGCGAATCGTCGATGGAGCTTGCGCCATAAGTTTATTTCGTCTCCTTCAAATCAATATAAAATAAAAATATCATAAAAAGCCCCCAATGCCAAATGCATTCCGGTTTATCATTATCATCAGAAATATCCTTCTGCGGCTTCTAACGCGGGCTTTGCCCGCAAGTGGTCAGTGGTTAGTGGTTAGTGGTTAGTGGTTAGTGGTTAGTGGTTAGTGGTTAGTGGTTAGTGGTTAGTCACAGAGCACCCCTCTACTTAAACTTCACTGCTGTCCCATACGCAATTACCTCAGCCGCCGCCTGCATCACTGTAGCCGACGCATACCTGATATGAATCACAGCATCCGCCCCCATAGCTTCCGCCTCATCCACCATACGCTTCGTAGCCAGAGCCCTCGCCGTGTCCATCATCTCCACATAAGCTTTCAGCTCGCCCCCCACAATTTGCTTAAACCCTTGGGTAATATCCCGGCCAATATTTCTCGATTGAACCGTACTGCCTTTCACCAGACCCAGAGTTTCAAGTTCTTTCCCAGAGATGTAATTAGTATTGACTAAGATCATCTTCCTCACCACTCCTTATTTCTTTGATCCGTTCTATCAGAACGGATATGCTGACCCCTGCGCAAAGCAAAGGAATTCCAACCCCCAGAACTATCACAAGCCAAGAAATGTCAGGTTCCTCCAACCACAGATACACCCCAACCTGACTGCCCAAAATGAGCAGCATGAGAACCGTGATCACGATGGGAGCAATCATCTTTTTGACATGCATGGGCCTCCTCCTGACTTTCTTTAATCATATCATAAAAACCGGCACTACAAAAGCATCAACTGAGCTTCCCGATTAATTCCTTTGCCTCATCGCGGGAGATAGGCAGTCCAACGGCTCTTTTTGCGGCTGAGGCGTTGGCATCAATAATATGGGGGTTCGGATTCCAAATGTTATCATTGGCCACCAGGGCTTCCAGGACAGCTCGCTGAACCTCAGTGAGCCGCTGCGGCAGAGGTTCAGGAAAGGCCACCTGCAGAATCGGTCCCCATTCATAATCGGCGAGTATTTCGGAGGATTTGGCAATGAGTGTTAACGCGGCAGGAAGCATTTCTTCAATTGTGATGCGGCGGCGGACTAAACCCTGTAACAGGGCAAATCGTGTACACATGCCGCCAAAGAATGCCGGCTGATCCTCAAACCAGTCATCCACCTGATCAGGACGGGTCAAAGCCTCGATCAGGATAACGCTGGCACGGGGGCTTCGGACAAATAGCGCCGCACATGCCTGTACAGCTTCATCCGCATCATTGAGATACGCCGATACATCGCGCCCCCTTTGACCCAGCGCCAAAACCCGCTCAGCCCTTTTGGTGCGGGCATCGCTCTTTTTAAATGTTGTCATTTGGGTATCTCTCCTTATGCACATGCAGCACTCTGTTACTCATGACTCCAATTAGTCTTATTTGCGTTTCTCTACCCAGAGGCGGCTGGCTTCCGTCAAAACCCTGGTTGCTGTCGCGTCTGGCCCCAGGACGTCATAAGCCACACGACACGTTTGTATCAGAACAATACCATCCTCATCATCTATAAAGCGATCCAGGCTGTTGATAGCTGTATCCAGAGGATCATCCGCGGGCAAATAAGCCCAGATGCGGTCAAGTTCCTGAATGAGGGTTTGGATCTCGGGAGCGTCAGCCTCGACCTTGCCGATAAGGTTAATGAGTCCGTCCGCCAGATGCTGTGTGATTCCAGGATTGGTGGGGTATTGTCTGGCCAGCATGCGCATCTCATCCACCATCATGCAGATTGTCCCGGCGTCATTTCCTTCTTTGCATGTGAGGTTAAACAGACCCTCTGCCAGCATACGGGTGATGTCCGGGTTGGTGGGGTGTTGGTTAGCTAATGTACACAAGTTTTCGACCAGGGTTTTGGTTTCTAAGGCATTGACTTCGTCTTTATGGGTGACATTGACCAGCCCCTTAGCCAATTGAAGGATCAAAGCCGGGCTGTTAGGATGCTGATCAGCCAGAGTATGCAGCCGGTCGGTAAGGGAACGGGTTTCTACGGCGTCACCCCCTGTTTTTCCAATAAAGATACCTAAAACATTGGCTAACCCCAAGGCAATTTGAGGATTGGCAGGGTGCCGGGAAGCCAGCGCGTCCAGCTTGTCTGTCAGGATCCGGGTGGATTTGAAGTCAACCTCATCTTCATGGATGAGGCTGGCCAACCCCTCCGCCAATAAGAGAACAAGAGATGGGTTGGCGGAATGCCGGTCAGCCAGTGTGTGCAACTCGTCGACCAGAATTCTTTTTCCGGATGTGTCAGCGCTTTCTTTACAGATAAGAGTGTACAGACCTGCGGCCAGAAGGAGGGCTATTTCAGCGCTGGTGGGATGTTGTTCAGCCAGCGCGCGTATTTGGCTGATCAGGGTCTGGTTTTCTGTGCTGTCTCCTTTGACACTCCAGGAATACAGCTCCATTGCCAGGAGCAGGGCAATCTCTGGGTTGTCAGGATGTTGGTCAGCCAACACAAGCAGCCTGCTGACCGGGGCCCGGTTTTCCGAGGCGACAGTATCGACCGGGGTGGCTGCACCGCCCTTGGTAACTGCGCCGCCCTTGGTAACTGCGCCACCCCTGGTAACCGCGCCGCCCCTGGTAACTGCGCCGCCCTTGGCGACTGTGCCGCCCTTGGTAACCACGCCACCCTTGGTGACTGTGCCGCCCCTGGGAACCGGGCCACCCTTGCTGACCGCGCCGCCCTTGCTGACCGCGCTGCCCTTGGTAACCGCACCGCCCTTGCTGACTGTGCCGCCCTTGCTGACTGCATCACCTTGGGTATCCTTGCCGATGACCGTGCTGCGATCAGCGCCGATATCGTTATGGATGAGTTTATCCAGTCGTTTCCTGATCCAGCGGCGGTGGACTTCTGTCAGAACCTTGCTCGCTGTCGCGCTCAGTCCCAATGTATCACAGGAAGCACGGCATGCCAGAGCCAGGGCGACGCCGTTTTCGTCATCCATATACTTATCAAGGCTGTCAATAGCCATGCCAAGAGGATCGGGCAGTTGGATCCAGCTATCATCGATCTTTTGAACCAGAGCTTGGATTTCTTCGGCATCGACTCCCTCCTTGCCAATAAGGTTTATCAGTCCTTCTGCCAACATCAGAACAAGATCGGGTTCAGAGGAGTATTGGCCGGTCAATGTTTGCAGTTGGTCAGTGAGAGTTCGGGTCTCTTCGATGTCGACATCGTCCTTGCCAGTCAGGTTCGCCAATCCTATAGCAAGCTGCAAGATAAAGCCGGATTTGGCCGGGTTTTGATCGGCCAGCTTGCGCATCTGACGGATCAGGGCTCGGGTCTCCTTAGCGTCAAGCTCGCTCTTGCAGCTGAGGCTCGCCAGACTCATGGCCAGCTGCAGAGAAAAGTCATGATTAACAGGATGCTGGTCAGCCAGCCCATGCAACCGGTCGATCAATGTCCGAATTTCTGCAGCATCGACACCGGCCTTACAGCTGAGGTTATACAGCCCTTTCGCCAGATGGAGGCTGAATTCAGGGCTGGACGGATATTGATCCACCAGTGTACGCAGCTGATCTACCAAGGCCCGGATTGATCTTGCGTCGTCTTCGATGCGGGCGAGGTTCACAAGCCCCTTGGTCAGCTGGAGGGTAAAGTCCGGATCGGCAGGGTGTCGTTCTGCCAGCCTGCGCAGTTGATTGACTAAGGTTCGGATTTCTGCGGCGCTAATCTGGGCATGGCAGGTAAGATTAGCCAGTCCCATGGCCAGCTGCAGTGTGAAGGCGGGGGTGGCCGGATGTTGGCTAATGAGTGCCTGGAGATCGCTGACAAAGGCGCGGGCCTCTCTGTCGTCAACACCGTCCTTGCTGCTCAGATTGACCAATCCCTTCAACAACAGGAGGGCAATCTCGGAGCTGGTGGGGTGTTGGTCGGCCAAGGTGCGCAAATGGTCGACCAGGGTTCGTGTCTTTGCGGCGTCAATGTTGCTGTTGCAGGTAAGGGTAAACAATTCCTGGGCCAGCTTGAGACGTACAGCGGGAACCTCGTCAAGACCTTCATCAGATTCGTCCGTTCCTGCCAGGATAGGGGCAGCAGGAGCCTCATCCGGTTTGTCCATATACAAATTGCCAGTGTTAGCGCTGTCATGCCTCTCAACCCAGCGGCGATGAACTTCCAACAAAACCTTGGTGGCTGTTGCGTCGGAACCTAACATGTCATAAGCCCTGCGGCGTACACTCGCCAAAGTGACGCCATCTCCATCATCCATAAATTTATCCAGATTGTCGATAGCGATATCAAGGAGATCGCCTGCCGGCACATGAGTCCATATGCCGGCCAGGTTCCGGATGAGGGTTCGGGCTTCCTTGGTATTGGCTCCTATCTTGCCAATAAAAATTATCATCCCTATCGCTAGTTGAAGACGGAAGGTAATCTCTTGATTGCTGGAGTGTTGATCAGCCAGCCTGTGCAGATGGCCGACCATCATCCGGGTTTTGACAACATTGATTTTTTCATTGCGGATGAGGTTATACAATCCCCTTGCAAGAAGGTGAGTCATCTCAGAGTCGTCAGGGTGTTGGTCTGCCAACGCGCGCAGCTTGTCAATCAGGGTCTGGGTATCCAGCGTATCGACCCTGTCCTTGCGGGTGAGAGTGTACAGGCCCCTGGCCAAAGAAGAGAGAATCTCTTTGTCAGGGTGTTCATCTGCCAACAAACACAGCCACTCAATGAGAGTCCATGCCTGCGCGATATCAACCTCGGGGCTGCAGGCAGCGTTAACCAGATCCCGCGCCCGTTTATGGGCGTCGGGGGACGGCTCCCGTGTCCCATCCTGTGTAAGCAGGTCGCCAATTGCCGCGTCAACAGGGGATTCCTTAGGCAGAAGGGTTTTGATGTGCTCAAGCTCCTGATTGAGCACCTGGGCTTCTACAGCGTCAACCTCAGCCCTGCGGAGAAGATTGTCAAGTCCCTTCACCAGCCGGAAGACAATTCTGGGATCGGAAGGATATTGTTTGACGAGTGTGCGCAGCCGGTCCAGCAGGGTTCGGGTTTCCTCAATATCACTCCCGCCTTTCTCAATAAGGCCGGCCAGCCCCTTGGCTAATTGGACAGCGATCCCTTGGAAAGGGGCGCGGCTGGGAGGATCAGCAGGGTATTGCCAGGCCAAGGCCTGCAGCTCATTAATAAGGGTTCGGACAGATGCGGCGTCCATACCGTCTTTTTCGGTGAGATTGACAAGTCCCGTGGCTAGACACAGGGCGGTTTCCCGAACAGAAAGCGCAATTTTCCGGAGAAGCATCCCCTTGGCATGGGTATCAATTAATTCGGGCATACGCTCCAGAAGATCCCGCTGCCGCTCAAGCAATGTACGGAGCTCTTTGACCAGGCTTTGGGTTTCCGTGATGCCGGCCTCCTGTTTGCTGAGATGAACCAGCCCCACAGCCAGCTGAAGGCTGATTTTCGTGTTGGTGGGATTCTGGGCATCTGTCTCTGCCAGCCGGAGGGTAATCTCGGTATTAATCGGGTGTTGGTCAGCCAGAGCGCGCAGCTGGGTAACCAGACTCTGAGCTTCCACGATGTCCATAGTGTCCTGACTGATGAGGGTAACAAGGGTTTCCGCCAGCAGGAGAGCAATTTCATGGTTGGAGGGGTGTTGGTGAGCCAGGATACGCAGCAGATCGGCCTTAACTTGTTTTTCTGCGGTGTCAACCCCATCGCGGCCAATGAGGTTGACCAGCCCCTTGGCCAGACACAAGGCCATCCCCGGGTTGTCCGGGTACTTGTTAACCAGAGTTCGCAATTGGCCTGTCAAAATCCGGATCTCAAGAGTCTTGACCTCGTCTTTTTCTGTGAGGTTAGCCAGCCCACTGGCGAGATACAGAGTTATCTCAGGGCTTTCGGAGTACCGGCCAGCCAAAGCATTCAGCCAACTGACCAGGGTTCGGGTTTCTGCGGCATCGATTGCGCCGTTATTTATGATGCCGGCCAGATTTTTCGCCAGCTCAAACCCCTCGGCAGGGATCTCTTCCGGACCCTTTGTTATTTGCTCAGTCCACATAAATATTCCCTCCAATTTTTCCATCAAAACCCAGTCTGACCATTTCTTCAAAAGGACGCAGATACGGATTGCCTGGATCCCCGGATTGCGTAAGGGCAAGGGTCTTCTGCCTTGCCGCATCCTCGTTATACTGCGAATCTAACCCAAAAAAGAAGTCACGGAAAACGGGAGGTTCGTTCCAATAGAGGTACTCTCTTTCGGCAGTGAACCCGCTTTCCGCGGCGGCAAATTGAATGTACTCCCAATTATAGGGGTGGGTTTCAACAGCTTTTTTCAAAGTCCGTGACAGCCACTTCCGGAAGAGCTGCTTTTTAGGAGTGATATGCTCGGCTATCAGAACCATAGAAGTTATTTTCGAATGAATAAACCGGGATCTTGCATTGAACGTTTCTGACAAATGCTTCAAAGAGGATAAGAATGCCCTCAAAGGCCCATTAATAATGCCTTCAGAGGGGTCATTATGATCATAATCCAGTTTCTGAACATACAAGGGATCTATGGCGGCCATCCACAGAGCCTCAAGCTTATATTGGGTGTCTTGTACGATGGCAGCAGTCAGATCCGGACTTTTGCTGAGCCGGCAAAGAGTTAACTCTAACAGCGCTGCTGCCAGGCCTATTGAGGCTTTATACCCCACTTTATGTAACATTTTCTCAAACCTGTAAGAAGGGTTGCCTGTCTCTGTACACGCATATTGTACCGCCTCATTCCATTTATAGTTAATAGGATGCGTTATCGCGTTTAGCTGCAATAATTCCTGTGATATCTGCTCAATGGAGTGCTCCTGCACACCCTCTGTACCTGATTCAGGCAGCTCAAGCCGGTAAGGATGTTTGACCCCTGATTGCATAAGTTCCTCAGGACTCGACAAAAGGGGATTCTGTGTATAATCCGCCTGCCGCAGAAAGCGATCCAGCAATACAGGAGCTTGTTCCGGCCAATAGTCACAGGCCGGATCCAGAACTTCACAGGCCACAAGGGTGTTTTTGTGGCTTTTTTCACGTTTCTTATCATCATCATTGCTGTTATCATGACCCTCATCGCCATCGCCATCGCCATCGTCATCAAAATCAAACAGATCCTCCCAAAGATCTTCTTCCCGCGCGGAGTACATCTGAACCAAGCGGCCTGCCACAACATCCATCCATTGCTCAAAAACTTTGGTGTCCGGAAGGATATGCAGGGCCAACCGCATTAAAAATTCAAGATCAGGCCACCCATGCCATGTGTCCGGAACGCTGTACAGCGCGTCATCTTGATCATCATGAGAATACACCATATGAAGAAGATATGTAGCCGCCCACCACAAAGGCCCCCGCACAGGACCTGAACGTTCACTGGAATAAGGCTCAACGCATTTTCCATACTCTTCCTTTACATTGGCGCACCAGCAGCTTTCTGCGATCTGGAAGGGAGTGGGATCATCAGACAAAGAGCGGTAACGCCCAACAATCCATTCATATATGCCAATACCCAGAGCAATAATTCCACGCCGGCTGACATTTTTCAGTCTGTCCGTCCAGTGATCAAGAGACACTCCGTAATCAAAGTCAAACTCTTTGGGATCATCCCCCCACACATACCCTATGATCAGAGCATTGGTATTGGCGTTCTTTATGTAGTCAGGTATTGAGTATGACATGTGTTAACCCCCTTCTAAAAATCTACAATATCCGAGGCAATCAGTCAACTGTTTTCGAGATGTAAAACACTCCCATCACCGCCCGCTAAAAACCACCCTCACAGTCCTCACCAAAATCCGGAAATCCAGACCCAACCGCCATCCCCGCACATACTCCAGATCATACTCCAGCGTCTGGCTCAACGTCAGATCACTGCGCCCGCTCACCTGAGCCAGCCCTGTAACCCCCGGCAGCATCTCAAGGCGGCCCCGTTGTTCAGGCGTATATTCGCTGACAATCTCCGGCACCTCCGGACGAGGCCCTACCACACTCATAGTCCCGTTCAAAATATTCAACAGCTGAGGCAGCTCATCCAGGCTTGTCCGGCGCAAAAAACGGCCGCTCGGCGTCACCCGCGGGTCATCCTTCTCCTGGAAGATAAAGTTGTCCGGATCAAACTCCCCTTCAGCCTTAAGTTTTTCCAGGCGCTGACGCATAACCTCATCGGCATTTTGCACCATAGTCCTAAACTTATAGATTGTAAAAGGCTTCCCGCCCCGCCCAATACGGATCTGGCGAAAAATAGCCGGCCCTGGCGAGTCCAAACGGATCCAGATCACAATCAGCAGCCACAAAAGCGCCACAATGAGCATCAACACCGCAGCTATGAACAAATCAAGAATCCGTTTCACGAACATATACCCCCCTTATCAGGCCACCTATATTCCTCGCCAGCCCCTACTCAATCGTTTCCAAAACCACCCGGATCACCTTTTCCACATCTTCATCAGACATCTTCGGATAGAGTGGCAGGGACACAATCCTCTCAAAAACCTCCTCCGCCACAGGACACCTCACCTGGCCAAAATAGTCGCGATGAAAAGGATGTTTATGAACCGGAATAAAATGCACACTGGTTCCCACCCCTTGGGTCTTCACCCGTTCAATAAAAGTATTCCGGTCTATATTCATCTCATCCAGATTAAGCTTAATAATATACAAATGCCAAGCGTGGCGCACATCCGGGCTATCCGCCGGCAATTCGATAGCGGGGCATCCGGCAAAAGCCTCATTGAAACGCCGGGCAATCTCCTCGCGCCGCGCCTGCATCCTGGGCAGCTTGTTCAACTGGCTCAAGCCCAATGCCGCCTGAATATCCGTCATATTATACTTATACCCTGGCGCCAACACCTCATAATACCAGCTCCCTTGAGCCGTATACCGGTTCCAGGCCCCGCGGCTTAGGCCATGGCAGCTCATAAGACGCAGCCGTTCCGCCAAATCATCATCATTTGTGGTGATCATACCCCCCTCGCCCGTAACAAGGTTCTTCGTGGCATAAAAGGAAAATACTGTAGCGTCGCCGATACTGCCAATCATGCGCCCCTTATACTGAGTATGTACCCCGTGAGCCGCATCTTCCAGAACTTTCAGCCCATGGCAGCGGGCCAGCTCCATAATCTCATCCATATCACACGGGTACCCTGCTATATGAACCGGCACAATCGCTTTTGTTCGGGGAGAAATCGCCTCCTCTATCTTTTGAACATCACTATTCATGGTCCGCGGATCAATATCCGCCAAAACCGGACGCGCCCCCACATGTAAGATGGTGTTCACCGTCGAAACAAAAGTCATGGGCGTGGTAATCACCTCATCCCCCGGGCCAATACCCAGGCAGGCAAGTCCCAAATGCTGTCCCGACGTACACGAATTGAGCCCAATGGCGTGCTTCGCGCCCACATATTCCGCAAAAGCTTTTTCAAAAGCTATGGTTTTTGGCCCCCGGGTCAGCCACCCTGACCGGAGGCTGTCCACCACCCCGGCAATATCGTCCTCTTCAATAAGAGGCAGCCCATAGGCTAGAAAATCCTGATTCTCCATAGTCTCCTTCCTTTCTATGGGATATAAGCCCCTAACACCTTGCCGGCTACTTCCGCCGGGTTCTGATTATGGGACTCAAAAATCCCAGCAGCGACCCCACGCCATAACAGATATGAAACAGCGGAAACAGCCCCAAGAGCGGCAAGAAGTATCGCATACCCTTCTTCCCCGCCAGACTCAACGCATACCCGCCGCTCGCCAGCACATAACACACCCCTTCCGCCAGCAGGACATAGGGCCACAGCATATGCGGCGCTCCTAAGGACAGCACCCCCAAGATCACTATGGACAGCACAAACACCAGCGGAATAAAGTGCCGGAGTCCCATGGTTCCCGGACACAAAAACGACGTAATAATATTCCATTTCCCATTTTGAAACCCCATCTTGGCAATCGCCCCTACCGAGTCGCGGCAAAAATAGGTAAGTTGAATCTCATTGGAGAGGTAGATCTTTCCTCCCTTTTTGCGGATGCGGTAATTCATTTCATTATCCTGATTGCGCGTCAGGCGGGTATCATAAAGCCCATACCTGTCAAAAACCTCCCGCCGAAAAGCGCCAAAAGGCACGGTATCCACATATCCGTCCTCTGCCCCCACACGGAACGACGAATTCCCCACACCGAATTTGGACGACAGCATCAGGGCAATAGCGTTCCCCCACAACCCCTGGCCTTGGGTCTGGGCCACGCCGCCCACATTGTCAGCATCTGTCCTTTCCAGGCAGGCAATACATTGGGAAATATAATCGCCGGCATAGGCGCTATGCGCGTCCAAGCGCACAATATAGCGGCCCGAAGACGCCTTAATACCAATATTCATTGCGTAGGGTACCGTTTTATCAGGGTTATTAAGCAAGTGGAGATGGGAATACTGCCCGCAGTATTTCTGTACAATCTCACAGGTTTTATCCACAGAGGCCCCATCCACAAAGAAAACCTCCATCTTCTCCACAGGGTAATCCTGACGCAGCAATGAGTGCAGGCACTGCTCAATATAAGCCTCCTCATTACGGATGGGAATCACAACCGATGTTACAACATGATCCGCGTTCATTGGATCAGTTCCCCCTTCTTGGAGTGTACACTTCATCTATCCTCATCATTATACCCGTAATAGCGGTGCAAGGCGAATCATTCAGCCTGCCTTTTGGCAAAATGATTCGAAAATGATTCGCCTTGCGCCTTGCGCCTTGCAGCAGCTCCTATATTTTTTTAACTTCCCTGTTTCTCATATCAAAACCATATCCCTGGGCAAGCGCATGGACTGTTATGCCAACAACCGTCAGAACCCCATTTTGTTTTTGCTCGGAAACATTAGAACTTTTGATATTTGAGCAATCAATAAGTGTGACAACGTTTGACCCTATAACTTCAAAAAACATATCCGGATACACTTTTATTGCGGTGTCCTCGTCAATCCCAATACCGAGAACATCCGGATTTTCAGCCACCCCGCAGAGCAGGCGCCCAAACCTGCCCCGCTGGTCAAAATGCTGGTCAATAATAGCATTGTTCATCAGATCTAATCCGGGCGCCATTTTTAACGTGCATTTTTTGGCCGGTTCATTATCGTTTCCTCTTACCACCATGGTATCACTCATGACAGAAGCCCCCGCGCTTGTTCCCATGACCACTCCGCCGCTAAAATAGACTTCTTTTATGGCCCTATACGCTTCTGTCCCTCCCAATATACTCGTAATTCTTAATTGATCTCCCCCTGTAATAAAGACACATTTAGAATCTTTTATCAGCTTGCCTATTTCAGGGCTGTTGGCCACATCTCTTGTTTTTATATCCAACACCTGAGCATTATTCATCCCCAGTTTTTTAAAAACCCGCTTGTATTCTCCACCGACTTCTAACGGAACTTGAGAGGCTGTTGTGAGAATTGTGAGCAGATCATCTTCCTCCAGCATTTCGGCGGCTTCCCTTAAGATGACGCACTCCCCTTCTTTGTCTTCCGCTCCCCCGATTATGATTAAATATCCGTTATTCATGTGTTCCATGTATGCACCCTGCCTTGACTATTTATCTGCTTATAGATAACTTTTGATCGATCCCCTCCAGCAGCTTTTTCAGATCTTCCAGAAATTGATTATTATGGGCTCTGATATACGCAAAATCCTGTCGCTTTGCGGCTGTCTCCAAAGCCTTCGCAGCCTCAGACACCTCTTTTGCGCCTATGCTGGCGCTGGCGCTTATTAAGGCGTGGACATAGGTCGTATACAGAGGCAAATTAATCTCCTTCAAGCTAGTCCTGATCTCCTCCATTTTTTCCAGTCCGTCAGCATAAAATATAGCAAGAGTTTGTAAATAAGTATCCATTGAGCCGCCGGTCATGGCAATGCCTTCATTAATATTAATCCCCTCAATCTCGCCTTGCCCCAAGGACACAGCTTCCGTTCTGTTTTTATCCCCGGAGGGTTTCTTCTTTTCCCTGGGAATCCATTTTTCCAGAACCATGTTCAGCTTAACCATATCAATCGGTTTTGTTAAATAATCATTAAACTCATTCTTGATAAGCATATCCTCTGCCCCGGAAATAGCATTTGCCGTTAACGCAACAATCGGCAAGTCCTTATAGTACGAGGTATTGCTCTCCAGCGCTCTTATGCGCCGAGCGGCCTCAACACCATCTATATCCGGCATCATATGATCCATGAAAACCAGATCATAAACTGTTGATTCGGCCGCGTTTATGGCTGCCATACCGCTTGTACACAGATCCACCTGCACTTTATAAGGCTGCAGCAATCCTTCGGCAATCTTCAAATTCGTTTTAATATCATCCACAATGAGAATCCTGGCCTCAGGCGCAACAAATCTTGTCCCTTGCTCTTCGTGAGTCCTGTAGTTAAAACTATCCGCCACATTATTTAAAATATTGGCAACAGACAAGGAATACACCGGCATGGCAAGAGTGCTTAAATTCTTGTCAACACCCGCTTCGCCAAAATCCGTCAGAAGCACAATTTTTGTGTCTGATCCAAGATCCGACACAATGTCCCTGTTCTGTTCGTACAGCGTCGACGAAATAAAGACAAAAGGATATTTTTTAGCTAATAATTTGACACTGAACTCGGCATCAGATGAAACAAACGTGCAGCTCACACCCAGGTTTTCTAAAGTGCGTCTGATGGAAACTATATATATATTCCTCCGTTCGAAAACAAGGACGCTCTTTTCCTCCGCATTCTTAACAGAAGCCAGTTTTTTGCCGGACGTATACTTTTGCGGCAGAAGAATCGTAAATGTGCTGCCTGTACCATATTCTGAAGACACGCCGATCTCCCCGTCCATGGCCTGGATCAGACGGCCCGTGATAGCCAATCCCAGCCCTGTTCCTTCAATACCCCTGTTTCTCACCAGATCAACCTGAACAAAATCTCCGAATAGTTTTCCCATGTCTTCCTCTTTGATTCCTTTACCTGTGTCCATCACGGCTATTTTGAGCTTAACAGTATTCTCCTCTGCCAGTTCCCCCTCAATTGTTAAATAGACAACCCCTTTCTGCGTATATTTGACGGCATTGCTTAAAACATTCAGCAAAATCTGACGAATTCTGGTTTCGTCTCCAAAAAGCTCATCCGGCAAGCCGCAGTCAATATTGACAACAAAACGCACCTGCGAATCCAGAACCCTCATCCTAATAATGCTGATGACATCGTTGATCAGGGAAGAAAACATATAGTTCACCGGGACAATTTCCAGTTTTCCCGATTCAATTTTGGAAAAATCCAAAATATCATTGATGATAGACAAAAGGTTTGCGCCGGCATGCTTAATGGTCAGGACATGTTCGTAGGCCGCTTTCGACATTTCCTCCCGCAAAGCCAGTTCTGTCATCCCAATTATGGCGTTCATCGGCGTACGGATCTCATGACTCATATGGGCCAAAAACGCGGATTTTGCCTGGTTGGCTGATTTTGCCTCCGCTTCCTTTTGCGCCAACTGCTCCAATTGAGTAATGTCTTGTATAAGTTCAATAAAACCTGTGATTTCACCATGTAAGTTCCTGAGGATTTCCACATTGGCCTGATAGGACGCGCCTTTGTATAAAAAGCGCGTCTGCTTCACCCCCCGTTTCGCGCAGGCTATGGCACACTTATCAGTATTGCAATTGCTGATACCCCAATACCTGCAAGGCAGACCTATGACATCTTCCCGTCTTTTCCCAAGCACATTCTCAGCCACTTTATTTATGAATATCCATTTCATGTCAGTGTCCTGAACAAAAATCAGAAAGGGTATGGAATCAAGAATAGATCCATACCAATGAGCTGCTTCCTCGAATTTTTCAGATTCACTGCGAATCTTGCTTAACATAGCCTGACGTTCTTGCAAAATAGCATTCAGCTTCGCACTTAGCGTGTTAAACCACCTCGCCAGTTCGCCAATTTCATCTTTCTGGCGGTTGAAAATCCGTTCGCTCAGGTCAACCCGATTCTCAGCAATATCCTGAATCTTTGCCTTGATCTTATTCAGCGGGCGTGTAACTAATCTGCGCAGCTGCAGCAAAAGCGCCAGAGTAGGCGCTGTTGTCATACCCGCAAGCATGAGGGCCAGGATAAGCGCCGCCGTGTTAGCAAGTGCCGTCATGGCGCCGGTATTCATGGCGAAAACCAATACCCCGACTTGATTCCCCCGGTAATCGGCAAGAGGGAACGTCGCCAGAGTTGTTGATCCATGGTCTTCAAAGAGAATCCCATTTTTTCCACTGGACAAAATTTCGGCAGAAATCAAGGATTCAACAGGGTTGTCATGTGTTCCGAATACTTGAACAAACTCCCCTTTTGGCGGGTATTTTTCCGGATCCTGCAGTTCCACAGAAAAATCAAGCAGCTCATTATTCGCATACAAAGAGACGAAAACCTTTCCTTCTTCATTTGCAGCCTCCAGGATGGGATCGAATTCCTGAAGGGCTTCTCCAGACCCAATTTGCCTGCCGTCGGCTGCGATGACAGGAATCACTCCCCGGATGGCAAATCCGCCGCTGCCAGGCTCCAGGCCCTTAGCTATCTCTCCATCCCTGTTTACATCCATAACGGTGGGCCGGTATGATCTGAGGTCGTCGGAAATATCAACCCATTCTCCGTTAACCCGAGTGTTTTTATCGCGCCACACTCGAACCAGACTCAACCCGTTGGGCAGGTGAAAATGCAGCTGGAGCTTTCTCCCCGTCACCTCGTCGCGGCCGTTCATCATGGGAGCAAGCGCTTGGCGCAGCAGGTCACGCGCCTCCTGGGACTGAGGCGAATACGGATCGTCACTATCACCGCTTAACGCAATTTCATAGGCCTGCATCACAGCCGGAAGGCGTACAAACATGGAAGTCTCGTCCACGGATCTCTGAGCACTGACTTCAATCTGTGCCATTATGAATTGAAAACGGTTTTCTATAACATCCTTGACATAGTGTTCGCGCATATTGGTAAATGAGGAATTGATCACAAGGAAACTAATCAAGCCAAAGCAAACAACAATACATGTTTGTGGAATAGCTAACTTCCAGACAAGTTTCATCTTTTCCCCAATCTTCTCATTCAGTTAATGGGATAAAGATTATAATATCCTATCATCTGTAAAATAATCATTATTCATCTACTTCTTTGAGGCGGACACAAAAACCCCCCGGTTCTTCCAAAAATACTCGACCCCCGACACCACCGTTACAAGCATAACCACAAAAAGCAAAGCATCAACAACAAACGCGTTCCCCGGGCCGAAACCCGCGCCGAATTCTCCATAAAAGTAAGGAGTCCCCACCCCAAGCAGCAACAGTGTAATCACCACCATCTGCACCGCCGTCTTCACCTTCCCCCACCAGCTGGCCGCCACCACACGCCCCGCCGCCGCCGCCACAGCCCGCAGCCCCGTCACAGCAAATTCCCTGGCCAAAATCACCCAAACCATCCACCCGCTGATCTCCCCCAGCTGCACCAGCATAATCAAAGCCGCCGACACCAACAGCTTGTCCGCCAACGGATCCAGAAACTTACCCAAATCCGTCACCAGTCCCCGGGTTCGCGCCACATAACCATCCAGCCAATCCGTCGCCGCCGCCAGCACAAACAGTCCTGCGGCCACGATCCTTAAGGTGCGCAATGCCATACTATACGACAGCACCTCGCTCTCTATATGTGCCTCCACCGAAATCGCCACAGCCAAAACCGCCACCATCACCGGAATCAAGGCGATACGCACCAGCGTAATCCCATTCGCTAAATTCATAACAGAACTTCCTCTCCCGCTTCTTCCTCCAAAGCATCTCCCCAGAGATCATACCCACAAGCTTCCGTCACACGCACCTCCACAAAACACCCGGGAGCATACGCCCCTTGCGTCCGCACATAGACAGATCCATCCACTTCCGGTGCGTCCCCCTCAGACCGCCCCACCCAGACTCGAGGTTCCTGATCCAGGGTTCGCGAATCCGGAACCTCCCCTCTCGGACACGGCTCTTCCAGCACCACACGAATCGTCTCCCCCACACGCCGGCACCCCCGGGCCGCCGCCAACTCCCCTTGCAGCAGCATAAGCTCCTCCCGGCGCCTCTCCCGCAGAACCGGATCAATCTGATCCGACCGCCTCCCCGCCGGTGTCTCCTCCTCTTGAGAGTAAGCAAAGACCCCCACATGATCAAACCCCATATCGCGGACAAACCCCTTCAGCTCCTCGAAATCCTCCTCCGATTCCCCCGGAAACCCCGTAATAAACGTCGTCCGCAGCGTCATGCCCGGTATCCGCCCCCGCAGCTTATGTACAAGCTCCCGCGCCTCCCTCTGAGAGTAACGGCGGTTCATCGCCGCCAGCACCCTGTCCGCCGCGTGCTGCAGCGGCAAATCCATATAGCAGCAGATCTTCGGCTCACTGCGGATCACCTCAATCAAGTCATCCGTCACCCGTTCCGGATAACAATACATCAGCCGGAACCAGACAATCCCCTCCACCCGGCAGCACCGGCGCAGCAATTCCGCCAGCTTAGGCGCCCCATAGAGATCCACGCCATATTGGGTCGTATCCTGGGCCAGAAAAATAACCTCCCTAACCCCTTCCGCCGCCATACACCGCACCTCCTCCACCACCGAATCCATCGACCGGCTGCGAAAAGGCCCCCGGGTTTGCGGCAAAACACAATATGTACAACAATTATCACACCCATCCGCAATCTTAACATATCCCAAATACCCCGCCGACGTCCTCACCCGGGGCATCGTCTCATCATAGAGAAACTCCGGCCGCTCCCGGCGCACCCCCAGCCGCTCCCGCTCCAAAGCCTCCAAAAAATTCACAAACCCGCTCAGATCCTCACCCCCGAACACCCCATCAATCTCCGGAATCTCCTCCAGAAGCTCATCGCAATAACGTTGAGCCATACAACCCACCACCACCACCTTATTCGCCAAACCCGTTTTCTTATAGTGAGTCATAGACAGAATCATCTCAATAGACTCCTCCCGGGCCGCCTCAATAAAAGTACACGTATTAATAATAAGAATATGCGCTTTGGCCGGATCCTCGCAAAGCGCATATCTTTCCGCCAAAAACCCCATCAGAACCTCACCATCAACCAAGTTCTTTTCACACCCCAGGTTGATGAGCGCCACCTTCTCTCTCACTTCCAACATCCCACTTCCCATTTCACCTCTGATTATCTGCCGTCAACACAAAGTTACTGACAGGCGTCACCCCAAACCGTGGCAGCTCCTTGCCATTAAAAACAATCCGAATCCCCGGCGGAAAACCAATCGAAACAAATTCAATTTTATCCTCCGCCGTAATCGTTCTCGTTGCGCCCTCGTCAACAGTCTCCTCCATCACCACCCTGCCATCCGCTTTAACCTTCATCCAGCAGCGCGCTTCAAAAAAAATCTCGGCTGTCAAAGGCGCCGTATTCACAGACGTTGACGGTACAGCCTCCTCATCCGACTCCGACCCAGGCTCCAACCCGGGCTCCGACTCCAACCCGGGCCCCAGTCCCAGCTCCGATTTCGTGTCCTCTTCCGTCTCCGTCTCCGTCTCTTGACCCGTTCCCTGATCCAAGACAGCCTCAGGCCCTTTGCCAGCCCATTGGCGATATCCATGATACCCCAAAAACCCAACAATGCCCAAAACCACGACAAGCACAGCAACCAGCGGCCCCTTCCCCACCGATGTTTTTTTAAGAGTCTTCTCGGTAAGGATCGGAATCTCCTTCGGCCTGCGGCTGTCCAAGTACATCTCGACAATCTCATCAGGCTTCAGCCCCACAACCCGGGCGTAACCGCGCAAGAATCCCCGGATATAAGTATCTCCCGGCATCTCTTCATACATCTCATTTTCCAAAGCCTGCAGATAGACCCTTCTGATTTTTATGATCTGTTCAATATCTGCCAAAGTCAACCCGCGGGCTTCTCTCGCCTCACGTAAAAGTCCCCCTTCACCAGCCATAGTTCTAATCACCTACTCTGCTCTACTCAATTGACACATCATCCCTCATGCCATTGCCCAAATCTCTGTTCAAAAACACCGCGAGTCATCAAGATCTCCCGAGGCTTAGCGCCCTCCGACTTCCCCACAACACCCTTTTCTTCCATGGTATCCATGAGCCGGGCCGCGCGGGTATACCCAATCTTCAAGCGCCGCTGCAAGTAGGACACAGATGCCGTACCAGAGTCAATCACAATTTGAACCGCTTTATAGAACAATTCATCCTCTGGTTCTTCGTTCTGCGCCACTTGGAAATTTCCTTCCGGAATTTCCAAATATTCTGGATTCGCCTGATGTTTCCAGAACTCGACAATATTTTTGACCTCCCCATCATCCAAGAAGCATCCCTGTACACGAATCGGCTTCGCAATGCTCATATTGCTGTACAACATGTCGCCGCGCCCCAACAGTTTTTCAGCCCCAGCCATATCCAGAATCGTGCGGGAATCAATCTGGGACGAGACAGCAAAAGCGATACGTGACGGAATATTCGCTTTAATAAGGCCCGTGATGACATCCACCGACGGTCTCTGAGTCGCGACAATTAAGTGGATGCCCGCGGCCCTGGCCATTTGAGCCAGGCGGCAGATCGCATCTTCCACGTCAGCCGGCGCCACCATCATCAGGTCAGCCAGTTCATCGATAACAATAACCACATAAGGCAAAACCCCCGTAGAGAACTCATTAGGTTCAGATTCGTCCCCATCCCGCGCAGCCTCTTTATTCTTCCCGGGTTCGATATCCGGCTCGATATCGTTCAGGTTACTCGCCTGTGCAGCTTTCTGCTTGGCTTTTTCCTCCTGCTCCGCCGCCAGGAAATTATAGCGCACCACGTCGCGAACCCCCGCCCGGGCAAACAGCTCATAGCGGCTGTCCATCTCTGTGACCATCCATTTAAGAGCCCCCGCCGCCTTCTGCGGCTCCACCACCACCGGCGCAATCAGGTGAGGCGCCCCATTATAGTTGATAAGCTCCACCATTTTGGGATCGATAAGCAGCATTTTCACCTCATCCGGACAAGCCTTATAGAGAATACTGCAAATCAGGCTGTTAATACACACCGATTTCCCCGATCCTGTGGCCCCTGCAATCAGCAGATGAGGCATTTTCGCCAGATCCGCCACAATAGTGTGCCCCGAAATATCTTTGCCTAGAGCCACCGTCATTTTGCTTGGCATATTTTTGTATTCCGGGGAATCAATCACCTCACGGAAATGCACCGCAGAGATCTCCTGATTGGGAACCTCAATCCCTACCACAGACTTGCCCGGAATAGGCGCCTCAATGCGGACATTCGACGCTGCCAGAGCCAAGGCAATATCATCGGATAAGCTGGTAATCCTGCTGACCTTGATCCCCGGAGCAGGCTGCAGTTCAAAGCGCGTGATCGCAGGCCCTTGGGTTACCCGGACAACCTTGACCGTCACACCAAAGTTTCCCAATGTCTCTTCCAATAGTTTTACATTATCCGTAATACTTTTATTCAGATGAGCATTTTTATCTTTTAAAGGTTTGTGCAGAAGATTCAGGCCCGGCAATTTGTAGACCCGCCCCCGCACACTTTGCCGCGACAGGGGCGTACTCTGTACAAGCTGGCGCGTGTCCCGGGATCCCGCCGATACCGGCCCCTTCGCCCTCAAGTCGGTCCCGGTTCGCTGGGACTGATGATCTCCTGCAGCAGCAACCGCTCCCGTTTCCTTCCCGGCGGCCTCAGCCGGAGCCAGTTCCGCTCCCTTCTCCCCTTGGACAAAAGAAGGCAGCTCGCCGGTATCCTGCTCTTCATCATTAAAGTGAAACACTTCAACCTCATCACTGTCCGCATCCGCATCCTTGTCACCTTCCGGCCCATACCCGCCGGCAAAATATTGATACGGCCACGCTTTATCCTCCGGGGACGTCGTCACAGTGACAGCCTCCCCCTCTCCCTCATCTGTACCCTTGGCGCCGCCCTTGTGCCGTCCCTGGCCCTTGCCCTTCGTCCTCTCTTTTGACCCGGATCCGTCCCGATCCTTGGCCAAACTGCCGTCCCCAAACACCTCGCTGCCAAAATCACTAAGCTGGGCCCCAATCTTCCCCGCCCCGCGCCCCATCTTCGATCCCACCCAGCCGATGAGTTGAACCAGCGATCGGTTAAAAATCAGCAGCAAACTAATAAGGCCCACCACCACCAAAATCACATAACTCCCATTTCTGCCCACGCCCTTCTCCAGCAAAAAAGCCAGCGCGCCCCCGACCACGCCGCCCCCCAAGCCTTGAAACGCCGATTCCATTGTTGCCATGCTCCCCAAAGCCAAGTGTACAAAAGCCGCGGTCACAACCCAACTCAGGGTAATCCCCATAATGCGGATACGCAGAGGCTGAGATGTATTGCTCATAATCAGAAATCCACAGGCGGCAACCCCCAAAAAAATGATGACTGTAGCATCCCCGGAAATCAGCCGCAGAACATTCATCACACCGGTTCCCACAACGCCCCCGCTCCCTGTGAACATGAGCACAAGCCCCAGACAGGCCAGACCTACTAAAAGAATACCAATGATTTCGTTCTTAACCACGTGGCTGACATATTTGCCATCTGTATGACTTTTTTTACGGGACCGGGTCGATTTTCCCGTTCCTCTGTCGGTTTTTTTTCCGGCCATATAAGCAGATCTCCTTTAGCCTCTTTTTTCCTGTGGCTCCTCCGCTCCGCCGGCAGCATCCTCACAGACCTGTTTCACCAAACGAAAATCCGCAATACAGGTCTCGCGCCAAGCCGGATTGCGCAGCACCGCCGCCGGATGATACACAGGCATCATCATGATATCTCCCCGCTGAAACCACTTGCCCCGGCACTGGTTCATCCGGATATCCTTGTCCAAAATACCGTGAGTTGCCGCCAATCCCATCAGCACCATATACCGCGGCTTAAGGATACTGAACTGTTTGCGCAGCCAAGGCAGGCAAGTCTCCATTTCAGCCTGAACCGGCGTTCTGTTCCCCGGCGGACGGCATTTGACAATATTTGTGACGTACACATCCTGCCTCAGGAACCCAGCCTCTTTCAGCATTTTATTGAGCAGCTCCCCCGCTCGTCCCACAAAAGGTTTCCCCAGTTCGTCCTCTGTTTGTCCCGGACCCTCCCCCACAAACATAACAGGCGACTCTATATTGCCCTCGCCAAAAACCACTCCCTTACAGCCGCTCCGGAGAGCACACTCGCAGCAAGCCAGATTCATGGTTTTCAGGGCACTTAATTTCTCGGATTTCGTCATATCTCTTTCCTCTCTTTCCTCTAACGTGGGCTTTGCCCGCAAGTGGTCAGTGATCAGTGGTTAGTGGTCAGCATTGGATTTTCTTGTTTTTTGCTGACGCTTCGCGTCTGTAAGTTACTATCATACTGCAAAATCACAAATTTCACAACCGCATCTCTGTCGATTTTATGTAAATTTGTAAATCTCTTCAAATTTGTCACTCCTGTAAATCTGCAAATCTTTGTCACTCCATTAATCCATCACTCCATCACTCCCCCGCTTTTTCCAGCCTATTCATATAGGCCAATCCTAATTGCCCCCGTTCACTGGCCTCCGCCAAAATGAGCGCCACATTTTCCTGATCGCAGCCCCTCATGGCCGCAAAAAGCTCCGCTGCCCCTTCTCTCACCCCATCATCATCCGCAAATACCTTGAGGACATCAAGAGCCTCAACCACCCAAGGCTCCAGCAGCGCAGCTGTCCTTGTGAAACACAGGAGTCCCAGAGGCGCCTTTTTAGCCTGTACAGCCGCCACAATCTCTTTCACCCGTTCCTCCGGAGCGCCCGCGAGAATGTGAATAGGCGCTCGCGGCGCGTAATGTCTATACTTCATGCCCGGAGACTTAGCCGTGGTTCGTTGTTCAAACTCCGAACCTCCACTCTCGAACCCCGGCAGCACCTCCCTCAGCTCCTCCCAGGTCACGCCGCCCGGCCGCAGTAACACAGGCCTTTCTGCGCTCAGATCCAGGACAGTGGACTCCACCCCCACCGCACAAGATCCCCCGTCAATGATGAGGGGAATCTTCCCCCCCAAATCTTCCCAAACATGATCCGCCCGGGTAGGACTCGGCCTGCCGGAAATATTGGCGCTGGGCGCCGCCACCGGGCACCCGGCCCAAGCAATCAGAGCCCGGGCAGCAGGGTGCCCCGGAACACGCACTGCCACCGTATCTCCCCCCCCTGTTACCACATCAGAAATCGCCGGATTTTTCGGCAATACCAAAGTCAAAGGCCCCGGCCAAAATCTCTCCGCACACACCTGAGCCGCCTCAGACCAACACGCCACAACATCTTGGGCCTGCTCAAGCGATGCCACGTGCACAATGAGAGGGTTATCCTCAGGCCGTCCCTTCACAGCAAAAATCCGGGCGCACGCCTCAGCATCCCAAACATTCGCCCCCAACCCATAGACCGTCTCCGTGGGAAACGCCACCAGCTCCCCCGCCTGAAGCAGCCGCGCCCCCTCCCGCAAAACCTCCTGCCAAATAGTCGGGTCTGTAGTGGCATCGATATGGCATTGCAGCATTTTTGTTTCCTGTGTGATCATTCTGCTCAGGGGATCCCACTCAACTTTCATTCAATTTTTTCAAAGAGTATCAGTACACTGCCAAGTCCGAAACACGAGTTGGTGTGCACGTATTTCGGAGTACTCTATCCATACTACTCCAGTTTCCCGTTGTTTTCAAGGCTGGAACGGCCCCTCATCCCCTATCAGAACGCGTATGATTATGCCTAATTATAGAAAAAATATAAGAATGTTACTGTTGAATTTAGCTAGATAATGTTGTTTAATAAAAGGTGAGGCAGTTTACAATATTTTACTTTATTTCTAGTTTCTATTAATTTATTTAATGATGAGGAGGTGAAAAAATTATCAATTAAAGAGAAAGAAGGGTTTCAAAACAGAGAAGGGTTTCAAAAATAAAGAAGGATTCCAAAACAAAGAAGGATTCCAAAACAAAAAGGAGGAGATACCGTTATGAAGAGAAAAGCAAAACGTGTTATCAGTTGCCTTATAGTTGTCACTTTAGTAGTGACTCTTTTCCCTGCGACTCTTCTTGCTGCGCTTTCAGACAGCCAGATTGTGTCTGCAGGTGGCACAGTATATTATAATGCCTCCGGCGAGAAGGTTAATGCAACTGCACTTGGAGGCGATGCTGTTGTATCGCTTAGCAAAACCGTAAAAGGCACAGACACTGCCAACGAGTTCATTATTGAGCTTGAAGTCCAAACAGGTATTGACATTACGCAGATTCAGACCTCTGAAGACGCTGCTGTTGTGCTTGTGCTTGATGTTTCGGGGTCTATGCAAGGCACAAGAATAGCAGATCTGAAACAGGCGGCCACCAATTTTCTGACAGAATTTGCGAACGTATCAGGCACTACAAAGCGGTATGTTTCACTTGCCACTTATGCGACGAACGCAACAATTGTAGACGATTGGACAGATATTACTGACCCTTCTCAGCGAAGCGCATTGATAGGCAAGATCAACAGTATGAATGCAAATGGGAGTACCTACACTCAGGGTGGTCTTCAACTGGCCCGCAATTTGTTGGATGCCGGATCTGTCAGTGCTATAGGCAATAAATCCGTAATCTTGTTTACTGACGGTGAGCCTAACAAACACAACCCTGATACAAGTTATTCAGGTATTGCTATTAACACACCCCTTAACAGTAGTGCTGGCAGCGGTGGCACTTATGACCCCCAATCTCAAACCTTTGCAGCGCAGATGGCAACTGTTATTAAGACCCAAAAAGGGGCTAAGCTTTATACAATAGGATGCGGACTCACTCCAACGTATACACCGTTGCTGAGTTCACTGTCATCTGGTCCAGATTACGCCTATACGGCCGACAATGCGTCTGAACTCAATAAAGCTTTTGCCGAAATTACCGAAAGCATCGAGAAATGGTCTGAGGCATGGGTCGTCAAGGATCCCATGGGAGAAAACATTAACTTTCTTGAACTTATTCCTGCCAACGGCCCCCTGAAGTTCGAGAGTAATACGCTTGAGTGGAATTTGAAAGACGCAACACCTGTTGCAGAAAGAACCTACCGTTATAGTTACCATATTGCATTGGATACTACTGCAAGCAACTTTGTTTCCGACAAGGATTATAACACCAATGGCCCCACCACATTAACCTACGTTATGGTAAACAACAGACTGATAACAGGAGATCCTGTGGACGCGAACTTCCTCATTCCGAAAGTCAAAGGCAAAGTGGCGGACGAGTCAAAACCTCCCAAAAAGTTTCACCACAAAAAACCCCAAGTAGGAAGATGGGTTAAAAATCCCGACGTGATTATAATACCCCTCGTGCCTAAATCCGGATATTAAGCCATATCTACGCGGTTGATATCCTGCAACTGTAGGGGAAAGACCTTTCCCTCCTAATCGGCCCACATTAAAAAGCTCCTCATGATCATTGAAATCATGAGGAGCTTATATTTTTCACACTTTCCGGCCCACCACCACCCGATCCCGGTCCCCCAAGTCGCGGAAAACCTCCGCCCTAAACCCCGCGTGCTCCAACACCTTACAGACAGACCTCCCTTGCTGCCACCCAATCTCCAAGTACATCCGTCCGCCAGTCTTCAAGTGATCCGCCGCTTCCGCCGCAATCCGGCGATAAAACTCCAAGCCATCCATCCCCCCCCACAGAGCGGCCCTCGGTTCACAGTGCACCTCAGGGCCACACATCCTATAGTCCCCATCCGATATGTACGGCGGATTCGCCGTAATACAGTCAAAAACCTCGCCCTCGCCTACAGCCTCCCACAGATCCCCCTGCCGCCACAAAGCCGATACCCCCAAACGCCGGGCATTACCACGCGCCACCTCCAGCGCCTCTTGGGACACATCCGTTCCCACAACACATGTCAGCTCCCGCCAGTTCACCGCCAAAGCTATCGCCACCGCCCCGCTCCCCGTGCACAGATCCAGCAAGGATACCCCATCCCCAAGCGCATGCGTTATGGAGTGCTCAGCATCCGTTTCACCCTGCGCTGTGAGCCTCGCCCCTTGCCCAAAGAGTTGTTTTTGCGCCAGCACCGTCTCCACCAGCGTCTCCGTCTCGGGCCTCGGAATCAACACCGCCTCATTCACACAAAAATCCAGACCCATAAACTCCCGTGACCCCACAATATACGCATAGGGAACACGCCGGGCCCGCCGAGCCAAGGCTTCCCGATAGATCCGCTCCTGTTCAGGCGTCACACTCCTTTGGGATTCCAGAAACACATACTCCTTAGGCTTCCCCAGCGCAAAAGCCAACAACAATACCGCCTCCGTTCGCGCGGCCTCAACCCCTCGCCGCGCCAAGAGTTCACTCCCTTCATTCAACAAACACACTATATCCGTTGTCAAAAAAACCTCACTCCACAGACGCCGACTGCAGCAGCTCCGCCTGATGCGTCGTAATCAGCGCGTCAATCACCTCATCCAGATCCCCCAGCATAATCGCCTCAATCTTATGCAGCGTCAACCCAATCCGATGATCCGACACCCGGCCCTGAGGAAAATTATACGTCCGAATACGTTCACTCCGGTCCCCGCTCCCCACCTGGCTCCTCCTGGTCTCCGCCATCTCTCCATGGGCATCCATCTGCATCTTCTCCAAAAGCCGCGCCCGCAAAACCTTCATCGCCTTATCCTTATTCTTATGTTGAGACTTTTCATCCTGGCAGGATACCACCATCCCCGTTGGCACATGCGTCACCCGCACCGCCGACTGAGTCGTGTTCACCGACTGTCCCCCCGGACCGCTGGAACAAAAAATATCCACCCGGACATCATTCGGGTTAATCTCCACATCCACCTCTTCCGCCTCCGGCAGCACCGCCACCGTCGCCGCCGACGTATGAATGCGCCCTCCCGATTCCGTCGCCGGAATGCGCTGCACACGATGGACGCCGCTCTCAAACTTCAGACGGCTGTACGCTCCGCTGCCCTCAATCAGGAACACAACCTCCTTGACGCCCCCAATATCCGTATAATTCGCATTCAGAACCTCCACGCGCCACCGCTTCATTTCCGCATAGCGCGTATACATGCGAAAAAGATCCCCAGCAAACAAAGCCGCTTCCTCTCCGCCCGTTCCGCCGCGCACCTCCACAATGACATTCTTCTCATCATGGGGATCCTTCGGCAGCAAAAGCACCTTAAGCCTCTCCCGCAAGTCCGCCAGCTCCCCATTCAGCTTCCCCTGTTCCCCCACAATCATCTCCCGCATGTCCGCATCCGCCTCATCCCCAAGCATCTCCCTCAGGTCATTCAACTGACCTTCAATATACTTAAAGGCACGAAACGCTTCCACCACATCACTGATTGCCGCCTGAGCTTTCGCATGTTTGCGAAACTCCTCCGGCGCGGAAATCACCTGGGGATCGCTCAACAGGCGGGTCAGTTCATCATAGCGATTTTCAATATCCGCCAATTTATCAAACATTATAGTTACTCCTTATGATCTCAAAGATCTTATCTCAAAGATCTTATCTCAAAGATCCCTTCCTTCCAATTCCTGTCCTGATTCCAGCACGCCATTCAGGGCCGCAATCGCCACCTCCAACTGCTGCTCATCCGGCTCCTGGGTCGTCAGTTTTTGCAGCCAAAGCCCAGGGGCAACGAGCCAGGATAACCATGGCGAATCCATATGCCGCCCGCTGAACTTCAGAATTTCATAAGCGATCCCCGCCACCACAGGCAAGAACAGCAACCGGGACAGAAAACGCCACCACCAAGGTTCCAGTCCCAGAAACACAAAAACAAAAATACTTACGATCGCCACCATCAACAAAAAGCTTGTACCGCACCTGGGATGAAAACGCACCCGCTTTTGCGCCTCTTCCACAGTCAGCGGCACCTTGTCCTCGTGGGTAAAAATCACCTTATGCTCAGCGCCATGGTAGGCAAACACTCTCTGAATATCCTTCATACGCGAAATCGCCAGCATATAAAGAAACAGAATAATCAAGCGGAACAAGGCCTCAATCAAATTCTGCACCAGCGTTCCCGAAAAAGCTGGAATCCCCTGCAGCAAATGCGCTCCCCCCACAGGAAGAATAACCACAAGAACAATAGCAATCCCCATACCCAACACAAGAGCCAGCGCCATAAAAATGTTCTCCATGATCTTAGTCTTCTTTGCAGGCGTCTCTTCGGCGGTTTCTCCATGCGCCTCTTCGGCCGTTTCTCCATGCGTCTCTTCGGCGGTTTCCCCACGCGTCTCTTCGGCGGTTTCTCCATGCGCCTCCTTGACCGTTTCTCCGTCCGCGTTTTTGTGTGTCTCTCCAGGTGTCTCTCCATGCGCCCCTTCAGGTGTCTCCGTCTCCTCATCTATCCCGTCCATAGCCCGTTCCGCCGAATACGTAATTGCCTTCATGCCCACCACAAGGGAATCAATGAGCGCCACACATCCCCGCACCAAGGGAATCCTGCAAATCTTCTTCTTCGGCCATGCGCTAAGAGGCTTCCGTGTCAATTCAATGCTGCCATCAGGCAAGCGCAAAGCTATGCAATACTCACGGGTTCCACGCATCATAACCCCTTCAATCAAGGCCTGACCCCCGTACTGAACCGGCCTTCCCGTGGAGTTCCCCGAATCTCCTTGGCTCTCATCCCGGGTATGGCTTACCGCCGTTTCCACCTCTATTTTATTCTCATTAACGTCCATATCTTTTTCTTAATCCTTTTCATATTTTGGACTTTGCCTGTCGATCTTCTTATTTCGAATGTCAAAATTCGTTCCACATAGGACAAAGAGCAGTTCAGAAACTGCCCCTCTTTCCCATATCGATTCTTTCATACTCATGTTCAGTCCATGCCATACTTTTTCTTGAAACGGTCAACCCGCCCGCCGGAATCCACAAATCTCTGCACACCTGTATAAAACGGATGGCAGTTTGAGCAAATCTCAACCCTGATTTTCTCCTTCGTGCTCCCCGTTTCAATACTATTCCCACAGGCGCATGTAATTGTCGTCTGCTTATATTGAGGATGGATTTTTGCTTTCAAAAGAATCACCTTCTTTCTCCATCGGGAATTTACGCTCTTGGAACGCCCACTCATTCTAACAAAAAAATTATGAATCTGTCAACTCGGATTTCAGGTACGGCCAAGTTCAGCCTTTCCCCCTCACCCCAACAGATTCCCTTTCTCCAAGCGCGCAATTTCCTTCTCCCCCACTACCGCCATTTCCCTAAATTGGGCCACCGACTCTTGCATCTTCGGCAACGCCTGCTGCTTGAATGTGGAAATATCCTCCAAAGCTGACAAGGCATCGTTGAAAGCAGCCTTCAGAACCTCCGCAGACACATTTGTCTCAGCAGCCTGCCTGTGAATCGCTGTCCCTTGCTCCTTAAGCATTTGGGACGTGGATGAGATGAGGGTGTTGGTAGTTTCATTCAACAATTCAATTTTTTTCAGGACAATTTTTTGATTATAAAGAGCATTCGCCACCATGACTGCCGTGCGCAAAGCCGTAACAGTAACCGTCTTAGCTCTATCCACCCCCCGCATCAGCTCCTTATTGTTCCGGCGAATCACCTCCATGGCCACAATACCTTGCTGGTTAATCACAATCATCTGCTGCATATCCATGACGCGCTGACGCAGAGGGAAGAGAACCTCCTCCGTCACAAAGCGGATCTTATCCTCGTCCCCGCCCTTAGCCCTTTCCTCCTCAATAGCCCGCTCCACCACCGCATCCATAAGAGAGCCCAATTCAATCTCTTTCATGAGCTTTTTCGTAACCTCGCGCAGCGTCTGCTCCTCAATTTCAAGAGTCGTGTTATCATTTTTCAACGTCTCCTTGCCCCTATCCAAAGACACCAGCACATCCTTGATGACAGCATCCGCCCTTTCATATTTGGCAAAATAATTACGAATAGGGTTAAAAACCTTGCCCAGAACACCCGTTTTAGTAAAATCAAGAGGACTCGGATCCAAGCTTTTAATCTCCCGGTGCAAATCCGCCAGACTCTTAGACACCACCCCTCCCTCCTCACCACTCTTAGCGAGAGTTCCAATGCTGGACTGCAGCAAAGAATTCCTGCGGGAAGACTGATGGAGACTGTCCATGCCAAAACCATCAATTGATTTCACCATGAGAGATCTCTTCTCCATGGCATTCATGTCCAACGCCATAATCTCGTTCACATTCTCCTCAGCTTGTTTTTGCAATTGGACAACCTCTTCCGACGGCGGAGCGACCTCCGCCACAATCTCTTTTTTCAGATCCTCCATGTTGGTAACCGTCATATTCAACCCCATGTTTTCCACCCCTTTCTCGTGAATTTTCCCCCCTATCATCACATCTGTGCGTTAAACAAACTTTGAATCTTATAGATCACATCATCCGTTTCCGCGTTAATACTCGTCGCCTCATTGATCTGAGAGAGGTTCTCCAACACAGCTATGTTGGCATTGTAGCCAATTGTATAAATAGGAAGCTTCAAGTCTCTTATAATACCCTCAACATCTGATAAATTGCATCCCACATTGGTCTCCCCGTCCGTGAGAACGATCAGCATCAGCTTCGTATTGGAATTCTTCTCCTGCTCCTCCAGCAGCATCTTCATTGCCACAACAATCCCATCAAACATGGCTGTGGATCCTTCCGCCCGCATGGCTTTCACAGCTCCGGAAAAATACGCTCTTTGATTGATATCGAATGGCGCAATAGGCAGCGCGATATTCACATGTGACGAAAAGGTGACAATCCCCACACGCGTCTCCGGCAAAATAACATTGGAAGCACTATGCAAGCTTTCCTTCAGCTTCAGTATCGGATCCCCTTCCATACTGCCGGAGACATCCGCCACAAACACGACCGAGAGATCACTGGAACCATGTTTCTCTTTCTTCCAAATTTGCTGAGCGCTGGCGATGATTTCTCCACTGGCAGGCGGAAACTCATAGACATACTCAGGCAACCCGTTAAATCCTTTCTCCGAGGCCAATCTCTGCATTTCCGGGGTTTTGCAATAGGCGATAAATTGGCTCACAATCTCTTGCTTCGTGGGAGAAAGATCCCCTATCTCATAGACAGGCTGGTCATGGCGCACCCCAAAAGGCGTGAAAATATAATTTGACTTGATATCAGGAGCATTAACATAAGTCTGATACTCTAAAACAAACCCATTCAGAGACCCGTTTTTGGCAGATTCCCTCATTTGCATCGTATTGTAAGCCACATAGGGAATATTGTCTTGGAACTTCTGGAATTGAGAAATAGCCTCATCCCCCAAGGGGGTACTGCTGTCTATGGTATAGAGGGTGCTCAGCAAAAAATTAAGCCCTGTCGTACTGACAAAAGGATTCGTGTATCCCATAGCCAGCTCGCCTTTCAGGACCGCGTCCACAATAGTTTTGGAATTCACCGCTCCGTATTGCTGCACCATCTCAGCATGCTTGGCCTTGGAAAGCACGATGCCCGCCACATTCCCTGCGATACTTTTTTCGGCCAGGGATACCTTCTTCCCTTGGTAAGAAAGCATCTCGCCCCACAGTTCAGCCGATGGCGCAAACACATCAGGCGTATATTTCCCGGAAGAAATATAGTCGACGCCAGTCCCGGAGGAGATATTGCGCACCGCCACAGAGACGTTCTTGCCATCCACTTGAGCGCCGCTCTTATTGAAGTTATTTGCTACATCAATAAGCCAGCTTTCATAATTTGCGCCCGCCTTTTCCGGAGAGGAAAAAATTTCTATGAATTCTTCTGTGGCGGCACTGACTTGCAACGGAAAACTGCTGTTAATATCAGGCAAAGCACTGGTGAGAGTCGTTGGCATTTCTACTGAATTGTCCTTGCGGGGCTGTAAGACAGTGACATTGATTTTGGTATAGAGCTTATCCAATCTTTTGAGGAGAGCCTCTTCATTGATCTGAGTTGAGGTTTTTCCCCAGTTCTGGGTCAGGAGTATCACTCCGAAAATCAGGCCAAAGACCACGACAGCGGTCAGGCTCAATATGACAATGGGATTTTTAAAATTAAATTTATGCGTAGGGGTTTCGTTCATAACTCTGTTTTCTCCTTTAGTCCACTTACTTTCAATACAATCCTCTTGCTATCATCCTATCATCTGTAGAGTTCGGCATTTTTAATCAATTCATCCATTTCCCTGATCGCCGGCATATTCTCAATATCTCCGCCTGCTAAGCTGTTGTAGCGCGACACTTCCAACAGCATCTTATCAAGCTTTAGCAGCACCCCCTCATTATTCCGGGTGGCCTGATCCACAAAGGAAATGTATTCGTTATATATTTCCATTTTTTCACGATTCAAGAGATCGCTATGGACACCCTTATGGCAGAGCTCTCTATAATCCGTCTCATCAAAAGCTGAGATTTTATGGAGAATACTTCTGATGTTCAGGCAAAGAACGTTCTCAACCTCATTTAATACGCCCAAGAATCGCTTATAACTGAGTCCTTCCGCGCTGAACTTTTGCAGGAGGATCTCGTCGATGGCAGCCTTCTTCTTTTGAAAACGTTTGATTTGTCCAATATTTTCATTGATCCGGTCGGAAAAGGTTTTTACCCCGCGGCTTTCCTCCAAGACCTCCTGGCATTGGCTAAGCGTGCTGATTCCCTGGGCAAGATGAGTCAGGGAATGGGGAGCCTCTTTCTTCAATAAACGGGAATTCCCCCAGACAAACACGCAGGCGCTCATGACAACAACCGTCCACCCCAGGGCAAGGGAAAGGGCCGTGCCCCCCACAAGGGCAAGGCCAACAAACATCTTGGAAAAAAGTCCGATATTCACCACAACAATGGTTCCGTTTAAAATGATAAGCTGTCTCAGTTTTTTGGGGCGCATCTTTAACTCATCTCCTACCGCGGAAGATTGTCCTTACGGGTTATCTTCACTACAAGTAGTTTAACATATGCGGCGTATTATTTTAATGTTTTGGGGTAAGAAATTTAAGGAAAAATGTCTGAACAGAAGAAGCCTGGCTGTTCCGGACCAGGCTTTTTCCCAAAGTGTTCAAATTGATTATTGAGGAACCATCAAGCGGTCATGTTCCCTGCGTTGATTTCTTCAAGTATGGCTATAGTCTGCGATCTCCATGTCCTCAGGGCTTCTGTGCAAAAGGGTCTCAATATTTTCCCAGGCATATATTTTCTGTCCATTTCCATTAACTGTAATGAACGGGGCTGGATCTCCCTGATAGTTCTCTGATATCTGATTAAATATACTTTCCTTCATGTTTTTATCCATTTCTATCCTCCTGTCAGGCACTTCTTCTGGAGATGGGCGGAACCATCCCATCTTCCAAACTCCAATAATGAGAATGCCAAGGAGGAGAAAAATGACAAGAGAAACGATTAAGAAAAACTTATTCTTCACGGAACATCACCCAAGTTGGGTGTGTAGCTAGGATCCTTTATTTTTTTACCTAGTTCCCTTATTTGGGCTGGGGTTAAGCTTTCCAGTCTGGTTCCAATAAATTTAGGGTGGGTTTCTTTATATTTGTCTAAAACTTTAACCAAGTCTGTTTTATAATTCTCATAGCTCTGCTGATATTCTCCCCACCACGTCTTATACTGAGCCATCTGATCCTGGTCGTCTGAAGTAGCCTGAGCCTTAAGATCCAATCCTGTCACATTCTGATATTCGGTTTTTCCTGTTTTCTCATACAGGTCTGTGCCGTAAGCGCGGGCACGTATCTCCAGCTCTGTATCATTGTAGCAGGCTACCATCTGTATGTTGCACTCTTCTGACACAGCTAAAGTAGCTGCTGTCGCATAGGCGTGTACTGCAACTTGTAACTCCCATAATTCTTCATTTTTTCTCTTTTTCTCTGCCTCATCCAAAGGGAGATCCTTGAGCTTTTTTTCCCTAACTCCATTAATGGTCGAAAAGAGTCCATTACGAAAAGGGTAAATTCTCACGGCCTTATTCCCAATCTGTATAGCGTGGTAGTCATTTAAGCCGTACTCTCCTGGCTCATAGATAATATTGATTTCAGGAATATCTTGAGAATTATCGTTCTTATTTTGGTAGATCTCATTATCATTCATCAGAATCGCGTCGAGCAAGGAGGTTTTGAACATCTCCTGTTCCAGCTGTTCTCCAAGGGTTTTTTTCTCTTCTGTATCTCTACTACTGAAGATGACAGATGACTGGGGGGCAACCACATAATCTTCTACCCAGGCCTTATAGAGGGTACAGAGGTTAGCCATAACAGGGGTGAGATAGGCTCCATTATATCCTCTTAGGATAAGCTGTCGTATGGCCTCAAAATCAGTGACCACTGTGCCGTCGGCATAAGCTTCTGTCATACCCTGTACGAGCTGGAGCAGTATGACATAGTCTTCGGCCTCCATGTTTTCAGATCCCTTGTGCAACAGGTCTTCAATGGCCTGCCCATTGTAGACGTTTTGGTCATTTTCGTTAACGGTGACGAGTGAGGCTGGTGGCTCTTGAGGGTTCTCTAACATTTTCTTAAATATACTTTCTTCCATATCTTTATCAATTCCTATCTCCCGGGCAGGGATTTCTTCTGTTTCTTCTGAGATGGGAGGACAGAACCATCCCATCTTCCAAGCAAGAATAATGAGACTGCCAAGGAGGAAAACAATGATAAGGGAAAAGATTACAATCTTATTCTTCACGGAACATCACCCAAGTTGGGTGCGTAATTTGGATCCTTTAATTTTTTATCATTCAGAAGCAATATACAACCCCTTGCAGCACAAGTAAGCTATCATAAAAAAATTAAATCAAAAACAATACAACATAATACTTTACTAGTAAATCCACATTAGACAAAGTAAAATAACAAGACGAACAAAAGTCAGACCATATTGAATCGCACAACACAATAATTCAGCCTCAGTGATAACTCAAGTAACAGAAATGATCTGAAAAAAAATTAACTCCAGTCGCACCTACTATTACAACCACTTTGTTGCAACTTATCTGAGAACCAATTATTATGACAAACAATCTTCAAAATATTACAGTCAAATCCAGCTTCATGTCAATAATTTCAATAACAATCCAGACAACAAATAACAATGTAATCCAATATTCACTTAGAAACAGGCTGCACCTAGACCTGAAATAAACTAAAACAAGAAGCAAAAAAATCTAAGACTGTAAAAAATTAATAATGAGACAGATTCCTCTGAATGGAATAAGATTGGGCTAAATTCTTTCAAGTTTCAAGAATGTAACTAATAATACTCGGGCACAAAAGATTAACATTCGAAAGTAATAGGGTATCTAATCCTAGTCTATAAAAAGAATTCCATAGCCTCCAGGCAAATAATAGATTTAAAAAATAAAATTTTCGCCTAACAACAACTAAAATAAAACAATCTCAAAAATAAAAGTAAGTACCTAAAGTAGAATGTATTCAGTTGCCTCCAAAGTATAACCTCAGTTGCTGGCACAAGATAACTGAAACTAAAATGTGTTAACTACAAGAATACATGATCAATAATAATAACTAATGAGAATTATAAACCAAACCCCCTTAAAAACAGCCCATTTAGAAATAAAAAAATAATACACAAACTTACTTATAGAGCAACCAATAAAGAACAAAAAAGCATTTCAGGATTTGAAATTCAGTGGACTAAGGTACACTTTACCTCACAGTTGAGTACATCCTCTGTTGATATTTATTTAAGAA
>Ga0082212_10001114_pt1 | contig 39442 bp, 42 predicted proteins | sample TergutNt197P3_FD_71548 | JGI IMG/M metagenome (GOLD analysis project Ga0082212, IMG submission 71548) | Neocapritermes taracua P3 segment gut microbial communities from Petit-Saut dam, French Guiana - Nt197 P3 | ecosystem: Host-associated > Arthropoda: Insects > Digestive system > Gut ...
GGAGCGATGCGTTCATAAGATGGTTTCTTCCCGTGTTGCAATACGGTGCGACAGGATTTTAACGCCTAACGCCGAAGTATTCCCATTGCCAATGCGCAGACGCTCCCCTTCCGGGAGTGCGTCACTTTCATTGGCGAAGGTCATCTTCACTCGGCAAAGCCGTTTGCAACGTGAAGTCAACCAATCCGTCTTACGACGGCTTATGAATTGTTGACGAACTCTAAATTATTCCGCCCGGCACATGCCGGAACGGTTTTTCAAATCAGAGTGCATTGTACCACACCATCGGCATCGGTGCAATAGGAACGTTCTGTGAAAAAACGGACAAAATCATCGGACGGTTACTGGTACAACCGGCGGAGGAGTCGACGCAACGCATCGTGCCGCAAGCCAAAATTAGTCGAGGCATGATGATTGGCATGACTGACTCGATCAGCAGGAAGCAGAAGGGTTGCTCGATCAATGAAGTTGGTACTGCACTTGGCTTCACCCCGAATCAACTGGCGCAGATTTTGGAAGATGAGAGTCATCCATTCAATGTTGCCTTTTGGAACGCAAAGATGGCGTACACGCGGCGTTTGCGGGAATTGGCGATGAACATTGCAGAGAATAGCACCGACGATACAGTGCGGGCAAAGATTTTGGAGTTTTTGACCAAGGAGAACATCGAGGCGTTTGAAAATAAGCGGTTGCATACGGGCTACACCAACATTCGGAAACTGCTCTCGTTGGTACGGCAACAGTTTGTTGATCAGAATGGCGATTTACAACATTCGCAGATCGTCAAAAAACCGTATCCTCGGTGTACCAAGAGAAGCAAGGAGGTGCCTCCATGAATGAGATGATTGGCGAAGCGTTGTCGATTGCCGGACAGATGGGGCTTGACATAAACGATATTAGGACTATCTTTCCGACGTTACAAGATATTAGCGATGAGGCGGTTGACAGATGTTTGAAACATGGTCAAGTAGTGCATCGGCTCAATGTATCGGCGAAGTTGTATGGGATCATTGAATCGCCGCGCACGGAGCCGAAGGATTTGATAGCGGCGGAGCGGCATTTGCGGGAAGTGCATGCAAAGGGTGCATCGCAATCGGGGAGTCAGGAATTGCTGAACCTGTTGCGTGGAACGGTGCCGTTGGCGGCACCACCGGATTATGTTAGGGAGGATGAGCATGAAGATGAGGGCGAGGAAAGAGACACGGGCATTGCATGAGAAGATAGCGGAGGATCGGTTCGCTGCTTATGAACTGACCGAGTCGGAGGACTTCGATAATAGACAGAAGGCGAGGAACATTCTGCGGTATCAGGTTCGCGGATACTGTTTTGAGTTACCGCCGATCTGCGGGCGGTACGGCAGGCTTTGTTTTACCTGTCCGCATTTGAAGTGCCGGGAGAATGAGTGCTACGATGGGGAGAAGTGGGATTACGATTTTGACCCGGATATTGATCGGTTCGCCAGTCTTTTCGATAACATCGAAAACTTGGCATCCGGTAGGAGAGACGGCAGATTGCAGGGGAAAGACGGCGGCAGAGGTGAAGATTTGGAGTCGATGCTTCTGACTTCAGACTCCTGTATTCTGGCTCCTGTGATCGACGCTGAACGGTCATTGAGTTCGCTATTATTCGCCCTTGCAGAGCGGGCGTAAAGCACTATCAGTTGACATGCTATCTGCTGACATTGCAATAAAAACACTTGAAATTAAGCACTAAAACTGCCGTCTATTAAAAGTTGTACTAGGAATTGTATTAAACAGGAGGAAAATCAGGATGATTGCACATTACGAATTTCATGAATTGTGTTTGCTGTTTCCGCGTTGCACTGACGAGGAATTGCAACTTTTGGTATCCGATATTAGGGAAAACGGGTTGCAGACTCCGATCACTTTGTACGAGGGGCAAATCCTTGATGGTCGCAACCGGTATCTTGCTTGTCAGATGCTCAACATCGAGCCGGACTATGTGGAGTTTGACGGCGAAAACCCGCTACCTTTTGTGGTGAGCCGCAATCTTTGCCGGAGACATCTTTCCGAATCGCAACGTGCAATGGTTGCCGCCGCTATTATCGAATTGCAACGCAAGGAGAATGGGCGTTCCGAGGTCACGGTTGCCGATGCCGCCAAACAGTTGAATGTATCGGAGCGGCTGGTCTATCAAGCGGCGAATGTACTCCATGAAGGAACGGATGCGGACGTAGAGGCTATTATGTCGGGTGCCAAGAAAGTCGGTGCTGTCTCCGCCGAAATCAAAGAAATGAATGATTTTGCACTCTCTCCGGTTGATCCGAAAAAAGAGCAGATTATCATGCTCCAAGACAGAATCATGACGACGGCACGAGCGATGCGGCGAAACATGGACGAAATGTTCTCCTTGACGCGATGGAACGACAGTTACAAGAAATTGCACCGGGAACTGCGAATGGTTATCTTTGATGAGTAAATTCCTTTTTCTGAAGACTCTGCACAAATGCAGTCTTTTTCGACATGAGCGCACGAATCGACCTGAAAGATTGGATGCCGTTGGACTATGTTCCCGAGCAGACGGCATTGTGGACGACGCTGGCTCGCTTTGTTTGTGTCGTTGCTCCCCGTCAAAGCGGCAAATCTTTGCTTTGTTTCCGTAAAATCATTCTTGAAGCCCTGCGCAGAAAGGGGCGGTACATCTATGTCTTGCCGACGATCAATCAGGCTCGGAAGGTTTGTTGGTCTCGGATGTGCGAAATGCTCAAGCCGCTTTCGGGCGAAGTTTACGCCATGAACAAGTCTGAACTCGCCTTCTACTTCAAGAATGGCTCCATTTTGACGCTTGAATCCGGCGAAACACGGGAACGCATTGAAGGGGTGAGTATCACGGGTGCCATTGTGGACGAATCTTCGGATCAACTGCCCGGCTTGTACGAATTGTCGGTGCTTCCGGCAATGGCGCAGATCAAGGATTCGTGGGTATGGCGTGTCGGCGTTCCGAAGTCCAACGGCATCGGCGGACAGGATTTCAAGGAGACGTGCGAAAAGTATCAGGCACTTTCCGAGTTCGACGAGAGGTACGCTTACATCCATTGGTCTTATGCTAATAGTGAATTCCGTGAAGTGCTCAAGGTGTCGCTGGATGAGAAGGGGTATCGTGAGCAAGCCCTTGGCGAATGGGCGGCGTATGCTGGCGGGTGCTATTATGCTTTTGCAGATGATAATATCATGACTGAAGAGTACCGGATTGACCCGACTCTGCCGATTCTTTTTGGGTTCGACTTCAACGTCGACTGGTATTCTATCGTGGTGGCGCAGTACAAAGGCGACGTGTTCCACGTTTTTGACGAGGTGCGGCTTGCCAACTCGAATACCCGTGCAGCTCTTGATGTTTTGGTTGCCAAATTCGGTGGCATGGCTCGACAATATATTGCCTACGGGGACGCGGCTGGACGGCAACGGCAGACCTCCGCCGACATTTCCGACTACCTGATGATTGAAGCCGAAAAGCGGATACCAATGAAGGTGATCTTTCCCCGCTCCAATCCTTCGGTCATTTACCGAATTGAGCGGGTTAATTCGTTTCTGAAAACCGCCGATCAGACGATTCGGCTGATGATTTCCCACAAATGCCGGTTTTTGATCAAAGACCTCTACTCGGTAACGTGGAAAGAGGGGGAGCGGACGCAGGACAAAAAGAATCTGGAACTTACACACATGTGCTTTGCCGGTGAAACGTTGGTCAATGGACAACGCATAAGTGACATGCCGGAGCGTGGTCAGGTTAATACGATGTTCGGCATTTCAAATTACACTAACCCCGGCGTAAGAGGCTACAAGACTTTGGTAGAAATTACACTTGAAAACGGTGTAACATTTCGTTGTACCCCGGATCATTTATTGCTTACAAACAAGGGATGGACTTCTGCATTGGACAGTATCGGTACATGGAGTTATTGTGTATCTGAAAGCATCAATAACCACCAAGGAAACCGATGGACAGGGTTCTATTTAACGGGCAAAGATACACATGGGATGGCAGGTATTACATCAACGGTCACCAAAGATTGCATGTGGCAGTTTGGGAGTTTTATAAAGGGGCGATTCCAAAAGGCATGTGCCTGCACCACAAAGATTTTAACAAACGCAATAACGATATTTCCAATCTTGAAATTATGTTTCCCGAAGAACATATCAGATTGCACATGGAATGCCCAGAAAGGAAAGAGCAATCGAGACGGAGTATCAAATTTGCGCAAGACGCAGCCGTTGTTTGGCACAAGTCAGAAGCAGGATTGGCATGGCACCGAGAACAATACCAAAGAACAAAAGACATCCTTCATGCCAAAAACTATACAAAATGCTGTGTCGAGTGCGGAAAAGAGTATAAAACAGGAAGAAAAACAAAATCAAAGTTTTGTTCCAAAAATTGCAAAGCGGCACATCGCCGAAAAAGTGGCGTTGACAACGTGGTCAGAAATTGTCGGTGGTGTGGAAAAATGTTCTCAGTCAACCGATATTCCAAAATTGTTTTCTGTTCACGGCAATGTGCAAGATCATTCATTCGTAAAAATCGTTGGCGTTAAACTACTGGAAGGCTTGCATCCTGTATTTTGCCCGACCGTGAATGATGGGCATTTCATCCTCGATAACGGAGTAGTAGTCAGCAATTCAGATGCGTTAGGCTATCTCCTCATCAGTCATGAAGAGCATTACGGAGAGCACCGGGTTATTCTGATGAAGGAAGAGGACATCCAAGCGGAAGTGAATCGTATGGGAGACGGCAGACAACAGACGGCTGCAAAACGAAAAGAGCATTTTGCTGGACAACGACTCCTTACTCCAAAATCGACCATTTTGCAGCACGGGGAAAGGTAATGTTTTGTCCAAAGAGTCTGCACAAATGCAGTCTTCTCACTCACCCCTCGTCAAAATGGACAGTTTGGCGACATGACCGCATAATACGGCATGTCTTCTGTCCCCGAGTCGTCCGCCGAGAAACCGCTTGAAACGTTGCCCAGCGTGGGCTTGGCTGTGCCGAATCTTTTCGACAAGTCCACTGCCCAAGTGATTGTTGCCCCGCTTTACGATGGGCTTCTCTATCGGGTTGCGGGAACGGATGAGACCCCCTCTTACAAGGATTTACGGGACTGTTCCAAGCATCCGCTTGTGAAACTCGCTCTTGACCTTCTGACGGGGGAATTGGAAGGAGTGCCTTGGCGGTATGAACTCAATCCCAACTTACCGCCGGGAATGGCTGGGCAGTTTACCGGTGTGGAAAAATGGGTTGAGTCCAACATCAAACGGATTCGGGACTCGATCATTACGCAGGGTATCCGTAACATGCTTATTTACGGGTACTCTCCGTTTGAAATGATTTTTGCGTACAACACCAAGAACGGACTCTATGAAATCAAGCAACTGAAACCGCTGTTGCATGAATTTACGTGGATTTTGGTGGACAGGGAGGGGAATTTTTGTGGCTTTGAGCAGCGCATGCCGCATACCAAGCCTCGTGTTCGGCTCAATAAGGAGGAGTCGTTCATCATGTCGATTGATGTCGTTGGTCAAAACTGGTACGGCACGTCGGTGCTGGAATCAACGCTTCCGCTTTGGAAACAATGGTGTCATATCAACGAGCAGGTTGACCGTTTTTTCAACCGATGTGTCGGGAGCCGTACCGCTCTGTACTATCCTGTGGGACGGTCGGTCATTGGCACAAGCGGGGAGGGTCAGCCTATTGAAATCGACAATGCCGAACTTGCAAAACAGACAATCGTGGCGATGGATCAGAATTTTGGGATTGCATTGCCGCAAGCCCCGACACGAGTCATTGATCAAGCGGGGAGCGGCGAGAATTCTTGGAAGATTGAGACGTTTTCGGACACGCCGGGAAACGTCGCCTATTTTATTGAACGACAGAAACAAATTGAGGAGTTGCTGGTCAATTCGGTGGGGATGGTCATCCGTTTGTTTCAGGAAGGTCGGGCGAGCGGGAGCCGTGCCGAACTGGAATCATTCACCGACATTTCGGCAACGATCACGGAGAGCCGTAATCATGTTCTTGCGGCCGCGATTCAGGAACAAATCATCAATCATTTAACGCTGATCAATTTCGGCATCGAGCATTTGGTTGATATTCAGGTCGGCAACGTCAAGCAGTCCAAATTGTTTTTTGAACGGCATCCGGCTCTTGATCCGAATCAGAATCAAGGGCAGATGGAGGAGTTGCAGGAAGAGTATTATGACGAAGCCCCGAAGGAAACAACGTGGGAAGACGGCGGGGAGAAGACGGCAGACGACGTGGAAGAGACGGCAGACAGCAGACGGCAGACGGCAGCAGATTTTTTACCAAACGATTTCAAAGAGGAGCGATAACGATGCCAGTACCATTGATACCCATTATTGCCGGAGTTGCCGCGCGTGCCGTAGCAGGAACAGCGGGTCGAGCGGTTGCGGGGCACGCCGTAAAAACGGCGGCAAAAAAACTGCCGTCTCACACTGGCCGCACTGTTTCCGGCAAAACATTGCGAGCCGCCAAGCCTCGCAAACAATGGAATTGGAAGGAGATGGCGAGCAATTTTGCAGAGGAGTCAGGAGAAAGGAGTTAGGAGTCGGTGCTCCCTCTCGTTTTGCCTAACTGTTTTCTCCTGCCCCCTAACTCATACCCTAAAACTTCAAACCATAACCTCATTTTTATCATGGCTTATGCAACGCTTCGGGACATTTTTAGCCGCTGGGGAGAGACCAACGTTCGGGATGCGGCGAATTTGAATTCGGACGATCCGATGTCGGCGGCGGTGACGAACCGTATCAAGTATTTTCTGAAAATTCAGTCCGACGAAATCGAGGCTCGTTTGCTGGGCTGTGCATATAAAGTGCCGTTCAAACCTATTCCGCCGGTCATTCGGACCTTGTGTGCGGAACTCGCTTATATTGCGATGTACCGAGTCCGGCACTCGACGGACAGCACTGCTCCTGACCCGTTTATGTATGTGACCCAGCGACATCAACAAATTTTTGCAGATATTCATGCACGGCGGTTACGGCTCGGCATTGAGCAACACACGCTTGATGTTCCGATGGTGGTGGAAGGGAAAAGGAAACTTGAAGTGAGAGGCAAAGAATAAATCACTATGGTTTTTTCCGTCTTTCGATAGCCGCCGCTTTCAAATACGTTGCAATACCGTCTTTAACCAATCGCGTTGCCATTTGTTTGTCAATGAATTTTCTATCTATCATTTCGCCGATAATTGTGGCAAAAGCTATGACAACCTCCTCGTTTTGCATGCCGGGTGTTTCTTGAACGGCTTGCTCAATCTCTTTTGTAAGACGGTTTCGCAGTTTTTCCATTCTCTTATAGCTCTCAACATGATCTGATGTCATTGCATTTTTCCTTAAAGTTACCGTGAGGATAACAAATCCCAGATAAATTGAAATCCCCCCACTGCCTCAAAAACAAATTTGTCAGCAATCGAAAGTGGTGGTAGAGTACGAGTGATGCGAAAGAAGGCACCGACATTTGAGAAAGAGATACTGTCCGAAACAGTGATTGTGAAAGAGGGGAAGGAATATCCTATTACTCCTCGTTTTCTTGAAAACTGTGTTGTGCAGTATCGCCGGATGAAAAAGAGCGGCGTGAAAGTGAACGTTCACTCCGGTCATGATCATACGCCGGAGACGAAGCGTGGTGAACTCTTGGACATTTATACCAAAAAACGGAAGGATGGTACGGTAGGACTTTTTGGCAAAATCTGTTTCCTGCCGCATTTACCGAGGCAAACGATCCAAACGCTCATTTCCAACGATGTATCAGTAGAATTGCCCCAACGACTGTACGATGCCAAAGGGAACTTTTACCCATTTCCAGTTCAGCGGGTTGCGATTACACCTGATCCCGCAGTCAGCGGAATGAGTCCGTTTGTGCAACAGCGGGATACTGCGGTCAGTGTCCCGTTTTTAACCCTTTCCATGAACAACTTTTTACAAGAGGAGAACAGCATGCCGAATGATAATCCCGAACTCTTTGACCCAGAAGGCGAGATTCAAGACGAAACGCTTCCGAATGAGGATATTGAGACGAATATCGAAGGGGATGAGGGAAGCGATCCTCAACCGCCCATTTCCGGCAAGAAGAAAGCGGCGTTTTTGGACAGCCAACTTGCAAAAATTCTGTTCGATGCGTTTGACATTGATCCCGAAGATTTTGAAGACGAAGAAGAGTTGGTTGCCGAGTTCAACGTTCGTTTGAGTACCATGCTCACGATTCAGAGACGGCTGCTTGCGGCACTCGACATTGAAGAAACCGACAAGAACAAATTCGAGTTACTCTCGGCGAGAGTCACGGAACTTACGGAGTTCCTTGAACAATACGACTCGGACGGCGACGGACACGTTGACGAAGAGGATGTGAAGGAAACCGTTTTGGATGAGACCTGCTCTGGGCAAACCGCCGATGAAGGCGGCGGCAAGACGATTGATGAGTCGCTGGATGACTTGGAAGCGAGTGACAAAAAATTGCAACTGTCGCTCGATACGCTGCAACGCAAAAATGCGGAGTATGGGAACGTGATCAAGGGGTTGGTTGCCAAGAACCGCCAATTGGAACTCGACAACATGTTGCAAGGCGGCGTGATCAACAAAGCCACTCATCAAAAAGCGGTCAAGCGGTTCGTTTTGAAATTGTCTCTCAACGACGGCTTCAAAGATTTTATTGATGGAGCCAAGATGAACAACCGCAGTGCGGGACATTCCAAGACTTTGCCGCAGCAACCGACCAAGAGTGTGGATGCGACCGCTTCGTGGGCGAAAGTCGCCAAAAAAATTACCGCTGCGTCGGCTCCGTACAAGAGGAGTTAGGAGTGAGGAGTGAGGAGTCGGGCTATTCCCGTCCATTCACTTTCTGAATATCTAACTCCTTGAAAACGACCTCTAAACAAACAAATTTTCAGAAAGGAAAAATTACCATGCCGCTTCAAGAAAGAGTTTTTACCTTTGGCAACATCGTTGCCGGGCATTTCAGTTTGGATTACAACACGACTCCGGTTCAGATTACGAACGAAGGAGAATCGGAGTTGACGATCAATGCAGGCGATCCGCTGACGGCGGAAGGCATTGCCGAAGATGAGACCGGGCTTCTCGGTCTGGCGACGGAGTTTCGCATTATTCCGGCGGGTCAATCGGATGAAGTGCTGGTGCTGGACTTCAATTATGGTTTCGGTGTACGGCTCAATGAGTCGATGTTGCCGGAAACCGTTACCACCGAGATTAAAGCGGCGTTGATCAGCAAAGGATTTAAGTTTTTACCGTAGGAGAGGAGAAAGAAGGAAGGAGATAGGAGTTTTGGTACAGACTCTTCTCCCTATTTTCCTTTCTCCTGACTCCTTACTCCTACCACTATCCCCTAACCCCCAAAAAAGGAAACAACGATGGCAATAAGTATTCAAGGATTTCTCAATAACAAGGAACTGTTCTCGGTTCGTTCGGTCTCGAAGGGCTTGGACTTACTGACCTTTCGTGCGGGTCTGATTGGTCGGCTCGGTTGGTTTCACGAGCAGGGTATTCCGGGCTCGTTGTCGATCATTGAGCGGCGGTTTACCAATATCCAGATGCTCACTCCGCATCGGCGTGGCGGGGCGACCCATGCGTTTGACATTGCGAGGCGAGCGGGTATCCCGGTCGAAATTCCGCAGTACGATACGGTGGCGAATGTTTCCAATGCGGACATTGTGAACTTGCGGAAATTTGACGGCGGCTATTCGCTGGAAGATTTGCAAACGCTCATTATGAAAACGAGCAAAGACCAGATTGATGTTGCTCTGGAGCCGACGTTGGAATATGCCCGTATTTCATGTCTTGCCGGGAAGACGTGCAATGGTGATGGTTCACTGGCGATTGATTGGGATAAACTGATCGGCAAAAAACGTCCCACTGCCGCCGTGACCGAGACGTTTGATGAAGAGAATGTCAACGAGTGGATGGATATTATCCAGACGGCGGCGGGCGGAATGCCTTACGAGGAGACGATTGCTCTGTGCGGAACGAACTTCTGGGCAAAATTGCTGACCAATCCAAAATTCCGTGAAAGCCGGAATTACTGGCAGATGGGGCAAGGACAGCGCACCGCCTATTGGGAGCAGGTCGGCGAAATCACGCAGGTTGTTTGGAGCGGGATTCGTTTCATCAAGTATCCGGCGTACCGGTTTGGCGCACCGCTCAAAGAAGGGGAAACGGAAACGTCTCCGCTGACGTTCCCCGCAACCAAGGCATACGTCGTTCCTATCGGCATTCCGGGAAAATTCATGACGCAGTATGCCGTCGGCGATTTTAACGAACTCACGCCGGAAGACATCGGCTTGAAGTATTACGCCAAGTTGGAACCGAACGAATTCGGTCGCGGCATGAAAGTCTATTTACAAAGCAACGCCTTGATTTACGATGCGTTCCCGGAAACGACACTTGAGGTTTCATTGGAAAGGAGTTAGGAGGCAGAAGGAGTTAGAAGGAGATCGTCGGGTTACGCTCGTCCTTGTTTTCTATTTTCTAACTCCTTCCCTGACTTCTGAAGTCCCTCCTATCTCCTAACTTCTAACTCCTTTCTCCTCTCACACAACCATGCCCCGCCGCGATGAAGAAAAACGGATTGCTTTTTTGCGAACGCTTGCTACCGAAGATTTAGCGAATCGCCGGATCACGGAGCATTCGTCGGAAGTCGAAAAGCGGATGGTTCATGATGCTCGTGATTTGATGAAAGAAAAGAATGATGAACGGTATATGACTCGTCATAAAAAGAAGGCGGTGGTCGATGCTGTCAAAACACAGGTTAACAATGTCGGCAGGCGGGTGCAATCGGAATTTTTCGGCAGGGAGGGCGGCATTACGGGGGGAATGGTTGGCTCTTGGCTTGTGGGAGGGACGCTGGTCGGCGGGACGATTGTCGGAAGTATGGCATCCAAAGGCAAACTGGGGAGAGCACTTTTGGGGGGGAAAGCCATCGGGCGGCATACGAGGGGGCGGATCAATTTTTTGAACCGCAGTCATCTTTCCGGCAAGGATACCGATGCCTTGATCAACATTGTGAAAAGAGCCAAGAAGGGGAGTTTATCGCCGGATGACCGGATATGGTTGCAGAAAAAGGCGGTTTTCTACAAGAATCGAGAAGGGAGTGCGCTCCCCTTTGCGAAAAAGGGGAACAGCAAAACCGATTCAATGCGTGGAAATCCCCCCAAAAAAGCACCTTTGGGGCAAGGGGAACCGGTGAAGAGCAATATGCCGCCGACCCAATCGAACCAGAACGTTGGCAATCCTAAGCGGACGAATCCGAATACAGCGGCAATGGGGCAGACGCAGAAGGATGCTCTCTCCAAACTCGAAGCGGGGCAACGTCTGAAAAAAGAAGACTATGTCGTACTACGGCAGTTGAAGACGGAGGGAAAATTATCCCAGACACAGCAGTCGCTTCTGTCGGCACGGCAACGATTGGCAAAGTCGAGGCGAATCGTCAGGACAGAGCAGCCCCAGTCTGCCGCCGCTCCGCCTGCAACCACACCGGCAATCGAAGCCTCCAAGCCGGCAATGACGACGAAATACTCGGACGCAGACTTGAAAACCATCCTCTCCAAAGGCGGAAAATTGCCAGAGGGTTTTCCGGCGTATCCGAATACGGTGCGGCAATTACGAGAGTCGAGTAAAAGACCGGACTTATCGTTTAACAATGATGTCGATTATGCCAAGCAGATCGAGGATTTTGCCCGTGAAATCGCAGAAGTTGCCAAGCGGTCTCCGCAGGCGGATCAAGAGAATGTCTGCCTTTGGCTCTCGCACAAAGTTGCCCAAGTGAATCGTCCCATCGAAAATTTGGGCAGATCGCTCTATGACAAGTCGAAAACGATGTTGCAAGGGAGCGGAGAAATTAAAAAAAAAGTGAACCCGTGACAATGGCAACACCGTTGCCCAGATCGGTTTTACCGAAGATTCGGTTGCAACCGAAGGATAGACCGGATCGAGGGCGTGTTCGAAAATTGTTAGCGATACATACAAGACCGACGACGGATTTGGAGCCGGAGACGAGGCGGTTACTTGCCGAGTCACGCAAAGTGAATTTTGGAAAACCTATAAAAACTGTGCGACCACGAAAAAAGACCAAAGCGATGGAGTTTCAAGAAGCGAAAGCGAGATTGATGGTGTCGAAGCCCGGCAAACGGGAACAACACCTGATCGACTTTCATTTACGGAGAGCGGCGGAGTTGGAAAAAGCAGGGAACGGTACGGAGGCAGCATTTTTTCGGGAGCAGGCGGATACCGTTCGTCAGAACGGCATGGCGATCCGCGAGGTGTTTGCGGAGAATGTTGCCAGACATGAAAAAGAAATCCGCGAAAACCTTGCCATGCCTTCGTCGCAACTGATGAAAAAACGGAAACAACGAATCACGCAAGAAAAAGCGGCACTTGAAAAGATGCTTGCGGATGCCAAAACACAAGACGCAGAAAAACAAAACACGGTGAATGAGCGGTTAGCGGAGGCACTGGAAGAGTTACGGGCAAAGAAGAAGGGAGCACACTAAAAAATGGGGTTTTTGAATTGGGCAAAAAACGCCCATGTCGGACGACGTGGCAAACCCGCTCCGGGCAAGGCTATTCCGCCTACCGGTAAGGGAACGACGAGGCAAACTCCCCCCCAACAACCTCCGTCTTGGCTTGCGGACAAATGGAACAAAACCAAACGTGCCGGAGGAGCCGCCATGACGCTCGGAACCGGTGTCGGGCTCGGTTCGATGATTCCGCTTGCCGCCGGTCGGGCAACTGAAACGGATATTGAAAGAATGAACAGTTATGAGCCGACGGGCAGCAGATAGCAGACGGCAACAGAGAAGGGTAAAGGGTCATGAGCGACTATACGGAAAAACGACTTGAAGAACTTCGTGTAATGTCCGCCGACGATGTGGCGGCGTGCAAAATCCGCAAGACAACTCCGTCGCGCGTGAAGGCGATGATCTTGCGAGCAAGAGAAACGGTAGGGCACCCGCTCCGGGCAAGTGATGATGCAAAAAAATCCAAACATTCTGCCTCGAAGGGACTCCTGAAAGACGGCGATGTCTTGCTGAAACATAATGCGGGGACCTTTTTCAATCGTCTCATTTCCGGTGTTACGGGATCGCCCTACACTCATGCGGCACTCTATTCCAATGGAAAAATCTTTGATGTTCGTAAGTTTACCGGCGATAAAGAGAAAAAAGCCCTTTTGGGGCAAGGTGCCGACATCAATACCGTTGACGAATTTATCCATCGGGAAAAGGGATTGACCTACGATGTCTATCGTCCCAAGGACAAAAAAACCGCCGAAGAAGCCCAGCGCAATGTCGAGCGAATGGCGACGGCGACCAAGGGGTATTCCAAAGCCAATGCGGTGCAGGCAGGTTTGAGAGACCGGTTTGGATATGGGCTCACGATGAATTTCGACAAGAACTACAAAATCTGTTCCGAACTGGTTTATGACTGTTTCAACGGGCTGCTTGGCAACGATGCGTCGTCATCGGTTTCTCCGGGACGGCTTGCCAAAAACAAGAATTTGGAAAAGGTCGATACACTCCGGCTGTCGATTGAGGAACTTTTCAAGGAGAAAGAATAAAGAAGGAAGGAGAAAGAATATCAAGGACGGGCGTTAGCCCGCCCGCTACTGTCTCCTTACTCCTTCCTTCTTTCCCCTCACAACATGGCTACATTTGCGGAAATTTATGAACGGATCAAGGCGGCAACGCGGTCGGTTTTCGGGCGCAGTAAACAGTACCGGGAACTGACTCCGGCGGAACAACGAGCGATTGCAGACAAATGGCTTGCTCTCATCCTGAAAAGTTACATACTGAAAGCCGCCGGTGAACCTTACAACGGGCAGCGGTGGCAAAAGCGTGTACCAAGTAAAAACGATGATGAGCATTTGCTGCTCATCAAAACCGGAAAACTGTATAACGCCGTTAAAAACTCGACAGTTATTGTTTATCAGGGTAAAAAGGGGAAAGTGGAATTTCATGCGGAAGTGGCAAGCAATCCGTACAAGCCCGATATGGGCAAGGGTAAAAGAGTCACGACAAAAGATGTGTTTTTGGTGCATCAATACGGAACGCCAAAGTGTCCGGCACGACCGATTTTTGTCAAACTCTCCCCCGAGGACCAGAAGGAATTGGATGATTTTGTGAAAAGATTTTTGAACAAAGATGGAAAATGACAGAATCATTGAAGAGAATGATCGGCAAGAAATTGAAAACCTTTGGTTGAAAAAGATACTGAAGGTTTTTGCCATTCGTTCAAGCGGCGGCGTTTATAACGGCAAGCGGTGGGAGCCGCGAGTCGATGCCGACAATCCCCGACCGCTTTTGGTGCAGTCGGGCAACCTGACCCATGCGATACGGAATGCGGAGGTGACATGGAACGGCGATGATGATTTCACAATAGCGGTCGAGGAAAGGATGTATCCGGGCAAAAACGTGACAACGAGAGATGTGTTTTTGTTTCACCAACTCGGCACAGAGACCATTCCTGCAAGACCGATGATTACTGACCTTGAAAAGAATGACCTCGAAGACATCCGGCGGTTGATCGATCAAAAGACTAAACGCCGGGAAGAACGATTTTATAAACGATGGTATGAGACTTTCATGCAACAGGTGCGGTTTTTATGGAGGCGACAATGACCAATAATCCTTCCAAACAGGTTTACAGCGTCGTGATGGATTACATTTTATCGAACGCTGAAATTGCCGCTACGTTCAAGCCGGTCAATATCACTCGTTACGATAAACCGACACATAATAAATTTCCGTTCAAGCAAGACCTTACTCCGGCGGATTTACCGGATTTGGTCTTGCAACTGACCGGTGCGACTCCCAATCGTCATTCGTCATGTGAGTATGTCGAAATCTTCAATTTTCAAGCAACGGTGACGACGGGTAATTGGACGCTGGATCAAGCGGCGATTGCCCATGTGTTGATGGATTGGCTGATTGAGGGGAATTACAACCTGATGAACGGCATTGATTTTGGGGAAGGGTATGAGTTTTTCAAATGCGAAGTGATGCCGATGCAGATTGCGAATCACATGCCTGACCGGAACCGGAATCTTTCCGGCTTCGTCTATGCGATTTATTTCAACATTCAAATTTCCAGACCGAGAGGAGTTTAACGATGGCAACGAAAACGATTTCAGGTTTTAGCGGCGCATTATCACTACGTGGCAAAGGAGATTACGGACTCGGAGCGGTGGGGAGTTCATTCATCGTTTCGACTCTCAATAATTGGACGCTGTCACACATCGTTGGAGTACAAGAACGATTCGCCAGTAATACGGGATGTTTTGGGGTGCAACTCCCCGGCGTTGAAAGTTTTAACGGCTCCTATTCCCGGTATGCGACTGTCCCTGTTGAAGAACTCGGCAAAACCTATCTCTTCAACGGTTATGCCGGGCATACGACGAAACAAGGCAACACGCAACGTGGGTTACATTACAAGGGAGCGGTGTTAATCACTGGCTTTGACATCACGTACAATTGGGAAAGCCGGGATGCCAATTCTTACACCACGAATTTCATGTCGAACTGGTGCGAAGACGGCGACGAACTCACGATTATCGAAGAGGCGGCATTACTCGACGTTCCCAGTGCTGCCAATCCCCGCACGTTCATGCAACCTGCGGCGGGCGGGATTCGTTTTCAGCGACTTGCCGATGACGGCACTCCCATTCAGGCGGATACTCCCGATGGTTGGGCACCGCTCTGTGTGAAAAATTGCACCCTCAATTTTAGTATCAACCCCATCGTCGATAACAATTCGTGCAGCGGTAAATTCCAGCACGTTTTGGAAGGGGGAAACATCAGTTGCGGAATCAATGCAACCGTTTCGTCCAGCAATTTTGACGATGTAGCGAGGGTCGGCGGGAATTTGCTATTACGAATTTATCCGGCTCTGTGCAGTCCTAATAGTTTTTGGGAATTCTGTGCTTTCACGAACGTCAGCATGGCAAACCTCAACGTCGATGTTGAAGGGGGGAACGCGGTAAGTTTCACGTTACAAGGACAATACAATATCAACCCCGGACTCTGCTCGACCATCAATGGATATATCATCGATCCTTTGAACCGGTACTGGGCAGGAGCCGCAACAACCTAAAGATCATGACCAACTCCGATAAAATCACCAATGCGGCAATTATGCTTGAACTTTTCGACGGCTACACCATCGAAATGCGGCAACTGACCGTTAAACAGATGGCAGACCTCGATGCGTATGTCCGTGGAAAGTTCATCAAGAACACGCTTGCCGCCACCCGTGACTTGGATGCCGAGTCGCAAGACAAAATCCTTCAAAACGTCGCCATTGCAGCGCAACAGATGGTCTGGACGGATAAAGCCGCAACGGTTATCTTTGAAACCGAAGTCGATGGTCTGGCATACTACGTCTACAAGTACGTCGAAAAATCGTATCACGGCGACTTCAATTCGTGGAAGGAACTCTTTAACGTCCATCGGGAAGAGAATGCCAAACTGTTTTACACGACCCGGTACGCTCTCTATTTTTCGGACATTCATTCACCGAACACTGGCGGGAACAGCGAGAACAAAAATCCTGAAGCAATTTACAAACTTGTCGATGCGGCACTCAAAGCAGGGCTGGCTCTCGACACGATTTTGGAAATGACCCCGGATCAGGTTGCTTTGGTGATAGGCGACAGGGATAAAGTCGCTGCGGTCAATGACGGCAAACTGCATTTCAGAGATGCAGATGAATTTCGGGCATGGCATGAGCAAAAAAGCAGTCGGGAGGTTGAAAGAATAGGTGTAACAAACGATAGAGAGTAACTACGACTGTTCTCGTTTGTGAGATAAATACCAAAACGGTTCACGGGAACCCGATCTAGGTATAAAACTACCCGGCACAATCTCTGGGCTGTGAGTGGAAAGAGTGTGTTCAATGTTGCTCATTTTGGTCTGGTACATCTCGATCACTGCCGCCTTATGTGTTTCAAGGCTTTTCAATTTTACCTGCAATACTGCTGATGCTTCTGTTAGTGCCGCATCTTTGTATTCGTCCTGCGTAGTCAGTTTTATCAAACTATTGATCGCACCATATAGTTCACGTTCTATTTCATAAATGCGATGCCGTTCCAAAGTATAGCGTTCTTGTGTATCCTGTGCCTCTTGATAAAGTTCTGTGATACGTTTCATGTTTTTCAAATGAACGTTGGCAATGATACTTTCTATCGTTTGATCGTCTGCATGGCGCAAGACAATAATTTTGATAGGCTGCCGTTTTTGAACATATTTTGGAACAATTCTCCGTAACCCATAGTGAACACGGCTTATCGGCGATCGGGTATCGAATATCAATCTGTTTACGCTGCACTCGTCTACAATCCATTGTTTAACACTGATGCCGTCCCCCCAACAGGCGTTGAGTTTTTTTGTTTCCCTTTGTTCGTTACAAGCCCGCATTGCATCAGCCCAAGAAAGATCGGGGAATCTTTCGAACATGGCATCAATGCTGACGTTTTTTGCTTCGATACGAACTCTCATGACATGTTCACGGCTTCGGTTTTTGCCATGACGGCATCTTCCTTGATAGATGGTTTGAGAAATAAATTGTGGTCGCAATTTTAACGGGATTCGTTATTAAAAACAAGCCTGCCCTTGTTTTCAAGGCATCTCAAAAGTAAAATACCATTCCTCTAGAGGTAAAATGACAGCCGAGATCGAACAGCAACTTCAGGCACTCGCAGCGGAACTTTGCCGGGCGCGGCGAGTCCTCTTCATTACCGGTGCGGGCATCTCGGCGGATAGTGGACTGCCCACCTATCGCGGCGTTGGCGGACTGTACAATACCGAGCAGACCGAAGAAGGCTATCCCATCGAGCAATGCCTTTCGGCTTCGATGTTTCGAGCCAGACCGGAGATTACGTGGAAATACATGCTCCGAATCGGTGAAGCCGTAATTCAATGTCAGCCGAATCCGGCACACAAAATCATTGCCCATTGGGAAAAAGAGTTTGCCCAGCGGGGCGGCAAGGTCGTCGTCTTCACGCAAAACATTGACGGCTATCATCGGCTTGCTGGTTCGGAAAATGTATTGGAAATTCATGGAACGTTGGGGGAACTTGTTTGTACAAAATGTTCATGGGAGACTTCGTTGGATTTACAGGCGAGTCATCACCCATTATTGCAGGATTCCGTACCGAAATGTCCGAAGTGTAGCGCGGTCATTCGTCCACGCATTGTCTTGTTCGAGGAAATGCTTCCGCGTCATGTGCTGTCGCAATTTATGGAAGAATTTTCGTGTGGCAACGGTTTGCCCGGATCGGGCTTTGATGTTGTTTTCTCGATAGGTACGTCGGCAGCGTTTCCGTATATTACCGAACCGGTGTATGAAGCCATTCGCCAGGGCAAGACAACGGTCGAGATCAATCCGGTGGTGGGCGAACTTTCACATCGGGTCACGTACCATCTGCCGATGGGTGCCGCTGATGCGCTCACACGGTTGAATACGTTGATCACCGAATTTGCCAATCCTCGCTGAACGCCGGATAATTCGGCTATGACCGCACTACAACTGGCAGGGCAAGGGCTGGGATTGGCTGGCAGAGGCTTGATGGGGGCTGCCGCATTGGGCGGACGAACGATGGTCAGTCCTGGTATCATCGGTTCGATGGCACGCTGGACGGCTGTCAGCATGGTTCTTTCCAGTTTGCCGAACCCTGCCGCCCGAAAGCAAGCAATCGACAAAGCCTTGCACGAAGCGAACCGGGAAGCCGAGCGGGAGTATGTTTCGCTTCGGGAGGACATGAAACGAAATAACCAACTCCGCAAGCGGCAGCGTGAGTTCGACTACACCCAGCGCATTGCCGACGCTCGGTTCTTGGCAAACCCCGAGGAGCGGAATTTTGAGCGGCGCATGGCATCAATCGACAAAAAATACGACGAAACGTTGCAAAAAATCGAAGAGGTCTCTTTGCAACGACAGCAGGATTTGGAAGAGTCGCAGCGTATCATGGCATCCCGGCGTGATGTCGGTATGGTAACACGATACGGCGAGAACATCGGCAATTTCGGCAAAGGGGTCTATAACACGGGTGTCGGTGCGGTACAGGGTGCCGCCGGATTGATTGACCTGCTGACTTTTGGCGCAACGAACGTGCACGGAACAAATGCGGACTGGGAAAAGCACATGTCGGCAAAGAACATGACGATGGTGATTCCGAAAGAGTGGACGGAGAAGTACGGTCAGATGAAAGATCAAGATGTGAATCTTTCCGATAACGCCGGATATAAAATCGTTGATGGTATGGTGAAGGCGTGGGGCAAGACTGCCAAAGATTTAGAAAAGGCGCAGGAGGAAATCCAAAAACTCCGTGAAGGGATGGAGAGGAATCACATAGATGCCATGCAAAAGCAAGCCCAAGCCCAGCGAGAAGCCGAACGACGGCATACCGAAATGAAACAAGCGATGGAGACCGCCGAAAAATCGAAGCAACTCGGTATTCTTGATATTGAAACGGATACGGTCATCAAAGATGCCCAGTTGGATGCCGTCTTGAAGAGTCGTTTTACGTCGCCGGAACAAAAGATGTATGCAAAAATGGACAAAGAGGCTCTTGCCGAACAGACTGCTATTTCATTCAAATACAATGAAAGACGGAATGAAATGGTGGAGACGGGTAAGTTAGCACCGGCGACAGAACAAGAGAAGGCAGAACTCAACGCAAAATACAAAGAACAAGATGATGCGTTTCTTCAAGCAGCGAAGAAAAAATACGAAGCCACTCGCAAGAAAAATGTTGATACGGAAATGACAGAATACATGCAAAATTGGAAGCAGCGCAAAGCGGGGGCAATGGAGAAAGCCACGACTGGCGGACTGTTTGGCATCAAACTGTCGAGACCGTATAGCGGCGATCCCGGAAACGTGCATACAGCGTTTGCCCGTGAATATGATGCGAAAAGAAAAGAGGTCGAACAAAAGAGTCAGAGCGATTTCACCAAGAGCGGGGAATACAAAGAATATCAGGCAGGAAAAAACAAACGTGACAAAGCCAAGCAAGAAGAACTCACTGTCTTGAACAACAGGAAAGAAGTCCGAAAACGAGGCGACATCGAAGGTCGTGCCATCGACAACATGGAGACTGTGGAACAAGCCCGATCCGCCGTGAAGTTTGAAGAGCGTAAGCGAGCGGTGCAAGCGGCGATACAACTTCCTGTTCGTTCCAATCTGGAAGAGTCCTACAACATGGTCAACGACGAACTGATCAAACAAGGGGAAGCCCAGCGGCTTGGCGGCAATTCGGAAGTGGCAAAGGTTGTCGATGCATCGATCAAGCCTGCTCTCGAAAAACTTGATCGGCATTACGAAAAACTGGAACGTGTGTTGCAGAGCGGCGAAGTCCGGGCAACGGTTCAGGTCAGAGTGTAGGCAGCGTGCATTCAGAGCGAAAAATCACAATTTTGTAATCCTTCGTAATAGTTTCCGCGTACTGCGTTGAATTGTACGACAACAAAATCGGGATCAAGTGGACCCTGCGGATAATAGATCGTCATAAAGTCTTGCCAAAGCGACTGGCGTAACTCGTCATCCCATGAGAGTTCAACCGTGCCCGACAGCATTACGCCCCGACAGATAACCGGATCGGCATCCATTGCAAATTCGTAAGCATACAGGCAGGCACGTTCTTCATGTTGCATTACCGCTGTCCGACGTGCCGAGGTGTTGCTGCAAAACAAAAATTTGCGCAAACCATCATTCTGGATTTTCATCATCGCTTTGATTTCCGGCGCACCGTCCGTTCCGAGAGTGCCTAACGTCATAATCGGGACTCGCCCCACCAAATCCAGTGCCAGTTGTTTCGCTTTGCTATCCGTCATATTATGTTTTGTTATGGTTTTGTTCCTCACAACGACTCACAAGGTTACAGTGCGTTCGGTGAAAGTCAAGAGTGTAGAGGTTTCCTTTTTCGGAAAAATCGACCGATTTGACCATCCATTAAAACGGCGGTACATTCCGGCATGTCTTTACCGCCGTCTTCTACTCTGCTTCCCGGACTGCAATGGGTTCCGGGTGTCAATGCTACTGAAGTGCAGCAGTCGAGCGGACTCACGATTGATTCGAAAACGCTCGCCTATTCTTGCAGTACATCTCTGAACGTTGCCCAGCCGGATATGTGGAAGGCAATCAACGGGTTACTGGGACTTACCAATGAACCGGGCAAAAACCGTTATTATCTTGGTGCACCGCATCCCCTTTTTACGGAAACCATCGAAACGAAAGAGGGCGGCATAACGGCCATCGAACGAATTCCGATGCTTTGGGCGGATTCGATCACGGTGACCCCGTTGGATGACCATTATAAAGGTGTTCCCGGCGAAGTTTTTCCCGGCGACGGCGGCAATCCTCAAATGCTCCACTTCAAGACGGCACGTTTGCATGTCTGCTATTCGAACGATTCGATCCACTATTCACGCATAAAATGTAGTTGGACTCCGAAGTTGGAGCAGGAGTACGTCCAGGTCGGCTCCCTCTTTTGGAAAGACGAATCGAAAACGGGAACGGAGCAATACAATGATTCCGCCGAGTTTTTGGCACTTCCGACGCAAAAATATGCCCGGCGTTCGATGACGGCGGAAATCCAGTATTCCGTCGCCTTCTATATGAACCCCACTTATCCCGGCTGTTTGCCGGAATGGTGCGACACAGCGATGCCCATTCCGGCAGGTGCTTCGTCCGGCAAAAAAGAGGAAGAGGAACGCAAAATACTGGGTGCCATCAACAAAGACCCCATCGAACTGTTCCCCTATTTCGGCGATGCGGAGAACGTGCAATCGTTTTATCCGATCATCGATTCTTACAAAGGTTCTGGCGGGAAAGGGGCGTTTCCGACGACGGACAAACCGAACCGTTCGCTGGCGGCACCGCCGGGGACACTGCTCTTTGCGGATGTTTCGTGTACGACGGAGTTCCGCCCTTGGATTTTCGGCAACCCTTTGCATAACGCGAAGCCGACCAACCCCATTGGCTTGCGGCAGATGCCGCTTACGTTTATCAATTTTCGGCTTGCTTATCGCCGAGCAGGTTGGAACCGGTTTTGGAACGGACTCAAGATGAACTATGGGCAATTATGGTGGAAAGATGCCAGAGGCAAAACCAAAAAAGATGCCAACCTTTTCGAGGAGCGGGATTTTAAGCCCATCCAATCGTTTATCAGAAACAACATTTCGTGGAACCCAGATGCAGACGAGCAGGAGTAAGAATGAAGGAGTAAGAAAGAAGGAGTAAGAAAAAAGAATACAAAGGACGGCGTAGCCAGACATCTCTTTTCTTACTCCTCTCTCCTAACTCCTCCCAAAAAGATGGACATTTTTAGCGACAACATTCAGAGCGGCGACCTTTTGCGAGCCGAGACTTACCGGAACATCCATTCCTTTTTGAAGGGGAGCAGTGTTGCGGGGGGATCGGTGTCGGCTCACGGTTTGCAGATTCCGTCAGAACAGACTCGCAATCCCCGCACTGTCCGATTCATTGCCGACGAAGAGGAGATCAAAACCTTTTCGATTATTGAGCTGACGGAGCAGGTTGATGATGGCAGCGTTGATAATCAAACACCGACATTCAAAGCAAGACCGGCAAACGGTGATTCCGGGACACTTTTTTATACGGAGTTTTCCTTTGCGGAGCCAGGCGAGTCGGGGATGGCGTATTCTATCGGCGGGGAACCGATTCTCCTACGTTCCGAAGCATCGTCGGACGGCACTCCCAGCGCAGGTGAAATTGTCAGCGCAGCGGGCGGTGCCTTTCGGTATTTGGGAGAATCGGATGTCCCCGATCTCAAATGGTTTTTACCAGTGCAGGGCGGCAGTGCTGCCCCGACCAGTGCCACGATTTGCCTCGTGCAGCCGAAAGAACTCTTTCCGGCTTGCGAATACAAGTCTCTACAAAATGTCTATGGCTGTAAACTGGAATACAGCGATGATAACCAGAGTTGGAATCCCGCTGGAACTTTTGATATTGTTGGCGGAAAATTGGTTGTCTCCTCCGTCGATTCGTCCCTCACACTGCCTACTCAACCCCAAAAATACTGGCGGCTCAATTTGAAGGGCACTTCCAAGAATGAGCCTGACGACAAAGGATTTCCGACCTTCGGTCGCCTCTGGGAAGCCAAGTTTTGGGTCTCTTCCGAGGAAACTGAACCAAAGTACACGCTTTCGGAGGATGAAACCGTAGAATCGCTACCGTTTGACAGCAGACCGGCGAAGCGTGGTGCCATCGAGCCTCGCTATTGGACACTGGCGTTTGATCAGCCGGAAACGGTAACGGCGATCACTCTTACCGTTGACCAACAGAATGAGCATTACATTATTTGTCCGGGGGGGCGGAATGAAAATGGTGATGCCTTATCACGTATCGACACGTTCGATCTGGCCTCGGAAAAGTGGACAGGGGCGACGCTGCCTGAAATGCGTGTTCCGATGTTCAATATGGATGCGGCAGTCATGAAGTTAAAACTGCCGCCCAGGGGCTATGAACAACCACCGGTCACACAAGAAGAGCAGGATGCGCAGCCGCACAATTTAGTCATTCTTTCGGGTCAGACGACCAATAATGCCTACAGCAACGTTTTACAGGGATACAAATTAGAGTTGAACGAGGTCATGGATACGGGAGAGCCGGAGGGCGGCGGCGGGTTCTCTTTTGCCGGACGACCGATTCTTAAAAATTTGCAGAACATTCGAGATGCCAGTTACTGGGGAAATACGGAAACGGAGTGGGCTGACGGAGGATACAGACCTTTCAATTCAGTGCTTATTGCCGGCGGCGGACGAAGGAGTACATGCTTTTATGCGTACAACACGACTACGGTAAGCGCGTCGAACACTACAGCAGTGTACACGATGTTTGCTGGAATCAATTCGCAATTACGGCTTTCGTCACCTTATGAAGTTCGTAGGCAGGATAATGGTTATTCTCAAACATTTCCCCAATGGGGACCGACAATATCAGTTTCTTTACCGTCTGGTGTCGCAGCCTCGACATGGAGTTTAGTTGAGAAACAGATACGATTTGCAAGAGATCAAGCATATCCTGTGCGGGCAATCGTTCGACGTCGCCCCGACAACATCAAAAATGAGAGGGTGTCGGCGAGTTCTTTTGGACCGGGGGCTGACATCATTTTACTCGGAGGTTTTTGTGAGCAGTATTATGACGGGTTTGATCGGTCTGTTGTTACGGGACTTTTTGCGTCGCCGACACTCTCCTCTAGCGGCGGAGGCGGCTTTCAAGCAACTCAACTCTTTGCTGACAGAACAGGTTTGGATATACCGTCAGATACCGACCCCTCGACCGGAAAAGGAATTTTTCTGACCTATCCACGATCAAGCCATGTTCTCGGCGACTGTTGTGCGGAGCACGTTTATTACAGCGGCAAGCCCGGTTATCAGAATCGAGACGAAGTCATCTGTTTCGGCGGACGAGCAAGCAAGTCGGTCACTGCGAATGCCCATGCGAATCTGGCGGTGTTGGAGTTTTTGGGAGACTCGGATCAGAATTCGGTCTGGAATTATTCCAAATACCCCGATATGCCTCACCCACGTTGGGGAGCGGCATCGGTTTTGATCAAAGACCTGCTGCGGCAGGGGGAGACCGTACCATGCGACCGCATTTTCATTATCGGCGGACGAAATAGGGACGGCTTCGTTGCCGAAGTCGATGTTTTCAATCTGCGTACCAATTCTTGGGAAACCGATTGGAAGGGACTCGATCAGGGTGAGTTGGAAACTTACACGCCGTCTGGCACTGGTGGCGGCGGGACAACGATTGTCATTCAAGGCGGGCAAAAAGGAGCAAAGGGGGACAGGGGTGATAAGGGGGATAAAGGAGATAAAGGCAACACAGGTGATAAAGGCGATAAGGGGGACAAAGGGGAGAGAGGCGAGCCGGGCGGTCCCGATGGCGATCAAGGACCGCCGGGCGATAAGGGTGAAACTGGTGATAAGGGATTAACCGGTGACAAAGGTGCGGTAGGCGATCAGGGACCTGTCGGTGAACAAGGACCTCCGGGGGGAGCACAAGGTCCGGCAGGCGAACCGGGACCGCCGGGACCAACGGGACTAACAGGATCGCAAGGTCATCCGGGCATACAGGGTCCTCAAGGCAATGATGGTCAGCAAGGGGTGCAGGGCATACAGGGACTGCAAGGTAATGATGGTTTTCAGGGATTAACGGGACCGGAAGGTCCGCCTGGTCCAAAAGGACCGCCGGGTGTCGTTGTGACAATTCAAGGTGATGAGATCATCGTTACCGGTCCCCCCGGACCAGTGGGAACTCAAGGACCAATAGGACCGGAAGGACCGGCTGGGGCACAGGGATTTCAGGGTATTCCGGGAATACAGGGTGTACCGGGTGTCCAAGGATTACAAGGTCAGCAGGGAGTGCAAGGACCAGAAGGACCAATCGGACTACAAGGAATACAGGGTGTACGAGGTTTGCAAGGACCAAGAGGAGAGCCGGGGGCTGTTGTTACGACCAATGGTGATGAAATACTCGTCATTGGAGCACCCGGCAAGGATGGCGAGCAAGGGAATCCGGGAATTCAGGGACCGAGAGGGCGGAGGGGACCGCAAGGTGAACAAGGAATACAGGGTCAGCAGGGGGAACAAGGAATCCAAGGTCCGCAAGGCAACGATGGTCAACAGGGACCAAGAGGAAATCGTGGTCCTAAAGGCGAGACAGGAGATCAGGGACCAATAGGACCCGCCGGCGGACTGAAACAAGAAGACCTTGACCAGACACTTCAGAGCATCGACTTGCGTGGTCCCGATTCCAAGCCTATCGCTTTGAATCGAGCCGGCACGCTGATCGTACAGACCGCAACGCCGAATCAATATGGTGTTCCCAAGTGCAGCAAGATTTGCACCTGCTACCCGCAAAAACTTTCGTTGCGGTCGATGGACGGCATGCTCACGGCAATCACGCGGCACGACACCCATCTGTTTTTTCCGATGGTGTTTCCTTCCAAAATGCCGCACCGGATTCAACTTTTTGACAAACTGACGTTTTTTGATGAGAACGCGGAGGAAGCGACCTGCCCTTGCAAGACCTACACGCAAGATTTTTTCCTTTTCGTTACTGACCCGGAAAAAGATTATACGCAAAATTTTGAAATTAGCGTCCTTGACTTGGAAAAAGATTATTTGCATGAATTCACAATCACTGCAATCAGTCCAGAGGATTATTGGCAAGATTTCGTCATTGAAGCCCATGCAAAAGAACCAGAAAAGCCGGGCAGTTGTTGTTTACAGTGCTGCTACAAGACGTGCTGTTGCTGTCAAAACACGAATCCGAATGATTATGTTCACGACTTTGGATTTACCGTTATTGCTCCAGAGGACTATGTTCAGGATTTCGGTTTTACGGTGATTGCCTCAGAGGATTATATTCAGGACTTCAAGATAGAGGTGTCTGATCCGGCAAAGAATTATATCCAAGATTTCAAGATCAACGTTCACAATCCGGCAGACGACTATACCCAAAACTTCGAGATCAACGTTCATGCACCTGCCAATGACTACATACAGGATTTTTTGATCAGAGTTTTCTCTGACCCGCATTACATTCAGGACTTCAAGGTAAACGTTCACGATCCGGCAGACAACTATACGCAAGAATTCGAGATCAACGTTCATGACCCTGCCAATGACTACACACAGGACTTCGCAATTTATGTCATGCCGGATTACACGCTGATCTACTCTCAATCACAAATTACCGAATCTTTACAGTCGAATCCCGTGTTTCACTGTTTGCTCACTGGTAATCGTTGCCGGCAAGCCGCTCTTTACTATGATGACAATGGTCAACCGTTGATATCACCGCCTGTAACAGAGGATGACATCAAATGCGACCTGTCATGCGGATGGTGCCTGCTTCGTTTCAATGAATCGTTTACGTACAACAAGTATTGTCCGATTGGTAAAATCTACCGAAAATGCCAAAAGGAATGTCAGGAGATGGTACCCGATGGACAATATCCAAATGACCTTAAACAAGAAGGCGGATTTTGCAACATAAAAAAAGCGTGGTGCCAATACGCCTGCTTTGGCCGGATTTACATTGAGGGTGTTCTCACGGATAAATTTTATCAAACCATTTACTTTATGGATTCACACTGTTTAGCCGTATGTACATGGTGTTCCGTCTACGGGATAGACTGCCCTTTTGGATACAATTCCTTCACATGTAATAATTTTTGTAAGAAGTGCATGATTGGGAACAATATACACTGTCCATTTAGTAACTGGGAAATAACGACCATACAAAATGGCAACACAACAACTACGTCGATTCCTAATCCGAATTTGCGATTTCCAGGTTGCCATGCAATCTGCATGCGATACCTTAACAACTAACCTTTAACCTTAACAAAGAGGGAAAATTTATTATGGCGATACCAGTATTAGCAGAACCCAACGGGATCACGCTTAATCCCATCCCCAGCGCATTGGAGATTAACGTGCCGACAACGTTTACGGCAACGGTCAATCCTTCGAACGCAACCGAGAAAACCATCAAGTGGTCAGTTCTCGACATGTCCAAAACACCTGCTCCGGGAGCGGCAACGATAACCCCTGCAAGCGGCGACAGCGGTACAACATTCACCCTGAAAGCACTGCAAGCAGGGTCATTCTATTTGCGTGCGACGATTACCAATGGAAAACTTACCTAAACGATTATGAGCATCAATCCACAAGACATTTCGTTACAGTCGATGGACGATCTTCTCGTTGCGGAAAACGAGCAGGGGCATTTGATTGCCCCGCTGCTCTTTCTCCAACGGGAAGCGGGGCCGGACGATGCCGAAGATTTTGAATCAGTATTGGTTTTTTCGGACGGAAAGACCCGTGCCGTCATTGATTCCACGATTCTTGTTCTGCACAACGGCAACGGTTGGACACAATCGCTGGGAATCGAGACCGGCGGTGCTTGGACGATTTCTGGCATCAACGAAGATTACGTCTGGATTGATCCCGAATTTCGTAAAGGAGTGGGCGATATTCAGATTGACGTACAGAGAGGTTCTTCATTGATTGATGAACCGGGATTTCATTCTTGCGAATTTCTATTGTCGATTGACGGAGCCGTCGTTTCTGAAAGTGTTATTCAGGTTTTCATTTTCAATGGAGGACTCGGACCCATTCGGCGCACGAGCATTACGTTGGACGAAAGCAACGATTATGAACAAGCGTTGAACTTCCCGATTTTGGAGGATTGTTTGCCGGACGGCGTGGATGAAAGATATTTTGCCATAACGGAAAATATCGAAGGTGGTTTTTTGGTGAAGGCTACGTCTCCCCCAGAAAACTATAAAGGCATGTTCTATTTTCTCGCTTACGATTCGGAGGACGAAGATATTATCACGAAAGCCGTGATTGTAAAGATTACGATTGACGCTTCCATCCCGCTTGAAGTGAGTTGGTGGAACCCTGCGACAGGACATTATGACATTGCAAGGCATGGCGAGACACTGACGGTAACGTTGACTGCTCCCGACTATGCTTCTCAATACCTGTACGTCAATCGGGATCGGTACTGGGAGATTGTTGACTACGACTCTGCCCTACTCACCGTATTGCCTTCGACAAGACAATATCCTGAATACCAATCCGAATCGGTAACGCTTTCAAAGGCATCGGAACTTGTCGTCAACGATGAAATACGGACACAGTTTCAGATCGTTTCGGGAACCCAGCGTGTTGACGTTGACGTGATATTCCAGCCCCCGCTTACGGGGCGGTTTGTGAATCCGTCCGCAGGTGAAGAAGGGGCATTGGCAGGGACAGAACACGTTTACATTTACACATAATCATGGCAAACCAATTACTGGCAACATTTTACATTGAATTATCGCAGATACCGCCGAACAGCGTTTCGGCTGCGGTGCAGCACGAATCGTCCAGCAACTACTGGACGACCGCAGCAGGATTGTCTGCCAACGTTGACTCAAACTACGGCGGAACCAACGTTCCGTACAACGTTGTTGCCGACGGCAATAAAACACGCTACCGTTATAAAATTGATGTAGAGCGTACCACGAGCACCTACTACGACTACGAAAAAAACGAGTCTGTTGATTGCTATCTGTTGTACAAGGCGGGAGTCTATGCATGCAAACTTGTCGTTAACTTCGGCACTGAACCTCTGGAACGGATGATTTATCTGACGATTCAGCCGGAAGTCGAAGTGTACAGGGAAGACGGCAGACAGCAGACGGCAGACGGCAGCAGAGAACAGATTGACCTCATACGAACGGAGAAGACGCTTGTTTCGCACAATCCGCTCCAACTACAGGTTGCCGTGAACGTGTTAGACACCCCAGAAGCACTGGCAGCACGGAACATTGTGATAAACGGGGACTCGAAATACCGGGACGATCTTATCATCAAATCGAATCTGCCTATTGACGTGTACAGCGGCGACCTGCGGGCGGAAAAAATACCTCCCGATGAATGGTCATCTGTCTCTACCTGGCTGTTGCTTGCTGAAAAAATTCGGCTGACCCGAAAGGTTGATACCGAATACAAATGGTCAGGCGGTTCTGGCTATAATCCAATCATTCGTGAAAACGGACAGGAAAAATACATCACGTTCATTTCCAGTTATGACAGTGATTTTTCCTCCGACACGAACCTGCTGGATGCGTCGTACAGTTATTCTCTTGCCGAAGCGGTCAAGCCCGTTAGACTCGGACTTGAAAAATTGCCTTTGGCATTACCGCTTTTCGTCGAATCAAGTTTTGATTTATTCGGTCGAGCAGTCGCGCGTTACACCGGCAGCGGCACGACAATAATCAATACGAACACAATCAGATTGCCGTTCACGGTGACGTTGACCACACCGCTTGATGTAAAAATTACGCCGGAAGTATTGACTCTTGACGATGATAACAACTTCACGTCGTTTGTTGCCATTGAAGCGAATGACGATGCCGAATGGACGCTGGCAACGGACATTACGAAACTCTCCGTAACGCCTTCAAGCGGCACCGGGCGGGCGGCAGTCGTTGTCAGAGCAGACGGCAGACCGCAGACGGCAGACGGCAGCAATTTTGAGCATGTTACGCTTACCGTAACCTCGGCTGTTAATCCGCAAGTCAAGGACACGTCGGCGGTGCATTTGGAAAAATACACACCAACAACGAATGCACTGATTCCCAAGCAGGCGGCTGGAACGTTCAATCGCTCTCTCACCGATTTTGGAAAGGCAGATGGAGAATGGACAGAATGGAGCGGGACACTATTAGAGGCACTGGACGATCTCGAAAGGTTTCCGAAGTTAGAATTTCCGTTTCCTGATGGTTTACACCGTGTCCGGTCGTGGTCATTGCAATCAGTCGGCGAGTATTACGGGTATCTTGGCGACAAGCAATGGTCAAAGAAAGTTGCTACAACATTGATTTTGCAAGGATGGACAGAGTACGACGAATGGAAAATTCTTGATATTGCGGATTTATCGTCATCCTTTTACGTGAATACCAAACCTCGCGTGGACAGAATCGTACAGCACCGAGAACTGGTGCGCCAAATTCGTATCGTCGTCGTTAAAACGATAAATGAAAATTGGCACTATGATGAGAACTGGAATTATGTGCCAGACGGTCATGACGTTTGGCTCCCGCAGATACAGGTTTTTGCTGGTGAGCCGCTCTTGCCGAAAATGATCTCGAACTACGATCCCAAATTCGCCGTTCGAGCCAATAGTTCGGAAAATGGCACACGAGTCTTTGACAGGGAAGTGAGCGGATCGAACATTGCCACCGTAGGAAGCCGGGCGTGGTACATCAATAACAATCATTTCTTGCTGGAAGATGTTGCGGAGAATGGAAAAATCAGTCAGTTCGGTTCATATCAGTCCAAAGGCTGGTTCTCGTTGATCTTTCCGGCATCTCGTCTTTTGGGATATTTGTACAGCATCGACAACTTGCAAGCATGTTCGGACAACCATGCGAACACGTCCTATGCCGCTTCGCTCTATTTTGAAGGGCGGGAAACGTCGAATGACGGCATGACTCTCGAACCGAGTCTGGGCAACTGGGATTTCATTGATTTGGCATCGCTCGACCACTGTCTTGGGCATAATGATTTTGACGGAATGGCAACCTCTGCCCTCATTGTCCAATCCAATCAGACCACCATCAAAAACTATCTCCAAAGTCTGGGACTGCCCGTCGTCCATGATTCGTTTTTGATGAATCGGACAGACCGGCATATTCTCCGGTATAACGCAACAACGGCAAAATGGTACGATGATGGTCTCAGGCTCGAACCCGGCACGATTGCCGCAAATCAATTCAACGATCTGACGACGGCAGAATTGCTTGCCGAAACAGGACAAATTCGACTCAACAGTGTCGCTCTGGTAAGAGGGAATGCAATGCAACCCCCTTGGACAACGATTCCCGACAAAGCCACGATTGTCAACCAAAAAGATGCAAAGCGGATGATGTATGATCTCGCCTCGCAAAAGTGGTCGGAAGTGCCGAATACTGACGCAATCTATCGGGTTCACGACCGGACGCATTACGAGGACTTGATAAACTCTTCCGGCACGAACCCTCTGACACTTGCTCAACTTCGTTGTACCGTGCAGTCCATCATGAACACGGAACAACCTTCGGTTCCCGGAGAGCCAGTCGCCATGCCGGAAATACAGTTTTTCGGACTGCCTACGTCCACCATCAATGCCGGCAGTGAAATCGCTACCGTAACCTATCTCAAAGCCGAAGATTCTTTGGGGAATTTGCACGACATTCTCGGCAGACACCAGTGGTTACCGTTCATATCTGATGACAGTTACTACGGGACGAAACTCCGATTTTACTTGGGCGGTTTAGATCATGTCGCAGAAAGCCCCTACGTCCTTTACCTTTCCGTGAGCGGCGAGGAGTCGCCTCGCACCGTCTATTTTAACGACGACCAAGGTTACTACGAATGTACTATCAGCCAATCCGTGCACTATGAATTGTATGTCAACTCAACGAATAACGAAAAAATTATTTTGAGTAGCGGCTGTATTGGAGACGGCAGATAGCAGACGGCAGACAGCAGCAGAGAGAAAAATAACAGCCAACAGAGCGCGGGTTGCAGAAAACGGACAGCAGAATAATCTGCTGCCGTCTGTAAATGATTATGATATTTTCACCCAGAGCAAAACGTGTCATTGACATTGTGAGAATTGAAAACGATTGCCTCATTGAAATTGATGAGGTCTATCTGTATCGGCGTTCGGGCGAAAAGGTGTTGTATTGGAAACGAGGTGTCCATACAAAAGGAGGTTTTGGCGACCAAGCAGAAAAACCGAACTCATATTATGAGTGGGGGGACGAATTTTTGGGCGAATGGGGCACTGAATTGAAAACAGGCGAATGGGGAAAACTTATCCCTAAATGAGAAGGAGACGACGATGAAAATCATTTTGGATTATGCAACAGATACGGAACTGACAACGAAGACATGGCGTGCGGGGATGCTGCTGTTTGGCATTTCTGACCGCAAGATGCGTTTTGACCAAGATGGCGGCGTGAGTACCGTTTTCGATATAGGCGCATGGGAACACCTGTTACCTTCCAATGGGATTCCATTGGAAAATTTAGAGCCCCATGTACAAAACTTGCTTGGGCTTGCGGACACGGCGTTGCAATCGTTCACGGAAACCGATCCGACGGTTCCAGATTGGGCAAAAGCCGAAAACAAGCCAACGTACACAGCATCGGAGGTTGGAGCGGCAACGGCAAGTCACACACATTCTGAACTCGAAGCGCAGGTTTTTGCGGTCAATTCGCTTGTCAGTAATTTGGAATTTGTCAAAAATGTCGCCTACAACAGTGTCAACGGCGATGTAACGTTCACGTACAAAGACAATTCCACTCTGACCGTCAATGTTTTCGCGGAGAATCTGGCGCAAGACATTGACTACGATGCCGCAACCAAAGAACTGGTCATCACGAAACAGAATGGCGTGATGGAGCGGATCAGTATTGCCGACTTGGTCGATGTTTATATCGGCTCGAACGGAACGCATATTCAAGTAACAGTCGGGGCGAATAATGTTATCAATGCAGTCTTGAAAGCGGGGTCGGTCAGCGAAACCGAACTGACCTCCGCTCTTCTCACCAAGATCAACGGCAAACTGGATTCAACTGCAATTTCCGCTTGGGCAAAGGCGACAAACAAGCCGTCGTACACGGCATCGGAAGTCGGAGCCGCCGCGACATCGCATACGCACACAAAATCGCAAGTGACCGATTTTGCACATACTCACGCTGGTTCTGAAGTCACCAGTGCCGTTGCCAATGCCACCACCGCCGCTTCCTGTTCAGGCAACGCGGCAACAGCGACGAAACTTCAAACAGCAAGGACGATTGGCGGTGTGAATTTTGACGGCTCTGCGAATATCAATCTTCCCGGCGTGAATGCGGCGGGAAATCAAAACACGACCGGAACCGCGACCAATGCAACCAATCTGACCGGCAACGTATCGGTGACGTTCGGCACCACTGAATCGACGACAAAATTCGTCTCTACGGCAATTTCACAGACGCTCGCCACTTGGTTGCAACAGATCGGGTAGCGAATCAACGGCATCATTCAGGCTTTGGGAGGAAAAGCGAACCTTGCCAGTCCAACGTTCACTGGAACGGTCAAAGTTCCGAGTAAGACAACTGCCGCTGCGAATGATGGAACATTGGTCGCAACAGAAGCACAGGTCGCCAACCATAGCCACGCGGCAAGCACGATTACGGCGGGAACTTTTGGTAGTGGGGATTTTGCCTTTCCTGCTAACGTAACGATTGTCAGTAATCTACGTCTCAAAAGCAGCGCGAATTATGGTAACAAACTCAATTTTGGCGACGGCGATTATGTTTATCTCCATGAAATCACTGATGATAAACTCCAAATACGAGCAACGAATTATGTCTTTTTGGGCAGTACAACACAAATCGCGACGGCGAATTCGTCGGGATTTGCCTTTGAGGGGACACCGACGGCTCCGACGGCGGCAACAGCGACCAATAACACGCAGATCGCAACCACTGCATTTGTCAGGAGTGCCATTACGCAATACGCACCGAGTGGTGGAGGAGGGAGTACAAGTGATACTGCATTGAACGTTACTGTTAATGATTATGGTTCGGATTCAGGATTACCAATATCTGGTGCCACGATGTCGTTGCGGGATTGGCTAACGACTATACGGAGCAACGTAGCGTGGCTGATAAACGAAGTTAACACGTTGAAAGCCGGTGGAGGAAGTTATGTGGCTACGTTAGACACAAACTCTGCTCAGTATGATTTAGATCAGGTTGGTAATAATTATGGAAGTGTAACCGCTGCTGGACGGTATTTATTGACTGGTACGGGCTATGTTTATAACCATCCTGCTGGTTCCTATAACATTGACGGCACTATTTTAGAAGTTTGGGACAGAGGCTATGGTGAAGCAGCGCAGAGAATAACTGTACCGGATGGTCGTAGATGGGAACGTGAGCATGTGACATACTGGTACTATTGGAATCAAATGTAGTAACCTTTAGCAAATTGGAGACTCTACTGACCGCAAAACGCATCTGCCTTACACCATGACAACGCTGTCCGAATTGCGGCGGTGTTTGACCGCTACGCCGAAAGACGATTTGCGAATGCGAGAGGGTCTGTTTGGCAAAGACCGAACGGATGTTCAGGAGAAGGTTGAAAAGGCGGTAAAAAGCAGGGGAAAGAGGGTAGTAGCGGGGAGGAATTGCCGAGTTACGTCTGCATTTTTTCGCTGATTCGACTGTCACCAGCCCCCCAAAAAATCCGATTTGACGGCTCCTCATTTCTCGTTATGTTGGCATTATGAGAGCCGAAGACCTCGTAAAGAAGCAGCCGATGGCAACGCCCGGTTTTACTGTTCTTACGCCGAAAACAGAATCGGAGTATGCCAAAAAAATTATGGAAGAGCAAGAGAAACAAATGGCAGATTGTTGCGGCGACGGGTATCGCCCTTATGACTACGACCGTTACGGCTACAAGCCGCGTCCCAAGAATTTGATACAAGACGATTCTACCCCTTCCGCGGAACCACCTGCCGAATCGCAGGATGTTCCGCAAACGCACAAGAAAAACAGTAAACGATAAAGCATGGACTCCTATTTCGGAAATTTGGTTATCCCGATAACGCTCATGGGCTGTGTGTTCGCCGCCAGCCTTGCGTGGGCGATTGTTTACTTTTTGCGGGACAAAATCTCGTGGATGGCATTTTCTCGTACAGGGATTCAGATATACACCAACGACATACCGGTATGGAGCGGCATTGTCGATAAGATTGAGCGGATCGACTCGAACACTTGCAAAAATATCCGAAAACAGACGGCAGGACTGATGATCCTTGACCCTACGAAGTACAAAATGTCCGCCGAGGCAATGTTGGTGATTCGTGAAGCGAATCAACCGCTAATTTGTGCGGCGTATGAAAACCACCATACACGGGAACTCGTCGCCGAAGGAGTGGACGCAGAACTGTATATCGCCGATAAGGCTCACGATATTTTCTCCGCAGTACGGATGCTTACAAAACAGTTTCCCGAATTGACGGAAGAGCGGTCCGACTGTTACGCTTGCCTTTGGGTTCACAAGATTCTCATTACGAACCTGCGGAAAGCGTGTGCCGAAAAGATTGAGTTTTACAATCGGAACATCGACCAGAGCGGCATCAGCAAAACCATCAAGGACATCCTGATTGATCGTCGAGACAGAAACAAGGTCTATATCAAAAACCTTGCCGAACTTGCCGCTCGTCCCGACCTTCAGGACAAGTCCGCAATTTTTACCCACTCCCATGAAAACAAATTTTTTTGACTGCATTGAGTTTATTCGCAACATTCCGACCTACCTCGATTGGTTTTGGAAGGGGCGGCGGATACAAGCCGACTTCAAGAAGGCAAAAGCCGAATGGATTCGCATTGGTGGCTTCCAAGCGAGTCCGGGACTGTTGCTCAATTTTATGAGCGATTACTCTTTGCTCTGCGTTGAGTATGCGACTTGGACTCCGACCACTATCGACGATCAAATCGTCAGAGCCGTCCGGTATGTCATTACCGACCATCGGGACATCTTGATTGGCATGATTGATTGGGTTCGCGGTGGGCGTGAACCTTCGGAATCGGAAGTGCTGGCACTGGCGCATGATGCTAGCACTTCGCCGAACGAGTACGGCTCGCCCATGATAGTGCTTTACGTCATTACCGCACTCTATCACATTCTGCGGTTTTTGAAATCGTTGGAAACCATCCCGGCACCGCCGAAACCGGAAGTTGAACCGTTGCCCGTGAAAAGACCAGTGTTGAACCTGATACGAAAACTATTTGGCAGGGAAGCGAAAGACGGCGGACTCCCCGCCCTGTCCTAACCCTTTATAAAACGTCCATGAGAAACAAAGAAAACATTGATTGGTTACTTGAAACCAAAGCGAAAAACGACAAAGCCATCGCCGAGTATGCCTGTAGCCTTCGGGAGAAGTTGCGGCGGTTGGAGAACGCAGAGAGACAGCAGACGGCAGACAGCAGTTTGCAGCAGAGTATTGGCAATCTTTTTTCCGCTGCCGTCTGCCGTCTGCTATCTGCCGTCTTACCCCGCCGTCTGCTGTTTGCCGTCCTACTTGGCGTGGCAATGGGCTACTGCGTCCACGTTCCTCATTTCATCACGCAGGAGAAGCCGCCCATCATTAAACCAGCGGAAGAGACGTTGGATGAATTCGTCTCCCGCGAAGCCGGACGGCTTTTGACTGCCGATGAACGGACAAAACTGATAACGGTTGCAGAACAGATTTTGCAACAGGATTTTACAAGACCCTCGGCAATAGTAGAGGAATTCACGTTCCAGCGCAGACTCGCCGGGATCAATTCCCCTGCCTTCAATGCTTTTTCGGACAAATGGACAGAAAAGGTGGGAGAGATGCAACCAGTGAGCGTCGAGGCGGTTCGGCAACTCTATCAGTCGCTTTTACAAGGACTTCTTTCATTGGGAGACGGGAGTCAGGAAGCGAGTGTCAAAAATCAAACGACAGAAGAAACTCTGCAGCCGTCTTTTCCAGCACAGCCGATCAAGCCGGTGCAAAGACAAAGAATTTTCAGATAAACCATAACACCCTTCAACAAAAATGAAATCACCTATCAGATATTACGGCGGAAAAACCTATCAAGCGGCTTGGATTCTCGACGTGATCCAACATTACGACTTCAACACGTACATCGAACCCTTCGGGGGCAGTGGTGCGATTCTGTTTGCCAAAGAGCCGAGTATGGTGGAAATCTATAATGATCTCTATTCCGATTTGGTAACGTTTTACAGAGTTCTCCGCAATCCGAAAACGTACAAAGAATTTGTCTTGTTCTTGGAAAACTCCCCCTACTCCCGTGAACTGTTTGGCGAATCAAAAAATGCGCTCTCGAACAAAAGATTGTCCTCGGTCGAACGAGCAGGACACTTTTTTATTACCATTCGGCAGAGTTATTCCGGGTTGAGAACCCATTGGTCATCGGCGGGAACAATGGGCAAGGCAAAGGCGACACCGTACCGCCGTTCAATAGACCGGCTGCCGGAAGTACACGAACGTTTGAGGAACGTTCACATTGAGCACAAGGACGCTATCAAGTGCATCAAACAATATGCGACTCCGAAGTGTCTCATTTATTGCGATCCGCCATACGTTTTTGGGACACGAGTCACAACAGACGCATACAAACACGAATACAGTGACGATCAGCACGAACAATTAGTAGAGGTGTTGCTGGAAGTGCCGGGAAATAAAATTTTGTCGGGCTACGAATCGCTCCTCTATCAGCCGTTGCTTGACGCAGGCTGGACATTGCAAAAGAAGGATTATGTCTGCTATACATCGCCGAACAGAAAAAGACGGACAGAGTGCCTTTACTGCTCGCCGAATGAACTTATTACCAAGGAGAACCAACATGACGGAAAACTTTTTAACAGGGTGGGATAACGAGAGCGAACTTGAAGATTTTCAAGAACTGATGGACTATCAGGAATACTGCGGAGAGCAGTTTATTCTTGAGTGGTCAGATGTACGTGAGCGGATTTACGCCGAAGCCGGATTGTATAACGAATGGAGCGTAAAATCGCCGCTGTTCGATTACACTGTTGCCCAAACCAAAACAAACGGATGTGTTTCCTACGGCGTTTCGGCGGGAATCGAGGATGCCATTGACCTTGCCCGACAAAAGGGAAAATGGAGCGAGTTGCTTCGCAGTTGTGCGCCGTGGCTCTACGGCGGTTATCACAACATCATCAAAGGTCGTCCCGGCACCGGCGGTTGTAGCATGTCGGGAATGATGAGGTTTATTGCCACTTGCGGCATTTTGCCCTACGATACGCAACGGAAAATCTACGCCGATGGCGAGGTGGACTGGAATCGAAATGCCCGGTCTTGGAAACAAATTTTTGACAAGTGGGGAAACACCGCCGCACAATTCAAAATCAAAGTTGCAAAACTACCCCGCAATTTCAACGATATTGTTGCGTGCCTGAAAGCGGGATATGCCGTTCCCTACGGCACAAACAAGAAACTGGTGTTGGACAAAAAGACCGGCTGGTATCGGCTGTCCGGCAGTACCATGCACTGCATGTGCTGGTCGGGGTACGGCAACGGTTTTACGTTCAACAAGAACTCGTGGCTTGACGGCAGGGGAAAGCAGCATTTCGACGATGTGAAGGTGCAGGTCAACAGCAATTACTTCGATTGTTTCGTGATTCTTGACATCGAACGGACACGGGAGTCGATGCCGAATTACGGTCTGTAATTTGCCGGATTGACGATCCGTGATATAACCGAAACAAGAAATTGCACGTCGCAATTTCAAAACCCTAACGAGGAGAACTACAATGGCAAAGGCAAAAATCAAAGCACAAGTACCGGCGAAAGCATCGGTGGCAAAAACGGTCGGCGACAGAGTCAACGACGGGGTTGCAAAGGTCAAAGATTTCGGCAAAAATATGGGGGTGAAGGCGAAAGCACTTGGCGGCAAAGCCAAGGCGCACGTCAGCCGCAATCGGGCGGCGTATATTGCGGGCGGAGCAGGAGTGGCGGCAGGTGCCCTTGCCGGAGCAGCCCTTGCCCGGCGGAAAAAAGCCCAAAATCAAGATTGAAGTTTGTACAACATCCGGTACAACTTTTTTTCAGCCTATACAAAAAAGCCTTGTTTTTAAGTGCGCAAGGCAAAAGTACAGCAAATTTGCTGACGTTTTCTGACGTTGGGCATGGTAAACTTTCGTTTGAAAATTGAATTTTGGGAAATTGGGTTCGACGGTGTGACAAGTGAAAGCCACTAGAGAAGTGCTAGACAGGGAATCAGGTATTCGACGTTCACCTCCCTCGCTCTCCCCAAGCAAACGGCGATGTAGTGA
>Ga0082212_10001115_pt1 | contig 39432 bp, 38 predicted proteins | sample TergutNt197P3_FD_71548 | JGI IMG/M metagenome (GOLD analysis project Ga0082212, IMG submission 71548) | Neocapritermes taracua P3 segment gut microbial communities from Petit-Saut dam, French Guiana - Nt197 P3 | ecosystem: Host-associated > Arthropoda: Insects > Digestive system > Gut ...
GCATGAGGTCGGTGTAGATGAGGGCCAGGGCGCGGTATTCGTCGGCTGTGATGCCGTCCCAGGGTTTGGCGAGGAGTTCTGTCCAGCGGCCTGTGTTGGTGTAGTAGTCTTGCATGGTTTGGGCATTCATTAGGGAGATGGTTTCGCGGACTTTTCCGAAGTTGGCCGCGACGACTTCCATGGGGTAGAGGTCGCCGCCGCCTGGTGGTTGGTAGCATTCTCCCAAGGCTATAATTTTGTTACGAAGGAGTTCGGTTTTGAGTCCGTTTTCTTGGACGTCTTTCGCGTGTTTGAGGTCTGTGGCTTCGACCCGCTCGTAGAGTTCTTCTAATTTGATTCTGGCGGTACATTGGAAGTAGTGAAGGCGTCTGAAGTAGGGCAGAATTTTGTTTTCTATCCCTGGTAAGACGTAATCGGGATATTTGTTGCGGTGGGCTTCGACTTTTTCGATCATGCTGAGGATTTCGCCTATGCTGATGTCGATGGCTTCTTCGAAGGCTTGGCGGGTGGCGTCGTCGAAGACTCTTTGCATGTAAGCGCCTCCTTTCTTTTCCCCTTTGTTATCTGACCTTACAGTCCTTGCAGGGTTTCTGAGGTTTGGGTGATATGGGCGATTTGGGTGTCCATGAGGGTGTTCAGGGCGGTTATGGTTTGGGTGATACGGAGGTGCTGCTGGGCGTATTCGTCGGCGGTATAGCCTTCTTTGTTTTGGGCGGCTTGGATTTCTTCGAGGGCGGCAGCTCCGTCGTTGACGGTTTGGCTTTGGTTTTTCATTTGGTCGAGGCCTAGCTGAACCATGAGGGGTTTGATGCCGATGGTGTCGCTCATTTTGTGCCTCCTTGGAGTTTTTTTGTGCGGTAAGGCTTGTTAGGGAATTTCTTCGTATGTGTCGTCCGCCGCGATTTCTTCTGTGAAGGCTCTGCTTGTCGCGGCTGTGCTGTTTAGAATGTCTTCCAGGTCTTTTCCGATGGCTTCCCAGATGGTGATGGCCATGCCTTCTATGAGTTGGGCGTTTTCACCTTCGAGGTTTTTGCTTTCGGTCATGGCGAGGATGTGGGCCAGATATGTTTCAAAGGCCAATTGGAGGCTTTCGCCTGCCTCTGTGTATTTGTCGGCCAGAGCGTGCTCTTCGTCTTGCATGGTGATGGATTTCATAGCTTAGGCCCCCATTGACGCCAAGGGTATATAGATATCCCCTGATGAATCGTTTTCGAGCCCCGGATTTCTAATGACACTCATCCTTCTTTTCCTCCAATTCGTATGTTTTTTTGTAGAATATGGGGTTTTATCCCTTTGTTCACAATTATATCTGATCCTGGCTATTCCGTCAATGCATTTCAGGGCAGAAACGGCCTTGCTGTTCGTGTGTTCGACGTTGTTCGCGATTATTTGCCAGACTTCGACATTGGTTCTGCATGTGTCAGTCCCAAGGTAGGGTTTGGTGAGCGGGAGACTCCAAAAGCCCTGACGTGGCACTGTTACTGGCCAGCGCGGTATCTGCCTCCAACTCACCATTGAGTTGCGGGAAAACACCGCGGCAGAAAGCTCTGCTTATCCTTATCGTCAGTTCATGCACTTTTTAAATACTTTTTAAATATGCACCCTTACACAAATTACCATTTGACAAATTAGGGCTATCGGGATAGAATATCATTTACATATGTAGGTGTACAACTACAGTAATAGCATTTTAATTACGTTTGTAGCTCCATTGCGACCGGCGTCATCAGATCATCACAGATGAGTCATTGTATACCCATCAAAGAGGTTGCCAAAAAAATAAGGAGGGATATCGTTATGAGAAAACAACCTTTCTACTATCTCATAGCCCTTATATTCATGAGCTCATTATTCGCCGGCTGTCAAAAACCCCAAACAGCCCATTTTGCCAGTAACGCTGACAAAATCCTCGTGAACTCCCAGAGAAGTGATACCCTTTCCTTTCGGCTGACTCTATTCACAAAGAGCCGGATTGCGGACGTTTCCTTCGCCGGTTGGGAAGACTCAAGACTTAAAGACGCCGGTTATCAGGCCGAAGTCATCGACAGCAATAATGATACGCTCAATAACTACGGGTACAAAGATCTTTTTGTTAAATACCTGACGATCATTGTGACACCGCCTGAAAACGTTGTCGGCAACTGTAAGATTAGTGCTATTCTTCTCAATGTTGACGGGAAGCCGCGGCGGATTGCTTTTAAAACACCGCTGAAGCACGCCTTCACCGGGGGGTATATTGCTACAAAGTCCTTTGGTTTTGTTATTCCCAGTGAAGTTGCCGCTAGAGTTATTAACAGTCAAGAAGCTCTTATCTCTCTTGAACTCGTTGCCAATGAAGATCTTGTCCTGAATAAGGTGAGTTTCCTGGATTTTATTGAAGCTGCCAACATAAAACTGTCAATCAATGATCAGCCCGTGAAAGAGGCCGCCTTTCCCCTAAACCTAGAGAAAGGCGACACTGTCAACTTCAGCATATCTGTTGTTTCTGCCATAGCGGACAGCTTCAGCTATGTCTCAACAAACATCGTCTTTGAATACACAAGCATAGAAGACGGGACAACCCATTCGGGCAATTCATGCCTGTCTTTCGATCCAGTTTATCTGCCTGCCGGGGTCAAGACTTCTGAGATTGATGCATGGATTGACGATTTATTTTTTCAGTAGGTAGTCTGATCAATTAAGAGTTTGTGCGCTTAGGGGGTGATGCCAGAATATTGCTCTTCCTGTCCCTGTCCCGAATAATACTGAGGAGAAAGGTCATATGAAAAAGAAAAATCGAAGGTTCGTTTTCATTTTCGCTGTTGCCTTGGTTTTAGGTTTGCCGGCGCCTCATTGGGTCATGGATGCTTTTGCTGCGAATCCGAGCGAGCCTCCTGTCACCTACACAGTCAGCTATAACATGAACTTAGGCACACCGGCAATCCCGCCGCAAACCAAAATTCAAGGCGTTGGTCTAACTTTGGATTCGACGTCCCCGGATCGGTCCAACATGATCTTTATAGGCTGGGCAGCTCCCGGCGGTCTAACGTATCAACCGGGCGATGTCTTCACCGTGGATGCCAACACGACCCTGCAGGCCATATGGCATTCCAAAATCATCTTTGACGCCAACGGTGGCATTGACGCGCCAGACTATATCACAAGGCCGTACACTTATGAACCAACGCAGCTGCCGGCGGAAGAACCAACACATGCCTTCTTGGGCTGGGCTAAAGATTCCGAAGCAACAGAACCGGATTATTTGGCAAACGGATACTATACGGAGCTCATTGCCCGTCATATCACTTTGTACGCCGTGTGGCAGCCTAATGTCGCCTATACAGTCAGCTATAACATGAACTTAGGCACACCGGCAATCCCGCCGCAAACCAAAATTCAAGGCGTTGGTCTAACTTTGGATTCGACGTCCCCGGATCGGTCCAACATGATCTTTATGGGCTGGGCAGCTCCCGGCGGTCTAACGTATCAACCGGGCGATGTCTTCACCGTGGATGCCAACACGACCCTGCAGGCCATATGGCATTCCAAAATCATCTTTGACGCCAACGGTGGCGTTGACGCGCCAGACTATATCACAAGGCCGTACACTTATGAGCCGACACAGCTGCCGGCGGAAGAACCAACACGTTTTGGACATGCCTTCTTGGGCTGGGCTAAAGATTCCGAAGCAACAGAACCGGATTATTTGGCAAACGGAACCTTTGCGGAGCTTATAGCCCGTCATATCACCTTGTACGCCGTATGGCAGCCTAATGTCACCTACACGGTCACTTATAATACGGATTGGGGCACCCCCGCAATCCCTTCCCAAACGAAGATTCACGGTGTCGATCTTAAACTGGATTCAACGCCTCTCACTCGGGCCGGCATGGTCTTCGTGTGGTGGGAAGGGGACGACGGCGAAACTTACGCTCCGGGAGCCATCTTCACCACTGACGCAAATACAGATTTGCGCGCTGTCTGGTATTTGGAAATCATTTTTGACGCCAACGGGGGGTACGGCGGTCCGGACAAGACCTTAAGGCCGTACACTTACGAATCAACCGCGCTTCCGCTGGAAGAGCCAACCCGTACGGGCTATATTTTTCAAGGATGGGCTGAAGATCCTGAGGCAGATTCACCGAAGTATCCGGCTGGCGGGTATATAACAAAGCTCATTAGTCCGTCAGCTGTGGTCACATCCGGAAAATTCACCTTATACGCTGTATGGAAAAACAAGGACGATATCGTTAATATTAATGATATTAAACTTGGCATGTTTTACTATGGCGGATGGAACGAAACGGGACCATCAAAGTGGCCGGCGATCAAAACCCATAATATAGCCCATCCGGAGGATTTCAGGCAGCCGTGGCTGGGGTATTATGACGACAGCAATAAGGAAGTTCTTGAACAGCAAATGAGTGTGATGTCGGATTATGGGATTGATTTTGCCACTTTCGCGTGGTATTGGAACGCCGGAACACGAGCACCCAACCGATATGTGGACGCTTATCTCCAGGCGTCCAACAAGTCCCTCCTTGATTATTCATTATTATGGTGCAACGACAATGTATCCCCGAACTCGTTCCAAGATTGGCAAAACATTGTCGGGGATTGGATCAGTCATGATCTAGGAAAGCCGGAATACTTGCGGATTGAGGGAAGGCCCGTTGTGTTCATTTGGTCGATGGGAGGCCTTAAGGAACAAGCTGAAAGCTTTGGGTCAACGCCTGCAGAATTGCTCGATTGGGCGCGGATGGCCACTGAAGCGGAGGGCCTAGGCCCTATATACTTTGTCCTTTGTCTACCGGACAATACCCCCGTGACCGCTGTCCCGCTTGCCGAGGAAGCAGGATTCGATGCTCTAACAGCTTACTATTGCCACCTGGGCCTATACTATTACGAAAAGGAACAACGTTTCAGACTCACTCGATATTCGCATAATTACGCCGAGTACGACGGGAATTTACGTACGCACTGGCAGTATGTACTGCAGCACAGTGAACTGCCGTATTTCATCCCGATGAATGCCGGCTGGGATAGTCGTCCTTGGCAGCAATGGAAACCCAGCGAAGATCCCCTTCATGACAACTGTCAGCCGACAGCGGACGAGCTCGAGAGACACTTGCGCGCCGGATACAATGCAATCGTCAGCAATAAGGACAAAACAATGGGTATCGGAATGTTGAGTAGCTGGAATGAGTACGGAGAAGGAACAATTTTTGAACCCACAATAAAGAATGATTTTGACTTTGTCAAACGAATTCGAAAAGTCTTTCGGTCTGGGGAATAAAACCTGAAAGGCCAATAACGAAAGCGATCATACCGCTCATCACGAAAAACGGTGATGGGCGGTATTGTTTATTTTTCCGTCAGTTCAAAATCCAGTTTGCCCCGCTCCACGCCATTGACAATAAGCGCAATCGAATGGGTTCCAGGATAATGCTTCCTGGTCGTGACATCAGCCAAAGAATGGCTTTTCGCATAATTTTTCTTCTTGTTCTCCTTTAAAGAAACTTCAGAAATTTTAAAGACCTTCCTGTTTCTTTTTCCGTTGGCTTTCACATAGTCAATGCCGTATTCCAATCTCACCTTCGCCGCTTCCTTGGCCATAATCGAAAAAGAAAAAACAAGATCCTCCCCCAGTGTAACCGCCGGCCGCTCTAAAGCGAAATCATCAACCTCCAAAACAGCGTCATCCTGGTACCCAAAAATAGCCAGAACCTCACCATGACCCTTCTTAAGCAGCGTCCGGCAGCCATGTTTAACGGTCCAATCGGTAAGTTCGTTTTTGCCATACCATTCTTTCGCGAGCTTAGCCACCAACTCCGGATGTGTTTTAGAAATATCATTAAGATTATTGGCGGCGCTTCTCCGAACAGTGAGCGATGGATCATCCTTAAGCTGTTCCAAAATCGGCAGAACCGGCCCAGGATCTTCTTTGAATCTGGCTAAGGCCCGCCCCCAAGGCAGCTGAGGGCGGCAGCCCTCACTGGCAAGCCTGCGGACATGTTCGTTCTCATGCTTAGACCAAGCATACATTTGCGCCATCATACGTTCTTCATGATTTATGATAAAAGGCCTGACCGCAAATTCCGCGGACGCGTAAGGGGTATACCTCTCCAAGGCAGCAATCGAAATATCCCAATTGCTTTCATCCTGCCCAAAAACCTCAACAAAATCAGGAAAACAATGCTTAACGAAGCCATCATATTTCGTGATGACTTCATCAATAACGCCAATGGCCGCTCCATAATCCGCCGGCAAATATTTGCCCAAATTCAAACTAATCTGACGCCCTTTGGCAATAAGCTCCAAATCATTCCATGTATCATCCATGGTAGACATCAGAAACGCATCGACCTGAAACACCTTATAGACTGACTGAACAGTCAACGCAAATTCCTGAAGGGACTCGTAATTCAATCTGTCCTTTAATAACTCCGCCATCGATTAACCTCCTTCGCTATTCCTCTATGTCCTTTGTCCTTGCCCGTGTCCTTGCCCCTTGCCCGTGTCCTTGCCCCTTGCCCTTGCCCTTGCCCCTTGCCCCTTGCCCCTTGCCCCTCGCCCTGCTGACACGCCTCTCTAAAGCCCGTCATCCAACAATCTCCTCAAAACTCCGCCAAGCCCTCAGCTTCCGCTCCGCCTTATTCTCACAAAACCCCCGCAGCCCCCGGCACATCTCTCGGCGCTGGACGGGGCTCAGATGCAGCCGCCCCATTCGCTCCCAAGGCATACTTCGCAGCTGTCGCCAAACATTCCTCGTCCCTTCCGTCAACCCAGCTCCCAGAAACCCCGGATCACCGGGGGCATCTCCATCACCATCGTCGCCCAAAAACCCCAAACAAGACATCAGCCGCAACCCATAAGCCGTCACCGCCACCAGCGGGTCAAGCAACTCCAGCATAAACAAAAACTTCAGGCTCAACAAAAAAGCCCCCTCGTCAGCCTCACCGTCGGGCGTCGCCGCGTCCAAAAGCTCCGCCATACAAGCCGCGCCGCAAACCCGCTCATAATCGTCCCACAAATACAGAAAAACCTCACGGGGATGCGCCTGCTGAACCGTATCCAAACTGCGCCCCTTATACAACATAAAATCGGCGTATGTATAAAGCTGAACCCCGCCGCGCTGCTTGCTCGTTGACTTGCGCGCCCCTTTAGCCAAAGCGCTGATCTTGCCAAACTCCCGGGCGTACAACGTAACCAACCGGTCTGACTCCTTATACTCCCGACTGCGGATCACCAACGCATCGGCCTTATAACTTCCCATGATCCTCACCCAAAATCTCCCGAGCCCGGCTCGTCCCCAGACGGCGCGCCCCCGCCCGCAACAGCGCCACAGCCTGGGCGGCGCTGCCAATCCCGCCGGCGGCCTTAATCTTCATGGCGGGACCCGACCAAGCCTGCAAATTCTTCACATCCTCCACCGTCGCCCCGCCGCCGATAAATCCCGTACAGGTCTTCAAAAAATCAACCTCCCCTTTGTGAGCCAGCTGCGCCACCTGACGCTTTTCCAACTCACTCAGCAAAGCGCACTCCACAATAATTTTGACAGGCATCCCACACAGATGGGCGGTTTCCGCCAACTGTCCCAACTCAGCCTCAACGCTCCCCCACAACCCACTCTTAACATGCCCGATATTAACCACAACATCAATCTCCTGGGCGCCCAAAGCCTTCGCCGACATAATCTCCTGAACCTTAACCTGAGTCAAAGAACTCCCCAAAGGAAACCCCGCCACCGTCACTACAACCACACGAGTCGCATGCAAAAGACGCGCCGCTGTCTTAACCCAGCAAGGATGAACACAGACCCCCGCAACCCCAAGCTCCACCGCCTCATGACAAAGTTTGACAACATCAGCCTCCCGGGCGTCCGGGCGCAAAAGCGTCGATTCAATAGCCGCCGCCATCCTAACCTTATCCATCAAAAACCCCCCTTTTAACAATGGACAATGGACAATTGTCAATGGACAATGGACAATGGACAATGGACAATGAAAATGCATAATACACACCAAACCATGTGTACGCAACCCCCTCTGCACATCAGTCAACAGCGCAAACAAGAAGATCTTGGAGAGCGTAACAATCTATTTGATGCCAACTGCCTCATGTTTCCCCCATTGTCCATTGTCAATTGTCCATTGTCCATTGTCAATTGTCAATTGTCAATTGCCCTCATACCCCAACTCCCGCAAAGTATCCCCCCTGTTGCGCCAATCCTTGCGCACCTTTACCCAAAGCTTTAATAGCACCTTGCTGTTCAGCAGCTCTTCCAGCTCTAGCCGCGCCTGTCTCCCCACTTCTTTAATCAGGCTGCCGTCCTTGCCGATAACAATACCCTTTTGCGATGCCCTCTCCACATAAACCGACGCCTCGATCTTAATCAGAGACGTTTTCTCCTCCATGGCCTCCACCGCCACACCGACAGCATACGGGATCTCCTCACGCGTCAGCGTCAACACCTTCTCCCGCACAATTTCCGCGGCTATGAAGCGCTCCGGCCGGTCCGTCACTTCGTCCTCCGGATAATACAGTGGTCCCGCGGGCAGATATGCCCAAAGTGTGTCCAATAAGCGGTCGGTGTTCTCCTCCCGCAGCGCTGACACCGGCACAATCTCCGCAAAATCAAAACGCCGCGACCACGCCTCAATCCGAGGCAATAAAGCACTCTTCTCCATCAGATCAACCTTGTTCAACGCCAACAGCGTCTTCAAACCGCTCGCCCGCAAGACTTCCGCAATGGAGGCGTCTCCTCCTCCCCATTCCGCCGCCGCGTCAGCGACCCAGACCACCGCGTCTACGGCGCGGACAGCACTGAGGGCCGCCTCCAACATCCATTCCCCCAGCCGATCCTTGGGTTTGTGTATGCCCGGGGTATCAAGAAAAATAATCTGCCCCCGAGGTTCCGTGACAATGCAGCGAATGGTATTGCGTGTGGTCTGGGGCTTGTCCGACATAATCACAACCTTCTGCCCCAGAAGAGCGTTAAGCAGCGTCGACTTGCCGGCATTAGGCCTCCCAATTACAGCAACGAACCCAGAACGAAACTCCTGATCCTGCCTGGATTCAGTCTTGCCTAATTCAGTCTTGCCTAATTCAGTCCTGCTGAATTCAGTCCCGCTTGATGCCGTCTTACTTAATTCCGTCAATCTTAAACACCACCGGCAAAAGCTCCTGTAAATACGTAACGCGTAGCTCGCCGCTTCCTTTCGCCAGACAAATTGGCAACTCCGTCGCCCACTCAGCCAAAACCTGCAAACAAGCCCCGCAAGGAACCGCAAACTCTGCTCCCACTACCGCCACAGCCAGCGCCCGCAGATGCCTCTCCCCTTGAGCGACACCCGTGAAAAGCGCCACCCGTTCTGCGCACATCGTCAACCCATAAGAAGCGTTTTCAATATTGCATCCAAGCGTAATCAGCCCAGACGACCACAAACAAGCCGCCCCCACCGGGAACCCGGAATAAACGGCATAAGCAGCCTCCAGAGCCTGCCGGGCCTTCTCCACCAACTCGATGTTCGACATTCGGTGTTCTATGTGAAATACCCCCTTTACTCGGAAATCGGTATGCGGTGTTCGGGATTCGGTGTTCGGGAACGCCGAACCCCGAACACCGAAGTCTAGGCCTCAAAGAGACGGCTGGCAAAAACAATAACACCAACCAAAACAGCGGTAATCGAGGCGACAAGAACCGCCCCCGCCGCCGCGTCTTTTGCCGCGCCGATGAGAGGATGCTCCTGAGGATGGATTTTGTCGGCCAGAATTTCCAAAGCCGTGTTCATCAGCTCCATACTCCAGACAATACCCACCACAATGACAACAGCTGCCCATTGCCATGCGTGCAACCTGGCGATCAGTCCGGCAATAACAACCAGCACAGTCGCCGCGGTATGAATACGAGCGTTGCGCTCCAATTTAAGGAGCCGGACTATACCTGACCAAGCCGCATAGAATTTAAATTTCAGAGACCCCTTCTTATTCATCTCGACCCCCTACTCAACCCTTGTCCACTGTCCGCCAAACAGTTCCTGATCAATACATCGCATAATATCCTCTTCCCACCGCGACATGACACCATGTTCCTCATCCGTTTCGTGATTGTATCCGCATAGGTGCAACAGCCCATGAACACTCAAAAAAACCATCTCCCATTCCAAGCTATGGCCAGATCCGCCACAAAAGCGTTCACCCCCGCCTTCAGCCTGCCTGGCAGCTGTTTGCGCCGAAATAACAATATCGCCCAGCACATGGCTTTCATGGGCATAAATACAATCTTCTGCCGTTTCTTCCAACAAAGCAAAAGAAAGCACATCTGTGGGCGCGTCCACCTCCCGGTACTCTCTGTTGAACACACGGATGCCCTCATCGTCAGTCACCAGCAGACCAAGTTCAGGCGTCAGATCCGTCTTCAGCTCAAGCAACCCCAGCGCTGTTTCCAACCCCCCACGCAGCAAGTCCGCCAAACCTGCTTTCTCTTTATCTTCAATTGTCCCGGTTTCCCAAATAATATTTAAATCCATGCCACCAACCGACTTTTTCTATATACTTATTCATCCATTGTCTTGTCTCTTGTCTTGTCTCTTGTCTCTCTTGTCTTGTCTCTTGTCTTGTCTCTTGTCTTGTCTATCAGCTTATCCATTGTCATCCACTATTCTTACTTGGTATTCTTATGCATTTGACGTTTTGTCGGACGAACCCGTTGTTTTCTCGCTCTCTTCACCCGGGTTGCCGACGGGCGCTGACCATATCGGTCCTGATTCTCATCCATAGAAAAGCGGGATCCCGTCATGTAAACCGTTTCGGCGAATTCGTCAGAAACGAAAGGCTGCTTATCATGCTCTTGAACAAACAACCTCTGCGGATGCCATTCCAGACCCTGCTCCTTATCCCCTTCCGTATCCAACAAATCCGAAAAAACCCGCTTCGGTTCTACCTGATCCGACTCCCGCCGGGCACGCGGCGAGCGTTTTTCACTTGTTTTTGCCCCCTCACTCCCTTGGGCTCCCTCACTCCCTTGGGCTTTCCCCTCCGATGGAACGCTTCCGTCCCTTTGTGCGCTGTCAGCCACCTGAAAGATATCCCCCTGAAGAACCGAATCCGGCTGAACAGCATCCGTAATCCGCCGCCTTTTGCCTTCCTGCCGGGATCTCTTCGCTTGCGCGAACTGCTTCTCTTGATTATCCCGGAGGTTGGTCTTAGGCATCTCCGGATAGGCGACCCGCGAATGAAAAACCCCGCTCAGAACCTTAACAAAAGCCGCCGCAATCACACCAAGATCTTTGAAAGTCAGCTCCGATTCTTTGAGAAGCCCTTCATCGGCTTTATCCTGAATAACCTTATAAACCAGGGCATTGAGACGGCCCGTCGTGTTACCGTGGTGAGAACGGATGACCGCCTCCACATTATCGGCCAGCAGAACAATCGCCGACTCCTTAGACATCGGGTTGGGACCGCCATAGCGAAAAGCCTTCTCGTCAGTGGCGGGGTTATCCGTCAGGGCTTTGATATAGAAATAATTGGCCCTGCTGTTACCATGATGCTCCCTGATCATATCTTTAACCCTTTCTGGCAGCTTATGTTTCTCAGCCAGCTCAAGGCCATCTTTAACATGAGACACAATAATCAAGGCGCTGAGGGTAGGCGTAATCTTATCATGGGGATTCTCCGCGCTGATCTGGTTCTCAATAAAGAAATAAGGACGCTTCAACTTCCCAATGTCATGATACAACGCTCCCACCCGGACCATCAGCGGATCCGCCCCCACCTGCTCCGCCGCCGCCTCCGCCAGGTTCCCCACCATCATGCTGTGATGATAAGTCCCGGGAGCGTCCACAAGCATCTGTTTAAGCAAAGCGTTGTTGTTAAGATCAGAAAGCTCCAGAAGCCGCACCGACGACGTGATACCGAAAGCTCGCTCCAACCATGGCAGCGTCCCAATCATCAGAATCGATGATAAAAAGCCGTTCCCGGCCATTGCCAGCGTATAGGCGGCGCTGCTTTGCAAGCTGAAGTTCAAGATTAGACATAGGCACAGCACGCCGGCCACATTGATCCCTGCCAGGTAAAGACCGGAACGCGCCAAATCGGTACGGTGTTTCAGCACAGAAACACTGATAATCCCGCCGAAAGAACTGATTATGCTGAGGAACACCAGCAGAAAAGCCTGAGTCCCCGCGTTGGACGGATCAATCATCAGCGACATATAGAAAACGATCAGGACGCTGGCAGCCAGCGCCACATATTCTTCAAGCAAAATCGTTAACGTCATGGAAAGCCAAGCTACCGGGATCAAAAAGATCAATAGATTAGCGAGGCTCGGCGAACCCAAAGTGATGCTGAGCATCGCACGGGTCAACGCCAAAATCAGCGTCATCATAATGCCAATAAGTATCAAATGTTTGCGCCGGGTAAAAAGCTTTTTCTGAAAACGATACAAATAGAACAAAACCAAAACCATCCCCAGCAGCGTCACAAGCGCATTCCCGATTAAAGGCCCGGCGTTGGACTCTCTCTTAATCAAATTGAAAGCTGTCAGCACCTCATAGATATCCTCCGTAACCAGCGCGTTTTCCCTAACGATTTCTGCATGTTTCTTATAGGACGCAATATCCATTTCTACCTGATTCACAGCCAAGTCACGCGCCTGTCTGGTCTTATCATCATCAATAACCAGCGTCGTTTCTGTGACTTTGAGGGTCACAAAGCTATCCATAAGCACTTTATAGGCTTGCGGAATCTGGAGTTTGTTGATCTCTTCACGAATAATCTCACCCATAACCGCGATTTCCTCGCGCTTTTTCGCACCGCTCATCGAGTTTTCCGCAACACTCACAACAGCGTGAGCACAAAGACTCCGAACCCTGCCGAAATCCGCGCCCACAAAAAGCGTCAACAAGTTATCGTTGTTTAGATTATCAAAAACAGCAACGATATCCGAACGCAAAAAATCTTCCGGACGCAAAAGGGCAATGCGCTGCTCGGCAGGATCCAGCGCCTCCGCCTGTTCTATTTTGCTAAAGACATCGTCAAGGTTCCGGTTGAGCCTGGCAATTGCGTTATCATCAGCCTTATATACAGATTCCACGCTGTCCTCGGCATTTTTGCGATCCCTATCATATTTTAGGCGACGTTCCACATCCTTATCATAAGGGGCCAGGAAAGTTTTGGGGCTCTGTTCCCCTTGCATTACTTCGACTCTCTCACCCAATTGCCCGCCGGAAATCAGCAGCATAAAAACCCCGAAAAATATCACAAAAGCTCCAAAGGAAAGAAACGCCGCCTTAACCAAAGCCGCATTCGATCTGATCAACGCCACAATTGATTTGATCAACGCCACAATTGACTTAAAGAACGCCACCAGCTTTTTCATAAAATGCTTCATCAATATCGCCGCCTTACACATCCCGTCTTATGACGGCATCACTTTCATAAGCGTGGATAATACTCTGTACAAGAGGATTGCGCACAATATCATCCACCGTAAAATGGTGAAACGATATTCCGGGTATCCTCGTCAAAATGCGCTGCACTTCAATCAACCCTGAATAATGGCCCTTCGGCAAATCCACTTGGGTGACATCCCCGGTCACAATCGCTTTGGCGCCGAACCCTAACCGGGTCAGCAGCATTTTCATCTGCTCAGGAGACGTATTCTGCGCTTCATCCAGAATAATAAAAGACTCGTCCAACGTTCGTCCGCGCATATAAGCCAGCGGCGCGATCTCAATCGTTCCCTTCTCAATATAGCGAGCCGTCGTCTCCGAACCCAGCAGATCAAACAACGCGTCATAAAGAGGCCGCAGATAAGGATTCACTTTTTCCTGCAAATCCCCAGGCAAAAAACCAAGCTTCTCACCGGCCTCAACAACCGGGCGCGTCAGCACAATCCGGTTAACCTCCTTGGCGCGAAGAGCCTTAACCGCCATAACAACAGCCAAATAGGTCTTCCCTGTACCGGCCGGACCAATGCCAAAAATAACCGAATCCCGTTCCATAGCCTTGATGTACAAAGCCTGGGTCATGGTCTTAGCTTTAATCGGTCGTCCCCGATGGGTGGTAGCGATAACCTTGGTCAGGAACTCGGCCATGCCCCGGTCGGCGCCCTCTTCCATGCGTGAAACCACGTACCCGATATCCGTCACCGACAACGTGTGGCCGCGCCGCACCATATCCAATAGCTCGTCCAGAACAGCTTCAGCTGTTTTTACCCTTAAAGGTAAACCGGAAATGACAATTTCTCCACCGCGGCTAAACACATCACATCCGAGACGTTCCACCAGATAACTCAAATGTATATCCCGAAATCCCAAAAGATTCAAAGCCTCTTCACCGTCGCGCAGAAACTTACGCACTTCACATGTGAGGTGCTGCTCATAAACAATGCCAGGATTATCCACGAAATCCGCTTCAACCTCAGAATCTGCTTCTCTCACGGAATCTGCTTCTCTCACGGAATCCGCCTCACCTATGGATCGTACCGACCCAGCCGGCCGCTCATCCGTCTCAATGCGCACACTTCAGCCTCCCATTATTGCGTATAAACCGCCAAATTTTCAAACACTTCAGCTTGAACGCGTATACGAACAAACCCGTCATCCGCCAGCATGACAACGCTATCTTTCCCCAGCACCTGGGTATCGGGTGGAATCAGCGCGGTCAGTTCCGTCTGCGCTTGTTCTTCCGCCATAACCAATGCCTGTTCTACAGTTCTGGAAATAGATTCAGCCCGCGTTTCCTGGTAGTTCATTTTAATAATTTCGACAGGGATATGCCAATTCCTCCAACTGAACAAACGATATAGGCTTCTCTCCGCAAAACATTCTTGATAGGGGCTCCGTTCGTGTGTTATCATTATGACTCGTTCACCGGCTTTTATACCCCAGCCGTTTTTTTGCAGCCCTGTCACAGCAATAACAGATTCCTGCAAAGGCAGCGTTACCTCAGCGCTGTACCAAGTCCGTCCGCGCACGAACCCCTTCGCCGCCGGCAGCTCCGACACGTTCACATCAGGAGACACGGCGTTGGGATCCGCCGGATTTGCAGGTTCGACTCTGACAGGCGTCTCCGCCTCAATCAAAACCTGTCCCTCCCGCACCGTATCCCCCTCGCTAACCTTAGCCACACCCTGGATCACCATAATTTCCTCAACGCGGCCGGCCTTATCCGCCACAAGATCCCCCTGAAAAACCACCTGAGGCGGCAAAGCTTTCTCCACAATGCTGATCAGAATATCGGTTCCCCGCTCCTCTACAGACACCCAGGTACATTCCGGCAAAACCTCCGCCAACTGCTTCTCCAACTTCTTGACATCCAAAGCCCCACGGTACATCCAAGGCCGGATACCCAGTTTGTCCGCCTCATCCACAACCCGCTGGGTCGCCAAGGTCGTGTTTCCGCTCACAGAAACCGACAACACGAACTGTGACAACACCAGCACCGCCGCCACAATCAGTACACCGCCAACAATAAGCCCACGCCGCCGGCCCCAGCGAAACATTAAAAACGGTAATCCGGACTTGCGCAGAATACGCGCGTCAACCCCGGTCGAACGGGCCGCCTCACGGGTTTTGGCATAATCCTTGACCCGTACCCCGGCATAGAGAACCTTGTCCTCCCTCCGGGTATCATAAAAAACCACGCCGTTTCTTAAAGCCTCATTCAGAAAAAGCTCCAAGGAATCCCCCGTCGCCTCGATTAGGACATGCCCGCGCCCATAACGCTTTATCCTTTTGTACATGTCTCCTCCTCCCGCAGCTTCAACCCATGAATCTCTCCCTTAATCTCAATCTCCTGTGGCGAAAGTTCTGCCAGAACGAGGCCCTTACCCCACAGTTCCACATGGCCGCTCCCCACTGTCACAATGACCCGCTCGTCTGAGAACGAAATAATCCGCCGGAAATCCTCAATCATAATCACGGCGAAACCAACCAGTGTAATTCTTGGCCCACCACTGAAGAGATCTTCGGGGAGATCCAGTGTTTCCCCTATTCTTCTCTGCCATTGTTTGAAAGGCATCCTATAGTCTTCCTTTCCGCACATTGCAGTGTTTTCTATAGCATGTCTATGTATTAATAGGATCGGCTATGCCTATTACGATCCATCCAAATAGAGAACCACATTGTTGTCCTCCGGCCACGGATTCACCCAGGGATTTTCAACAACATACTTCTGCAACCAATAAACGAACCGCCCCACAATGCCCAATTCGCCTTTGTCAAAAGGCGGCTTCTTCGTCACATCCTCATCGCCTGCATAATGGGCCATAAAAGCGTCTCCCACCCCTTCGGCAACGTATTGGGCATCCTTCTCCGGCACTTTGTAAGAACGCGCCGCGTTATAAGCCTCTGAGATCACAGACGCACGGGCAAAAGCCAGGGCCTGTTCAGCGAAATCCGTTCCGGGGCGCAGCTTGTCCACGAGAGTCACACTCTCTATGGTCATTGTGTTGTTAGAGATGCTGCAGAAACGGACGGGACACGGCGGCGTTACCAAGGAACCCGTTTCAACGTCATAGAGAAAACCCTTGGCAAAATTCCCATAAGCAACATCCTGAGCATGATAATGGCCGCTGAAAACCAGTCGGACATTGTAGGAGGCCAGCAACCGACCCACGTACTGGTAGTCCTGAATCAAGTATTGCGGATGTTGCTTGGCCTGACCATCCCAATGCTCAACAACGCCATGATGCGTCAGGACAAAAACAGCCTTTTGCCTGGATATAGCCTGTTTCAGAACATCGACCAGCCAGTTCTCGGTGGTCTGGCTGATCTTGCCAGATATAAGGGATTCATGCCCGGGCTGATTTTCCCGGTAGCGGCAGGCGTCAAGGCCAATTAACCATAAACCCGGCACAGGTTCCGCCACATAGCTTAACGAATCATCATCCCTCATCAGGGCATCGTTGAAACCCATATTGCCATAAATCTGAGCAAATTCATCTGAGGAAACGGTATCCACCGGCTCTTCATCGCCACCAACATAACACACCGCCTCATGGTTATTGATATCATGGTTTCCCGGTACAACAAACACCGGCAGCCCCATGTCTACAAACGCTTGCAGTCGGGCGGCCACCTGTTCATGATTAATCCGTTCCCCATCCTTGGTCAGATCCCCCGGCACGAGAACCAACTGCGGCCCGTCACCGGACTCCCTGACAGCCTCAATTTGGTTGATCGCGAAATCCAACAATTCAATTGAGTCTAGAAGCAGCTTGCGATCCGCGTTCATATACTTCTGAAGCGCTTCCCCTTCAGCACCCAACACGCTGCCATCGTAATAATGCAAATCGCTCATAAGGGCAAATCTGACATCAGGATAAGGCGCCGGACTCGCGTCGCCGGTATAGTATTCATAAGACAGTGCGGGGAGCGTTTTAACATAGCCTGAGATAAAATAATAAGCAGCCGCCAGCATGATAATGCCCAGAACAACAAACAGAACAACCCGGCCCACGCTCCGCCTGAAAACCTTTTTCTTCATGTGAAAACACGCCCCTTCTCGCTTGTTTGTGCTTCGCTGTGTAAACTTCGACCCATGAAGAACCCTTAACCCCTTTGCTCCTTCGCGGCGCTATCTTTTAATCCAAGGCGGTTGGCTTCAGCAAGATGTTTTTCTACGGTGGCGACGGATAAGTCTCGTGAGTCAGCGATCTCAACAATAGATTTGCCCTGCTGGTGAAGCAAAAAGGAACGAAGAACCGGGTTCCCTCCTGCAAGGCCATTGCTGCCCTGTTCCTTAAGAAACGCCCCGACGGCGGCAAGAAAGTCTTCACCATACTGCTCCAGCTTGTATTTGCCCACACCCGGAACTGTCAACAACTCCTCCGGCGTGCGCGGCAAAATCCTGCAAATACTCTTCAGGGTGGCATCAGAAAAAACCACAAATGGCGGCACCTGCAGTTTTTCCGCGATGGTTTTGCGTAAGGCGCGAAGTCTGTCAAACAACAGTTGAGCAGACTGTTCAATCCCAGGAAGGGACCCAGAGTCAGAGCCGGCTCCAGCTCCAGAGCCGGCTCCAGCACCAGAGCCGGCTCCAGCACCCAACAACACTGACACAGGATCAGACACAGGATCAGATATACCCCTGGTCTGGCGCTTGTGGGGATCGGACCGTTCCGCCGCCCTCTCGTCTGTTTGTCCTTTTCTTAGCGAGCGCTTCATGGTCAGGACGCCTTTGTCCCGCAAGAATTGTCGGGCTTTTCCGCCCGCCATCAGCACAGGATATTCCCCGCCACTGAGTTCCAAGTACCCTTGCGCTGTAAGATAGGATATGATTTCCTTAATCACTTTCTCAGAATACTCACGCATAATGCCATAGGTTGACAATTTTTCAAACCTCAAGTCACGAATTCTCTGGGTGTTCGCACCCCGCAGAACTTGCGCTGTCAGGGCAATACCGAAACGGTTGCCCATTCTGATGACACAGGAGATAATTTTTTGCGCTTCGATCGTGATATCTGTCCCAGCCACTTTGCTTTCTTCGCAATTAGCACAGTTGGCGCAATCTGGCGCCGTATCCGTCATGCCAAAATAGCGCAGAATATAGGCCCGCAGACAGGTATCGATATGGCAGTAATTGACCATGTCCTGAAGTTTTTTATAATCGTCTCCCCTGTCGCGGCTGCGCTCCGCGGCCTCATCATCCTCGCTGGCAGCCTCAAGCAAAAATCTGTTGGTCATGATATCCTGGGAAGCGTACAACAGCACGCAATCCGCCGGGTCCCCATCCCGGCCGGCCCGTCCCGCTTCCTGGTAATAGCTCTCCAAGGTCTTGGGCATCCCGCAATGGAGTACAAACCGGACATTGGATTTATCGATCCCCATACCAAAAGCGTTGGTCGCCACAATGACATCAGTCCGGTCATAACGGAAAGCATCCTGATTGACCCGCCTTGTTTCGTCGTCAAACCCCGCGTGATAAGGCAACACTGACAAACCGCCCTGGATAAGAAAATGAGTAAGTTTGTCCACCTGCTTCCGCGTCAAACAATAAACAATGCCGGAAACACCTGGACGCGCGCGCAGGTAGTCCAAAACATACTGTTCCCTGTTCCGAGGAGAACACACGTCGAAGCGCAGATTAGCCCGGTCGAAACCCGTGCACAGAACATACGGGGATTTCAGCCCCAACAACGCGAGAACATCCTTCCTGACATGCTCCGTGGCCGTGGCGGTAAAAGCGCTGACGCGGGGCCGCCCAGGCAGCTCCTCAATCATAGCGCGGATGCGCCGGTAACTGGGACGGAAATCATGACCCCATTGGGAAACGCAATGGGCCTCGTCCACCGCCACCATAGAAATAGGCAAATCAGCCAGAAAAGTCATAAACCCTTCCGCTTCTAACCGTTCCGGCGCGATGTAGAGCAACTTCATATTCTGACGGCGCAAAGCCCGGTATGTATCGCCGGCTTCCTTTGGGGAAAGGGACGAGTTAAGCACCCCCGCCGCAATACCCATACGCTGCAACGTATCAACCTGATCTTTCATCAGCGATATCAGCGGCGAAATCACAATCGTCACTCCCGCGAGCACCAGCGCCGGGATCTGATAACAAAGAGATTTCCCCCCACCCGTGGGCATAATGGCAAGAACGTCCCTGTCCCGTAGGATTTGACGAATAACCGCCTCTTGGCCGGCATAGAAATTGGCGTAGCCAAAATGCTCTTGCAGCAGTTTCCTGGCTTGCGCCATGTCGGGCTCTATGCCAGGTTCCACGCCGGGTTCCTTGCCAGGTTCCATGCCATATTCTGTGTTGTAATCCTTATTATGTTCCATGAATATTTCCCGGAGCGATCCCCAAAATTCTTTGCCAATCTTTTTGTTGTCGTTGTTCCTGTCCCAATTATATCACGCATCAACCGTATTCTCTACTTCAGGTTTTCTTCCGGGGACATATTTTATAAGTGCAGGGAAAACTGATAATTAGAATGAGTTCGAAATATCTATCGCGTGGTTCTCCGCAATCCAATGGTGAATGGGAAAGATACCAAGTGGGCGATACCAAGTGGGCTCGTAACAGTCCCGAGGTAGGGTTTGGTGAGGGGGAGATGCCAAAAGCCCGCGCATTTTTTCCCCTTTTGAAGTTTCGTCAGGCAGAGAGGCGCTTGGCGTCTCCCCCTCACCAAACCCTACCTCGGGCCTCATTGAACTGTATACGTAAGCCCCATGAATAGCCCCCGAATTGCCGGGAGAGTCTGCGCTGAGATTCTGCCTCCCGTTATCTCGTCCACTGCCTGGAGCAATTTTGCACCTTGTGTCATCGGCACCCTATTTCCATGTCCAATTTTGACAGGTAGGCGTACCCCTTAAGCATCAACTTCTCTAAAAAGCCCAATTCAGGGGCCACCAAAGGCCGCAAACGACCTCATATCATCGAGGCCCAAGGAGCGGTTTGGGAACAGGGATACTCCAATTTGCATTTAGCCAGACGGTTCATAAGGAAAGCCCGCCATAATTCAGCGGGCTTTTGGAGTATCCCGGTTCCCAAACCGCTCCTTGGGACTCCTGCGACAGTAAGCGTCTCCCAACCCATATGGCACATGGCTCGCAGTCTCTTGCCAAAGGTGTCACAGAAATATCAGCATCGATCAAGTGGCAGAAATCGTTCGTCAGGGTACTGCGAAAAATGCCGCGAAAATGCCCCTTAGACTAGCCAGCGAACAGCCTCATATGATAAAATGAAACCAAGGTCCGCGTACAAACTGTAACGTCAAAAAAACGGCGGAAAGAGGATCACATGGATTTCCATTACGACAATTACTATCGTCCCCCACGAAACAAGGAGAGAGAAACAGAATGTATTCGATCCAGGAACGCATCGGCGCCAGCCGAACGGATCCCAACGGGATTCTGAAACTATCTGAAGCCGCCAACATGATCCAGGACTGCTCTTTGTTCTGGCTGGAATCGGAACCATCGTTTCAGGATTTTATAACGGCAAACAACCTTGGTCTCCTCATCACCTCCCGTCAAATTGACATCGTCCGCCTTCCTATGTACAAAGAAAAAGTTACTGTTCAAACCCGGGTCTATGACATCAAAAGCTTCGTAGGCTACCGCAACACCATCATGACTGACGAAAACAACGAACCCTGCATCCTGACATGGAGTACGGGAGTTCTGTTGCGGCTGAACTCAAACAGAGTCGCCCGGTTCCCCCAGGAAGAAGCCGCCAAAATTATCATCGACCAGAAAGCGGACATGCCCTACCTGGACAGAAAAATAACCTGTTGCGTTGACGAAGGAAAGGCGCTGCCGGCAATACCGGTGCGGCGAAGCGACATTGACTCTTACAACCATATGAATAACGCGAAATATTTGGAAGTCTCCTTGGAACTGATCCCCGAAGACTTCCCGGTTAAGCGTGTGCGTATCGAATACAGAAGCTCAGCCAAACCAGGGGACCTGCTCCATCCGATCATCATCAGCAAAGACGAAAAACAATACATCATATTGACTGACGCAAACAAATCTCCTTACACCATCACAGAATTCTCTTAGTCCAACAACAATAACAGACCAGAACCCCGGCACACTGCATTCTAATTGTCCATTGCCCCAAAAGCCTCCTCCATCAACCCCTCAAACTCCGCCACACTTCTGATTTGGGACATCTGCGGGCGCAGCCGGGCGGCCCCCCGTACGCCCTTGGTATACCAAAGGGCATGTTTGCGCATCTCTTTGACAGCCACAGCCTCCCCCTTATAACGGACGAGCAGTTCGCAATGCCTGCGTGCCACCCGCATCCTTTCGGCAGGTGCCACCTCGGGTGGCAAAACACCCTCACGAAGCAAAACCGCCGTTCGCGCCGCCATCCACGGATTACCCAACATACCCCGGCCAATCATAACCCCGTCACAGCCCGTTTGTTCCAGCATACGGGCAGCGTCCTCCGGCACCAGAATATCGCCGTTGCCAATCACAGGTATCCTTACAACCTGCTTAACGCGGGCCAACCATCCCCAATCCGCTCTTCCTCCATAGAATTGGCTCCGGGTCCGCCCATGGACCATCAGTGCAGCCACACCCACCTGCTCCAAACGCGCCGCCAGATCCAGAATAACAATATGCTCCTCATCCCAACCCAAACGCGTTTTCACACTGACAGGAATATCCACGCCCACCGCGGCCACAACAGCCTCCGCGATCTCAGCCGCCAGCGCAATATCATTAAGCAAAGCAGCCCCTTCCCCATTGCTGACAATTTTAGGCACAGGACAACCCATATTAATATTGACCGCCGACGCCCCCAGACTCACGACCCGCCTCGCCCCTTCGGCTATTAACGCAGGATCCCCGCCAAAAATCTGCACCGTCCGCGGTTCAGGCTCCCCCGCCAAATCAAGCATCGCCAACGTCTGTCTATTGTTATGGTGCAACGCTTGACAGCTGACCATTTCCGTAACGCAACGAACCCCTGGGCAACCATAAGAATCGCACAGCTCATAGATCAGCTGACGGAACGCCCTATCCGTAACCCCGGCCAGCGGCGCGACCCAAATGAGAGACTCATAACAGTTATGGTTCACCGGGAAACTCCCCGCCGCCAAGACTCCTAACCTGTATTTTTCCCATAAATAATCCGCAACCCCTCCAAAGTCAAATCCTCATCAACAACATCAATAACCGAGCAGCTCTCCGCAACCAGCGCCGCCAATCCCCCCGTAGCCACCACTTGAACAGCAGGATATCCCAGCTCCTCCTTCATCATGCAAACAATCTTCTCTGTCAGCCCGCAATAGCCATAATACAGACCGGACTGCATACCGCTCACCGTATCCCTGCCGATAACCGACTCCGGCTTGACAATATCCACCCGCGGCAGCTTGGACGCCCGCTGAAACAAAGCCTCGCTGGCAATCCCAATCCCCGGAGCAATGGCGCCGCCCATATACTCACCTTTATCGTTAACCGCACAAATCGTCGTCGCTGTCCCAAAATCAATTAAAATCAGCGGCGCCCCATACTTAGCCAACCCCGCCACAGCATTCACAATGCGGTCAGCGCCAACCTCCCGTGGATTATAACAAACAATAGGCATGCCCGTCTTGGTTCCCGGACCAATGATCAGAGGCTGCACATGAGCATACCCGCGCAGCATAGCCTCCAACGGCGGTGTCGCCGGCGGCACAACAGACGAAATAACCGCCCCCCGGACGCAGGCGAAATCCAAATTCACAAAAGCCAACAAGCGTTCAACCAGCATGGCGTACTCATCCGCCGAACGATTCTTATCCGTAGACATCCGCCAATGATGCAGCAACACCTCATCCTGGAATGCCCCAATCACAATATGGGTGTTCCCCACATCAAAAGCCAGCAGAATCTGCGTACCCGACGTTTCCATGTTCGATAATCGCTGTTCTAATTCCCTCACTAAATCCCTAACCCCCTTATTCAATGGACAATGGACAATGGACAATGGACAATTGTCAATGGACAATGGACAATGGACAATGAAAATGCATAATATACACCAAACCATGTGTACTCAACCCCCTCTGTACATCAGCCAACAGCGTAAACAAGAAGATCTGGGAGAGCGTTACAATCTATTTGATGCCAACTGCCTCATGTTTCCCCCATTGTCCATTGTCCATTGTCCATTGCCAATTGTCTTATCGAGGGCTTCGATACATCCACCACAAGGCTGAAATCCAAGGCTTGTACGGAATGTGTCAAACACCCCAAAGATATAATGTCAACCCCGACTGCTGCCACATGGGCGATGTTGTCAACCGTTATGTCTCCGGACGCTTCCACGATGGCCCGGCCTCCAATCAACCCTACAGCCTCACTCATATCATTAATACTCATATTGTCCAGCATAATGACATCAGCCTCAGCCGCTACGGCATCACGAACCTGAGCCAGCGTCTCACATTCAACCTCGATCTTCACCATATGTCCTACCTGTTCCCGCGCCCGCCGCACAGCCTCAGCCACACCGCCCGCCGCGGCCAGGTGATTGTCCTTAAGCATGACGGCGTCATAAAGACCAAACCGGTGATTATACCCGCCCCCGGTGCGCACAGCGTATTTTTGTAGCGCCCGCAGCCCCGGCAGGGTCTTGCGGGTATCAACAATCCGCACGCGCTTTCCGGAAGGCAGGAGCGCATCGCTCCCTTCCTCCCCCTCTTCCGTTCTCACAGCCATCGTTGCAGCCGAAGCCGCCTCCACCATACGGGCGGTCAAAGTCGCAACTCCGGACAAATGCTGCAGAAAATTTAAAGCTGTCCGCTCAGCCTGCAGAACCCCGGCCAAAGGTCCCTTGAGCAGCGCCACCCGCATACCCGCCGTCACAACATGCCCATCCTCACATAAAGGTTCAAAAACAATACCCGGCTCAACCCGCTCAAACACAGCCCGGGCGATCGCTAACCCACAGACAACGCCGCGCTCCTTGGCAAAGACGACCGCCTCCCCCCGCGCCTCCGCCGGTAAAACAAGGGAACTCAAATCTCCCGGCCCAATATCCTCCCGCAGCGCCGCATCTACCAAATCAGAGATCAACAAATTCCACGCTGTCATAACCTTCCATCCCTCTTTTGCAAACAGAATTCTTATGAAACTCAGAAGAACTCACTGGATAATCCTGCCGAAAGTGCCCCCCGCGGCTTTCCTGCCGGCGCAAAGCCGATAAAGCAACCACCTTCCCCAAAACCAGCAAATTCGCCAGTTCCAGGTCATCGGCCCGCAAAGCCGGCTGAAACTTTTCCGCCAAAGTGTCCAACCCCACCAAAGCCTCCTCCAGCTCGGCCCCGCTGCGCACAATCCCCACTTTATCCCACATAAGAGCGGTCAACTCGGCCCGGATTCCGGCGCAGCCGGTGTTCTGCGTTCGGGGTTCGGTGTTCGCGGCTTCGGCGTTCGCGGGTTCGGCGTTCGGCGTTCGGTGTTCGGCAAAAGAACCAAGCTGCTCAAGGGCCCAATGCCGAATGCCCAACGCCGATAAATCGGCAACCGAAAGTCGGCCTTCGCTCTCCACATCCCGGATCCCGCGCCCCATGTTCCGAGCCCCGTACACCGCGCCCTGCACTCCGTACCCCGCGCCCCGCGCTTCAAGCTCCGCACGCACGAATTTCCCCACCTCTGAGCCAAAAACCAGCCCATCAAGCAAAGAATTGCTGGCTAGCCGGTTGGCCCCATGCACCCCGTTGCACGCGCACTCCCCGCAAGCAAACAAATTCTTTAGATCTGTCTGCCCCGCCAGATCGATCCGAATGCCCCCCATGGAATAATGAGCCGCCGGCATCACCGGCACGGGCTGCCTGGTGATATCAACGCCACCACGAAGACAATTTCCATAGATCTGAGGAAACGCCTCTCGAACATCCTTCCCTGTGATCGTAGAAAAATCCAAGTAAACCGGACCCTGGGCCAACTCCGCCCAAATAGCCCGAGCCACAACATCCCGGGGCGCCATCTCCTTACCCGGCACAGCGTCCATGAAAAACTCACCCCGCTTATTAATCAGCCGGGCCCCTTCCCCCCGGGCCGCCTCAGAAATCAGGAAACATTCTCCGTTCGGCTGCAAAAACACCGTCGGATGGAACTGCATGAACTCCATATTCATCAGCGCCGCCCCCGCCCGCAAAGCCGCTGCCATACCGTCTCCCGTCAACACCTCCGGGTTCGATGTATACCGATAAAGCTGTCCCACACCTCCCGTCGCCAGAATCACCGCTTGAGCCAGCCACACCGCCAACTCTCCATCACGCAGCGCCAGCACGCCTACTACAGCATTATTTTCATCCTTTAAAAGATCAACAACAAAACAATTCTCCTCAACCCGCAGCCCTTCCCTGCGGGCATTCGCCGCCAATTGGCGCTGAATAACCTGCCCGGTCATATCGCCTCCCGCATGCAGGATACGCCGATTTGAATGGGCCGCCTCCCGCGCGAAATCCAATTCACCGCGAACCCGGTCGAACTCCACCCCCATAGCCATAAGCTTCAGCACATATTCCGGCCCCTTCTGGGTCAGAACACGCACAGCCTCTTCATTGCAAAGATCAGCCCCCGCCGACAGCGTATCCAGAAAATGCGACGCCGGTGAATCATCCGGCCTGAGGGCCGCCGCGATGCCCCCCTGCGCTTCCTCCGTACTGCTCCGTTCAATCCCCGCCTTGGTCAAGACCGTCACCCGGCAATCCGGCCCCAGCCCCATAGCGGCAAAAAGACCCGCGATACCGCTGCCCACCACCACCACATCCTCAGAAAAAACAGGAACTTTGCCGTCCCCGGCAATCCCGGCCACGTCGTTAACACCTGTCATATCTGACGTCTCAGACCTCATCACGCCAGCAAGCACACCTTCCAGAGCCTGCACACTCTCCATAATAGGCAAAATCCTTCCTGTTCATCTCTGCTCGGCAAATCTTCGACTCCCGAATTATAACCCGCCAACTTCGTGATCCTTAACCTCAACAGGCACATTCTTCTCATCCACGAAAACCACCCGCGGCCGGTACTCCTCCGCCTCCTCTGTGGTCATATTCCCATAAGAAATGACAATAATCTCATCACCCACATGAACCAACCGGGCCGCCGCCCCGTTCAAACACATCACACCTGAATGAGCTTCCCCGGGAATCACATAAGTTTCCAACCGGGCGCCATTATTTTTATTCACAACCTGGACACACTCATTAGGTAAGAGATCCGCCAACTCCATCAAATGTTGATCAATGGTGATACTGCCCTGGTAATGCAAATTCGCCTCAGATACACGGGCGCAATGTATCTTCGACTTCATCATACACCGAATCATGACACTCCCTCCATTTCCGCTACATAAATATTATCAATAAGTCGCGTTTCCCCCAACCGAGCCGCTATCAGAATAACCACCTGCCGGTGAAGGCGCTCCGGCTTCCGCCAAACCTCAGCGTCGCGCATCTCCACATACTCCAGCCGGGCCTCTGACCCGGCGACACAATCACGCACCACAGCACAAACCTCATCATAATCCGCCGCCCCGGCCAACACCGCGGCGGCGCCCCGGCATAGCGCCTCATAAAGCACAGGCGCCTGCCGCCGATGCTCAGAACTCAAATAGACATTGCGTGAACTCATCGCCAGCCCATCATGTTCCCGCAAAATAGGTACCGCAACAATCCGCACCGGCATACACAGATCCTTAACCATCTGCCTTATCACCATCAACTGCTGAAAATCCTTCTGCCCGAAATATGCCCTATCCGGCTGACAGATTTGCATCAGCTTGGCCACCACTGTCGCCACCCCGTCGAAATGTCCCGGTCTCGCCCCGCCACACAATCCCTCACTCACATCCGCTACCTGAATCACCGTTAACGAAGCCCCTGTCGGGTACATTTCCTCCACGGAAGGCACAAACAACAAATCCACCCCCGCCGACTCCGCCAACGCCTGATCGCGCTCCAGATCCCGCGGATATTTGTCAAAATCCTCCTGGGGCCCAAACTGCAAAGGATTCACAAAAACACTCATAACCACATAAGCTTCAGCACCGCCGTCGTCTTCCGCCCGCGCCGCCCGCACCAAAGACAAATGCCCTTCATGCAGAAACCCCATAGTTGGCGCCAGCACCACCCGCCTCCCCTCGGCCCGAGCCCGCCCGGCCAGCTCCCGCACATCGCTGATCAACTCAACAACCTTCATAACACACCGCCTTTCCGTGAACACATAACGGAGGAATCCTCTGCTTCCGATCATTCGATCTACTGCCCAAAGAGGCGATTAAGCTCCTGCTCAACCTCCGGCGCGTAAGCCTTCCCCGCTTTCTCCCTTTGACGGCGGCCCAGCTTAAGGGTCCATCGCCCCAAAGCACAATAGACATCCCGCACATCATCAGGCAACTCCCGCAGATGGCGGCTCACCACTTCGGTATCGCCCCGCGCAACCGGACCCGTCAACACATCCAGTCCGCCTGTCCGCAAATTATCCAACGTTCCCTGCATCAAAGGCAACAGCAGCTCCAAACTCTCCACCGGCGTCAAACTGATTCGCTCCAACAACTCAACCCCAATAGAAGCCAAAGTCACCAAATAATTTGACGCGATAACAGCCGCCCCATGATAAAGGGTCTTGCCGCCTTCCGGCACCCTATAGGCAACCCCACCAAGAACCCGGACAATCTCCTCTCCGCAAAAAACAGCCTGCTCATCGCTGCCATCAATCCCAAAATGGGTCCCTTCCATAGAATCAATCCCATCCACAATCGAAGCAAAAGCCCGGTAAGGATGAATCCCGGCATAACGCCAGCCTCTCCCTCCCAAAGCCCCCGACGCCATAGGCTTTTCCGGCGCCATAACTTTTTCCGGCGCCATAACTTTCTCCGGCGCCAAAACTTTCTCCGGCGCCAAAACTTTCTCCGGCGCCAAAACCCGCCAAGGCAAAGCTCCCGAACAATGAATCAGCATCCGTTCCCCGCTCACAGCGCCGGCATCGGCAACATCATGCAAAACCCGTGCCACCTGAGCAATAACATCATCCGGCGTCGTAACAAAAATAACAGAACACCGCTGCGCCAATTCCGCCAAAGAGCAGTGCTCACAAGAAACAAACTCCCTAAACCGTTCAAAAGACGCGCGACTGCGCGTATGTACACCCACACACCGAAAGAGTCCCGACCGCTCCAAACAAACGGCCATCAGAGTACCAACAACACCGGCTCCAACAATACCAAACACTTTCTCCCGCAAAAAAACACCTCCCATGATATGATGAAGGTGTCAGCCGCAAACAGCGAATGAACCAGCCTTCACCGTCTCAGTTTCGTACAAAATCCAAGCGGTTTTTTGCTAAGCCAGCATCATTATACAACAAAACCAAATTAATTGTAAGCGGCCCGTACCCCAAGGGTATATATTTAAAAAGTGCATGAACTGACGATAAGGATAAGCAGAGCTTTCTGCCGCGGTGTTTTCCCGCAACTCAATGGTGAGTTGGAGGCAAATACCGCGCTGGCCAGTAACAGTGCCACGTCAGGGTTTGGTGAGCGGGAGAATCCAAGCGCCTCTCTGCCTGACGTAACCTCAAAAGGCGAAAAAATTCGCGGGCTTTTGGAGTCTGCCGCTCACCAAACCCTACCTCGGGACTGTTACGAGCCCACATAATATCCATCTCCATTCACCATTCGGTTGCGAGAGAACCCCGCAGGAGATATTTCTATTTATTTTTTTGTCCCTTCCTGCACTTTTAAAATATGCACCCTATGACATTAAAGTCTCAATGTATTCGGAAAGCAATTGGTTCTCACCTATTAAAAATTTTTTTGAGGATAGAAGATTGACATTCTCTTTAATAATGAGATCTGCAGTAGTGCTTCCACCCCTCAGAATTTCAGTCTTGCCTGTTGAATAAAAAAGACTTATCCGAAAGCTGCCATCGTGTTGTGGGGTTCCGCCGCCTTCATAGCTGCCAAATCGTTTGTTTTTTGTTTTCTTTATTATATTATATAATTCTGTCATTTCTACGTCAGTTTCCAAAACAAAACTCTTCCCTTCGTAAAACTCTGGAACAGAAATAAGGATTTGTGTTAAATCTTCAGCAGATCCCACGACCATCCGCATATTCCATGCGATGAAGGCTGTCACAGATAGAGTTATTACGATCATAATTGATACAATCAATAAAATGAATTTCCTCACAATAAACCTTGCTCCTTTCATGGCTATCCATTATCTTCTGCGAAAGCGCCGCCGTTCATAACATCTGGTGAAAGATTTTCTCGGGTCTTTATAATCGTTGGCAGCAACTCCATGATGGGCGCTGATCCGGTATTCTTGCTTACAGCATACCAATAGCCCATATGCCGGACCGCACCCTGATTATAGAGCAAGACAACATCTGTTTTGTCTGAATAATATAGTGTCAATTCGTAGCGCGGATCAAGCATAGTATAGAAAGCTTCGTCTTTTCTTTCTTTGGTCGCCAAAACCCGCTTTAGCTCATTATATATGGTACACATTGTTTCCTTGTCGGTGATAGTCGTTGTTGATTGGGGGGCCCCATCCTTACCGCCACCTTCTTGGGGATAGCACTCGACGATGACAATGCTCTGCAGGGCCGATCTTTCTCCAGTTACCAATCGTGAATGTAAACAAGAGAAAACAACACTGCCAACGCCGGCGCAGAAAAGCACTGAAACAATGACAATTGCCAGTCGCTTCTTCGCTGAATGTTTCATGAGTTCTCCTCTTTGTTCGTTGTACGATCACGCTGCTTTATTTGAGGAGCCTCTTTATGATCTCCAAAACTTTCGAGAGGGTCTCGATATTCATTGGTTTGTGTTCAAGCAGAAATTCGAACTTCCCTTCGGGGGTACGACCTATCTTGAAATGGGTTCGCAGCAAAAACAGCACAGCAGCCAGGTTTGTTACCGCTATCAGAGGATCGATTTCAATCGCAAACTTGCCGGGTGGGTCTGTTGCCTGTTGGGATTCAAAAAACGCGGTTAATTCCGGCCGCTCGGTTTGGAGAAAGGTTGCCACGTCTTCTGCCAAGCCGGGGGGTAGGTCAACATCTGTCTGGACAAGTTCGGACGGCAAGGAGGCTGAGAATGCTGCGTATTCTGGATCATGATAGGCAAGGGCGTTCAGAGATTGTTGCGCGTTAGTCATTGTTGGTCGTCTCCTTTCATGGTTTGAAGGCTGATAAGATTATTCCTGATTATTTCCGCATAATGTGGGTCATTCTTATCAAATATTGCTAGAGCTTTTTTGTACCAGTTTTCAGAGGCATCAAATTCCCGCCGCTCCTCTGCGACGTTCCCCAGCTGACCGTAAGTAAAAGCCGCTCCATGCTCGTTGCCTCGTTTCAACTTTATTTTCAGTGACTCGTTATACCATTCTTCAGCGGCATCATAGTTCCGCCGCTCCTGGGCAATCCTTCCCAGTTGATGGTAGATGATGGCTTCACCACGGTCGTCGCCTTGTTTCAAAAAAATTTTTAGAGCCTCTTTATACAAGTCTTCAGCGGTATTATAGTCCATTTGGTCTTCTGCGACCCTTCCGAGCTGACCATAAGTGAGAGCCACTCCATGCTCGTTGCCTTGTTTCTCCTCTATTTTCAGCGACTTCTTGTACCATTCTTCAGCGGCACCAAAGTCCCGCCGCTCCTCTGCGACGTTCCCCAGTTGATGGTAGGTGCTGGCCGCTCCATGCTCGTTGCCATGTTTCATTCCCAGTGACTTTTTATACCATTCTTCAGCGGCAGTAAAGTCCCGCCGTCCCCCTGCAACCATCCCCAGTTGATGGTAGGCACCGCCCTCTATTTCAACATCACTACCCCTCTTCGCCTCTTCCACAAGCCTTAGATAAAGCCTCTCCGCTTCTGTGAAATTCCTTGCATTCAGAGCATAACTAGCCATCCCCTGAGTCAATGCCATAACATCAGCCCGCATATCCAGCTCCCGCGCCAACTCTAAAGCCCGATGGAAGCACGCTCCAAACTGAGAGAACACCGGACGCTGTTCGTGCAGCTCCTTTGGAGCATACGTATCTGCCAACGTCCCCATAACATCAACAAAAGCCCGTTGATCCTCATCCCCCGGCGGATAACACCTGGTCAAACAGCTCCGTAGCGCGGGATGCAACTTGTAAAGATTCTTCCCCATCGGCTGGCACAATCCCCCGGAACAAAGGGCTGAGAAACAGTTTCCCAAACGCTCCTTCCCTTCCGATTCCGTTTTATTCAACATAATTCCTATTAATGCTGTACTCGCATACCGCTCATGCAACCCCAGCAACCGCAATATCGGCGCGAACGCCCTATCCAACCCGCGCTCAAACACCACCAGGGCCCCTTGGATACGCGATACCCCTTCCTCACCTGGTTGCACGTTGAAACCCTCTTCTTCCAATTCCTGTAATAACAATGCCGCCTTGCGCCTCTCGCTAAGCCGTAGCAGCATCACCCGCACAGCCAGCGGATTGCCCTCCAGCTTGTTCAGCAGCTTATGATAGTCCTTATCCTCACGATCCAGACCATCCTGGCCCAAATCAGCCACAACAGCGTCACAATATTCCCAGAGCTCCTCACCCCTCAACCCTTCCAAGGGAAAGCGGTAGCACTCCCGGAGTTCAAGCCAGTCCTCTTGCGAACGGCTTGTGATGAGAACCTTTGTCTGGCCCCCACGCAACTCATGGAGCAGATTTTTCAAGAGTTTCCTGTCTGTCTCCTCTGGGATCAGGGGGGTAACCTCTGTCCCCGGTATCCCTGAAACCGATTCGAAATTGTCCCAGACAAGGAAGTACCGCTTGGATCTCAATTTCTTGACAACATCCCGTAATTTGTCTTCCGGTGACTTTACCAACTCTTGAATCCCGAATAAATTGGCTGCCAACGTATCCAGAACAGAATCGGCATTATGAATACCCTCGAAGCTGAACCAGATCGCTCCCTCACCCAACCCGTTCGTAGCTTCCAACCATTGCAGGAAACCTTTCACCAGCGTCGTCTTCCCCTCTCCGGACATCCCGTGAATAAGAATCCCAGCTTGGGGTTGCTTATGAATCGCCCGCTCAAGCCGAAACACAGCACGATCCCGGCCAATAAAACCATAATCGCCCAATGCCAAGACCTCCCTTGGCAAGTTCCTGACCCGGGGTTCCCCGTACACCAGCTTCGGCAACACGCCCTTCGTAATATCTATCTGTTGATACAGGACGGGAACCATCCAATCATGGAACTCCACTTTCCCAATAATGCTGTCCCGTTTGCTGTTGCGCAACATCTTCTGCCGTCCCAGCCTCATTCCCTCGCCCAAGGCACCCTCGCTAACAACATGCCGGTAAAACTCGGTGACAAATTCCTTGGCCCCGCTTACCCATAGGCTGTAACTCATGGCGACGACACATCCAATCCCGGCTCCCATCAGGCTGGTGGCCACCGAAGCAAAAGGATCCTTCCCCTTCTCTTTCTCTTCCCCCTTCTCTTGCCCTCCTTCGTCCTGCATGGCAGATTGGCAGGCGTTGAGAACCATGATAGGAATGGGATGTTCAGGCATAAGGTCACGCAGCATCTGTGCCGTTATCGCATCTCCCTCATGCTTTGGATCCTTTTCTTTTTCAAAGATCAGAGATCCAATCGGGCGCGAGTCTCCATCCTCACCGATGAACTGCCCATGGCCGTCAAAATGCACTATGTGATAGAAACCAGGCTTCTCACGTAAGACCTCACCCAGTTGATCAAAAGTGGGCGGACGCAGCACATCAATCCGTACCGGCCAGCTCCTATCCTTAGAATACGCGAAATCGATGAGAGGCCGCGCCAACGTCTGGAACCCCACATCGTTTTCTCCCTTGGGGCGGGCGATCACGTAGAGGATATTGAGTTGCTCCTCCTTCTTCAAACTTTCTGTCAATGCGTAGTTTTCCGGTCGGTCACGCAATTGCCGATCCATATGACAATGTTGGGCTATCCAGACATCTTCCTGGCTCTTCAGAGCCTCCCAGGGCCAAGCCAGAACCGACGCATCATTGCTGACTATGACAATATGCAAATCCCTCAGGCTTTCCCTGCTTTTCTGATACCAATCTCTCCCCTGACCCCCACTAAACAACGCGTCAAAAGCCGCCCTGCCCCATTGGGACAGCGCCTCAAGAACGGCCGCCGCCCGCTCAATAAAGGGATCAATGGGCAATTCCAGATACTTCTCTAAGTACCACCGCAATTCACTTTGTAGGGTTGAATTCTGGCTCCCAACCAAATGCTCATATGGCGGTTTGATGCTTACAGCTTCACTTTGCCTCCCGTCATCACGCACAACCTTGAACAACGGCCACCCTTCTTCAGATTGGCCCTCCTCATGTCGGATTTGCAGCCGCATAGCACCCTCTCCTCCCGTAAGGATTTATTCTTTGTCTCTCTTCCCAGATAATCACTATGTAGGGGGTTTTTCGACACTTTAGCGCCTTTTCCTTTTCGTTCCTACACAACCTTCTCCTTCCTCATTTTCGGGCTCTTCCCACTATCCCACCTCTCTTAACCCGCTTCAGGTTAATCCCAATTCTCACAAGCCAGACGCCTTTGCAGCTCCTTCAGCTTTTCCTTCCGCTGCTTGTAATCCGGCAGAACACCCCGCACCACAGCCCAGAACTTGTTCGAGTGGTTATGTTCCTGAATATGCGCCAACTCGTGCACCATCACATAGTCAATAACATCGTCGTCCGCCATAACCAGCCGCCAGGAAAAGTTAACGCTGTTTTGGGCGCTGCAGCTTCCCCAGCGTGTCTTCGCGCCGTTGATCTTAACAGCGGCAGGATACAGCCCGGTGATTTTCGCGTATTGGCCGGCCCTGTCCGTCAGCAGCTTTTTCGCCGTGACGCGATAAACCTGGATAACGGCGTGTCTGATCTCAACTGGCGACAATCCGGGCGGCAGATAGAAACAGGCGCCGTCGAATCCTGCCCGGTTCCCTTCTCTGGCGGTCAGCGGATACACCTGCCCCCGTACCGTTAGCAAGCTTTCGTAGGATAGCTGAAAAGCCGCCTTCTCCCGCAGAAGCCGCTCCTGGGCCAAACGATGTTTGTCAATCCATTGTTGTTTGGAGGCGACGAAACGATCGATCTCCCTTTGGGCGACATGGAGCGGCGCGCGCACTTCAACCGCCGCCTTACCGGTAACACGTATGGCGATGGTTTTGCGTCGGGAACGGATAAGGGTGTAAGGGATTTTTTGCATTGGCATGGCTCCCTTCAAATGCTCTTCTTATCAAAGGATGTCTTATCAGGCCGCGGGAATTAATTGTAACATATTACAGTCTTCCTGTCTTAAAGGGCGTTCGAGCCCTTCCGCAAAACAGCCACCCCAACTCTTGTTAAAAAGTCGGGGTGGTAATCAAAGAGAGGAGAAGATGTGTGCGTGACTTACGCTGCAGGAATAACAAGTTTTTGGCCGGGAAATATAACGTAATTTGGCGCCGCGATATTGTTCGTAGAGGCAATATTTTGCCATTTAACGCCAAATTTTGCTCCGATGGCGCTCAAGGTGTCGCCTTTGACGACCACATACGTTCTTTGGGTAGAAGGTTGTTGCTGTGTCCCTGGGTTTCCTACGGCGACGCTCAGTGTCTTTGCAGCCGTTCTGCCACTGACATCATAAGCCGTAATTGTAATTGTGCGATTGCCGGCATTCAGCGTATTGCCATTTAAGCTCCAATTCTTTTTATCAGAGCTTGACATTTGATAGACCGTGCTGTTTCCGTTAAACTGAAGTGTTACTTTTGAAGCGGTTACATTTGTCGTTGCGAAAAAATTGAACTTATCATTTGTTGTGCCGCTGGTTTTACTGGCGCTGACAGAAACAGTCAGAGTTGTTGATGGCGTTGATGGCGTTGGGGTCGAAGAGGAAACATTGGCAAAATCAATATAGTCGGATGGCTGCAAGAGATTCTTATTGTAATTCCATACTGTAGAATTCTCAAGTTCGATATGCAAGTGAGGCGCCGAATAAGTCGCTCCCGAGTTCCCCATCATTCCGACAGGGTCGCCGGGTTTTACGGTAGCACCGACACCAAAGGGGCTTGAGTTTTGCATATGGGCCATGAGAATAACCCTGTTGTCTGTGGTTTTGATGACTATGTGATTGCCATAAGCGGCGCCGCAGTCGTTCTTTCTGACAATTGTTCCCTGTGCCGGACTGACCAATGTCACATTGCTTGATGATCCATCCGCGGGCACATAATCTTCACCGGGATGATAGCCGGCAGCCCATTGGGTCCCAGTCTTTTTGAAAGCACAAGTCAAGGTAACACCTTTGGTAAAAGGGGATCTGTACGGTTTAGCCATTGAAAATTCCTCCTTAAGATAAGTGATTGGTGATTTTTGATATTGATCAGCTTTGATGCTTTTTCCTTTTCATGAGGCGGTGTGGTTTTTAGGCGGCTGGAATATTTGATCATTTTGGCTCCCGTTCATATCTTGTCTAAGACACCCCCTTCATCATATTTAGCCAATATATTTCCCGCGTTTTGCACCTCCTCTAAAATCTTTTTACTGAATTTGTGTTTGGGACAGGCTGCTTATGAGTAAAGTTTAGCTTGAGCTTGATCACGATTCATTAACTGATAGTTAAATATTACATGAATTTTGGTCCTCTATAGTCAGGCTCCAAAAGAACCCAATTCAAAGGCCACAAAAGACCGCGAACGACCTCGCATCATCGAGGTACGAGGGGCAGGTTGGGGACCGGGATAATCCATTTTGCCTTTAGCCAGACGATTCACAGGAAAAAGCCCGCCATAATTGAGCGGGCTTTGGATTATCCCGGGCGCCAACCTGCTCCTTGGGACTCTACGAAAGTAAGCGTCTGCCCCCACCCACGATCATCGGTCATATAGAGGGCCCCGGTCGTTGACCTATCCCTGTTCATGCAATATACTAATACCAGCAAAGCGCATCCCGAAAAGGCGCAAACAAAAAAACAACGATAGGATGAACACAAAATGGGCTTAATCTCAAAGATCTTTGCAGGCAACACCATCTCCGCGCGGGAAGCGCACGAAAAAATGGCGCAGGGCGGTGATTATGTTCTGCTGGATGTCCGCACGCCGGAAGAATACAAAACAATCAGGATTGACGGCGCGACTCTGATCCCTGTGGATCAGCTAGAACAAAAGGCGGCGGCGGCCTTGCCGGACAAGAAAAGTCTCATACTGGTTTATTGCCAGAGCGGTATGCGGGCCACCAGCGCCGTCAAAATGCTGAAACATATGGGATATGACAATGCGGTAAGTTTTGGCGGCATAATGAACTGGCCTTATGAAACTGTCAAAGGCCCGGTCACCGGCGCCGGAGCTTGAATCCGACGCAGCCAGCCACGAGAATCAGGCTTGGCTGAAAAACGGAACACATTCTCGACACGCACCAAATTGGCATTCACAGCTGTCTTGGCCCGTTTGGGCTCGATCAGCTTGTATTTCGTCTTTTTTGGGTCGTGCTCGTTGTGGCCTGGATAACGACAGCCAAATAGATTCATGCGGGAGCCAGCCCCCGGCAATATCATCTGCTATTTCGCTTTTATTAATCTTATTATGTAATAAATAATTGAGCCAAAAAGCAGGAAAAACCATACAAACAGAAACAAGCCCAGTCTGATTTGAGAAAGCGATTGCATAATCGTAATACATATAAATCCAGCAACTATTAATAATTTGGTTACAGCCATTAAGTCCTTCAGAATCCTGTAAACACGGAATTTATTTTCCTCCATAACCGTTACGCCCGTGTTCCACCAGCTCAGCGGAGATCGTTCAGCCAGCAGCATAACCACATACATTATCCCAGCAAAAACAGGTTCGATGAGTATAATACCTTTGCCGTCATATCTGGTCACAGATCCATCCAGACCATAGTGACCAGGAATCTGGTCAGGCAGGCTGTTCCATATGACTATGAGATAGAGCACAATTCCCACCAATTGAATCAGGCAAATAATGTTAATCGAAATATCAAAGATATTGTCTTTTCTCTTCACTTCTTTCCACCTCTCTCCGTGTTATCTCATTTATGTACTCTCTATCCACGGCCCCCCGCGCCCTGCGTATCCATCCTCAATTCTCCTTCGCCACCTCAGGTCCCCGCCCAATCGCAATCTTCCCCGTCCGTACGATCTCCCGGATCCCATAATCCGCCAGAAGCTCAACAATCGTGTCAATCTTCATCAGCTCTCCGGTCAGCTCCACAATCATTATACAGGTTTTTCAATCGCGCATCTAGGAGGATCTTATGAAGCAGCGTGTACAGCTGATATCTTTCAGCAGTAAGACGCCGCAAGATATTAAGTGATTTTGGCTTGGCGGAGTATTAGGGTTTATCCGCAACCTGGTCAATCGCGGAAAATCAATCAGTGCGGCCAGTTGTGTCTGATCCGGCTCATGTAATGTCAGCTCGACCAGACAAGGAAAGTCTTTGGCCTTTTGCCAGTTCCTATCATCACGGGTAATGGTCAGCCTTTGCGAGTCTATTGGCGCGTCATCAAGATTCGGAAAGTGGTACACCCATCGCTTATAATTGGGAGCGATAGTCCAGTATGCGGAAGATTGCTCAGGCACAAATGGTCTATACTCACTTTGGGTCTTCATCATGCCGTAGACAATTCTCACCAAACGGCGCCTGTTTCTTTCAGTAAAATAACACGCAATGACTTGAAAACGGCGGCAAATTAGCTTAATATTTAATTAGATAGTATCATATTAGAAGGGAGATCAGGTCATGCCAATACTTCCTATGGATATCGACATCCTGCCGCCTTCCGATGATCGAGTTTTCAAATTGCTTCTGGTTTCACCAGAAGCAAAGCCAGCGTTGATAGATTTAATCTCTGTCCTCATTAATCTTCCGGTCACTGATGTTGTCATACGGAATAACGAACTCCCTCTGGGAGATTCTCAAGAAAAAGCAGAACGGCTCGATTTGAATTGTGTGACTGATAACAATATCCAAGTCGATGTCGAAATGCAGGCCAGCCATATTAAAGAGTTATTGGGTGGACATGAAAATTTATTTGGCAAAAGCATATATTATCTTTGTGATTTGCATTCATCCCAAAGTTCTATCGGAAAATCCTATGACGAACTAGCCCGGACATATCAGATCACCTTTTGCATGTATCCTCTTTTTCCTGAGAGAAAAGGGTTTATCAATTCCTTTTCCATGCGGCATGATACAGATAACGGCCTCTTGCATGACGCGATCCATGCGGTATTTGTGGAACTGAGCAAATTAGATGAGGTTTTGAAGAAACCTGTTGATGAGATGACAGACTTGGAAAAATGGGCGGTATTCTTCCGCTACGCTAATGTTCCTGAGTACCGTGAAGTCGCCAACAAAGTTATAGAATCAAAGGAGGTGTTGAAAATGGCTGGAACCCTATTGACAGGAATCAGCAAAGACGAACGGGAACGAGCAATCTTTCGTAGCCGCAGAATGTACCAATCCGATCAGGATTCGAACATGGCTACCACAAGAAAAGAAGAACGTCTTATCATAGCCAAAAACCTATTGGGACTGGATATGCCAATCGAAAAAATTGTCTTAGCCACTGGCTTAACCCGCGAGGAAGTAGAAGGTTTACTCAGATAAAAGACACATTGCATAGCGAAAAAGTGAACTGTGGCTATGCGCCACGGTTCATTTTTCGTTGGCTATAAAACACAATGCACACGAGAATAAGGAACCCTCTTATGGTTCTCCCTTTTCAAATATTGATATATCCTTGTTGAAAACAACCACGTGAACGGACGGGTGGTTCAATCCGTGAAGGCCTATTTGTTATCTCTTCATGCAATATCAGTAGAACGGTCCCCTGTTTCATTGCTCCAAAAACCGGCAATTCGGGGGTATTCATGGGGCACATGCATACGGTTCAATGAGGGACGCGTCAGGGGTTGGGGAGCGGCAGAATCCAAGCGCCTCACCGCCCGACGCAGCCCCCGAAAGGCGAAAAAAATACG
>Ga0082212_10001116_pt1 | contig 39422 bp, 41 predicted proteins | sample TergutNt197P3_FD_71548 | JGI IMG/M metagenome (GOLD analysis project Ga0082212, IMG submission 71548) | Neocapritermes taracua P3 segment gut microbial communities from Petit-Saut dam, French Guiana - Nt197 P3 | ecosystem: Host-associated > Arthropoda: Insects > Digestive system > Gut ...
CCAACAACTCTGCAAGCCAAGGCTTTGGAACTCCTGGGATTGTTCCCATAAAAAGGAATCCATCTCTGGCATTATCTCCAAATATATCAGTCATTTACTGCCTGTTTACATTTGGAACTTCGGATTAATTGCGGCGACAAGCAGGCCGTTAGCGTTACGCTACGGAACGGCGATGAATTGTATGCCGATTATTTTATATCGAACACGCACCCCGCGCGAATGGTCGAAATGCTTGAAACCAACCTGATACGCAAGTCGTATCGTGACCGCATTCGTAGTTTAAACAACACGGTTTCCAATTTCACAGTTTATATTCATTTCAAAAAAGACAGTTTGCCGTACCTTAATAGCAATTTTTACCACTACGATACGCCAGACGATGTGTGGCGCGGCAGGCATTACTCGCGTGAAACTTATCCCGGCAGTTTCCTTTATATGCACCTTTGCTCGTCTGTCGAGCAGCAGTTTGCCAATACCGCCGTTCTTATCAGTTATATGGATTTCGATGATGTGGCGCAATGGGCGGGTACGAAAATCGGCCGGCGTGGCGAAGATTATGAAAATTTTAAGCGGGAAAAAGCAGAAAAGCTATTGGATCTGCTGGAAAAACAATTACCCGGCACAAGGCAAAATATCGAACATTTTTATACCTCTTCGCCGCTTACTTACCGCGACTATACGGGTACTGAACGCGGATCAATGTATGGCGTAACTGCGCGATTGTAACGAATCAATACATTCGCTGGTGTCGCAGCGCACACGCATTCCCAATCTTTTTCAGACGGGGCAAAATGTTAATTCTCACGGCATTTTGGGCGTTATAATAGGTTCAATACTCACTTCAGGGGAGTTGATCGGGGTCAATACAATTGTGGAGCAGATAAAAAGATGCGCATAATCATAATAGGCGGCGGCATCGGGGGACTGTTTTGCGGCGCTATTTTGAGCAAGGAAGGCTATAATGTAACGATTTTTGAACAGCATTATAAAATTGGCGGCGGCTTGCACCATTTTAAACGCGAAGGCGTTGAATTTGAGACCGGCATACACGTAATCGGCACGTTTCAGCCGGGTGGTGTATTGAATAAAATTTGTTCTTATTTGGGCATTATGGACAAGCTTTCCATTTTGCCGGCCGACAACGATTGCTTTGAGCGTTTCCAAATAGGCAGCGACGGTAAAATCTATCGCTACGCCAAGGGTGCGGAACGTTTTATAGAAACATTGGCAATCGAATTTCCCAATGAAAAAGAGAATATAAAGCGTTATGTACAAGCAATGTACGACATTGTAAAAGAGACAAAGATGTTCAATCTGGAAGTAAGCGACTATACTGTCACCCAGCATTCGCCGGAATTTATGACAAGTGTAGGCAGTTTCATCAATTCTTTTACGGAAAACGAGCGTTTGCGGGCCGTGCTGGCGTTTTCAAATCCGCTTTACGGCGGCGATCAGTACAAAACGCCTGCGTATATTCACGCAATAATCAGCGTTTTATATATTGAAAGCGCGGCGCGTTTTGCCGGAGGTACTCAACAACTGGCTGATGCGCTGACCGATGTTATCCGTCAATCGGGAGGGGGAGTGTATGCCGGCAACGGCGTGAAAGACATTGAAATAAAGGACAAAGAAATAGAGTATATTGTTACCGCCGATGGTGAAAAACATCAGGCAGACTGGTACATTTCGTCCATTCACCCGTCATCGCTTTTTAAACTGATGGATACCTCGAAAATACAACGTTCGTATTGGCAACGCATTGATAATATTCCCAATTCTTATTCATCTTTTACGGTATTTATTATATTCAAACCCGAAACATTTCCGTATATGAATTACACTGGTTACTACCTGGACGATTACAGCCAGGTGTGGGAGCATGGCGGATATTCGCCCGATGTGTTTCCAAACGGAATGATGTACCTCACGCCGCCGGTAACAATGAGCGACAAGCATGCGCAAAAAATGATTGTTAATTGCATAATGGGTTTCGATGCCGTTAAAAAATGGGAAAACACCACTACCGGCAAACGCGGCGAGGAATATACGGCATTTAAAAAACATTGCGAAGAACGTATTATTAATAAACTGGAAAAAATATTTCCCGATATACGCGCCTGTATAAAAAGTGTGTATAGTGCCAGCCCGTTGACAATCAGGGATTTTTACAATCAAAAAGAGGGCGCGCTATATGGCGTAAAAAAAGATTGCAACAACATGATGCTGTCGCACATTGCCGTCCGTACAAAATTGAAAAACATGCTCTTAACAGGGCAAAATCTCAATTTACACGGAATGGTCGGCACGCCGCTTACCGCCATAAATACTTGCGCTGAACTGCTTGGCATGGAGTATTTATTGAATCAAATAAACAAAACTAAAGAGGCTTGATTTCTTTTGACTATTACGTAAAATTTATTTCTTCAGCAACGCGTAATATGAAATTATTACTTCATTTATAAATTTGAACAAAAACATTTATGTCGAAAAAAATTCTTTCCGGTATGGTGTTTGCGATACTCCTTGTAACGAATACCGCCGTCAGTCAAAGCGAACAACCGTCGGCAAATCCAGGCATGAGTGACCTTGACGAATTTATGGCAAAAGTGATGCGGAAACGCTCGGCCTACGCGGAAAATCTTCGCGATTACATATTTAGCGAAAGCGAGTCGCTTGAAATCAAGGTGGGAACGAAAATCGCCCCGCAGTGGAGCTACCGCCGCGAATACCTCTGGTTCGTCAGAGATGGTTATCTGGTGCGCAGCCCCGTGCTGGTAGACGGAGTCAGAGTTTCAGACAAAGAAAAGACTGCGGCAGAAGAAGAATGGATAAACAGGCAAAAGGGGCTAAACGAAAATAATAACAAGAAGGGCTTTGATAACAAGACGCTGTTCGGCATCGAAAACGAAAACAGCCTTGATTTTCAGGCGTTTTTTGGCTTCGAATTCGAACCTGGCCGGTATCTCTATGGGGGAGAACAGCAATTCGAGGGCAGGAAAGCTGTCCTCGTCGAATACTCCCCTCGGACGAGTGATTGGAAAAAGGGCATCAAAAAAGATGGCGCCAGCGGATTGTTCGAGAAATCATTTCTCGTAACGATGTTGATTAATCCAGAGGAGCATCAGATCCTTCAAATTACTTTTGATAATGTCGGTCTGGAGTTCCTGCCGGCGCGTTGGCTCGTTAAGATGAATGACATAAAAGCTTCCATGGTTATAGATAAACAAAAAGAAGATGTCTGGCTTCCGCGAGAAATCACCGCGTGTGGAAGCGTCTCCACCGCAGCCACTGACCTTTCGATCAATTACTCGCGTGAGTTCTACGAATACGCGAAATCCATCGTTGACACGAAAATACGGTTTGGTAGCACGAACGAAGCCGCGCCCGAAGAATGAGAAATTTTCCTTACTTTTACTTCCTCATCGTATGGTTGATTTTCACCCCGGCATCGCACCTGTTATCAAATGAGACTGCGGTAGAGGAGACCTTGGTAGAAGTACACTTCAGAGGCAACTTTACGATCCCCGACGAAACGTTGCTTAAAATGGCTGGTCTTGAAATCGGTTTAACCGCAGACGCGTTTATCCCCGAAGATATCACGCAAAAACTCCTTGTTAGCGGCAAATTCGAATGGGTGGAAGTGACAAGGCGCCACCGCTCAATCGCCCGCAATGACGAAGTGATTCTTGTAATCACGGTAAAAGAGAAAGAATCGGCAAAGAACAAGTTTATGTATTCTCCCATTTTTGCGGGAAGCGACGAATACGGATTCACCTATGGTTTGCGAAGTACCGCGAAAAATCTGCTGGGACTGCAAGAACGGATTTCCATCCCACTAACATGGGGAGGCGTCAGACGCGTAGAGGTGGAGGGAGAATTCTATCTACGCAATCCGGTTGTCAAGACTCTTACTGCCACAGTCGGAGTGTCTCGAAAAAAACATCCATACTATGAGATCGGCGACTTCCGCAAAGAAGTCAATGTCGCCGTTAAACGCCGGTTGAATCTGATCGAAGTGAACGCTCAATCGGGTTGGACTGACGTTGACTTCGGTAACCGGGGTGGAGATTTTGTAACAGTGGGCGCGGGTATGGTTCTTGATACCAGACAGGATGTCAATTTGCCACGGAATGCAGTCTATGCAGACATAGCTTGGAAAAAATTGTCGCTGCTCGATGCCGGACGCGGGATTAATGTATACACTGTTGACCTAAGGGGGTACAAGGGGCTTTTAGGGCAGACTATTCTCGCCGGACAATTTTATTACAACGGCGCCGACGGAACGCTCCCCGACTACGAGCGTCATTTCCTTGGCGGCGCCAACACCCTCCGCGGTTATGAACCGGGCGCGTTTATCGGGGACAATATCGTTACCGCCTCGCTGGAACTGCGCCAGCCGCTGAGTTCCCTGCGTCCCATATATCGTTACGGTGGTGTCCTCTTCTTTGACAGCGGTGTTGCTTACGATCACGGAGAGTCCCTTAAAAACGTAAAATTCAAACATGGCGTGGGCGTTGGAGCATTTTTGATGATAATGGGATTCGGCATTACGGCAGATGTGGGCTATAACATGCACGATGCTTTTCGTGTACATGTTAACAGCGGGTTTAGATTTTAATGGTGGTATAAAGCGGACGTTATTTGATAAACATTAATCATTAAATATTAAGAATATGTTGACATTTTTAAAATATTGTTGATAATTATTACATTAAAAGCGTCTTTCTGATGTTTCTTTGAATGACGGAATATAACATGGAAATATGAAGATTTAGTTGGGATAAGTATAAATGAGTGTTGGGAACGTTCCGTTTTCTTAAAATAAATAGAAAGTATCGCAAAAACCAGTTAGGCCACACCACATATGAAATACGCATTGGTAACAGGCGGCTCGCGCGGCATTGGACAGGCGATTTGTTTGAAATTGGCAGAAATGGGATTTTATGTTTTAGTCAATTATCAATCGAACAAATCGGCTGCCGAAGAAACAAAATCGCTGATTGAAACAAACGGAGGAATGGCCGAATTACTGCCTTTTAATGTGGCAGACGGCGCAGAGGTAGAAAAAGTATTAAGTGACTGGAAAGAAATTCACGCGGATGATTATATCGCTGTTTTGGTCAATAATGCCGGAATCCGTAAAGACAATTTGATGTTTTGGATGAGTGATGACGAATGGAATTCGGTACTCGATACAAGTTTGAATGGAGCATTTTATACTTCTCGCGCGCTTGTAAAATATATGATGAATAAAAAGTTCGGACGAATTATTAATATTACATCCGTTTCGGGTATAAGCGGTATGCAGGGACAGACTAATTATTCCGCCGCAAAGGCAGGCGTAATCGGTATGACAAAAGCCCTTGCGCTCGAAACGGCAAAGAAAAAAGTAACGGTCAATGCCATTGCGCCCGGATTTATCGAAACAGATATGACCAAAGATTTGAATCAGGATGAATTGAAAAAACTTGTCCCCGCCAATCGCTTTGGGAAAGCGGAGGAAGTGGCTGATTTAGTTGGATTTTTGGCATCGGAAAAAGCGGGATACATTACAGGACAAGTGATAAGCATAAGTGGTGGATTATGAGAAGAGCTGTAATCACCGGATTGGGAATTTATTCCTGCATTGGAAAAAATCTTGAAGAGGTTGCAAAATCTTTGTACGAAGGAAAGTCGGGTATCGGGATTGACCCGTCCCGAACAGAATACGGTTACCGTTCGCCTTTGACTGGAATTGTAGAAAAACCACAACTTAAAGGTTTACTTGACCGTCGTTCACGCATATGTTTGGCGGAAGAAGGCGAGTATGCTTATTTGGCAACCGTTGAAGCCTTGAAAACCGCCAATGTCGACATGGACTATCTTGAAAAAAATGAGGTTGGCATCTTTTACGGAAACGATTCATCCGCAAAACCGGTTATTGAATCATATAACATTGTAATAGATAAAAGAGATACGCAACTGCTAGGCAGCAATTATATTTTTCAGTCGATGAATTCTACCGTAACGATGAATCTTTCTACGATTTTCAAGTTACGAGGCGCCAATATGACTATTTCTGCCGCTTGCGCGAGCGGCTCGCACTCAATCGGTTTGGGTTATATGTTTATTAAACACGGATTACAGGATATGGTTATCTGTGGCGGCGCGCAGGAAACGAATATTCACTCGATGGCCTCATTTGACGCGCTGAGCGCTTTTTCCATTCGTACTGACGACCCCGCAAAAGCCTCCAGACCTTTTGATGCCGGCCGCGATGGACTGATTCCGAGCGGTGGCGCCGCATCTTTAATTTTGGAAGAATACGAACACGCTGTAAAGCGTGGCGCAACCATTTACGGCGAAGTAATCGGCTACGGATTTTCTTCGAACGGAATGAATATTTCACAACCGAGCGACGCCGGTTGTCAAATAGCTATAGAAAGAGCCTTAAAAGACGCCAATATCGCAGCAACGGAAATTGATTATGTAAATGCCCACGCCACTTCCACACCGCAAGGCGATGCAATGGAAGCGCTTGCGCTTGAGCGCATTTTCAGTGACGCAAAAACGCAGATAAGCTCAACTAAGTCAATGACCGGACACGAATGCTGGATGGCTGGCGCAAGCGAAGTCGCATACTCGCTCCTGATGATGAAAAACTCATTTATAGCGCCAAATATCAATTTTGAAACCCCTGACGAATATTCCGCCAAACTGAATATAATAAACAAAACAACCGAGACAAGTCTAAACACGATTTTATCCAATTCATTTGGATTTGGGGGAACAAACAGTACATTAATTATTAAGAAATTTTAAACATATGGCGACCTCCGAACCCCCCGAAATCAAGGCTTGCGACCGAAACAAAAAATGTAGGGGCGAATAATTATTCGCCCCCAACCAAGGTAAATGAGCATTTTGTCGAGGGAGCGCAACGCAGAGTTCGGGGTTTTCGAAGGTTGCCAGAAACTAAAGAGATCCTTATGACAAGAACAGAAATTGATGAAATTGTAAAAAAATTTTTGATAGAAGACATCGAAATTGATGAAGAAGTAATAACGCCCGAAGCTCATTTAAAAGATGATTTAGGCATTGACAGTCTCGATTTCGTGGATATTGTAGTAATCATAGAGCGTAACTTCGGATTTAAAATTAAATCCGAAGAAATGCAAGGTGTAACCACTTTACGCCAATTTTGCGATTATATTGAATCAAAAGTGGGATAACGATGGCGGAAAATCGTAAGTGGAAAGGCAACACCGGCGGCGGAGCCTTGGGACAGCGCGGACTGATTTTGTTTTTCCGGTGGTGGAACTTACGTTTGGGCTATGCATTTATGGCATTAGTTATTCCGTTTTATATGCTTTTTGCGCGAAAACGTTATTTGGCAATTTATCATTATTTTCGTACACAATTCGACTATTCGAAGTGGAAATCTTTTACAAAAACCTACCGAAATCATTTTCTTTTCGGTCAGGTAATCCTCGACCGGTTTGCGATTTTTGCCGGACGAAAAGATGTATTTGACATCGAAATTATCGGCAATGAGCATTATGATAGATTGGTAAATGGTAAAAAAGGGTTTATCATCGCAGGCTCTCATGTTGGAAATTTCGAAATTTGCGGATATCTGCTTAATTCTACCCAAAAGAAAATAAACGCGTTAATTTACGCGGGGGAAACTGCCGAAGTTCAAAAAAATCGCTCAAAAATATTAGAAAGCAATAACGTAAACCTTATTCCGGTTTCGAGCGATATGTCGCATATTTTTGCGATAAACTCGGCCTTACAAAACGGTGAAATAGCAAGTATGCCCTGTGACCGCAACCACGGCTCCGCAAAAGCCGTTGAATGTGATTTTATTCGAGGCAAAGCCGATTTTCCTCTTGGAGCGTTTTTGCTGGCGGTTAGTTTTGATGTAGAAGTATTGGCAATTTTTGTGATAAAAATTTCGATAAAAAAATACACGGTATTTGTGCGGCCGATATGTGCCGAAACTGCCTTGAATCGAAAACGAAAAGCCGAGAATTTAGTAAAATCATATGCCAGGGAATTAGAAAGTATAGTAAAACAGTATCCCGAACAATGGTTGAATTATTATGAATTCTGGAAATAATAGCAACGAAAATAATTATAAAATATGAAGCTTTTTCCCGCGTTAGAAAAAAGATACTCGAAAGAACAAATGTCTGCTTTGGACGCGCAACGGCTGGCACACGAGATTTCTTTCGGACCGGTCGTTTTTCATGTATCTAGATTGATGGTAAAATTCGGCATTTTGCAAATGCTTCTCGATTCAGATGAAGGATTGACACTCGAAAAAATTGCCGAAAAGTCAAATTTGTCAAAATATGCCTGCCAATGCTTGCTGGAATCATCTTTAACAATCGGCACGGTACTTTTTCAGGATGGCAAATTCATCTGTTCAAAAGCCGGCTGGTTTTTGAACAACGACCCAATAGTAAAAGTGAGTATTGATTTTAATTATGATGTAAACTACCTGGGATTATTTCATCTCGAAGAAGCTCTTTTGAACGGCAAACCGGAAGGATTAAAGGTATTTGGAAGTTGGGATACAATTTACGAAGGACTTTCGCAGTTGCCTGAACAGGTACAGAAATCATGGTTTAGGTTCGATCATTATTACAGCGACCAATCTTTCGATGAAGCGCTTCAAATTGTGTTTGAAAACGAACCGAAAACTTTACTCGACGTGGGTGGAAATACTGGTCGGTGGGCGTTGCGTTGCGTGGATTACAATGCTGATGTGCAGGTTACAATTATGGATTTGCCTCAGCAAATCAGATTGATGAATAATAACATAGCCGGCAAAAACGGCGCGGACCGCATTCATGGATATGGATGCAATCTGCTGGACAAAACAGTTCCGTTTCCGAACGGTTTTAACGCTATTTGGTTAAGCCAATTCCTGGATTGTTTCTCGGATGATGAAGTTACATGCATCCTGTCGAGAGCGGCGCAATCGATGAATGCCGGCTCCAGGCTCTACATTATGGAAACATTCTGGGATAGGCAACGCTTTGAAACAGCCGCTTACGCGCTCACGCAAATCAGCATTTATTTTACAGCGTTAGCCAATGGAAATAGTAAAATGTACCATTCGGATGATATGATTCGTTGTATAGAAAATGCCGGATTGGCAGTTGAGCAAATTAAAGATGGGATTGGAAAAGGGCACTCGATTGTTATTTGCAAAAAATGAATGGCAACCTCCGCCCCCCGAAATCAAGGCTTGCGACCGAGACAAAAGCGGTGTAGGGGCGCGATTTATCGCGCCCAACCAAGGTAAATGAGCATTTTGTCGAGGGAACGTAACGCAGATTTCGGGGGGCGGAGGTTGTCAAATGGAATTTGAAAAAATCAGTATATTAGAACTTTTGCCGCAAAAACCGCCGTTTGTAGCGGTAGACACGTTGACCCATTTCGACGATGTAATTACACGCACAGGTTTGAAAGTTACGGCAGACAATATCTTTGTGGAAAATGGCGAGCTTACCGAAAGCGGTGTGATAGAAAATATCGCGCAAACTTGTGCCGCGCGAATAGGATATATTAATAAATATCTTAGTTCCAGTGAAGTGAAAATTGGTTTTATTGGATCTATTAAAGATTTAAGGTTTTATGAACTTCCGAAAGTGGGAGATGAACTGAAAACTACTATAGAGGTTGCAAGTGAGGTTTTTGCGATTACACTTGTTAACGCGAAAGTAGAAATTGGCGACAAGTTAATCGCGTCTTGTGAAATGAAAATATCAATAAGTGATATTAATGGAAAATAAAATATTAAAGGCGTCTAAAGAATTTCAAATTCGTTTCAGTGAAGTTGATTCAATGAACGTTGTGTGGCACGGTTCGTACGCGCTTTATTTTGAAGACGCGCGCGAAGAATTTGGAAAAAAACATGGGCTGGATTATCTCAATATTTTTGGCAACGGTTATTATGCGCCGTTGGTCGATTTGCGTTTTCAATACAAAAAACCACTTATTTATGGCAAAAGCGCTCGTGTCGAAATTACATTTCGCAATACAGAAACCGCAAAAATCATTTTCGATTATGAAATATTCGACACAGAAGATAACTCGTTGGTCGCCACAGGATATTCTATTCAGGTGTTTATGGATAAACAATATCAACTCGTTTGGTATAATCCACCTTTTTATGCTGAATGGAAACGAAAAAACGGATTAATGAACTAAAAAATGAATATTTTAGGAACAAATATTATTTCTTCTCTCGGATTTGCGACCGACGAAAATTTCGACGCCGTAAAACAAGGTATTTCGGGAATAAAACATTACGATGTTGACACTCTCGGTTTGCCCGAAGCATTTATGGGATCACTCATTAACAAGGAAAAATTAAATGATGAATTCGTAATGGTTTCGTCAGCAAATAATTATACAAATCTTGACAAAGCAGCGATTTTGTCGATTATTTTTGCAAATAAAGAAGCAAATATCGATTTATCAAATGAACGAACAATATTTATATTATCAACCACAAAAGGAAATATCGATTCATTAAATGAAATAAACGAAAGCTATATGTTCTTATGGCACACAGCCGATTTAATCGTAAATTTTTTCAGAAATAAAAACACGCCGATAATAGTTTCAAACGCGTGTATTTCGGGTGCTGCCGCGCAAATCGCTGCAATGCGCGCTTTGCAATCGGAAAAATATGATAACGCGGTTGTTATAGGAGTTGATTTTTTATCAAAATTCATTATATCGGGCTTTCAATCGCTTAAAGCATTGTCGACAGAACTCTGCAAACCATTTGACAAAGAGCGGGCTGGATTGAATCTCGGCGAAGCGTCCGCAACGATAATTTTTTCAAAGGAAGATATTACAGGAGTTCGTTTGATGGCGGGCGCGGTTCGTAACGATTCAAATCATATTTCCGCTCCTTCCCGCACAGGCGAAGGAAGTTACCGCGCATTGAAAAGTATTTTGCATAGTATTGATATTGCGGAAATTTCATTTGTTAACGCGCACGGAACAGCAACACCTTACAACGATCAAATGGAAACCATTGCCATTAATCGCGCCGGATTGGCTAATGTACCTGTCAATTCGCTAAAGGCTTATTTCGGACATACTTTGGGCGCGGCAGGCGTATTGGAAAGCATTATTTCAATGAGAGCGCTGGAAGAAATAATGGTGTTGAAGTCAATGAATTTCACAGAACAGGAATTTGAGAATCCTATACATATTGCGATGGAAAATCACACGTCAGATAAAAAGTATTTTGTTAAATTGCTGTCGGGGCACGGTGGTGTAAACGCGGCGTTGTTGTTTTCGCGGAATTAAATGTTTATGCTTCAGGCAGCCTCCGCAAACACCGAAATCAAGGCTTGCGACCGAGACAAAAGCGGAGTTTACACATAGGTAAATGAGCATTTTGTCGAGGGAGCGTAACGCAGAGTTCGGGGTTTTCGGAGGTTGCCTGCAAAATATTTAATTATGAATATATATATCAAAAAACATGTTCGATTATCTTTTAAAAACAGTGCGGAAATATCCAAATTTTATCACTCAATGCAAATTAGTTATCCAAAGTTTTACAAAATGGACGGATTATCAAAATTGGGATTTATCGCGTCGGAAATAATTTTGAAGGACAAAGAGAATCGCTTTGAGCCTTGCGAAGATACAGCCGTCATTTGTTTCAACCGTTCAGCAAGTTCGGAGATCGATAGACGGTATCAAAAGACGATTTCCGACAATAAAAACTATTTTCCATCGCCTTCGCTCTTTGTTTACACATTGCCAAGCATTGTACTGGGCGAAATAGCTATACGAAACAATTTTTTGGGTGAAACTTCCTTTTACATTTCAGAAAATTTTGACGCAAAACTAATAATAGAAATTGTTAAAAATGCTTTTTTCGACAAAGCTACAAGACAGGTTTTATTTGCGTGGATTGAAAATTTTGAAGAAAAACACGAAGTTCTTATGTCAATTGTCACTAATGAAAAATGTGATATGGAATTTACGAAAGAACAATTAAAAACACTATATTACAGTTAAGGAAACGCTGATTAATTGCCTGGGCGAGCGAATCGCTACGTTGCGCGGTGCTCGCAACCTCGACTATCCTTTTGATATGTCTCGGTTTCTGCGCTCCGTGCGCCTTGCGCTTCATCTCGCGCAGACAATTAATCAGCGTTTCCTTACCAAACAAAGAATTGGAGAAAAATGGAAAATTTAGTTTTGGAATTAAAAAAAGAAATTATCAAAGTCTTGAATCTTGAAGATATAACGCCTGAGGATATTGACGAAAACGCAGCGCTTTTCGGCGAAGGTCTTGGTCTGGATTCCATTGACGCACTGGAACTTATTGTGTTAATGGAGAAAGATTACGGTATTAAATTACATGACCCGTCGGAAGGAAAAGAGATTTTCAAATCGGTAAAAGTATTGGCTGATTATATCGCGGCAAACAGAAAGAAATAAATGAAAAAAATAGTAATCAGCGGAATGGGAATCGTTTCGGCATTGGGAAAAAATGTCGCGGAAAATTTGCAGTCCTTGCGTGAAAAGCGCAGCGGCATAGCTCCGTTGTATTATTTGAAAACTTCGCATACCGAATTTCCAGTTGGCGAAATAAAAATGAGCAATGAAGAAATGATTTGTGCTTTGAATCTTTCTGAAAATGAACCGACAACACGCACTTCACTGATGGGGATGTTGGCGGTGCGCGAAGCGTTATTTCATGGCAAGCTTTACCCGCAATCTTCAGAAATGACGGGAAAAACAATTGCTTTTGTTTCAGGCAACACCGTTGGCGGAATGGACAAAAGCGAGCAGTTCTACCTCGATTATTTGGAAAATGATACAAAAAACGCATACATTTCAACACACGATTGCGGGGCTTGCACGGAAATGATTGCTGATTATTTTGGTATTTTTTCGACAGTAGATACCATTGCAACGGCATGTAGTTCGGCGGCGAATGCCATTTTGTTCGGTGCTGAATTACTGAAAAACGGGCGCGCCGACATCGTTGTGGCCGGCGGAAGCGAGTGTATTGCCAAATTTCACCTGAATGGTTTTAATACTTTAAAAATTTTAGATACCGCGCAGTGCCGACCGTTTGACGCCGGACGTTCCGGAATAAATCTCGGCGAAGGATCTGCTTATGTCATAATGGAAACCGAAGACAGCGCAAAAAAAAGACAAGTAGAACCGCTTTGCCAACTTTCCGGTTACGCTAACACTTGCGACGCATTCCATCAAACCGCGTCATCTCAAAATGGCGAAGGCGCGTTTTTGGCAATGAAAAAAGCATTAGAAAGTGCCGGCATGCAACCGTATGAGATTGATTATATAAATGCGCACGGCACTGGAACAGACAATAATGACGCAAGTGAAGGTAATGCGATTATGAGGCTTTTCGGCGATAAAATTCCGCCTGTTTCTTCCACAAAACCATTTACCGGACATACTACGAGCGCGGCAGGAAGCGTAGAGGCGGTCATTTCCATTTTGGCGTTGCAACATAATTTTATTCCTGTGAATTTAAATTTTTCGGAACAAATGCCGGAATTATCATTTGCGCCTGCGACAAACGAAAAACCAGCAAAGCCAATACGACATATTTTGTCTAATTCATTTGGATTTGGTGGAAATGATACGAGTTTGATATTTTCAAAAATCATTTCGTTCGCGGGTATAAAATGAGTATTTACATAAATTCGATAAAACAAATTTCAGTTCAACAACCGCTTTCAGAAGAATGGTTTAATAAACCGATTATTTATAATGCGCAAGAGGTCAGATCAATAGATGCCGATTACAAGCAATACCTGGCGCCGAATGTAGCGCGCCGCCTGGGTAAAATTCTAAAACGCGCATTGTTAGTATCTAAAAAAGCGATGGAAGAAAGTGGTATTTCGCAACCCGAAGCCATTATTACCGGTACAGGATTGGGTTGTATTGAAAGTACGGAGTTTTTTCTCTACAAACTTGTTAAAGAGGGCGAGGAATTGCTGAATCCTACGCATTTTATGCAATCCACGCACAATACAATCAGTTCGCTTATAGCTATTGAATCCAAGTGCCATGCCTACAACATGACCTATGCGCACAAGGGCATTTCTTTCGAATGCGCGTTGCAGGACGCATTTATACAACTGGAATCCAACAAAATAAACTCTGTTCTGTTAGGCGCATACGATGAAATGTCGCCGGCTCATTTTACGATGTTGAAAAAAGGCGGTTATCTGGGTAAACCAAATCAAATTTTTACAGGCGAAACTGCCGTTGCGATGATGCTGTCGGCAGAAAAAGCGGAAAATCCTTTGTGCAAAATAGAAGCGGTGGAAAAAATTTATGGTGCGGACGCGGGAGCGTTGCGCGCGCCGTTTATGCTAACAGACATGGATTACGTAATGGTTGGTATAAATGGCGACGAAAAAACCGATGAAATTTATTTTAATAACTGCGCAAAACTCTTTCCGAATGTTCCACTTTTGCAATATAAAAATATTTTTGGCGAAAGTTACACTGCACCCGCTTTAGGCGTTTATGCGGCAGCGATATGTTTACAGAAAGGCGAAATTTCAGATTATATGTTTATAGATAAATACCGCGCGTCTAAAAGCATAAATTCTCAATCTAAAATATTGTGTTATAATCAATTTGAAAATAAAAATCATACATTGGTTTTATTGACGAATGGCAAGCTCTGAAAACCCCAAAATCAAGGCTTGCGACCGGGACAAAAGCGGTGTAGGGGCGCGATTTATCGCGCCCAATCAAAACAAATGAGCATTTTGTCGAGGGAGCGTAACGCAGAGTTTGGGGGGCGGGGGTTGCCAAATGTATAAAGTCGTATTGATCACAATATTTCAATGTTTTTTATTGGCAAGCGGACAGGTTGCTTTTAAATTAGCTGTCGAAAAAATTACGAAATTTCAATTTACACGGATATTTTTTATAGACTTGTTTACTAATTGGTGGCTGCTTATAAGCGGTATTCTACTCATTTCCGCGACAATTTTATGGGCTTTTATTCTGAAACATTTTCAGTTTTCGATTGCTTATCCTATAACGGCGTTTGCTTATGTTTTTGGAATGCTGGCCGCTGTTATTATTTTTAACGAAAGTATTCCATCCACTCGATGGATTGGCGTTGGATTAATAATTTTAGGAGCTATTTTTATTGCAAAATAGTAATGGTGATATGAAAAAGCGAATTATTCTGACAATTTTATTTATAGTGACTTGTGGAAACTTATTTTCGCAAAACGTACAAAATAAAAGCGAAAATGAAATGAAAGTTTTTGAACAGACACTGATTGAACACATGAAAAAAATCAAAACTTTACAATGCGCTTTTGTGCAGGAAAAAACATCAACGCTCTTTGATGATAAAAATGTGTCAAAAGGTAATTTATTTTATCAATCCCCAAATGCCTTGCGCTGGGAGTACACGGATCCAAGTGTTTCGACTTTAATTTTAAACGGAAATGATGCTGCTTTACTAGGAAAAAATAACGAAAAACTTGGCAATGAAAGAGTGTTCAAAGAGCTTGGCGGAATTATTATTTCTTTGATTAATGGAAATGGAATAGCAAAAAACAAGCAATTTACAACAGTATTTAAGGAAACGGAAGATAATCAAGTGCAAGTTGAATTGACGCCCACTCAAAGGCGTTTGAAAGATTATTTCAACACAATAGAAATAAAAATAGATATAAAAACAATGCTTGCAAACGAAATTATTTTAAACGAAAAATCGGGTGATAAAACAATTATTTCTCTGACGGATAAAATGGTAAATGTGGAAATTCCTTCGAGTGTATTTATAATAAAATGATATTGAAAGACAATTTTTTTACGATAAAAAGTCAAACGTTAACTAGCCAAAAAGCCGATTTTCGGATAAAGCTAAATGCGGAAAATTTTGTTTATAAAGCACATTTTCCAAACTATCCGATTACACCAGGCGTCTTTCTGATACAAATGATTATAGAACTTTTAACGTCGATTAAAGGAAGAAAATTCCGTATAAATACCTTGAAAAATGTAAAATTTACCGCGCCGATTAATCCGATTGATTTTCCAGAAATAACTTTTTCCCTTGATTTATCAGAAAAAGAAAACTTGTGTTATGTTAAAGCCATGATAAGTGAAAACGAAACTATTTTTGCAAAAATAAGCATGGTTTTGGCATGAAGGCATGAAAGTTTGTGTAATAATTCCTGTTTATAATTCAGAAAACCATATCGCCGATGTAATACATTCGGTATTGCAATACACTGATAATTTGATTGTTGTCAATGATGGTTCGACCGATGGAACAATTGGAATGCTGCACACGTTACACATGCATAATAAATTTGTGCTTGTTTTTTATGCTAAAAATCGAGGAAAAGGTTACGCTTTGCAGCAAGGGTTTCGGCGCGCCTTGCAGCTTGGTTTTACACATGCCATAACACTCGATGCCGACGGACAGCATTTAGCGAGTGATATTCCAGTTCTTATACAAAAAGCGGCTGAAAATCCACGCGCATTGATTATCGGCACACGAAAATTTGACAATCCCAACATACCAGGGGGGAATATTTTTGCCAACAAATTTTCAAATTTTTGGTTTACTGTGCAAACAGGCATGAAATTGCCTGACACGCAGACGGGCTTTCGCGTTTATCCGCTTCAAATATTAGGGCGCATGCGTTTGTTTACAACTCGCTACGAAACAGAATTAGAATTGCTTGTACGTTCAGCATGGCGCAATATACCGCTTATCCCGCAAGCGATAAATGTATATTATCCTCATAAAAATGAAAGACTTTCGCATTTCAGAGGCGGCAGGGATTTTTTCCGCATTTCTGTTTTGAATACTGTTTTGTGCTTTTGCGCAGTGATTTGGGGTTACCCAATTATGTTATTGAGAAAAATATTTAGAATAGGAAACGCTGATTAATTGTCTGCGCGAGATGAAGCGCAAGGCGCACGGAGCGCAGAAACCGAGACATATCAAAAGGATAGTCGAGGTTGCGAGCACCGCGCAACGCAGCGATTCGCTCGCCCAGGCAATTAATCAGCGTTTCCAATATGATATGAGCTATTACTTTCAAAAAGTATTTATTTTTTTTCATACACGAAAAATGCTATTGTCGATACTTTTGGCGGCTATAATCGGCACATTGGCGTTTTCTGTATCACGCATTTCTTTTGTGGAAGATATTTCTTCTTTTTTGCCGAATGACGCTGATAATGGACGGATTAACGAAGCATATCAGAAAATTGCAGCGGCAAATAAGATTATCGTTACCTTTTCGCAAAAAGATACAACGCAGATTGACGAAGAGTTATTGACCAGTGCGGCAACGCGTTTTGCCGAAATCTTACATGAAAATGATGCGTCTGAGCACATCAAGGAATTGATGTATGAGATTGATAGTGATGATATAAAAGAAGTAACGGATTTTATTACACAAAACACGCCATATTTCCTTGAAGAAGCGGATTATATGCGGATGAACAGCTTAATTCAACCGCAGAATATTGAAAATCAACTAAAAGCGAACAAGGAACTATTGATGTCGCCGCTGGGTGGTTTTGTGCGGAATGTGGCTTTGAATGACCCGCTTTATTTTTCGCAAAACGCATTAAAAAATCTTGAAGTTTTTAAACAAGGCGATAATTACAACACAGATAACGGTTTTATTTTCAATGATAATGGCGAATGTATCGTAATAATTACTTCAAAATACTCGATAAGTGAAACGAATAAAAACAAACTGCTTGCTGAGGAAATTTATAAATCAGCAAATCAAACGATTAAAGAATTTGATGATGAAATAAGAATCGTACCTTTTGGAGCCGCGTTGATTTCGATCACTAATGCCGACCAGATCAAAGCCGATTCTTTTTTCGCAATTTCAATCGCTTTTGTGCTGATATTGGCTTTATTACTTTATTTTTTCAGAAACGTTAAATTCCTGTTTTTCATAATATTATCCGTTGCTTTCGGTACATTGTTTTCGTTGGGTGTGATTGCGCTTTTCAAAACCACCGTTTCAATCATAGCCTTTGGCATTGCCTCGGTTATTATTGGGGTCGCAATAACTTATCCACTGCATTTCCTGGTGCATTTTCGTAACGATCAAAATATTAAAAAGACTATTAAAGAAATAGTTACTCCGCTATTGATCGGAAATATAACTACCGTTGGCGCATTTCTTTCTCTGCTTTTTATTTCGAGTGACGCGATGAAGGATTTAGGCTTGATTTCGTCGTTTTTATTGATAGGAACGATTGTTTTTGTATTGATCTTTCTGCCGCATTTTATTTCATTAAACAATTACGAATTTAATCTGCAATCTCAAAAACACAATAACAAGAGCATATTTAGTCGTTTGGCAGAATTTTCACCTGAAAAGAATAAACTTATCGTATCAATTTTTCTTCTTTTTACTATTATGCTGTTCTTCTTCAGTTTTGGAACAAAATTTGAAACGAACTTGCAGGCAATCAATTATATGACCGATGAACAGCGAATGGAAATGAATAAATTGATTGATGAAAATATGGGGAATGGGAAAACGCTTTATGTGGTGGCGGAGGGAGAAAACATTGATGACGCCTTACGAAATTACGAAGTAAATTTATTGCCGCGAATAAACGATTTTTCAAATATTTCAGGGATTTCCAATTTATTTCCCTCAAAAGAAATGCAAAAACAAAAAATAGAGCAATGGAATAAATTTTGGGAGTGGAGCGATGACGATTTACATGATTATTCAAAAAAAGATTTATTCATTTTGGATTTTAAAAAATTAGCTGAAAAACAGGGATTTAATAATAATGCGTTTGAAAATTTTATAGCAACATTAAACAAAGAATTTCAGCCACGGGATTTTCAATATTTTACCCCGATTTTTAATAATTTAGGCGATAATTATTTTTCAATTTCAGATGATAAAACTTTAATTTATACAATTTTTCAATATGATAAAAATCAAAATACTGAAAACCAAATTGTGGAAAACAATAAAAATGTTTTCGCTTTCGACGATGCCTCAATAGCGCAAACAATGGTCACTGCGCTTTCAAACGATTTCAATTATGTGTTGTATATCTGCGGTATTACTGTTTTTATTTTTCTATTTTTCTCATTCGGACGAATTGAACTTGCCATTTTGACCTTTATTCCGCTCACAGTCGCCTGGGTATGGATTTTGGGCCTGATGAACATCTTTGATTTGAAGTTTAATATCGTCAATATCATTTTGGCAACTTTTATTTTCGGGTTGGGGGATGATTATACAATTTTTGTTACCGAAGGGTTGATTTATGAATATTCTCGTCGTAAAAAAGTGCTCGCGTCATTCAAAAATTCAATTTTTCTTTCAGCGGTAATTCTTTTTATCGCTATAGGAATGTTGATTTTTTCCAAACATCCAGCCTTGCGTTCGTTGGCGGAACTAGTTGTGGTAGGAATGATTTCGGTGGTGCTGTGCGCTTATTTGTTTCCGCCGCTAATTTTCAAATATTTAATAATGAAAAAAGGAAAACTGCGCGAAAATCCCTGGACAATATGGCGTTTTCTTAAAATGGTATATTCCTTTGCATTTTTCTTGATGGGGATTTTGTTTGCAACGGTTTACGGCAATATTCTCTTCGGTTTCAGAAAGAAAGCAAGCGAAAAAAACAAATTTCGTTACCATAAATTGTTGCAGTGGGCAGCCGATTTTGTAATTCGACGCGTACCTGACGTGAAATTCCATTATGAAAACCTGTCGGGCGAGACTTTTGAAAAACCTGCTATAATTATCAGTAATCATCAATCACACCTTGATTTAATGTGCTTGATAATGCTTACGCCAAAACTGATTGTTTTGACCAATAATTGGGCTTCGAATAGCCCTTTTTACGGACGCAATATTCGGAACGCGGATTATTACCCGGTGTCGAAAGGTATAGAAAACAGCGTTGCACAACTTTCTGATGCGGTGCAACGCGGGTATTCAATCGTTATTTTTCCAGAAGGTACGCGCTCTGCGGATTGCAGTATCGGGCGTTTTCACCAGGGAGCGTTCTATTTGGCGAAGAAATTGAACCTTGATATTGTACCTGTATTTTTGCATGGATTGGGACATGTATTGCCTAAAAATGATTTTCTATTGCGCAGGGGGAAAATAACTGTGCAGGTGCATGAGCGTATTACTCCTGATGATAGCCGTTTTGATGCAGATTATTCAATACGTGCAAAGAAAGTTCGCCAGTATTACCGTGAAACTTATGCAAAAATTTCTCAGGAAATTGAAACTCCGGATTATTTCAAATCTTTTGTTCTTAATAATTATATGTACAAAGGCGTAGAAATCTGGCGAAGCGCCAGGAAAGAGTTAGATGAAATTAAAACAATTAAGGCGTTAGACGAAAATACGATTATTATTGAAAATAATGGCTATGGCGTTTATAGTTTTTTGTATGCTTTGGTAAATAAAAACAAGCAGGTAATTGCAATAGATGAAGACGAAGACAAAGTGGCAATTGCCGGAAGTTGCGCCGGTATTCCTGAAAATTTGAAAATATATCAAAAATCTGAATGGGAAAACATATCAAAACAATGAAAATATTACTGATTTTTCCGAAGTGGACAAAACTTCCACGACAGACAAAATTTAACCTTCCGCCTCTGGGGGCAGTGGTATTTGCGGCTGCGTTGCCCGAGTATGTGGAAGTAAATTTTGTTGATGAAAATGTTGAAGAGATTAATTTTAATGAAGATTGTGATTTGGTCGCCATTTCGATGATGCTTTCCACGCAGGTAAATCGAGGTTGGGAAATTGCCGACTTATTTCGCAAACAGGGCAAAAAAGTAATTTTCGGCGGCATTTCAACCATGCTGCACGCCGAAGAAACTATGGAACACGCCGATTCCGTTTTTTTGGGAGAAGCCGAAGGCAGAATGGAAACCGTTTTGAATGATTTCAAACACGGTGAACTAAAAAAAATATATAATTATATGTTGAAGCACCCGCCTTCCGAGAGCATTGGTACGGCACGCAGAGATTTGTACAAGCGTGATCTGTATAATCACAAAGGCGTTCAGATGGTCGATTTGTTTCACGCTTCGCGCGGCTGTCGTTTCAGTTGTTATCCTTGCGCGGTAACTTATTTAGGCGGACGAGAATTCCGTCCGCGTCCAATAGATAAGGTTATTGAAGAATTGGAAACAATCGACAATAATCGCCTCTTTTTGGTGGATAATTCGCTGGCACAGGATAAAGACTGGGAAAAACAATTATTTAAAGAACTGATACCTTTTAAAAAGAAATGGATTAGTCATACGATTGATGACGATCCCGAAATTCTTGATTTGGCGGCGCAGGCAGGCGCGTGGTATGTATATCAGGCGATTTATGATACTTCCGATTATATTAAAGAGCGTATAAAACGTTATCACGACCACGGAATTGGCGTTGAAGGAACAATTCTTCTGGGGATCGATAATCATACGGAAGATGGCATCAAGCGTCTGATTGATTTTATACTTGAAATCAATCTTGATTTGGCGGAATTTACAGTTATGACGCCTTTCCCGCACACCAAAGCTTATGACGATTATCTGCGACAAGGCAGAATTTTTGATTTCGAATGGAGTCATTACAACGCCGGTCAAGTGGTTTTCCAGCCTAAAAATATGAGCGCTGAACACTTGCAGGAACTTTATCAATATGCCTGGGACGCATTCTATAAAGATGAATCGCAGGAATTGAAAATGTTTCGCATTTTCCATAATTTGGTACTTCGCGAAATGAATGAAGGGACTTATTGTCCTCGCAATCGTGAATTGGTAAAAAAATCATTTGGAAAAGAAATCACCAGGCAAGCTCCGCAAACCTCGAAATCAGGGCTTGCGACCGAGATAAAAGCTGTGTAGGGGCGCGATTTATCGCGCCCAACCAAGGGAAACGAGCATTTTGTCGATGGAGCGTAACGCAGAGTTCGGGGGTTGCGGAGGTTGCAATTAGAAAAATATGAAAGTACCGGAAACATATTACGACGAAATTTATAGCTTCAAAGGTCAATGGGATATACCATCAAAATGTGGTTTGAAAATCATTGATAAGGATGGTAAACGCTATGTGATCGTTACGGAATTATACCAGGATAATCCCGGTACTTCTGTAACATACGCGGGAAAATCTCTCGCAACGCAAATTTGTGAGGAAAAAGGGTTATCTTTATCTGAAATAGTTTACCTGGAATGTACTCCCGATACAAATTCGGTACTATCGTTTTACGACGAACAGTATTTCGAGGTAATATTTAACGACACGCCAAGAGCAAACTACAGAAAATTATCTAAAGAAGAAATTAATCATTTATTCAGCTATGAAGAAAAAACACCGTATGTCCCATGATTTCGAGGATATTCGCCCCTACACGGATGCTGAAATACCTGCGGCTATGAAACGTATCGCGGAGAATGAATATTTTCCGGCGCTTTGCAAATTTGTTTTTCCTGAAAAAAAATTGAGCGAAATACAGGAACTATTGCGCAGTTGCGAAAATATTTACGATTTTCAAGCGGATGTCATGCATCTATTTAATAAACAGGTTATTGCACAAACTATTAATAGATTTACATTTAATGGTTCTCATTATTTAGATCCCCGGAAAAACTATCTCTATGTTTCCAACCACCGCGATATTGTTTTAGACGCCTCTTTACTGCAATCCGCATTACTGGATGAAGGATTTCGTACTACCGAAATTACATTCGGAAGTAATCTCATGAATCTTCAATTAGTGGTTGATATCGGCAAATCAAATAAAATGTTTAAAGTGATTAGAGGCGGAAGTCCCCGTGAATTTTATAATAATTCCATCCATTTGTCTGAATATATACGTTTTACATTAACACAAAAAGGAGAATCTGTCTGGATTGCGCAACGGAACGGGCGTACCAAAGATGGAAATGATGTTACCGACCAGGGCATCATCAAAATGTTTTGTATGAGTAGCAGAGACGATTTAGTGAAATCGGTTTCACCATTGAATATAGTTCCCGTTGCTGTTTCTTATCAGTGGGAACCTTGTGATGCGTTAAAAACAAAAGAGTTATATTTGTTAAAAACCGGGACAAAATACAGTAAGAATAATGATGAAGATTTGACGAGCATATTAACAGGCATTACGCAACAAAAAGGGAATGTGAATTTTAGTATCTGTAAACCTCTTGATGAAGAAGAATATACTGCTTTTGCTCACGATTCATCAAATAAATTTTACAGCAATATGGCACGTTTGATAAATGAAAGAATTTATGATAACTATAAATTATGGAATACAAACTATATCGCCCATGACCTGCGATCAGGAGCTAACAGTTTTATAGCGTATTATACACCTGAAGAAAAAGATCAATTTGTTCAAAGATATCATAGTATTTTGAATCAAATAGATGGTGATAAATACATAATTAGTTCTATTTTTCTGGGAATTTACGCCAATCCGGTAGATCAGTGTTTCCTAAGGAAACACTGATTAATTGCTTGCGCGGGATGAAGCGCAAGGCGCACGGAGCGCAGGAACCGAGGCATATACAGAAATATGTTGAGGTTACGAGCACCGCGCAACATGTAGGGGCGTAGCGTGCTACGCCCTGATATGCACAGGCAATTAATCAGTGTTTCCTTAAAAGAAGGGAGAGCTTTTTAAAATGTATAAAAGAGTGGTTGTTACGGGAATGGGCGCGGTGACACCAATTGGAAATACAGCGGACAAATTCTGGATAAGTATAACGGAAGGAAAGCACGGCATTGGCGAGATAACACACTTTGACACGTCAGAACTAAAGGTCAAGCTTGGCGCCGAAGTGAAAAATTTTGTGTACGAAAACCGGCGCGGCGCCGTGAGGATGGACAGGATATCCCAGTTCGGTGTTACCGCTGCCGCAGCGTCGGTAAAAGACAGTGGTTTAATCAGCGGAGAAAATATAGATCCATACAGGTTCGGCGTGATCTGCGGAACAGGAATAGGCGGTATCATAACGATTGAAAACGAGGTCAGAAAAGCGAAAGACAAGGGTATTACCAGGGTGTCTGCGTTGCTCGTACCGATGGTGATACCGAACATACCGGCGGGAAATATCGCGATAGCCTTAAACACTAAAGCGGGAAGCCACGGTATTGTAACGGCTTGCGCGGCCGGTACCCACAGCATAGGCGAAGCGTTTAGGAGCATAAAACACGGATACGCCGACGCAATTATCGCAGGGGGAGCGGAAGCCGCGTTCGCGCCGGTATGTTTTTCCGGATTCGTGAATATGACCGCGCTCTCGACAAGATGCGATCCCGACAGGTGCTCGACGCCTTTCGACAAGGAACGTGACGGTTTTGTGATGGGCGAGGGAGCGGGTTTTTTAATACTTGAAGGACTGGAACACGCCAAGGCTCGTGGGGCTAAAATATACTGCGAAGTGGTAGGATACGGCGACACTTGCGACGCATATCACCTTACTGCGTCATCTCCTGACGGCGAAGGCGCGGCAAAAGCCATGAAAATGGCTATAGACGAAGCGGGGATAAAACCCGGGCAGGTGGATTATATTAACGCGCATGGAACAGGGACCCAGCACAACGACCTGGTTGAAACAAAAGCGATAAAAATGGTGTTCGGGGATAGTGCAAAAGTCCCCGTTAGTTCAACGAAAAGCATGACCGGCCATCTTCTCGGCGCGGCGGGGGGCATAGAAGCGGTAGTATGCGTAAAAGCTATCATAGATGGTTTCATTCCGCCCACAATAAACCTTCGCGTTCCCGACGAGGATCTCGGCCTTGACTACGTGCCGAACGCCGGAAGAAAGAAAGAGTTGACCTATGCGATGTCAAATTCGTTCGGTTTCGGCGGACACAATGGGACGATCGTATTTAAAAAATACATATAATACATATTTATGATAAAAGAAAGAATTATTGAAACCAATGATGGTATACTGGATGAATCTGATGTTGAAATGTATAATTCTTACGCAAAATTTATGCGTGATAAAGGCTGGTATGATATTGATTTAATAATTGAAACAGGGATTTCAAGCGGGGATATTCTTGAAATTGGCCCCGGGCCAGGCCTGGTCGGTCTGGAAATCGCTAAAAAACTTCCCAATTCAAATTTAATTGGCTATGAAATTAGCCCGGCAATGATTGCGGTTGCTGAAAAAAACGCAATGGATTATGGTATAAACGCTAAGTATATGCTGGGAAACGCCATAGAAATATCTTTTCAGAATTCTTCCTTTGATTCGGTTATAACCAGCAGCTCAATGCATGAATGGGAAGATCCAATACGTGTTTTTAATGAAATATATCGCGTGCTAAGGCCGGATGGACATTATTGTATTACGGATCTTCGTCGTGATGTTGAACCGCGCAGATGGAATTTTGTATATAATTCTACACCAGAAGAAGTCAGATATAACTTATTAGCATCACTTAACGCGTCTTACACTAAAGAAGAAATATTAAATCTTTTACATAAATCTGATTTAAAAAACGCGATGGTAAAAAATAATTTTTTTACCCTGTGTGTCTATGGGATAAAATAAATATGAATATATTAATAAAAGAAGACAGCATATCCGGTCAGGAAAAGAAATTGTATTATTCTTTTGACGGTAAAGAGTGGACTGAAAAGTGGGAAGCAAACGAAGACGCGGCCAGAATGATAATGACAAATCATGTTCAGGAACTGGAACCTGTTCGCAATAAGGTACATGCAGGTTTGCTGAGTCCGCTTGATTACCATATTCAGTCAAAAATGTTTACTATTGGTCTTTTATCTTCCTATACTGGAATATCAAAACGACACATAAAAAAACATCTAAAGCCGGAGAATTTTACTCAATTGGACAAAGAAACTCTGGAAAAATATGCCACAGCGTTTGGAATTTCAATTGAAGAACTTAAAAACGTATAAAATATGAATCTGAATTTTGAACATCGTGCCGCGGCGCATTGCGAAACTGGTGTAACTTCCAACATGTTGAATTTCTATGGCTGCCAGTTGAGCGAACCAATGATATTTGGAATAGGAGAGGGACTTTCATTTATTTACATACCCGTTGTGTCTTTTAAAGGCAATTCGTTAAAATTCAGTTTTCGTTCTTTCCCAGGCGCTATTTTTGCCTGCGCAATGAAAAAATTACGTATCAAAGTTGAGTTCAAGCGTTTTTCCAACAAAGAAGACGGAATGAAAGAAATGGACAAATTGCTTTCAGAAGGAATACCTGTTGGCAATGTTGTTGGTTTGTACTATCTTCCATATTCTCCAATTCGCGTTCATTTTAACGCTCATAATCTCTGCGTGGTGGGCAGGGAAGGCGATGAATACATCATAAGCGACCCAAGTTGGCATAATACACTGCTAAAAATTTCATACAACGATTTGTTGAAAGTACGTTTTTCCGAAGGTTTATTCAAACCGCGTGGAAAAATGTATTGGGTAAAAGAAAAACCGGTTTTATCGTACGATATGCGTCACATCATTGAGCAAAGCATAAAAAACACCTGCAGAAAAATGATCGGTGTTCTATTTGTGTCCCAGTTTGGAGTGCGGGGTATTGTTACGCTGTCGAAAAAAATACGCAAACTTGAAGCAAAATATGGCGAAAAAGACGCCTTGTTATATTTGGCAACTTTAGTACAAGCCATTGAGGAAATCGGGACGGGTGGCGCTGGTTATCGTTATATGTATGGACTTTTTTTACACGAGGCCGCCGAAATGTTATGCGAGCCGAAATTAAAAGATTTTTCCGTAGAAATGACCCGTATCGGCGATCTCTGGCGGCAATTTGCTCTCGAATGTGGTCGCAAATTCAAAAACCGCAGCAAGGAATCATACAACGAACTGGCAGACAGGCTTTTGAAAATTGCGGCAGCAGAAAAAGAATTTTTTATTACTTTAAAAAAATTTGTAAAAACCGGATGCAAGAAATAATTATTGACATAAATAACGTAAGTAAAACCTACCGGGGCAATGATACAGCCGCTGTGAGCAATTTTTCGATTGAAGTTGCGCAAGGTGAAATTTTCGGTTTACTTGGTCCAAATGGAGCAGGGAAGTCAACCCTGCTCAATATTTTGTGCGGGCTTTTGCCTTTTGGCGCTGGAAAAATCAATATTTGCGGACTAAATTTACCACAACAGATTGACGAAATTAAGCCTCTAATTGGTGTCGTACCACAGGAAATAGCGTTGTATCCAACTATGACCGCCGTGGAAAATTTAAAAATTTTCGGCGGCATTTATGGTTTGCGAAAAAAAGAGTTAAAACAACGCATTGATAATTTGCTTACTTATTTTGGGTTGGAACAAAATAAAAATCGTCAGGTAAAAACCTATTCAGGCGGAATGAAACGCCGTTTAAATCTGATTGCGGGACTATTGCATAATCCGGAAATTTTGTTTCTTGATGAACCGACGGTATCCGTTGACGTACAATCTAAAGCATTGATATTAGATAACTTGAAAGAAATAAACGCGCAGGGCACAACGATTATTTATACCTCGCATTATATGGAAGAAGCGGAAATGCTTTGCTCCCGCGTAGCATTTATTGATGAGGGAAAATTGCTTTGCAAAGGTACGCCTGGCGACCTGATAAATGATTCAGGCTGCGAAAATCTGGAAAGTTTGTATTTAAAATTAACCGGTAAAACTTTACGAGATTAATGAGTAAAATTTTAAAACTTTTATATAAAGATTATTTGTTGCTTAAACGCGATGCGGCAGGTCTTTGCCTGATGTTTTTGATGCCTGTTGCATTAGTGTTTCTGATGACTTTTTTGCAAAACGATTTTCTAGGCAAAATTAATGAAACTGAAATTTCGGTGCTAATGCTCAACCTGGATAACGATACATTAGGAGATTCTATTGAAAAACAAATTGCCAATTCGGAAAGCTTTACACTTACGAAGACAGAATCTGACGAAAACGAATTAAGACTTGCCGTAGCGCGTGGTGATTATATGATCGGCATTATTATACCAAAAAAAATTTCCGATTCCATTCGTCAAAATGTAAAACGTTCTGTATTGAAAAGTTTTGACAACGAAGACCATGGGAATATTGATTCGCTTTCCATTCTGGTTTATATTGACCCTACGCTTAAAACATCATTCCGCAATGTACTGATGAGTACCATGAAAGAATATACGGCAATAACAGAGCGGGATTTCTTTTTACAGGAAATAATCGCTGAACTCAAACAACGCATTCCGTTTATGCCGGGGTCCATACAATTTGATGGAAATCAGGTGGAATTTGATGTTCAATATGCTTTCAAAGACGAAAATGCCATCACCCCGAATGCCACGCAGCACAATGTGCCGGCCTGGACATTATTTGCTATATTTTTTATAACAATTTCTCTTTCATCCGGTTTAATTAACGAACGAAAAGAAGGCAGTTTCAAGCGCTTGCTTACTATGCCATGTTCGTATTTTCAATATTTGTTAAGCAAAAGCATTGTATTTCTGATAGTTTGCCTTCTACAGTTCGCTTTGCTTTTTACATTGGGTATCTACCTTTTTACGCATATCGGCTTGCCTGGATTGACACTTGGTGAAAACGCATGGTTGTTGTTACCGATGTGTGTTTGTTCATCGTTAGCAGCCATTGGTTTTGGCATATTCATTGGAAAAATCACCTCCGACCACCAGCAAGCGTCTGTTCTTGCCGCTCTTTCAGTAGTTATTTTTGCCGCTATTGGCGGAATTTGGATGCCTGTTTTTGCAATGCCGGAAATAATGAAAAATATTAGCCGAATTTCACCATTAAATTGGGGATTGAACGGTTTTTATGACATTTTGATACGTAATTGCACTTTTATAGACATTGTGCCTGAATGTATGTATTCACTTGGTTTCGCAACTATCTGTGTTATGGGAGCATTAACCTGTCACAGAAAAAAGAAATTATAAACCCGGATAAGGGGCGAATAATTATTCGCCCCTACATTGTTGATTTTTTTTAAAGCGTACTAACGCTGACTGCCGCAACACTGCTGTCAATTTTTTGGATCAACCCTTGTAATACCGTTCCGGGACCAACTTCCGTAAAGTCTCTTACACCGCTGGCTATGATGTTTTGGATGGTTTGCGACCATCGCACGGGTGATGTTAATTGTGCTATAAGGTTTTGACGGATGATTTCGGGGTCTGACACGGGTTGCGCTGTTACGTTTTGATAAACAGGACAAATGCCGTTAACAAACTTGGATTCGTTGATGGCTTTTTCTAATTCCTGACGGGCAGGTTCCATCAATGGGGAATGGAAAGCACCGTTTACATTTAAGGGCAGGGCACGTTTTGCGCCTGCTTCTTTCATCTTGTCACAGGCAATTTTGATGCCTTCAGCGCTGCCCGAAATGACTAACTGTTTGGGACAGTTGTAGTTTGCCGGTACAACTATTTCGCCGGTAATACTTGCGCATATCCTCTCAACAACAGCATCTTCTAATCCGATGACGGCAGCCATAGTCGAAGGTGTTATTTCACAGGCTTTTTGCATGGCAAACGCCCTCTTATATACTAATCGCAATCCTTCTTCAAAAGTGAGTACTTTGTTGGCTGCCAACGCTGAAAATTCGCCCAATGAATGACCGGCAACTACGTCGGGTTTAAAATCTTCTCCCATAATCCGAGTTAAAATCACGGAATGTAAATAAATTGCTGGTTGGGTAATTTTGGTTTGTCGTAAATCTTCTTCTGTTCCTTCAAACATGATTTTCGTGATGTCAAAATCAAGTATATGGTTGGCTTTTTCAAATAGATCGACTGCAATGGAATGGTTTTCATAGAGTATTTTTCCCATTCCTGCAAATTGTGCGCCTTGTCCTGGAAAAACGTAAGCTTTCATTTTTTTATAATTTCATTAAATTTTCAGGTAAAAAATCTTGCTGTACTGAATGCCGTGAAGCCACAAAACAAATTATTATATCACGTTTTACCGTTCCTTGTCGAGAGTTATTTTGCCAATCATCCTCTACGACGCCAATCTGAATCCATAGTTCTACCTGCATACCGAAGCCACTCCCAAAAAACAGCTTCCATCTATATGGAATTTTTGAGTAAAATTTACAATGTTTGAGGCAATATGCAACCTGTTGAATATTTGCGTATTGAGATGGCATTTGGAGAGTTGGGTAAAGAACTGGGAGCCCGAATAAAAAAGGCTATGAAATAAATTTGCGTTACGAAAAGAATAATGAATTTTATGAGACATTTTAAACTAATTACCCTTATTTTTTGTGGCATTCTACCTTCTTTATTCGGAAGTAAAGGAGCAGAAATCATAAGAATATGGGGAAATACAGAGTTGCGCCATGTTAAATCTGAAATGTATATATTTTATCCTGAAGCAAGTAAAAATAATCATACCGCAGTAATTATTTGCCCCGGCGGAAGTTATTGTTATTTGGGAATAAAACAAGAAGGTTACGAGGTGGCTAAAAAACTTACCGAGCAAGGATTTACTGCTTTTGTGCTTAAGTATCGCGTGGGTATGAATTCGGCGCGTCATCCGGATATGATACAGGATTTGCAACGCGCCACTCAATTAGTTCGGGAAAATGCCCAAAAGTATAATATTGACGAAGAACAGGTGGGAATTATGGGATTCTCCGCAGGTGGACATCTCGTGGGAACTGCCGCTACCTACTTCAACGAAAATTTTATGAAAACTCTTGGCATTGAGCCACAAGTATCGTTAAAGCCTGATTTTACGGTAATGGTGTATCCGGTTGTTACCATGCGCGACCCTTATGCGCATCGAAAATCAAGAAAAAGTTTGCTGGACGCTAAACCATCTGAAGCGTTTTTGCGCAAAATGTCGTTGGAGGAAAATGTGCATGGCAATATGCCCCCATTGCTCATTTTGCACGCCAAAGATGATAAAACCGTTGATTATCACAATAGTGTTATGTTATCGGAAAATTTAACAAAAAATGAAATCAATCATACATTTATTTTATACAATACCGGCGGGCACGGTTTTGGCGCTTTGCCTAAAAAGGGAACCGATTTTTATACATGGTTTGATGATTTTTTGAAATGGCGCTCTGAAATAACGAATAATTTGATGGATCCGAAAATAGCCAAAGATCGCAATCGTTTTTTTAATCATCAAGTACACGCTGAATTTCGGCATGCGGCTTCATTCCGGCGTCAACAATAGTGTTTTAAAGACTGCCTCGAAACTATCACGGGAATCCGCCGCGATTGCAAGCGAACTCTTCGATTACAACCTCGCCAATGCGCTATTTCGAATATCGTATTATCAAATATACTATTAATTCGCTTGTATTTATTGGTTACTTGTTGGAAAATTTTATTTCAATCGGCTTTTACCGAATATGCCGCCGCGTTGATCGTGTGTGTACTTACCGGAATTTGGATAAAAAATAATATTCCTTCCGTCACAATGCCTGATCAGCGAAATCAGCTTGACGGACAAGCTTCCTGATTAGGTGTATAATTAAATTTTAAAATGTGAGGAACGAATGGTAAGCATTTTCAGCGAGAAAGACAGAAGCAAACTTTTCAAACGGCTGGAATCCCGAAAAAATCTGGCGTCGGGAGAAATCGCCGCGACCGCGCGCGAGGTAGTGGATGCTGTGCGGAAAGAAGGCGACCGCGCGCTTTTGCGTTTTACGGAAAAATTCGACAACGCGCGCCTTACGGCAAAGCGTCTGCGCGTGCCTCTTGAGGAATTACGCGCGGCGGCTAAAAAGGTTGATCCTTCGCTGATCAGGGACATGAAAAAGGCGATTGCCAACGCCTATACTTATCATCGGCGTCAGACGCAGAAATCGTGGGAAATCAAAAAGAGCGGAGTCGTCCTTGCCCAGCGCGTGCTGCCGCTTGACAGCGCGGGCGTTTATATTCCGGGCGGAAGCGCCGCTTACCCTTCGTCTGTGTGGATGAATGTAGTTCCCGCGAAAATCGCCGGTGTTCAGCGCATAGTCGCCGTAACGCCGCCGTCGACGTTTGAGCAACATCCGATAATCGCCGCGGCGCTTTCCGAACTTGGCGTCACGGAAGTCTATCGTATCGGAGGCGCGCAGGCAGTGGCGGCGCTCGCTTACGGCACGGCTTCGATTCCGCGCGTCGATAAAATCGTCGGCCCAGGCAACGCCTACGTGACGGCAGCCAAGCGCGAAGTCTTTGGCGAGGTCGATATCGACATGATAGCCGGCCCCAGCGAAATTGTGATTCTTTCAACCGCAAAATCAAATCCGAGCTTTGCCGCCGCCGACATGCTGTCTCAGGCGGAGCACGATATTTACGCATGCGCGATTTGCTTCACTGATTCAATGCCGCACGCCCTGCTTATACAAAAGGAACTTGAAGCGCAGCTCGCCGCTCTGCCGCGAAAGGAAATAGCGAAGAAATCAATTGATAATTACGGCGCGATTGTGGTGTTGGATAATTACAAAGACTATATAGACTGGGTCAACGACATCGCGCCGGAGCATCTGGAAATTTATTCCAGCATTCCCCGGTCCGTCATTGACAAGGTGCGTCACGCCGGAGCCATTTTTTACGGCGATTACACACCTGAAGCAGTCGGCGATTATTTCGCGGGCAGCAATCACGTGTTGCCGACTACAGGGACGGCACGCTTTTTCTCGCCGCTTGGCGTTTATCATTTCCAGAAAAAGACGGGCATTGTTCAGTACTCAAAAGAAGAACTCGGGCGCACCTGGAAATCCATCGACGCCCTGGCGCGCGAAGAAGGATTGGACGCGCACGCCCGCTCGGTGACAATAAGGATTAACGGGTGACATGGGAGCGCGGGCGGCCTCGCCGGCGTCTATATAACAAAGGGCGCGATTTATCGCGCCCCTACATTTTGATGAGAATACTGTGGATATGAATTCTCCCATCGACGGGATTAAAAAACAGGTTTTAAACGTGCCGGCGTATACGCTTCACGCCTATGAAGCCGATATCAAGCTGAACCAGAACGAAAATCCTTTTGATTTCCCCGCGGATCTCAAAGAAGAAGTTTTTCGGCGATTCAGGGAATACCCGTGGTCGCGTTATCCTGATTTTATTCCCGATTCGCTCAGAGGCAAGCTTTCCGAATTTACGGGATGGCCCAAAGACGGCATCCTGGTAGGCAATGGCTCCAACGAATTGCTGCAATCGGTATTAATGACGCTTATCGACAACGGATCGACTGTCGCCATCCCGCTGCCGACATTTACCGTTTACCGGCTGCTCGCCACGGTTTTAGGCGCGAGTATCGTGGATATTCCGCTTGACGCGGATATGAGTTACAACGTTGATACGATTTTGCAAAAAGCCGTTGAATCGCGGGCCGGGATCGTCGTAATAAACAATCCGAACAACCCGACCGGATCGGCAATCAACGAAGCCGGCCTCAGACGGATTTTGACGGAATATCATGGCTTTGTACTGCTGGATGAGGCGTATTACGAGTTCGGCGGATATACGGGATTTGACCTCTTGAAAGAGTTTCCCCGGCTTCTCATAACTCGGACTTTTTCCAAGGCTATGGGAATGGCAAGTCTGCGGCTCGGCTATATGATGACGCACCCGCTTCTGGCGGAGCAGATATCCAAGGCCAAGCTTCCTTACAACGTCAACCAGTTCAGTCTTATCGCGGCAGAGGTCGCGCTTGAGAACATTGAACGTTTCCGTCCGGCCATAAAAACGCTTCTCGACGAAAAGGAAAAACTATGGAAGGCTCTGGGGGAAATTCCGGGAGTGAAGGCATACCCGTCCAGGGCAAATTTCTTTCTTGTGGAAGTTCCCGCCGCTCCCCGCGCGGTCTTTGACGCTCTTTACGCGAAAGGAATATTGATACGCGACGTTTCGTCGTATCCCACGCTTGGCCGCTGTCTGCGCATAAGCGTCGGGACTCCGTATGAAAATGATAGGATGTTGGACGAATTACGAATGGCGCTTGATAAATTACGGGGGGCTATATGAGTAACCGAACCGCCGCAATCAGCCGGACCACCCGCGAGACCGATGTGTCCGTATCGTTGAATCTTGACGGAACCGGCAAGGGGAACATTCAGACCGGTGTGCAGTTTCTGGATCACATGCTGACGCTGTTCGCGCATCACGGACTGTTCGACCTGGAAATCGCCTGCAAGGGCGACCTTGGCGTCGATGGACATCATTCCGTCGAAGACATCGGAATTTGTCTCGGCGAGGCTTTCGCGAAAGCGCTTGGCGACAAAAGCGGCATCACGCGCTTCTCTCACGCTTATTTCCCGATGGACGAATCGCTGGCGCGCGTCGCGGTCGATCTTTCCGGCCGTCCTTTTATCGTCTATCGGGTCGATGTTTCCGCTTCACGCGTTGGCGAACTTGACGCCGAGCTTGTGGAAGAATTCTGGCGGGCCGTTGCCATGCACGGGCGCATGAATCTGCACATAGAACTGCTTTACGGAAAAAACGCGCACCATATTTTCGAGGCTGTTTTCAAGGCCGCCGCGCGCGCTTTGAGCCAATCGGTACACGTTGACGCACGCGTAGAAGGCGTACCGTCTACAAAAGGAACACTCTAACCCGAAATATAAGGATTTCGCTATGCTGGAATTAATACCCGCCGTTGATATGAAAGGCGGCAAATGCGTGAGATTGCAGGAGGGCGTCGCTTCCCGCGTTACGGAATACGGCGACGATCCCGCGGCGATGGCTCTTCATTGGGAATCTCTGGGAGCAACGCGCCTTCACCTGGTCGATCTGGACGGCGCGTTTACCGGACAGGCGGCGCATCTTGAGATTGCGAAAAACATCTTTCGTTCCCTGAAAATCCCCGTGGAATTCGGCGGCGGCCTGCGGACGCTGGAACAGATCGAAACGATGTTTGATCTGGGCGCGGACAGGGTGATTCTCGGAACCGTCGCCATTGACAATCCCGATCTGGTCGAAGAAGCGGTCAAACGGCATCCGGGCGCGGTTATAGCCGGCATTGACGCGCGCAACGGCAATGTGGCTCTGCGCGGCTGGGTGGACGTGACATCAGTTACGGCAACCGATCTTGCGCTGCGCATGAAGGCGCTTGGCGTCGAAAGAATCATTTATACCGATGTCGCGCGGGACGGTATGCTTACCGGCGTAAATTTCGATGAAACGAAAAACCTCTGCGTTCAGACGGGGATGAAAGTCATCGCCAGCGGCGGCGTCGCTTCGGATGACGATGTACGAAAGCTCTGGGAAATTCGCTCATGCGGCATTGAAGGCGTGATTTTAGGCCGGGCGCTTTACGACAGAAAAATTGATTTCGCCGAACTTCGCGCGAAATTGCTCAACTGGAAGGATTAAATTTATATGAAAAGCATTGAAGAATTGAAATGGGATTCCCGCGGGCTTATTCCCGCGGTGGTGCAGGACGCGGCTTCGGGAGAAGTCTTGACTGTCGCCTATGTCAGCCGCGAAAGCCTGCAAAAAACGCATGAACTCAGGGAAACGGTGTTTTACAGCCGGAGCCGCCAGTGTCTTTGGCACAAGGGAGAAACCTCCGGCAATACGCAGAAAGTCGTCAGCGTTATGGCGGATTGTGACCTTGACGCGCTTGTTATCCGCGTCGAACCGAAAGGCCCCGCCTGCCACACGGGCGCGCGGTCATGCTTCTTTGAGGAAGTGACGGAATTTAAATGAAAACCGGGAGGGCGTATGCAGGGTGTTATTGGAGTGATCCTGGGCGGCGGGCAGGGACAGCGCCTGTTTCCGCTTACAATGATGCGCAGCAAGCCGGCGGTTCCACTTGGTGGAAAATACCGGCTGATTGACATACCCATAAGCAACTGCCTCAATTCAGGCATTAACCGCGTTTTCGTCCTTACGCAGTTTAATTCGGCTTCGCTGAACAGACATATCGCGCAGACGTTTAAGTTTGACACGTTCGGAGGCGGCTTCGTTGAAATCCTGGCCGCCGAGCAGACGCCCGACAACTCGAACTGGTTTCAGGGAACCGCGGACGCCGTAAGGAAGAGCGTCAAGCACCTCGTGCCTTATTATGACGCGAAAAATGTCGTCATTCTTTCAGGCGATCAGTTGTGCCAGATAGATTTGCGGCAAATCGTCGGTTTTCACGAGCAAAATGACGCGGATATCACCATTGCCGCCATCCCCGCAAATGGTCAGACCGCAACCAGAATGGGCATTATGAAGCTGGAAAACGATGGACGTATTTCCGCGTTCTTTGAAAAACCGAAAACCGAGGAACTGGCGGGCTGGGAATCCTTGAATCGCGACGACGGGCGAAATTTTATGGGAAGCATGGGCATCTATGTCTTTCGCAAAGATCTCCTGGTCGACATATTGATGGAATCGGAAGCGGCGGATTTCGGCAGGGATATAATCCCGCAGTCGATTGGCCGGTATGGAGTTTTTGCGTGGCAGTTTGACGGATACTGGGAAGATATCGGAACCATACGTTCTTTTTACGACGCCAATCTTGCCCTGACGGATATTACGCCGCAATTTAATTTCTACAAAGCAAGGAGGCCGATTTACACGAATCGGCGCAATCTTCCCTCATCGAAACTGAACAACTGCGTCATTCACCAGGCAATCATATCCGAAGGGAGCGTTCTCAGCGGAGCGGATATCAAACATTCCATAATCGGCGTGCGTACACGCGTTGGCCATGGCACGACTATTCAGCATTCCGTGATTATGGGCGCTGATTATTTTGAAACCATTGACCAGATGGCGCAAAACGCCTCAATGGGGCGGCCGAACATCGGAATCGGCAGCAACTGCACCATAATAAACGCCATCGTTGACAAGAACGTCCGCATAGGCGACAACGTATCAATCATCAACGCCCACAATATGCATGACAAAGATGATGAAAATTATTTCATCCGCGACGGAATCATTGTCGTCCCGAAAGACGCGTGGATTCGCAGCGGAACGGTCATTTAATTAAGGAAACGTATGCGAAAAATACTATTTGTGATTATTTTGACGACGTTTGCCGCTGGTTCGGCGGCGGCATTTGATGAGATTCCTGAGTACGAAATCTTCGGCGGATACTCCCTGCTGAAAATGGGCGCGTCAAACAATGATATCCGGGGTTTTCAGGATGAATTTTTCGCCTGGGACGGCAAATGGAATAACAATAACACGTCTTTTTTCCTGAGCCGCGGCGCCGCCGGATCCATTGCCTTTAATATTAACGAATATTTCAGCGTGGTTGCGGACGGCAGGTACAGCCAGGGCAATCTGATAAAAGGATCTTTTGAATTTGAGCACCCGTTGCTGCAATCGCCCATCAACGTGCCGTTTGCCGTGGGAATAAAAAACGTGTCCGCGCTGGCGGGCCCAAGGGTTTCGTTAAGAAAAAAACAGGGGACAGCGTTTTTTCATGCGCTGGCGGGCCTGGATTACTGGCGGCTGAACGGCGAATTTATTTATGACGGAGAAAAACTGAGCGTATCGGGCGACAAATTCGGCCCCGGCATCGCCATAGGCGGCGGCGTTGACGTAAACGTGAATGAAAAATTCGCCGTCCGTGTCATTCAGGCGGATTATTACATGACGCGCCAAATAGAGCGGTGGATGAACAATGTAAATATTTCTTTCGGCATAGTCTTTCGCGTCGGTGAAAAAATTTTGTGGTGATCTGAAAAGACCCGATGCATAGTATCCAGGAAATTTTAAAAAGGTATTGGGGCTATTCCGATTTTCGGCCTCTGCAGAAAGAAGCGATGGAATGCGTTATTCAAGGGCGCGATTCCATTGTAGTTTTGCCGACGGGCGGCGGAAAGTCGCTGTGTTTTCAGGCGCCCGCCATTGCCTTGCCGCATCCGACGCTTGTTGTTTCTCCCCTTATTTCCCTGATGAAAGATCAGTTGGACGCACTCGCTGAATGCGGCGTGGCTGCCGGGCGGCTGGACAGTTCGCTGTCGGCGGGTGAAAAGGCCGCAGTCTTCCAGCGTCTGCGCGACGGCGAATTGAAACTCCTGTATGTGTCGCCGGAGCGCCTGATGTTTGAGGGATTTCTGGAGTCACTGAAAGGTTCGGGCGTGTCCGCGATCGCTATTGACGAGGCGCACTGCGTCAGCATGTGGGGGCACGATTTTCGCCCTGAATACAGCCGTTTGCGCGTTCTGAGGGAAATTTTTCCGGGAGTTCCCATAGGAGCGTATACCGCAACGGCCACCGTCGATGTGCGGCGCGATATCGCAACGCAGCTCGGTCTGAATAATCCTGAAATCCTGGTCGGCGACTTTGATCGTTCCAATCTCGTATATCGCGTGCGGCGGCGCAACAATACGTCCGGTCAGGTGCGCGAGATAATAAACCGGCACCAGGGCGAATCCGGCATAGTTTATTGCATCAGGCGTTCCGATGTCGATGAAATGACCGAATCGCTTGTGAAAAACGGCTGCCGCGCCGCGCCATATCACGCCGGGATGACGGACGCCGACCGGAAAAAGAGCCAGGACGCTTTCATAAACGAAGAAACTGACGTGATCGTGGCGACGGTGGCGTTTGGAATGGGGATTGACAAATCAAACGTCCGTTACGTTATTCACGCCGCAATGCCCAAGTCGCTTGAACACTACCAGCAGGAAAGCGGGCGCGCCGGACGCGACGGGCTTGAGGCCGAATGTGTTCTGCTTTACTCCGGGCTTGATTACCGTATCTGGCGCAATATTATTGAGGAATCCGAACCGCGCACCAGAGAAACCGGACTCGCCAAGCTTGGGCGGATGTATCGTTACTGTTCCAGCGTCGCGTGCCGGCATCGCGCGCTGCTTGAGTATTTCGGGCAGGAGTATTCCGCTGAGACCTGCCGCGCCTGCGATATCTGCCTTGGAGAGGTGGAAGGCGTCGGCGACGCGCTGATTATCGCCCAGAAAATTCTGTCGGGCGTCGTGAGGCAGAAGGAGCGTTTCGGCGCGGATTATACCGCCGGCGTCCTTGTCGGTTCGCGCGAAGACCGCATTATCGCCAACCATCACGATCAACTAAGCACCTACGGCATACTGAAAGACGCCACGCGGCCCGTCGTGCGGGACTGGATTGAGCAACTGGCCGAACAGGAATACATTGTCCGCGTCGGGGAATACGGCGTGCTGAAACTGACGGCCAAAGGCGCGCGCGTACTCAGGGGCGAGGAAACGCCGCTGCTTCTGGAATCGCGGAAGAAAAAGGCGCAGCCGAAAAAGCCCGCCATCGAGGATGATTCATGGGCGGGCGTTGACCGGGCGCTTTTCGAGCGTTTGCGGAAAATGCGGCTGGAACTGGCACGGCGGAACAATATTCCCGCGTATGTTGTTTTCGGCGACGTTACTCTGCGCGAACTGGCGCGCAAACGCCCCATGACGCCGGAAGCCTTGCTCGGCGTTTCCGGCATCGGCCTGAAAAAACTCGATCAGTACGGCGATAA
>Ga0082212_10001117_pt1 | contig 39408 bp, 36 predicted proteins | sample TergutNt197P3_FD_71548 | JGI IMG/M metagenome (GOLD analysis project Ga0082212, IMG submission 71548) | Neocapritermes taracua P3 segment gut microbial communities from Petit-Saut dam, French Guiana - Nt197 P3 | ecosystem: Host-associated > Arthropoda: Insects > Digestive system > Gut ...
GAGCGCGCCCTGTCATTTCACCCAGGCCGAGCAGGTGGTGGGCTGGTTTGAAGCGGCCGCGGGGGTCAAGGTCGGCGAGACCACGTCCGACGGCAAGATAACCCTGTTCCGCACCAGTTGCGTGGGCGCCTGCGACATCGGCCCGGTGGCCAAAATAGGCGACGACGTCTTCGGCAGCCTGACGGAGGAGAAAGTTAAAACCCTGGTCAAAAGCTGTCGGGACGGCCAGCCGGCCCTGAGGGAGGCTCTGATATGTCAAAACTGAACAATCTGATCTCGGAAGGCGCCGGCAAGATCAACCCCATTTCCGTGGAGGAATATGCGGGCCTGGGCGGCTTCACCGCCCTGAAAAAGGCCATCGGCATGACCTCGGAGGCGGTCATAGAGGAAGTCAAGAAGGCCAAACTCCTGGGCCGGGGCGGAGCCGCTTTCCCGGCCGGTGAAAAATGGGCTCACCTTCTGCGCTCCAAAGGAACTCCCAACAAATACATAGTCTGCAACGCCGACGAAGGCGAACCGGGCACTTTCAAGGACAAGCTCATTCTGGGCCAGTTGCCCTTGAAGCTCCTTGAGGGCATCACCATCGCCGGTTTCGTCTTCAAGGCCGCGGCCGGCTATATTTATGTGCGCGGTGAATACCGCAAGATCCAGAAACAGCTTCTGAAGGCCATTGAAAACGCCAAGGCCGCGGGCTACCTGGGCAAGAATATTCTCGGCACGGGTTTCGACTTTGATATTCACATCATCTCCGGGGCCGGGGCCTATGTCTGCGGCGAGAACTCGGCCCTCTTGAACTCCACCGAGGGCAAGGTCGGCCGTCCCCGCATCAAGCCCCCCCGACTGGCCGATGTGGGCCTCTTTCTCCAGCCCACCCTGGTCAATAACGTCGAGTCCCTGGCCAGCATTCCGGCCATCGTCAACAAGGGCGGCGACGCCTTCCTCAAGCTGGGCCTCCCTGACAGCGGCGGCACCAAGCTGATCTGCCTGTCCGGCCACGCCGCGAACAAGGGCGTTTATGAAATCCCCTTAAGCGGGGTCACCCTCAAGGACGCCATCTTCGACCCGGAAATGGGCGGCGGCATCGCCGGGGGCAAAAAATTGAAGTTCTTCCACCTCGGCGGGCAGAGCGGCCCCATCGGCGGCCCTGACCAGTTGGACACGATCTACAGCCATTCCGAGCTTCGTAAGGCCGGCTTGGCCGTGGGTTCCGGGGCCATAGTGGTCATGGACGAGACCGTATCCATCCTGGAATACCTCAAGAGCGTCACCGAGTTCTTCATCCATGAATCCTGCGGCAAATGCATCCCCTGCCGGGAAGGCAACAAGCAGCTCTACAAGATCCTGCAAAAACTCTCCACGCCGGGCGGAGCCGACGCCGATGACCTGGCCACCCTGCGCCGCCTTATCCGCACCATGACCGACGCCTCCTTCTGCGGCCTCGGCCAGAGCGCCGCCGTGGCCCTGAACACCGCCTGGAAGCATTTCAAGGCGGAATTCGAAGCCAATGTCAAACCCAGCGCCGCCCGGGCGGCCTGATGTGAGGTGACCGATCATGAGCCATCAAAAGCCCGATCCCACTGTAAGCGTCAACCTGACCATCGACGGTCGGCCGGTCACCGTGCCCAAAGGCACCACCATTCTGGAGGCGGCCCGGAAGGCGGGCATCCACATCCCCACGCTCTGCGACCATCCTGACCTGGCTTGGCGGGCCGTCTGCCGCCTGTGCGTGGTGGAATGCGACGGCGCCAGCAAGCTGAGCGCCGCCTGCGCCAACTACGTCTGGGAAGGCGTCAAGGTGGTCACCAACAATGCCCGCATCAGGAATATCCGCAAAATGATTGTGGAAATGATCCTGGCCGAGCATCCCCAGGAATGCTTTACCTGCATCCGTAACCAGAGTTGCGAGCTTCAGGCCCTGGCCCTTCAGTTCGGCATTGACAAGGTGCCCTTCCCCATGGAGCCCAAGGCCGCCCCGGTGGAAGTGGACACCAACACCATCACCCGGGACATGAGCAAGTGCGTCAAGTGCGGCCGTTGCGTGGATGTCTGCCAGGAAGTCCAGTCCGTCCGGGCCATCAACACCGCCTATCGCAGCCACCACTACGAGATCACCACGCCCTACGACCAGGCCCTCATTGACGGCCCCTGCGTCTATTGCGGCCAGTGCGCGGCGGTCTGCCCGGTGGGGGCCATTTATGAAAACGACCAGACCGAAGAGGTCTGGGCGGCCCTGGACAGCCCCGAGCGGCACACGGTGGTGCAGACCGCCCCGGCCGTGCGCGTGGCTCTGGGCGACGAATTCGGCCTGCCCAAGGGGGCCATCACCACGGGCAAGATGGTCACGGCCTTGAAGCGTCTGGGCTTCGATAAGGTCTTCGACACCGACTTCACGGCCGATCTGACCATCCTGGAAGAAGGCCACGAGCTCCTGGAACGCCTGCACAGGGGCAAAGACAGCAAGCTCCCCATGATCACCAGCTGTTCCCCGGGCTGGATAAACTTCTGCGAAGTCTTCTACCCGGACCTGGTGGGGCATCTGTCCTCCTGTAAGAGCCCTCAGCAGATGTTCGGGGCCCTGGCCAAGACCTACTATCCCCAGGTCTCCGGGGTCGAGGCTGGCAAGGTGTTCTCGGTCTCCATAATGCCCTGCACGGCCAAGAAATTCGAATCCCAGCGGCCGGAAATGTCGGACAGCGGTTTCCGGGACGTGGATGTGGTTCTGACCACCCGGGAACTGGCCCGGATGATCAGGATGGCCGGCATCGACTTTGAGGCCCTGCCCGAGAGCAAATTCGACAGCCTCATGGGCGATTCCACCGGTGCGGCGGTCATTTTCGGCACTTCCGGCGGGGTCATGGAGGCGGCCCTCCGCACCGTCTATGAAGTGGTCACCGAGAAGACCCTCGAATCGGTCGATTTTGAAATCGTCCGCGGCCACGAGGGCATCAAGCAGGCTGAGGTGGACTTAAGCGGCACCAAGGTCAAAGTCTTGGTCGCCAACGGCTTGGCCAATGCCCGCAAGATCATGGATTCCATCCGTGAAGGTAAATGCGACGCCACCTTCATTGAGATCATGTGCTGCCCCGGCGGTTGCGTGGGCGGCGGCGGCCAGCCCTACGGCAACAGCTGCATCAAGCTCCAGCGCATGGACGGCCTCTACGAAGCCGACCGGCTCCTGCCCTTGCGCAAGTCCCATGAAAACCCGGAGGTCAAGGCCATCTACGAAAAATACCTGGAGAAGCCCTTGGGTGAAAAATCCCATCACCTCCTGCATACCCATTACAGCACCACGGGTAAGGACCACTGGAAGGGTGGCGGCCATGGCGGCGGCCACGGCCACGGCCACTGACCTCGGCCCCTGACCCTCACAAGAAGGCCGCGGCCCTCCTTCGGGCCGCGGCCTTCTTTATGGGGAAACCATCTCTTGTCTTGAAGAGCTTTTCGTATTATAATAACTTGTATTTTTACCGCCGGAAGCATTAAGACCAGACCGCTGACCGGCCGGGAGGCAGACGATCACCTGGAGGCAGACGACCATGAGCGAAGAAACCGCCGCTACGATGGACGCGATGGAAACAATGAAACCGGCCGAAATTTCCGGCCAGTTTCTGAGCGAAAATGAGGGCAAATATCTGACCTTCCAATTGGCTGAGGAGGGTTACGGCATCGGTATTCTAAAAGTCAGGGAAATCATCGGCATGCTGCCGGTGACTCCGGTGCCCCAGACCCCCCATTTTTTAAAAGGCGTCATAAACCTGCGCGGCCAGGTCATACCGGTGGTTGACCTCAGGCTGAAATTCGGGCTGATGGAAGAGGAATACACCGAGCGCACCAGTATCATCGTGGTGGAAGTCAAAGGCCTGGCCAACAACATTCCCATCGGCATCGTGGTGGATACGGTTTCCGAGGTCATCAACATAACGGCCGAGGAAATAGAACCGGCCCCGGCTTTTGGCGCGACCATCAAGATCAACTATATCCTGGGCATGGCCAAGACCGACAGCGGGGTCAAGATACTTCTGAACATCGACCAGGTGCTGTCAGCCGAAGAATTGGGCGCCGCTTGAGGCTGGGTCCGGCCTCCCTGGCCGTGGCGGAGGAGGTGACCGGGGCCGTGGGGCGCTGGGCCTTGGCCCATCTGCGCCGCCGGGTTGAGCAGGCCGGCTTCGCCGGGCGTCTCCTAAGTCTCAGCCGCCGCCCCTTCCAGGGCCTTTTGCTTCGGTTGGCCCTGGAGGAAGTTTTCAAGCTGGCCCGGGGAGCCCTGCCCCTCACCCTGCTGGTGGGCTTCATAATGGGTGGGGCTTGGGCCTTCATCTGGCTGGGGCCCTTGGCCTATCTGGGCGGCAGCCTCGACAACGTCACTTCGGTCCTGATCACGGTCAACTCCCTTCTCCTGGCGCCCATACTGGTTTCCGTAATTGTCCTTTTCAGTTATGGCGCCTCCACTATCTGGGAACTGGCGGTGATGAAGGCGACCGGCCAGTTTGAGACCTTCGCCCGCCCGGGCGTGCCCCCGGAATATTTCCTGGCCCTGCCCCGCATCGGGGCCACGCTCATTGCCCTGCCACCGCTTCTGGCCGTCTTTACCCTGGTCTCCTTTGTCGGCGCCTACCTCATGGTCTGGCAATACGCCGGCCATTCGGTCCTGACTTTCATCGTCTCCCTGAGCGACAATTCCAAGGCTATTCACTTCGTCTCCATCAGCCTGAAAAGTATCGCCTTATCCCTGTCCCTGTCCTTCTTCACCGTTTATGGGGGCTTCGAAGTGGAAGCCGAAGGCCTGGTCCACGGCGCGGGCATTATCAGCCAGGCCTTGGCCGAGGCCTTTATCTACAGTATTCTGATCAGCCTTCTGGTTTCGGCTTTTTTACGGTGACCTTGCGTGTCCCGGCCTCTGGGGCGCATGGCTGGAGGACCGCCGTGGCCGAGCCATCTCCCGCCGGCTCTGCTGATTTATCTTGAGGCTTTGGCCTAAAAAGTGTAAAATACATACAAGATATTGTGCCAGCCCCTGATAAATTGATGAAGCTATGAATGTTCCTTACACCCAGAGGGAAAAACTGGCCGGCCTGTTTCTCCTGGCCGGGTTCCTGGCCGCTTTGGCCATCACCGTGGTCATCGGCGGCGGGCATGATTGGTTTCGCCGCTACAATCGGTATTACGCCATCTTCAACAACGGTTACGGCCTGGAACCCGGGGTCAAGGTCAAGTATCTGCGCACTGATATCGGCCTGGTGACCCGCCTGGAACTGACCGGCAACAACAAGGTCAAGGTCCATTTATCCATACGCTCTGATTTCGCCGACCGCATCAAAACCGACTGTGTGGCCAACATCAACAGCCCCACCTTGATCGGCAGCGAATTCATCGACATCCTCCCCGGCACTTCCAGGACCTATCAAATCCCCGCTGGCGGCCAGATTTCGTCTGTGGAGCGTAAAAACCTGTCCGAATACGTGGAGGATCTGCGCTTGGACGTCATGTTGGCCAGGGTGGAGGACACCATGACCAATGTGGCCAGCCTGACCAGCCAGCTTCAGGAGCCGACCGGTCCCTTTTTGGGCACCTTGGCCGACATCCGCCAGATGACTTCCACCGTGGTGAGCGGCCAGGGCAGCCTGGGCAAGGTTCTTTATGACATTGAAGCCTACGGCAAGCTCAACCATAGCCTCGACGACGTCAACGCCATAACCGCCAATTTTTCCGATTTGAGCGGCCGCTTGAATAAGGGAATTCCGCCCATCATCAACCAGGTGGAACAGGGAACCCGTCATCTGCCGGAAATAGGCCGGGGGGTCAGGGAAGGGCTCCGTAGCGCCAATCAGGTGCTGGAATCGGTCAAGCGCAATTTTCTGATTCGGGGGAACCTGCCTAGTGATCCGGCTCCCGAAACCCCCACCGTGCCCGCCCGTCAGGGGTTTTGACCTTGTCGGCCCGAACTCTCGCCGGCTTGGCGGTTCTGGCCGCCTTGATCCTGGCGGCGCCGGGTTGTGGTGGACCGCTCCCCCCGCCCGACCCGCCCAATCTGGCCGAGGCCAAGGACAGCTTAAGCCGGGGCAATTACTGGTTTGGTCGGGGCTGCTACCGGGAAGCCGGGCGTTTCTTCAAAGAGGGGGAAATTTCGGCCCGTCTCAGCGATGACGTGGGGCTCATCATTCGGGCTTTGAACGGTCAGGGCGCGGCGGCCCTGGCCGAAGGCGGCCTGGACCCGGCCGCCAACCTTCTGGCCCAGGCCCTGGATCTGGCCCAGGCCCAGCCCGGTCAGCCGGAAGTGGACCGCATTCTCGGTAACCTGGCCGCCCTGGCCCAGCGTCTGGGCCGGTCCGAGGACGCCGGTGATTTATGGCGGGCCGCGGTCCAGGCGGCTGTCCAGGCCGGGGTTTCGCCGGCCACTTACCAGGCCAGCCTGGCCCGGCTCCATTTGGCCGCTGGCCGGCGGGAAGAATTTTTGACCCTGGCCGATCAAGCTTTGGCCGGGGCCCGGGCCGCGCCGGAAAACCTGTCTCTGGCCGACGCCTTGAATCTGGCCGGCCAAGCGGCCGGTTTAAGGGGAGATCGGGCCGCGGCTGAAAAATTTTACCGCGAAGCCCTGGACTTGGACCGTCGGATGGAATATACCCCCGGCCTGGCCCAGGACACCGAAGCTTTGGGGAATCTTTTGAGCGAAGGAGAGAGGTCCGGCGAGGCGGTGGGCTTTCTGGACCGGGCCTTCTACCTGCGCCTGGCCCTGGGAGATACCCGGGGGGCCGCCCGGATCCTGGCCGGCCTGAGAAGTTTCGCGCCCCAAACCCTCGTCAACCTGGAGGGGTATCAGGCGGCTCTTAAAAAACCCGGCCCTTACCGCCTGGATCAGCGCTGCCCCTAAATATCATTCCAACTTCAACAAGGCTTCCTTGACCCGCCCCAGGCCCCGCTCAATGTCGGCCTCGTTCACGGCGTAGCTGATCCTGAGGGTTCGCCCGTCACCGAAGCTGGAGCCAGGCGCAACGGCCGCGCCCGCCTCTTCCAAAAGATAGTCGGCCAGAGCGTCGTTGTCGGCCAGGACCCGGCCGTTGTATTTTTTCCCCAAATAGGCCGAAACATCCGGGAAAACATAAAAAGCGCCCTGGGGTCGGGGACAGATCAGGCCGGGGATATCGGCCAGAAGTTTGAGCACCAGGTCCCGCCGCCGGGCGAAGGAAGCCCTCATGCCTTCCACCTCGTCCTGGGGGCCGTCGAGGGCGGCCACCCCGGCTTTCTGGGATATGGAACAGGGGTTGGAGGTGGTCTGGCTCTGGATTATGGCCACGCCCCGGGCAACTATTTCCGGCCCGGCCATGAAACCCACTCGCCAGCCGGTCATGGCGTAGGTTTTGGACAGGCCGTGGGCGATGATAGTGCGTTCAGCCAGTTCCGGCCGCAGCATGGGCAGGTTGTGGAATTTGAAATCATCAAAGATTATTTTTTCATAGATGTCGTCAGAGACCACCCACAAATCGTGTTTCAGTGCCAGTTCGGCCAATTCTCCCAAGCGCTCCGGTCCGTAGGCCATGCCGGTGGGGTTGGAAGGGGAATTGAGGATAAGGCCCCGGGTCCGGGGGGTTATGGTCAGTTCCCCGGCCGTCAAAGTATAGCCGTTTTCCGCCCGGGTCGGCGCCAGGACCGGCCTGGCCCCGCATAATAAAAGCATGGGCACATAGCTGACCCAGGCCGGGACGGGCACGATGACCTCGTCGCCGGGCTGGAACAGGGCCAGGAAAATATTGTAAAGGCTATGCTTGCCGCCGTTGGAAATCACGATCTGGTTGGGCTTGTAGTCCAGGCCGTTGTCCCGTTTGAACTTGCGGGCCACGGCTTCCTTGAGTTCCATCAGGCCGTCGGCCGGAGTATAGCGGGTAAAGCCATCGCGGATGGCCTTGACGGCCGCCTCGCGAATATGGTCCGGCGTGTCGAAATCAGGTTCGCCGATGCTGAAATTGACTATGTCCGCCCCCGAGGCCTTAAGAGCCTTGGCCTTGGCGTCCAGGGCCAGGGTGGGGGAGGGGGCGAGGAGTTCCAGCCGGTTCGCCAAAGATGCCATGACAGGCCTCCGGTTCTGAGAAATGATTGAAGGCGACTTGGTATCGATTCAAAATACCGCGATGCTCCCGAGTTTTCAAGGGCTATTTGTCCCGGGCGGCCTCTGAAAATTGGCCTTGTATTTGCATAAAAATCTGCGACCGCCAGAGACCGCCGCACTTCAAGCGCGGGCTCTGAATCCAGGCCCAAAAAGGAAGGCCGCCATGCCCAACATCTACTCCGGGGTCTGTCTGACCGCCATGTTCAGCGCCATTGTCCAGGAGCATCGCCGCTTAAAAGGCGAGACTTACAAAATAAAGACCACGGTCGAAACCCTGGCCCGGCCCGAAGGCCGCCCATCGACCCGGCCGGTCCAAGCCGCCACGGTCCTGGCGGCCGGCCGGAGTTGATTTTTAAATTTTTGCCCCATCCTTATGAACCTGGATTTCGACCGAAGTGCGAGCTATGAACCTTCGGCCCAAAAATTTTAAAATATAAAAAATATTGACAGACGGGTCGGGAACAGACAAAATCAAACAGGAAAGAGGAATATTTTGACCATTACTTCTCCCTCTGAATCGGCCCGGGACAACCTGCCCGCCTCACCCCCCTGGTTGCATCCGGCTCCCGCATCCGGCCCCGCGGATATGGCGCGCCCTGATTCTTCAGTCACAGCCGCTTCGGCTTCGGCGGAAATGGTGCTGGTTTTTGCTTCCACCACCGAAGTTCTCAGCGCGGAAGACCGGCTGGAGACCGGAAATTTTAATTTCAGCCTGATTCCGGTGCCCAAGGAAGTCAACCCCAATTGCGGGCTGGCCCTGAGTTTTCCGGAATATCTGGCCCCGGACATAGCCCGGGCCTTGGTTGCGGCCGGCTTGGGCCCCATTGCCGTCTATAGGCGTCAGGGCGGGGAATATCTGCCTTCTGGCCCGGGCGTTTTCACCCGGCCGGCCGAGCCCGAGGCCGCTGAATAAGGTCGCTTCAGAGGTTTCTACCATAGCCGCCCTGGCCACCGCGCCCGGGGCCGGGGCCGTGGCCGTAATCCGTCTGTCCGGGCCGGAAGCCCTGGCTATCCTGGAGCGGGTCTTTCAGCCCCTAGGCGGTAGTGGTTCGCCTTGGCCGCCGCGGCGCCTGCGCCGGGGCCGCCTGATCCACCCCTTCAGCCGCCGGCTTTTGGATGACGGTCTGGCCGTCTGGTTTCCCGGCCCTCATTCCTTCACCGGCGAAGACAGTGCGGAGATCCAGGGCCACGGGGGCCTGGCCGTGAGCGCCCTGGTCCTGGAGGCCGTGCTGGCGGCCGGAGCCGGATTGGCCCGGCCCGGTGAGTTCACCAAGCGGGCTTTCTTGAACGGCCGGCTTGATCTGGCCCAGGCCGAGGCTGTGGCCGACCTGGTGGCCGCCAAAAGCGCGGCGGAGACCGCCCTGGCCGCCCGCCAATTGGCCGGAGGTCTTTCCGCCTGGGTGTCAGAGATAGCTTCCGGGCTCTTGGCCGTTCTGGCCGAATTGGAAGCGGCCATTGATTTCAACGAAGAGGCGCCTGATCCGGCCGCTTTGAGCGGCCGGATCAGGCGTGAGGTCCAGCCCCGTCTGGCCGGGCTGCTGGCCGCGGGGCGGGAGGGCCTTCCCTTTCGCTATGGCCTTAAAGTGACCCTGGCCGGGGCTCCCAATGTGGGCAAATCCAGCCTGTTCAACGCGCTTATTGGGACCGAGCGGGCCCTGGTCAGCCCCCGGACCGGTACCACCCGCGACTATCTACTGGCTGAAGTCGTCTGGTCAGGCTTGAGGGTGGAATTGGTCGACACGGCCGGGCTTACGGACAATCCGGCCGATGAGTTGGACAAATTGGGCCAGGCCCGTTCCCGGGAACAACTGGCCGGGTCCGACCTGGTGCTGTGGGTGGAGGACTGCGCCTCGGAGGCCGGGTCCGCCGGCCCTGTTCCGCCCCGGTCTTTGGTGGTCTGGAACAAGGCCGATTTGGCCCCGCCGCCCCCGGGTTCCGGCTTGGCCGTCTCGGCCCGCACCGGGCTGAATCTGCCGCAACTGAAGGAGGCGGTGATCAAGTTGGCCACCGGCAGGGAAAACCCCGAACCTCCGGAAGTGGTCCCCAGTCTCCGGCACCAGGCGGCGCTGAGGCGATCCGAGGAATATCTGAAGGCCGCCCTGGAGGCCTTGGACGAAGGCCAGCCCCTGGACATCTGCGCCTTTGAGCTGCGCTCGGCCCTTGAAGCCCTGGACCTGATCCGCGGCCGGACCACGGCCGAGGAGGTCTTAAGCGAAATTTTCAGCCGTTTCTGCCTGGGCAAATGAGATGATCCTTCTTCATATCTGCTGCGGCCCCTGCGCCGCCTACCCCTTGGAATGGTTTCGGGACCAGCGGCCGGACCTGGAGCTGGAGGGCTGGTTCTACAACCCCAACGTCCATCCCGGAGATGAATTCCGCCGCCGCCGCGACAGCCTGGCCTTCCTGGCCCTCCACTGCGGTCTTAGGGTCGATTTTTCTCCGCCCTATGACGCGGCCGATTTTCTGGCCGACTTGGGGTCGCGGCCCGTGGGCCCGGACCGTTGCCGGGCCTGCTATGCCTGGCGCCTTTCCGCCGCGGCCCGGGAAGCCGCCCGACGGGGCTGTCAGGCCTTCGCCACCACCCTGGCCTTCAGCAAAAGACAGAAGCATGACCTGCTCCTGGAAGAGGGGCGACGGGCCGCCGCCTTGCATGGCCCGGACTTTTTTTATGTGGATTGGAGATCCGGCTGGACCAGCGGCCATGAAGCGGCCCGAGCCCTGGGGCTCTATCGTCAGTCCCATTGCGGCTGTATTTTTAGCGAATTGGAACGCCTTGGCTCCGCCCGTCCTTGATCACCCCTGAAAGCCGCTTGGTATCAGGGCCGCTTTTATGTTAATATCAAAGTCATTGTAGTCCGGACGCAAAAGGCGGGGAGATCTGATGATGGTGACCTCGCGGGAAAACCAGAAGGCCGCGGCCCTGGCCGTAAGCGACGGCTTCTGGCTACTCCACGCCGATGGGGCCTCTTTGGGCAATCCGGGCTCCGGCGGGGCCGGGGCGGTCATTTATGACGACCAAGGCCGGGTGGCGGCTGAAATATCCCAACCCCTGGGACCGGCGGTGACCAATAATGAAGCCGAGTATCAGGCCCTGCTTCTCGGCTTGGACCGTCTTCGGAGCCTGGGCATCGGAAAGATCCGCATCCGCCTGGATTCGGAACTGGTCGTGCGGCAGGTCAAGGGCGAATACAAGGTGAAAAACCCCCGCTTGGCCGTTTTTTTCCGCCAGGTCATGGACCTTCTGGCTGGGTTTGAAACTTACGACATCGCCCATGTCCGGCGGGAACTGAACCGGGCCGCCGATGCCTTGGCCAGCCAAGCCGCCGCCGGTGAGCGGTCCAATTAGGCGGACGGTTGAGGTTAATTGAAACTTAAAAAACAGGCCTCTCTGGCAACGGCCGGGCCGGAGCCGGGGGTCGGGCGGGCCGGATGACCGCCGGGCGTCGTTTTCGGCGCCGGGAGGAAAGTCCGGGCTCCAGAGGGCGGGACGCTGGGTAACGCCCAGCGGGGGCAACCCCGGGCAAGCGCAACAGAGAGCAGACCGCCGCGCCAGTCGCGGTAAGGGTGAAAGGGTGAGGTAAGAGCTCACCGGCCGGGCGGGCGACCGTCCGGGCCAGGCAAGCCCCGTCCGGAGCAAAACCAAATAGGGCGGCGATAAGGCGGCCCGTCTTGCCGCCGGGTAGGTTGCTGGAGCCGTGGAGTAATTCACGGTCTAGATGAATGGTCATCACCCCTTCGGGGGTACAGAACCCGGCTTACAGGCCCCCCGCCCCGGTTCCGTCCCGGCCGTTGCCGGAGAGGCCTGTTACCATCGGCCAAGGCGCCTATCTCAAGGCGGTTGAAAGGATTGATTCCATGATTTGCCCTATTATGAGCCAACATCACGCCCATCAAAATCATGCCTATGATGATGATTCCTTCTTATGCCGGAAAGACTGCGCCTGGTTCGCCGGATCCCTCGAACCGGAGGAAATAAACGAAAAACCGACCCGGGGAACCTGTATTCTCTGGGGTGTGTTTGACCGTCTGAACGAAATAGCCCTGAATCTCAGGAAATGATTATGGCCCTGAGCATTTAAGGCGGCGTTGATCGGCCGGGCCATGCCGGAAACAAGATCTGAAAATTCCGAATATAAAATTTCAGCGGTCGTTGTGGCCGGGGGGCGGGGCCGACGTTTCGGGGGAGCGCGGCCCAAGCAGTTGGCCCTCTTGGCCGGGCGGCCGGTGCTGGCCCACGCCCTGGCCGCCTTTGAACAATCGTCGGCCGCGGAGATAATATTGGTGCTGCCCGGGGACCGGCTGGAGGAGATCGAGCGGGAGGCCGTGCGTCCCTTCGGCTTCCGGAAGGTTCGAAGCGTCCCCGGGGGGGAGACCCGCGCCGCTTCGACCCGCCTGGGCTTTGCGGCTTCGACCGGGAACTTGGTGCTGATCCACGACGGGGTCCGTCCTTTCGTGACTCCGGGCCTCATCTCCGCCGTGGCCAAGGCCGCCGCCGCGAAAGGGGCGGCCTTGGCCGCCGTGCCGGTGCGCGATACTTTGAAGGTGGTGGCTGAAGGGCTGGTCCGGCACACCCTGGACCGGGCCGGGCTCTGGCGAGCCCAGACCCCTCAGGGTTTTCGCCGCGAGATCCTGGCCCGGGCCCTGGCCGGCGCGGATCACGCGGCAACTGACGATGTGGCCCTCCTGGAACCCCTGGGGCTGACCGCCGCCGTGGTTCCGGGCTCGGCCATGAACCTTAAAATCACCACCCCGGAGGACTTGGACTTGGCCGAAGCCTTGCTCGCCGCCGGCCCTTTTCGCACCGGCCACGGCTATGATTTTCACCGTCTGGTCCCCGGCCGGCCCCTGTGGCTGGGGGGCCTGGAAATTCCCTTCGAGGCCGGCCTTCTGGGTCACTCGGACGCCGATGTTTTGGCCCACGCCCTGGCCGACGCCCTCCTGGGCGCCGCCTCCTTAGGCGATATAGGCGGACATTTCCCGGACCGGGATCCCCAATGGGCCGGCCTGTCCGGGGCCCGCCTCCTAGCGGAAACTATGGCCAAGGTCCGAGCCGCCGGCTGGGAACTGGTCAACGCCGATCTGACCCTCATCGGCGAAAAACCCATAATAGGCCCCTATTGTCCGGCCATGGTCGCGGTTTTGTCCGAAGCCCTGGGGGTTTCGGCCGGCCAACTGAATATTAAAGCCACCACCACCGAAGGGCTGGAAACCACTGGCCGGGGTGAGGCCCTGGCCGCCTGGGCCACGGCCAGCTTAAGGCCGCTCCGGCCCTCGTCCGGGCCTGAAGTTTAAGCGGGTTGAAAATCGCCGGCGCCGCCTTCGGTCAGTTCGCCCGGAACGGCTTTATAGACAATTTGCGGCTTCCCGGCCAACTCCACGGCCTCGTCCGTCAGTTCCGCCCGCAACCGGGCCGGTCGGCGGGCCTGATGGCGGATGTCCAGTCGGGTCTGGCCCAGCCGGTGGCCCCAAAAAGTGGCCAGGTCCGCATGAAAGTCCAGGTCCACCGGCAGTTCCGCCTCTTCTCCGGCGGTTCCGAAACAGCGTAGCCCGTAGCCGGCCTCCCCCAGGGGCCAACTGAAAACCAGCCGGCCGCCAAGGGCCGGCTCATAAGCGGCCGGGAAATTTTCCGGCTTCTCCAGGCAGATCAGGCGGTATGAGCCCGCCTCCAGGAGGTCCAGAACCGCGGACTGGTCCAGGCCGGCCGGCAGGCCTCTGTCGCCCGCCGACGGGGGCATTGCGGCCGGGGCCGGCGGCAGAATCAGGCTCACCCCTCCGTCCAGGCTGGTCGAGGGGCGAAGCAGGACCGAGCCGTTGAGTCCCTCCAGGCGCAGGGGCTGGTCCGGGGGGGCCAAACCCGAGGAATAGAGGGCCTTGGCCACGGCCGGGGCCGCGTAGCCTCCTGAATTTAGTTCCCCGGCCGCTGTGAAATATCGAACCGCGAACCCGTCTTGATAGGGTAGCACATAGGCGGTCACCGGGGCTTTCAGTTCCCGGGCCAGGGTTTGGAGCAGAGCGGTCTGGCTTCGCTGGCGCAGAATGGCCACCAGAACCTGGCCGCCGGAAAACAAGCCATCGGTGAAGATATTTATAAGGAACAGCTTGACAATCATGGAGAACTCGGGGTCCGCTTTCCTGGGTTTGAAAAGGCGGATAATCTGATGACCGCCGATAATTGGTTTAAGATTACACCATTTCCCCTTCCTAGTCCACCCCTGGCCCGCTCCCGCCCGGGGGCCGGAAATAAGAATATTTTGGTCTGTCTGAGGGCCGGGAAATATGCTAAACTGCTTTCAAGCGCGGCGTCGGTCGGTTCGGCTGCTTGGTCCGTGTCTTGGGCTGGAATCCGAAGGGATGGTTTAATGGCTTTCACAACTCTGACCCTGGCGCATCGGGACAAGTTCCGGACTGCGGAAAAAAGTGCGCCGAAAGCCTATTCCTCGGAAATAAATTTTACCAATCTTTTTATCTGGCGTTCCTATTACCGGGCTAGTTGGGCCGAACACGCGGGTTGCCTGTGTCTCATGGCCAGTCCGGAGGGTGAGGAACCTTTCGGTTTGCCCCCGGCCGGCGGCGGCGACAGGTTGGCCGCCGTGGATTTCACCATGGCCGAGTTGGCCAGCCTGGGCGTTGCTCCCGTCTGTCGGCGGACGCCGGAGGTTCTGGTCGATCAGCTCCGGGCTTCCGGTCGGTCTTATGCCGCGGCCCATGACCACGACAACGACGACTATGTCTATCTCGCCAGGCAACTGGCCACCTTGACCGGCCGGAGGATGCACCAGAAAAAGAACCACTACAATTATTTCATCGCCCACAATCAGTTCGAATGTCTGCCCGTCACCTCCGACCTTACGCCGGAGCTTCTGGCCGTCCAGGAGGGTTGGCTGGCCACCAAGGTGGAACGCGAGGAAATAGCCCCGCGTCAACTGCGGCATGAGATGGAGTCGGTGCGGGAGATACTGGAGCATTTGGACGAGTTGGACCTTCTGGGACTGGCCATCCGCCTGGGTGGCCGCCTGGAGGGGTTCACTTTGGGGGAACAGGTCAGGCCCGATACGGCCCTGGTTCACCTGGAAAAGGCCAATCCGGAAATTAGGGGTCTCTTCGTGGCTCTGACCAGTCATTTTTGTCGGGCTCTGCCCCCGGACGTGACCTATGTCAATCGGGAACAGGATCTTGGCTTGCCGGGCCTGAGGAGATCCAAGGAATCCCTCAAGCCTGACCACTTGGTCCGCAAGTTCACCATCACCCCGGAGGGCGGCTGAGGCCGTTTGCTTTCAAAGAGGCGGAGTTTGGAGGAAAAAATGTTCTGGCGAGGTCTGGGTATTGCTGGCTTTGTTTTAGCCGGGCTGGGGGCTGTCGGTTGCTTTAACTCGGAAGCCGATTTTAAGGCGCTCCGGGAGGAAAACGACATCCTGAGCGCGGAGTTGGGCGAAGTCCGCAAGGAGAATGAGATCCTCAGCCGGGCTCTGGACGACATCAGGCGGGAGCAGGAGACCCTGCAACTGCTTTTGAACGCGGGCAAGAGCAGTCTGAACGCCGGACGGCTCAACCCGCCCTCGGTCGCTCAGGCCGTCGGCGGGAGCCAGGTTTCGGGTGGAGGCGGTTGGGAGGAGGAGTGGCAGACACCCCAGTCCCCGGCCAGTGTCCCGGCTCTCCCGGCCCCCCCGGCCCGGGTGGCTTCCCCGTCTACCCCGGTTCCGGCCACCGCCCCGGCCCAGGGAGGGCGGACCTACGTCACCAAGGACGGGGATGTGCTTTCCACCATAGCCAGGGCCAACAACACCACGGTGGCCGCTATTCTGGAACTCAACCCCAACCTGCGCAATCGCCGCAACCACATGATTTACACCAACGAGCGGCTGAGACTGCCCTGAACGAGGTGGTGCCGGAGACGATCCATCAGGGCCGGGCAGGGGCGTAGCCCGGCCTTAAGTAGATAGACGGCCACCCCCGCGGGTTCGGTCAGGTGGAGATAGACCTTGGCCGGGCCCGGATAATCACGGACCACTTCTTTCAAGAGAGAAAGGGTCTCCGGGCCGAGCCCGCTCCGGGGCAACCTTAAGGCCAGGCTTTCGGTTCTCTTTTCCAGGGCCTCGGCCAGGCTCAGTATATCCCGGGTGATGATTCTGATTTTGACCTGGCCGCCCTCGTCCTGGTCTTCCTCATTGGCCCCGGCTTCCCGGGTTTTTTCCCTTTCTTCCCTTTCCAGGGTTCCGGTCAAAACGACCACTTCATCCTTTTTCAGCCAGTCCGCGTTTTGCTCCCAGACCTTGCCGAGGATCAAAATCTCCATCGAGCCGGTCTGATCTTCCAGGGTCAACAGGGCGTATTCCTGGCCGCTCTTCTTGCTCTTTCTTTTTTGCAGCATGGCCACCACGCCGCCCAGGCGGACCTCGGCCCGATCCGCCTGGTCTTTGATTTTTTCAACGGGAACCAGGTCCATCAGACTAAATTCCGCTTCATAGCGGTCCAGGGGATGGCCGGTTATGAAAAAGCCCAGAGCCTCCTTTTCATACTTTAGGCGTTCATTTTCCGGCCAGGGCGCAACCCGGGGCCAATTCAGAGCCGCGGGCTTGCCGGCCTCTTGAGCGGGGCCGGCGGCGTCCAGTATCTCGAACATACTTGTCTGGCCGTGGCGGCGGTCGCGCTGAAGCCGGGCCCCGGCGGCCAGGGCCTCTTCCGCGGCCTGGCCCATGATGGCCCGGTGGGCTCCGCCGGAGCTGTCAAAGGCCCCGCATTTTATCAGGATGTCCAGCACCCGGTGATTGACCTTCTGGGTATCGATTCGTTCGCAGAAATCATAGAGGCTGGTGAAGGCCCCCGCCTTTTCACGGGCCTCGATGATGGAGTCTATGGCCCCCCCCCCAAGGCCCTTGATCGCCCCCAGTCCGAAACGCACCGCCCCGCCGGCCACCGTGAACCGGGAGTCGGATTCATTGACGTCCGGGGGCAGTATCTGGATTCCGGCGGCCCGGCACTCGCGGATCAGGCGATTGACCTTGTCCTGGTTCGACTGTTCCGAAGTCAAGAGGGCGGCCATGAATTCCAGGGGGTGGTTGGCCTTGAGGTAGGCGGTCTGATAGGCCAGGACGGCATAGACGGCGCTGTGGGATTTGTTGAAGCCGTAGCCGGCGAATTTGTCGATGAGGTCGAAAATGTATTCGGCCTTCTTTTCTTTTATGCCGTTGGCCAGGGCTCCGGCGATGAAGCGGGCCTTTTGTTTGGCGAACTCTTTGGGGTTCTTCTTGCCCATGGCCCGGCGCAAAAGGTCGGCCTCGCCCAGGCTGAAACTGGCCAGGACCTGGCTTAAGCGGAGGACCTGTTCCTGGTAGAGGATGACCCCGCCGGTTTCCTTCAGAATGGGTTCCAGTTGGGGCAGGGCGTAGTCGGCCGGCTTAAGGCCGCGGCGAACATTTATAAACTGGTCGGCCATACCGCTTTGCAGAGGCCCCGGCCGGTAGAGGGCCACCAGGGCCATCAGGTCTTCCAGGCAGTTGGGCTTGAGTTTGACCAGGTATTCGCGGATGCCGGCGCTTTCCAGTTGAAAGACGCCGCTGGAATCGCCCCGGGCCAAAAGGGCGTAGGTCGGGCCGTCCTGGAAGTCCTGGCTCTGAAAATCCGCCTCCACTCCTTTTTTCTTCAGAAGTTTCAGGCAGTGGTCGATGACCGTGAGGGTCTTGATGCCCAGGAAATCGAATTTGACCAGGCCGACATCCTCCACCCCTTTCATCTCAAACTGGGTGACGATCTGGGCTTTTTCATTTCGGGATTTTTCGCCGTTCTCTCCCGAGTCTTCCTTGGCTCGGCCCAGGGGCAGGTATTCGGTCAAGGGCCGGTCGCCGATGACCACGCCGGCGGCATGGGTGGAGGCGTGGCGGGGCATGTTTTCCAGGTAGCGGGCGTATTTCAGGAGATCGGCCATCCTGGGATCAGCCTCGGCCGCCTGGGCCAGCCTGGGTTCGGCCGCCAAGGCCAGGTCCAGGGTGACTTCCAGGGGTTCGCCCGACTTTTCATCCATGAGCCTGGTCGGCACCAGCTTGGCCAGGGCGTCGGCCTCGTTAGGCTCCCAGCCCAGCACCCGGGCCACGTCCCGGATGACCCCCCGGGCCTTCATCCGGCCGAAGGTAATGATCTGGGCGACCCGCTCCCGGCCGCCGTATTTTTCCGTGACGTAGGCGATGACCTCGTCCCGCCGTTCACCGCAGAAATCCACATCGATATCGGGCATGGAGACGCGCTTGGGGTTGAGAAAGCGTTCAAACAGAAGATCGAAGCGGATGGGGTCCAGGTCGGTTATCCCCAGGGCCCAGGCGACCAGGCTCCCGGCGGCCGAGCCCCGCCCCGGGCCCACCGGGATCCCTTGGCTCCTGGCCCAGTCGATGAAATCGGCCACGATTAGAAAGTAGTCGGGAAATTTCATTTCAACGATGAGGGAGGCCTCTTCTTCCAGGCGGGCGCGATAAGCCTTAAGCTTGTCCGGTCCAAAGGCCCGCCCGGCCCGGGCTTCGGCCTCAAAGCGCCGCGCCAGGCCGGCGCGAGCCTGTTCCGCCAGAACTTCCCCCGCCGTCCGCCCCTCTTCCAGTTTGAAGGTCGGGAAGGCGTATTGGGGTTTTTCCTGAAATTCCACCTGGCAGCGTTCGGCCAGGGCCAGGGTGTTGGTCAGGGCCTCGGGGATCTCCCGGAAGGCTTCGGCCATTTCCCGGGGTGACTTGAAATAGTATTCGCTGGCTTCGAAGCGGAGGCGGTTTTCATCTTTCAGAGTCTTTTTGGTCTGGAGGCACAAAAGGACGTCATGGAGTTCATGGTCCTCTTTGTTCAGGTAGTGACAGTCGTTGGTGGCCACCAGGGGGAGGCCGCGGGAGCGTCCCAGTTCCACCAGGCCGGCATTGACCTCGACTTGTTCGGCCAGGCCGTTGACTTGCAGTTCCAGGTAGAAGCGGTCGGGAAAGATGGCCGCGTATTCCTCGGCCGCGCGTTCGGCTTCGGCCCGCCCTCGGTTCAGAAGCAGCCAGGGAATTTCGCCCTGGAGGCAGCCGGAGAGGGCGACGAGGCCCTGGCTGTGGGCGGCCAGGAGTTCCTTGTCCACCCGGGGTCGGTAATAAAAACCCTCGATATTGGCCAGGGAGACCAGGCGGCAGAGGTTCCGGTAGCCTTCCAGGTTTTCAGCCAAAAGAACCAGGTGATGCTGGAGATCGGGGGAGGTGCGGCTGTGGCGGCCGGCGGCGGCCACATAGGTCTCCACCCCCAGGATGGGTTTTATTTCGGCCTTTTGGGCGGCCTTGTAGAACTCCAGGACGCCGAACATCTGCCCGTGGTCGGTCAGGGCTACGGCCGGCATATCCATCTTTTTGGCGGTCCTCACCAGGTCTTCTATCTTGATGGCCCCATCCAGGAGGCTGTAGCAGGAATGGACGTGCAGGTGGACGAAACTCATGGCGGGTAACCTCGGGAAGCCGGGATTTATCGTCAGATTGAGTCGAGTCGGTAGTTGGGGGCTTCTTTGGTTATGATGACGTCGTGGACATGGCTTTCCTTAAGTCCGGCCGGGGTGATTCGGACGAAGCGGGCCTTCTTCCGCAATTCATCGAGGCTGGCCGCGCCCAGGTAACCCATGCCGGCCTTAAGGCCGCCGACGAGTTGAAAGACGCTCTCGGACAAAAGGCCCCGGTAGGGCACCCGGCCGACTATTCCTTCGGGCACCAGTTTGCCGGCGCCGGCATCATCAAAGGCGCTCTGGCCGTAGCGGTCGGCCGAGCCCTCGCGCATGGCCTCTATGGAGCCCATGCCCCGGTAGGTCTTATAGGTGCGGCCCTGGTAGAGGAATTTTTCCCCGGGGCTCTCCTCCGTGCCGGCGAACAGAGAGCCGACCATGACCGCGGCCGCTCCGCCGGCCAGGGCTTTGACGATGTCACCGGAAAATTTGACCCCGCCGTCGGCCAAGATGGGCAGGTCATGGCGGCGGCCCTCGGCCGCACACTCGAAAATGGCCGTCATCTGCGGCACGCCCACCCCGGCCACGATGCGAGTGGTGCAGATGGAGCCCGGCCCTACCCCCACCTTGACCGCGTCGGCTCCGGCTTCGGCCAGGGCGGCCACGCCCTCGGCCGTGGCCACGTTGCCGGCTATCACGGGCAATTCCGGGAAATGCCTCTTGATCTGCCGGATCGTTTCCAGGACATTGCGGGAATGGCCGTGGGCCGAATCGATCACCACCACGTCCACCTTGGCCGCGACCAGGGCCTGGGTCCGCTCCAGGGCTTCTTCATTGGCCCCGACGGCCGCCCCGGCCCGGAGGCGGCCCTTGGAATCCTTGCAGGCGTTGGGGTATTGGCGTATTTTTTCTATGTCCTTTATAGTGATCAGGCCCGCCAGGCGGCCCTCCTTGTTGACCACCAGGAGTTTTTCAATGCGGTTTTCGTGGAGCTTGGCCTTGGCCTGGTCCAGAGTGATGCCCTCTTCGGCCGTGATCAGTTTGTCCCTGGTCATGACCTCGTGCACCGGCCGCTTGAAATTGGTTTCAAAGCGCAAATCGCGGTTGGTGACAATGCCGCGCAGGTCTCTCCCCGAGACCACCGGCACCCCGGAAATGTGGTATTGCTCCATGAGCTTCAGCACGTCCTCGACCCGGGTTTCCGGCGTCACCGTGACCGGGTCCACGATCATGCCGCTCTCGCTCTTCTTGACCTTCTCCACCTCGAAGGCCTGGGCCGCTATGCTCATGTTCTTGTGAATGACCCCCAGGCCGCCCTGGCGGGCCATGGTGATGGCGGTTTCAGATTCGGTCACGGTGTCCATGGCCGAACTGACCAGGGGCACGCTCAGGACTATGTCCTGGAGGAGCCGGGTGCTGGTATCGACCTCCGTTGGCAGGACCTCCGAATAAGCCGGTAGTAAGAGCAGATCGTCAAAGGTCAGCCCCTCGTCAAATGTTTTGGTTTTGCTCATCCGCCACCTGCCTTGATATATGCTGTAAACGGTCAATTCCGGCTGGCGCTTGAAGCGGCCTTAAGCCAGAGGCCTTCCAACAGGCCGTTGTCGCTGACCACTAGTTCCGGCCGGCGGAAGTGGTCCATGATTTCCAGGGCCAGGACCAGCCCGGCCGGCAGGGCGTCGGCCCGGCGGGGGTGGAGGCCGTAATCTGCTACCCGCCGGTCCTCGCTCAAGGGGGCCAGTTCGGCCAGAAGGCCGGCCAAGGCCGGACGGGCCAGGCGGGCGTTGTTGACCCGGTCCGGGTCATAGTCCTTAAGTCCCAGGAGGAGGGCGGCCATGGTGGTGACCGTGCCGGCTGTGCCCACCAGGACGGAGCCGGCCGGAACAAAGCCGAAGTCGGCCGCGTCCAGGATTGCCCGGACCGCCAGGGCCACCGCCGCCAACTGGCCGGGCCGGGCCGGGGCTTTCAGGTGGGCTTCGGTCAGGCCCACCACCCCCAGGTCCAGGCTCAGGCCGCGGCCTATGACTCCGCCGGAGACGGTTATGAATTCAGTGGACCGCCCGCCGATATCAAAAATCAGGGCCTCCGGGGGGCAAGGGTCCAGACCGGTCAGCACCCCGGCTGCGGTCAGCCTGGCTTCTTCCTCGCCGGTCAGGAGGCGGGTCTCCCAGCCGTAACGCCGGGCGGCTTCGGCCAGAAAAGCCGGCCCGTCAACGGCCAGGCGGGCGGCCATGGTGGCCCCGGCCAGCACCCGCCCCGCTCCGGAAGTTCGGATCTCGTTCGCGAAACCGTCCAGAACCGCCCAGGCCCGGCTCAGAGCCGACGGAGCCAGGGGGCCGCCGGGACTCAGACCTTCAGCCAGGCGGGGCAGTTCCTGGAAAACCCGCTTGTTAGCCCAAGGGGCAGACCCCTTTTTTTCCGCCAGCATGAGTCGGAAGGTGTTGGAGCCCAGGTCCAGGGCGGCGATGGGGGCGGGGGGCATGAAGTTCACCATATATGGGGGGCGGACTTTGGGCCGCCCCCAATAAGATGGGCAGGATGTATTTAGGAAGGTAAGATAGCAGATTTTGAAGCGCCTGCCAAGAGGCGGGGCCAGAGAGCCCGGACCTGGGCCTCTGTCATGGCCCACTCCCCGTCATTATTGATAACGAAGTCGGCTCCTTTGACCTTGGGGCCCGCCGGCCATTGGGCCGTAAGGATGGACCCGGCCTCGTCCGGGCTCAGGAGGGGCTGGCGGTCCAGGAGGCGGGCCGTTTGGGTGGCCGGGCTGGCAAAGACCAGGATTATGGGCCGGAAGAGGGCGTTGAGCCCGGTTTCAAACAGAAGGGGCACGCTTACGGCCACAGCCGGTGACCCGTCCAGGGCCGCCATTTTCCGGCCCAGGAGGTCCCAGATGAGGGGGTGGAGGGCGGCTTCCAGGGCGCGGCGCGCCTCAGGGTCGGCAAATACAGCCCGGCCGATTTTCCCCCGGTCCAGGGCCTTGTCCGGGCCCAGGAAATCCGGGCCCATAAGTTCCAGAACAGCGGCGAAGCCCGCCTGGTCCGGAGCGGTGACCTCTCTGGCCAGGTCGTCGAGGTCCACCGGCCTGGCCCCCAGGGTCTCCATAAGGCCGGCCACCCGGGATTTGCCCGAGGCCGCCCCCCCGGTCAGGGCCAGGCGCAGCCGGCCCGGCCGGCTGGTCAGGCGTTCGAGGAGTTCCGGGCGGGCCAAGGCCCAGTCCGGCGGCCCGGGATTTTCGGGAAGCCCTGTGGGCTCCTGACTTTCGTCCTGGCTGTTCTCGTTCCGGTCGTCTTCCGTCATATATCGGCTCCAATCCCCGAGCGCCGTGGGCGCTTTAATTTATGAATCAACTCACCCGCTCGGATACAGGACGAAGTCCTGGAAGTCCTGGGGGGAATCTATTATGTGGGCCGCGCCGGCCTCGGCCAGTTCCGCCCGCCCCCGGTAGCCCCAGGTCACCCCCACCGGCCACATCCCGGCCCGCCTGGCCGTCTTCATATCCACCGCGCTGTCGCCCAGATAGATGAAGCGATTCGGGGCCAGGCCCATAGTTTCGGCCAGGGCCAGGGCCGCGGTGGGGTCTGGCTTGGCCGGCCGTTCCGGGCTCAGGCCCCAGACCACCTCGAAGAGGCCGGGGAAATAGTGGTCCACCACCGCGGCCGTGTTGTCCTGGTTCTTGTTGGACAGCACGGCCAGCTTAAAGCCCCGGGACTTGAGTTCCAGGAGCAGTTCCGGCACTCCGGGATAGGGGCGGGTTTTCCGGCATTGATTGGCCCGGTAGAGGAGGGTAAATTTATGATATAGGCGCCCCACCTGTTCCGGGTCGCGCCTGTCTTCGGGCAGGGCCCGGGTGACCAGGAGCCTTTGGCCGTTGCCGACCATGAGCCGGTATTCGTCATAGGTGTGGCCGGGCAGGCCCTCTTCGGCCAGGGCTTCGTTGAGGCTGTCGCCCAGGTCCTCCAGGGTGTAGAGGAGGGTGCCGTCTAGGTCCCAGAGCGTGGCCGCGAATTTGAGGTCCAAGATTAAATGAAACCGCCCCTGGCCAGGGCTTCCAGGGATAGACCGCCGCCCCGGCCGCCCTGAAAAGTCAGGAGGCGGTGCACATATTTGCCCAGGAGGTCGGTTTCCAGGTTGACCGCCTCCCCCGGCCGGAGTCCGCCCAGGGTGGTCTGGTCCAGGGTGTGGGGTATGAGGTTGACGGTGAAGGCCTCGGGCAGGACTTCGTTGACGGTCAGACTGACCCCGTCCACGGCGATGGAGCCCTTGGCCACCACGAAGGGCCGGAGGGGCTCGGGCAGGCTGAATTTCATGACCTGGCTGGCCCCGGCCGAAGTTTTCGAAGTCAGGGCGCCCAGGCCGTCCACGTGGCCGCTGACCAGGTGTCCGCCCAGGCGGTCGCCCAGGGCCAGGGCCCGTTCCAGGTTGACCCGGACCACCTTTCCGAGGGTGGAGCGGCTCAGGGTTTCAGCCGAGGCGTGGGCAATGAAGCCGCGGGGTCCGGAGATGGCGGCCACGGTCAGGCAGACCCCGGAAACGGCTATGCTCTCCCCCAGGACCAGGGGCGGGGTCCAGTCGAATTCGGCCATCACGCCCAATTCGATTTCAGCGCCCCGGGCCGCGCGCCGGTCAAGGCGGCCCAGGCCCTGGGTCAGGCCGGTGAACATCAGCCTTCTCCGGCCAGGGGCGGCGAAAGGCCCGCAGTCTTGAAAACAGCCTCCAAGTCTCCATGAGTGCCGTAGCCGCCCTGGGGCCGGATGGTGATATGGATATCCGGGCCTTTGCGGCCCAGCTTCAGTATTTCGGCCGGCTTGGCCTGGCTGAGCTGGCCCAGCCCGGCACCGCCGATGACCCCCGGGGCCTTGACCCCGCCCAGGAATTCCGGGGCCAGGAACAAGTGGGCCAGATCGACCGCCGGTTCATCAATGAGGGCCGAAGAGGCCAGGGTGGCCCCGGGTTCGATGAGGACGCTCTGGAGACCGCGTCGGCCCAGTTCTTCCAGCACTCCCCGGATGGACAGGAGCCGGGAGCCGAAGGAGGGGCCGACAATGACCTGGTGTCCCCGGCGGGTCAGTTTTTCGGACTTGGCCGGCGAGGCGTTGGCCGCGCAAAAGACCACTGTGGGGCCGCCCAGGGTAGGGTCGAAGAGCTTGAGTTCGGGTGAGAGCTTTAAAGTGGGGTCCAGCACCACCCGCCAGGGCTGCCGGTGCATCTTGCGCCGCCCCCAGGGCCGGGGCGAGAGTTCGGGATCGTCCTTTTCGGCCGTGTGGCGGCCGATGATGATGGCGTCCACGCCGGCCCGGATGTGGTGGCCGAAATTGCGGGCCGCCTTGGAACTTATCCAGCGCGACTCCCCGGAAGCCGTAGCCGTCTTGCCGTCCAGGGAGGCGGCCGTCTTGAGGATGACGAAGGGGCGGCCGGTGATGATCCATTTGAAAAAGAAGAGGTTGACTTCAAAACACTCTTCGGCCAGGAGGCCGCTGTGAACTTCCACCCCGGCCGCGGCCAGGGCCTTGGCCCCGCCGGAGGCCACGGGGTTGGGGTCCGGCAGGCCGAAGAAGACCCGGGCCACATCGGCCTGGAGGATGGCTTCGGTGCAGGGCCCCGTGCGGCCATAGTGATGGCAGGGCTCCAGGTTCAGGTAAAGGTCGGCTCCCTTGGCCTTGCGGCCGGCGTCCAGGAGGGCTGCGGCCTCGGCATGGGGCTGCCCCGGCCCGGTGTGCCAACCCCGGCCCACCACCCGCCGGCCTTTGACCACCACCGCTCCCACCATGGGGTTGGGTGAAACCAGCCCCCAGCCCCGCCGGGCCAGCTGCAGGGCTTCCTTCATATGCTCGATCTGGTCTTTGGTCCAAATGCTCATGTTTCGCCCCCCCCACGACCTCAATAATATATTATGGCGTTCCGCTTGGCAAGCCGATGAAATTTTTTCTTGCTCCAGCCCCAGTGTTGTGATATAAAATAACCAATTTATTTAGATTGTTAGCGATTAGCTAACAATTCTGTCTCATTTTTTAAGATTTTTTTAAGGCGGCCCATACTAATATGGGTCGGTAAGCCAGAATAAGTATGTTTTTTCCGGCTGGCGCCGGGTCTCCTTGTTCCTAGTACTGAACCTTAGTTGGGAGACTTGACCATTATGAGAAAAGAAATCGCCCCAGATATAATCAGCAACTGGGCAGCAGCCGCTCCTATTCTGGAGGCCTTGGGCTCGGTCACCAGACAGCGGATTTTATTGCTTTTTGAGCCCGGAGAACAGATCAACATCAAAAATGTGGCCGAACAGTTCAACCTGTCCCGCACCGCTGTGGTCCACCATATCAGCGTGTTGCAGGAAGCCGGCATCCTCAAGGGCGAAAGGGTTGGGAAAGAGGTGATCATGTATGTGGATTGGAACATGATCACCCAGACCATGAGCCGGGTCATCTCCCTGATCGAAGAGGAATACGGGACGGTTTGATCAGCGATAGACCGCCAAAGCCCCGGTCACGGCCCGGCCTAATTTGATTTTTCCTCATCTCCTGCAGAATGATCCCCCCTATAAGTCCAAGTAGTTCAGAAGCCCACAAGGCCCTTTAAACCCCCCTACCAAAACGATCCTCCCGATGCTATAATATTCATATATAAACAATAACGGGGAGTTAAGTATATAATACCCTAAAAAATATTTGCAATATGAATCGCGGGGTGAAAAGAATGGAGTTTTTGAAGGTCGATAATGTCGAGACTGTGCAGAACAAACTTTTTTCCTGCGTAAAGGATTGGCTGCCCCGCGTTGAGAACCTGCCCCTTTCAGAAGCTTGCGGCCGAACTCTGGCCACGGATGTTTTATCGCCGCTGGATATACCCGCGTTTCGGCGTTCGACGGTGGACGGCTATGCTGTTTTGTCAAAAGACACCGCCGCCGCCGGGGAGAGCATCCCTGTATTTTTGACTGTTAAGGCTCTCGTGGAGATGGGCCGGCCCGCGTCTTTTGAAATTAAAAGCGGAGAATGCGCCGGCGTGCCGACCGGGGGAATGCTCCCTGACGGGGCGGACGCTGTTGTGATGGTGGAATATTCAGAAGGCTTCGGAGCGGACGGCATCGCTGTATATGCCAGCGTGGCCTATGGCGAAAACGTTGTTGAAACAGGCGAGGATAAAAACAAGGGAGAGCTCCTTTTGAGCCGCGGAAAACGCCTTTTGCCGCAGGATATCGGAGCCTTGGCCGCCGCCGGTATAATATCCGTACCCGTATATGCCCTTCCCCGCCTGACGGTTTTTTCCACGGGGGACGAGCTGGTTCCTCCCGAGGCTGAGCCGAAACCGGGCCAGATCAGGGACGTTAACACCTATGCCTTGACCGCGTTGGCGGCCAAGCATGGTTTCCTGGTCGTTCAATCAGCCGTTTTGCCTGACAGCGAGGCCATCTTGGAAGGATCCCTGAAGGGAGCAATGGAGAACAGCGACATTATAGCTGTTTCCGGCGGGAGTTCCCAGGGCGAAAAGGATATGACCGCCGCGATAATAGATAAAGTATCCAAACCGGGCGTCCTGAGCCACGGCCTGGCCATAAAACCCGGTAAGCCCACAATATTGGGCTATGATGATCATTCGCGCACTCTGCTCGTCGGCCTTCCCGGGCATCCGGTTTCGGCGATGATCGTGTTTGAGATATTGTTCGGTTTTTTGCAGAGGGAATTGACGGGGCTCATTGCTCCTTTGGCCATTCCGGCCAGGCTGTTGTTAAATGCCCCGGGCTCGCCGGGAAAAACCACCTGCTACCCGGCAAAGCTTCATCGGGATGGTGGAGAGTATAATGTAGAGCCTATATTCGGCAAATCAGGCTTGATCACCACACTTACCGAAGCGGACGGATATTTTGTCATGGAGCGTGACAAAGAAGGCCTGCCGGCGGGGGCGACCGTTTTTGTAAATTTGTTTTAGGTGGCCCAATGTCAACCAGAAATCTTTACCTGAGCAATATTTCGATGGAAGAGGCCCTTTCGCGTTTTCAGAGCGCCATAAAGCCTGATTTGAAAACGGAGCTTATTGACGTGGTGGATTCCCTGGACAGGGTCACTTCCGAAGCGGTATTTGCGCTTAACAATTCACCTCTGTACGACAGCGCGGCCATGGACGGCATCGCGGTGATCAGCGGTCATACCCACGGCGCAAGCGAGAATTCCCCCTTGGCTTTAAAGATGGGCGGGGACTATCTGCCTGTCGATACCGGAGATCCGGTAAAGCCTCCCTTTGACGCCGTTATCATGGCTGAGGATATTCAGGAAGCGGACAATGACACGGTTTTGATCCGTTCGGCCGCCGCCGCCTGGCAGCATGTACGTCCGGTGGGCGAAGATATTGTTCAGGGGGAAATCATACTGCCCGGTTTTCATAGAATACGCCCCATTGACCTGGGGGTGCTTCTGTCCGGCGGCATCACCCGAATATCAGTCCGTAAACGCCCCGAGGTCGCAATTATTCCCATTGGCAGCGAGCTTATCGAGCCCGGCGGGGAAATAAGGGAAGGCAGTATCATCGAGTCAAACTCACGCATGTTTGAAGCCCAGGTAAGGAGTTGCGGCGGTGTTCCCGCACGTTTGGCCATAGTGCCTGACGATTACGATATTATCAAAAAGCGGATAAATGACGCCGCCGCAAAGTTTGATATGCTGGTGGTTTGCTCTGGAACCAGCGCGGGCCGGGAGGATTATGCCGTACATGTGCTGCGCGAACTGGGGGAAGTATTAGTGCACGGTGTGGCCATGAAGCCCGGAAAACCGGTTATTCTCGCAACTGTAAACGGCAAGCCGGTTGTTGGCATTCCCGGCTACCCTGTTTCGGCTTATCTTGTATTTGAAACTTTTATGTCGCCTGTTCTGCGGTCCGCCTCGGGGCTTACGGAGAAAGGCTTTCCGGTCGTTAGGGCCAGGCTGACGAAAAGGCTTGTTTCCTCGCTTAAATACAAGGAATATGTGCGGGTAAAGCTCGGGTTTATTGGCAATAAGCTGATCGCTTCGCCTCTCGCCAGGGGCGCGGGGGCCGCCATGTCTCTCGTAAGGGCCGACGGGTTCTGTCTTATCGACCAGGATATCGAAGGCTTGGAAGCCGGAGCCGAGGTAAGCGTTTTGCCCAGCCACAGCTTGGATAGCCTGGAGCATACGGTGGTCAGTATCGGCAGCCATGATTTGATACTTGATGTCTTGGCTGATTTAATGCGAACAATATTATTGTCTTTATCCAGCACCCATGTGGGCAGCCTGGGGGGGCTGATGGCCCTTAAAAACAGGGAGGCCCACCTGGCTCCTATCCATTTATTGGATGAGGCTACCGGGGTATATAATATACCTGTCATTAAAAAACTCTTCGGCGGCGGGGAAGCGGTCTTGATAAAAGGCGTCGGCCGCCTGCAAGGTATTATGGTGAAAAAAGGAAATCCCCTGGGTGTGAAAGGAATGGAAGACCTGTATAAAACCCGCTATGTGAACCGTCAGCGCGGTGCGGGTACGCGCATGCTTTTTGACTATAAATTGAAATCGCTTGGTATAGACCCTTCCGGCATTTCGGGATATGACCGAGAGGCCGCCACCCACATGGCTGTCGCCGCCGCTGTCCAGGGTGAAAGCGCGGACGCGGGCCTGGGCGTTCTGTCCGCCGCGAACGCTATGGGCTTGGATTTTATTCCGGTCAGCGATGAAGAATATGACTTTGCGGTGCCCGCGGAGTTTTTGGAGCTCCAGCCTATACAGTCTTTCATATCAATGTTGAAGCATCCGGAATTCCTGAAAAAACTTGACGCTATGGGTGGCTACAGCCATAAAAACTCAGGTGAGGTCGTCTTATGTTGAAAATTAATTCACTGGCCCGGTATCAAAAGAAGGGCGCGCCCGGCGAAATTCTGACCGAGATGACCCTAATAAAAGACGTGGGGATCGATGGTGATTTTCATGCGGGAAGTCATAGACAAATCAGCCTTCTTTCGACCGAAATACGGCGCTGGATGGACGCCTCGCCGGAAAAAGGGCTCTGTTTCAATCGGTTCAAGGAAAATATACTGGTTGACGGATTGAAGGAACTGAAAGCCGGTGATCTCTTATCCACCGGGGACGCGGTGCTTAGAATCACAGGGGCTAAAGACCGGTGTCATGACGAATGCGGTCTTTTTTCAAAAGGAACGCCTTGCCGGCTTTCGGAAGGCGTGTTTTTTGCTTCTGTCGAGCAAGGCGGAACACTACAAACAGGAGATTTGTTTTTTGTATTGTAGAGACAAGGCCTAGCCTTGTCTCTACAATACTCTTAAGAGAGTTGTTGAGCCGCGCTGGCCGCGCTGGCCGCACTGGCCACAACCGCCGCTCGTTTGGATTTCAGGCTTTCCTTCAACTCAGAGGGCTTGACCACGACAAAAGCTGAAGCCGGGCAGGTTTCCACACAAGCGGGGCCCGCTTTTCTCTCGGCGCAGATATCGCATTTATGAGCGATCAGCTTTTCTGGCTGTCCATTTTTATATTCGGGCGCCAGATCCACCGCCCCGAACGGACAGGCAATAATGCAGCTCTTGCAACCTATACACTTGTCAGCATTGACAACGACCGCATTATTCTGCTGCGTAATGGCGTTTACCGGGCAAATGACGGCGCAAGCCGGATTTTCGCAGTGGTGACATTGTATAGGCGCGGATACCAGCGGCGTTTGCACCAGGTTAAGGCGCGGCAAAAAGGGAGCATTCGTCATGCCGGCGGCAACCACGCTTGTTCCCAGGTGGGCTACCGCACAGGAAACCTCACAGGCTTTGCAGCTAATGCACTTATGGGGGTTGGCCACCACATACGTATTCCAATCCATATTATCTACCTCTATATATTCCTAATGGTTCAGACTAAACCTTTTCAACCTTGACCGCGCAAACTTTATACTCAGGGGTTTTGGAGATCGGATCCAGCGCGCTGTTCGTCAGGAGGTTGCCGGGAGTTTCCGTGAAATGGAAAGTGATAAAGGTGGTTCCCGCTTGGACCCTGGTGGTAACATTGGCTTTGGTTACCACATTGCCCCGGCGGCTGGACACCCGGATGGCATCTCCGGCTTTGATTCCCAAGGATTCCGCATCAGCAGGATTGATTTCCAGGGCCTCTTCGGGATGGACCATGTTCAATCCCCAACTCCGCCTGGTCATAGTTCCGGTATGATAATGAGCCCCGGAACGCCCGGTCGTCAATATCAACGGATAGTCCTGATCCGGATTTTCAGCCGGCGGCTTGAATTCCACGCTGTTGAATTTGCCCAGTCCTCTGGAGAATTTACCAATATGCAAAATGGGAGTGCCCGGATGTTCCTCAGTCGGGCAAGGCCAAGCCAAGCCGCCTTCCTCCAGCCGTTTATAGGTAATGCCCGCATAGCTTGGCGTCACCGTTCTGATTTCATTGAAAATATCTTCCGGTGAGGAATAGGGAGCGGGAAGACCCATCGCCTTGATCAATTCGGTGAATATCTGCCAGTCCGGCCGGCCCATGGGCTCAACCGCTTTTCGCACTCTTTGGACTCTTCGCTCGGTGTTGCTGAAGGTCCCGTCTTTTTCCGCAAATGAAGCGCCCGGCAATACGACATCCGCCAGTTCAGCGGTTTCCGTCAGGAAGATGTCCTGGACAATAAGGAATTCCGCATTGTGCAAAGCGTGCTTGACATGGTTGATATCCGCATCGCTGCGCACCGGGTTTTCACCAAAAACGTAGAGAGCTTTGATTTCCCCCGTCTCCAGGCCGTGCAGGACATCCGGAAGGGTCTTGCCAGGCTTGCCGGAAAGGCTAACGCCCCAAGCCTTTTCAAATTTTTCCTGTATCTCTGGATTGTTGACCGCCTGATAGCCGGTGTAAACAACCGGCAGAGCGCCCATATCGCAGGCGCCCTGGACATTGTTTTGGCCCCGCAGAGGGTTCACCCCGGCTTTTCTCTTGCCCAGGTTGCCTGTAAGCATTGCCAAATTGGCTATGGACAGAACATTATCCACGCCGGTGGTGTGCTGAGTAATGCCCATTGTATAATAAGTACCCGCATTCTCAGCCTGGGCATACATTCTGGCCGCCTGGATAATATCATCAGCCGGCACGCGGCAGATATCCGAAGCATAGGCCGGGGTATATTTCATCACCGTATCTTTGCATAAGGCAAAATCTTCGGTCCTTTCGGCAATGAAACCCTCAGCCATCAAATTCTCATTGATGATGACATTCATCATCCCGTTGAGCAAAGCCACATCCGTCCCGGGTTTTTGACACAGCCACAGATCCGCGCTTTTGGCCAATTCGGTTCTTCTCGGGTCGGCCACGATCAATTTGGTGCCGCGTTCCTTGGCTTCCAACATATATATGCCAATAATAGGGTGGCACTCGGTGGTGTTGGTGCCTATGGCGAAAATAGCATCTTTACTGGTCGTTTCCAGTAATTCATGAACGGAATTCGTCATCGCGCCGCTGCCGAACGAGATGGCCAGACCGGCCACCGTGGGAGCGTGTCAGAGACGGGCGCAATGGTCAATATTATTGGTGCCGATCCCCGCTCTCATGAATTTTTGCATCAGGTAGTTCTCTTCATTAGTACAGCGCGCCGAACTAAAAGCGGCTATACTATCCGGCCCGGATTTCTCCTTGATGCTTTTCAGCTTGCTCACGACCAGGTCGAGCGCTTCCGGCCAACTGGCTTCCTCCAGCTTCCCGTTTTTTTTGATAAGAGGAGTAGTCAACCGGTCCCGGTGATGAACAAAGTCAAAACCGAAACGCCCTTTCAAGCATAACTTGCCTAGATTCACCGATTTTTCCACAAGGGGGGTAACACTAACGATTTGCCCGTCCTCTACGTTCAAATAAAAATTGCAACCGCATCCGCAATAAGGACAAGTAGTTAATACACTTCCCATTAGTCACGCCTCCTTCAGCCGGATAACCCAATTATTTTGATGCTTATACACTATTATTAAAAATTATACACCTTAATTTTTTTTTGTCAAGAGACGATAATTATTTGTTTTTATTATTATATTCAAGGCGGGCCAACATTACAAAAAAACCCCTTCGGCCCGGAGAAGCAACGGGCCGCCAGGGGGTGAAAATCAGCCCTGTTAGACGTGTATAAACGCCAATATATCTTAAGTATTATTTTTTTATCAACTACTTGATAAAATTAATATATTAGATACTTGACTTTAAGAAATTCAGCATGTTATAATACTATAAATCAAAGACATGACTATGCAGAATGACTGTTTAACAAGTCAATTCTTCAATTTTTTTATAAGGCAGGTCAAAAGGCATAGTAGAGTTTAAAAAATAAAATAGCATTCCGAGCAAAAATGCCTAAGGACTTAAGTCTAGGGCATTGCGCCTGAACCGGGGCCGCCCGCTTCGTGTTCACAGGGTTATGGGGGAAACCGCATAGCCTTCCCTCTTGAAAAGGAATGAGATTCAGTTCCGGTTAGTTCTGGTCAACTGCCGGGGTCTGTTTCTTATGGAGCATGGTCAGGCCGTGTCCGAATTCCTTATAGAGAATGCTGGACACGGCCTTTTTGTCACCAGATAACGGCTTCTATATATTTGGAGAGTATCATGCAAAAACAATTATTCTGGCTTCTGCTGCTCTTATTGATGGCCGGCTGTGGTTCCAGTGAACCGCCGGTCATAAATGGCGCTGTCTCAAAGCCTGGCGTCCTTGAGGCTAAATCTTTAACTGGCCTCAATAGGTACAACCGGCTGGTAAAAATCGCCGATCCTGAAGGCAACTTTTTAGGCTCCCTGGAACTGAGCGGCTATGCCCTCAGGGATGTACTCGGGGAAGTAAAAAAACAAGACGACGATGGCTTCAATCTGCCCTTGGATACTTTCATAACCGCCAAGGGACAAAGCGGCGACCCGGTTGTGTTTTCTTACGGAGAAGTATTTTCAACTCCTGATGAAGGCGTGCTTTTGGCCGACAGCGCCAAGCTGATATTGCCGGGCAAGCATTCGTCGTTGCCCGACAACAAAAACAATCCGACAACCATCCTGCTGGATGTAAAAAAACGCGATAAAATCAAGCTGGACAGTTGCGCCTCCTGTCATGACGGGGAAGCCAATCAAAAATTGTATTTTCCCAAGGGTTGGCTGTTAATTGCGCCCCAGGACGGATTCGGCGGCCGGTATATTGAAAGCCCGACTGAAATATCCGTGGCCCAGGTTGGCATTAAAATAAAAGACACCCGCTCAAGCGGCGGCCGGGATAGTATTGTTGAATCTCCGGTCATCATCGGGCCGGACAATAAAATTCACCAATTCAGCCTTGAAGACTTCCAAAATCTGCCCAGGTTGACAATGACTGACGCGGGCATTGGCCACGGTAAAGGCTACCGGGGCACCAATACCTGGGAAGGCCCTGCCTTGAAAAGTTTGCTATGGCCCCTTTTACCGGCCAGCCTAAACCCCAAAAAAACCTACATACTGGTTTCAGCGGCTGACGGTTACCGATCCACTTACTCCGGCCTTGAAGTTTTTAACCACCCAAAATGCGTGCTCCTGGTTGACCGTAAAGACGGAAAGCCCCTGGGGACAGGGGCCGGGCTATATACTACCGTTCAGCAGGGTGATTTTTTTGTTGATAGGAATGTGCGGATGGTTGAAGAAATAAGAGTGGTCGTGGTTGAATGAGTGCTTTTAAAAATCCGTTTCCCGTCATTGCGAGCGCCTTACTCTGCCTGTGGCCGAAATTTGAAGGAAAGAACAAAAATATGCATGAGGTGATTATTAGTCTGGATTGCTTCGTCGCCTAAAGGCTCCTCGCAATGACGGATTGAGGGTTCCTCATAATTGCGGGGCCGCATAAGTATTCCTATTTCCGTCATTGCGAGCATAGCAGCGAAGCAATCCAGTAACTCAAATTTAGTTCTTTAGAAGCGATAGCCGCGCAATCCAGAAATCTTGCAAATTGTTGGTCTGGATTGCTTCGTCACTGCGTTCCTCGCAATGACATTTTTTAGAGGTTCCCTTTATTTTTGGAGAGGTGGCTTATGATGGACTTAAGATGGTTGGGGGCCGCGGGCCTGGCGGTGGTCTTAGCGATTTCCGGAGCAGTGGGTGCCGAGGCCCAGGAGCGGGAAGTGCGCTTGAGCCCCATTGAAATGGTTGAATCCAAAAACACCATTGACCACATCACCCAGGTGGATATGGAACGCAAAACGGCCACCAATCTATGGGAAGCCATGAAAGGGGTGCTGGGTGTGTATGAGATGCCCAGCAGCAACAGCGAGGGGTTAGTCGGCATTCGCGGACTCGGCCGTGAGCGGGTTGGCCTGTTCATTGACGATATCCCCATCAGCACGGCCTGGCGCAGTGTTGCTGACTTAAACAACACCCTGCTATATGACCTTGAATCCATTGAGGTCTCCAAGGGCTACAGTTCGCCTCTCCTGGCTTCCAACAGCGGTCTGGGCGGGGTTCTCAACCTGCGCACGGCCAAGCCGACCAAGGAATTGGAATTTACGGCCAAATATATGAACTTTTTTGACCGCAAGTTCGACGACCAGGGCCGCTTCTTCGGCACCAGCATCGGCACCAAGCAGGAACAATTTTACCTCAAGGCCACAGTCATGCTGGACCAGCGTGATTTCTTCACCCTGCCTTCCAGTTTCACGCCCGGGCCTGGTTCTAATGATGAAACCGGCGGGCGCCGGACAAATTCCGACTCCAAGAACAAGGCGGTTAACCTTATGGCCGGCTGGACGCCCACCGAAGATGTGGACATAATGTTCGGCTTCGTGCGGCAGTCCAGGGAAAGAGGTATGCCCATCGACGCCAGCCATAACGCGTACGAAAAAGACCCTGTCTTTCGCCGCTATCCGGAAATCGAAACCACCCGTTATTATGTCAACGCCAATGCTAACATGAACGAAAAGGCCCGCCTCAAAGCCGTGCTCTATCGTGACGAATACAAGGATTCCTCCAGCTCCTATACTGATAAGAGCTTTAGTACTCCTAGCTATGCCAACGAACGTAGCCTAGTGTCCCAAGATTATGACGATAGCACCAGCGGCGGCCAGTTGACCTTCGATTACACCTTCAACGAGGCTAACAGGCTGGCTGTCTCGGCCGGCTACCGTCAGGAATCTCACAAAAGTATCCAACATTTCCCGCCCATGGGTACGTCAAACTACCCGGGTTCAACTAGCTTAAAAGGAAGAGAGCCCAATCGCCGCATCACGGAAGATTATTGGGATTTTGGGGCTGAATACACTTTGAAGCCCTTCGACCCTCTAACTCTGGTCTTCGGCGTCAGTCACAGCCGCCTTACTCCAAAGACCTCGGAGCTTCGAGTTGAGCGTAACATAAATGGGGTTATGACGCCCTACGATGCAGGAGGCTCCAAAAACCTTTTCAACTACCAGGTCGGCACATTTTACGACCTGACCGAAAATCACGAGATATTCCTCACCTTTGCCAAGAAGTCGCGCTTCGCCACTATGCAGCAGCGGTATAGCAGCACCAATGATGGCAAGAGCACCAACCCGGATCTGAAGCCGGAACACGCCTTCCATTATGAAGTGGGCTATCGGGGGCTGATAAACGATTGGCTGAAGCTCAACTCCAGCCTCTATTACAGCGATGTCACAGATATGATAGCCTCAGTAAACAAAGACATCTGCGGGGACTTCGACAGATGTTACCGTAATATAGACAAGACCGACTTCTTCGGCTTAGAACTGGGGGGAGAGGCACTGGTCAATCAACACCTCAGTGCCGGGCTGACTTTTAATTACCTGAAGTGGAATACTGACACCTCCGACCGAGCTCAAAGCAACCTTCGCAATTTACCTAAAATTACCAGCACGGCCTACGCCGTAGTTTCGCCCTTGGAAGGCTTGTCCATCATTCCCCAGGTCAATATGTCCAGCGGTTTCTATTGGAACACTAACCCCGATGCCTCCTCCTACAAAGAGACGGGCGGTTTCGCCACGGCCGATCTCAAGGTGGTCTATGATTTCAACGAGCACCTGACCTTTGAATTGGGGGCCAAGAACCTTTTCGATAAGGAATACGCCTACAACGCCTATTATCCCGAACCGGGGCGCAACTTCTTCCTGGGCCTGACCGGAAGATATTGAGGGAACCTTTAAAGGCCGTCATTGCGAGGAGCTTTAGCGACGAAGCAATCCAGACAAGCAATATGGTATTGCACAATTTCTGGATTGCGTAGCTATCGCTTATAAAGAACAAAATTTGAGTTACTGGATTGCTTCGCTGCTATGCTCGCAATGACGGAAGAAAGGCCGAAGCCCTTCACCCCCCATCCGTCATTGCGAGAAACGAAGTGACGAAGCAATCCAGACTAATAATCGCCTCATACATATATTTGTTCTTTCCTTCAAATTTCGGCCAAAGGACGAGTAAGGCGCTCGCAATGACGGAAAACTGATTTTTGGCTGGAGCCTCAACCATAATGACTCCACCTTTTCTGGATGAAGGCGTGGCGCTTACGGACACTGAAAGGCCGGCCCGGCCCCGCGAGGCCGACCAGCTTTCAGGCCGCCGGCTGGGCCTTTTTCTGGTTCCTTCCCTGGTCCTGCATATCCTGACCGCCGCCGCGGCCCTGGGCTTCTTCAGCTTACAGACCGGCGGGGTAGGAGGGGTCGGCTCTTCTGATGAACATACAGTGTTCATGGTCAGCCTGGCCGGGGGAACAGGCGATAGCCACCTGGATGAGGCGGGCCACGCAGGCCCTGGAGCCAGTGAAGAGGCCCCGGCCGACCCGGAGCCCCTGACGGAAGAGGCCGAAGCGCCCGCGGCAGAGACGGCTGTTCTCCTACCGGAGCCGGACGCCATCTCGCTAGAACCAAAAGCGAAAACTCCGCCAGCCTTGCCCAAAACCGACGTAAACCAGCGTGCCCCCAGGAAAGAAGCGAAAACCGCGGCCGGCCAGGGCGACAACGGCCCGGCCGAGTCGGCCGGGAGTGGCACGGGGCAGAAAGGCGCGAGCGGCGGTGGAGGTTCCGGCGGCTATATCAAAGGCCACTATGATTATATTAAAAAGCGCATTCGGCAGCACCTGGTTTATAGCCCCCAGGCCAAGCGCATGGGCATCCAGGGCACGGTGACTGTTTCCTTCGCTATTGAAAAAGACGGGCGGGCGCGGGATATAGCCGTGAGCAAAACGAGCGGGCACGCCTCGCTGGATGAATCGGCCATGAAAGCCGTGCGGAATGCTTCTCCTTTTCCGCCGCCGCCGGATACGGCCCGCATTGTCATTCCCATCAGCTTCAGTCTCAAATGATATTAAAAATTGACAAAAAATCATCATCTATGCTAGATTTTACAAACACTTCTGAGAATGAAAGGAAAATAAATAATGAAAATAAGTGCCAGAAACCAGTTGAAAGGCACGGTCACCAATATTCAAGAGGGCGCTGTAAGCGGCATCGTGGCCATTGACATCGGCGGTGGAAATGTCATCACGGCCACCATTTCCATGTCTGCTATCAAGGAATTGGGATTGCAAGTCGGCCAGGAGGCTTACGCAATCATAAAAGCCACTTCCGTCATGGTCGGCGTCAATTAGTTGGCGTTAACCGGAAATCTTTTTCCCGGTATCAGAGGAATAACAACCGGGCAGAGACCCAAGCTCTTTTCTCAGGCCCGAGGACTGCAATACATCCAGAAGCACCGTAATGCCGGGATGGTCGCCGAAATCTGACGGGATGACCAGATCGCGGCGGGTCACTCCCATAGGAACGAAATCCAACCCGAAAGATTCCGCGACAATACGCAAGCCCAAGGCCGCATCGGCGGTTCCGTTGGCCACCCGGATGGCCCCTTCATTGTGGGAACGTACTTCGTCCGTATAACCCTTGACCTCTGAGATGGGCAGGCCATGCCGCGACAGTTGCGCTTCCAGGAGTTTTCTCAGCGCGGAGCCCTCTTCACGTATCACCAGGCGGGTCCGGCCATTGGCGATGTCATCCACAGTGCGGATGCCCAAAGGGTTTCCAGACGCGACCATAAAACCTTCCTCCTGCCCGGAAAAGGCGATTACCAGGCAGTCCTGACCCGGCAACATGGAACGGACAGCCTCTATGTTGCCGTCCGAAGAACCGGAACCGTGGTAGTGGATCCCCGCAACGTGGGCGTTTCCCTCGTTTAGGGAGAGCAAAGCCTGGCGGCTGGAGGCAAAAACGGTATGGACGCGGATTCCGGGGGCGGCGCGGGCCATAAGGCCGCTCAACAGGCTTAAAGCCGGGTCGCCGCCCAATATTAGAACCGTTTTGGCCAATTGAGCGTGGGGGATATGGCGGTCAATGGTCTTGTCCGCCAGAAGAAAACCATCGGCGGCCTCCAGTTTGAAAGGCCAAGCGTGAGCCTTGGGGAAAGGGACACCGACCAACTTGTCCCGCACGCGCGCCAGAGACAGTCTCGTCGTCGCGTTGGCCTCGGTCAAGAGGTGGATGCTTTCACGCTCCGCCTGAGCCTCTTCAATGAAAAGCATTTCCACCGTGCAGCCGAGTATACCGGCCAGGTTTAGGGCCACGGCGGTATTGGGCAGGTAGCGTCCTGATTCCATGTCATAAACAGCCTGGCGACGGACCCCGATCAACTGCGCCAGTTCCTCCTGGGACAGGCCTTTCCGCTTGCGATATTTCTTTATTTCGCAACGTATGGTTTTATGATGGCCGGGCATTACCCTCCTATCCGCGACATCAGGGCGGGTTCTTCCTCGTATTCGCCGGGGGGCCCGCAAAACCTGTGCTCCCGGGGCTTTTCCAGGATTGCGCGTTTGATCAGCCCGACAAGTTCATCATCCGGGATTCCCTTTTCGTGAAGAGGCTTCAGGTCAAGCCCGCTGTGGAAATGAAGACAGGTTTTGAGATAGCCCCCAGAGGTCACCCGCACCCGGT
>Ga0082212_10001118_pt1 | contig 39391 bp, 36 predicted proteins | sample TergutNt197P3_FD_71548 | JGI IMG/M metagenome (GOLD analysis project Ga0082212, IMG submission 71548) | Neocapritermes taracua P3 segment gut microbial communities from Petit-Saut dam, French Guiana - Nt197 P3 | ecosystem: Host-associated > Arthropoda: Insects > Digestive system > Gut ...
GAGGGGCGCGAACCAGTGACGCAAAGGTCTCACTACATCGACACCCACCAATGGGATACACGTGAGCTTTACCATCACTGGCCACACCTCCAAACCTGCCCGGCAGGGGCATGATGCCCCTGCACCCCCATATCCGGAAAACGGCAAAGCCGTTTTCCGGGATTGCGGGGTCAAGGGGGCTCAGCCCCCTTGCGGGGTTTGGGGCGGAGCCCCAATTAAATATCCAAGTCCTGCACGGTCAGGGCATTGCGCTCAATGAACTCCCGCCGCGCCTCCACCCGGTCGCCCATGAGTTCTTCAAAGGCGTCCGAGGCTTCTTCCGCGTCATCGATGGTTACCTTGAGCAAAACCCGATTCTCCGGGTTCATGGTGGTCACCCAGAGCTGTTCCGGGTTCATTTCACCAAGGCCTTTGTAGCGCTGAATATTGATGCCTTTACGCGCTTCCTCGAACAGGAGCTTTTCCAGATTGAACAGACCGTGCACCGGAATGGTTGCTTCCTTGCGCTCAAGATCAAAGGCCGTGCCGCCGCACTGGAGCACAATGGCTTCACGGGCCTTCCAGGCCTGACGGTAGGACTTGGAACCGAAATAGTCGGGACTGAGCTTGGTCCGGTGCCCGTTTTTGTCTTCAAACACCACCCGGACCAACTGCTCCAACTCGGTTTCTTCGTGCTCCATGTACAGGCTGAACCCGCGTTCGCCGATCCAGTCCTTGAAGGTGGCCTTTTCCGGCGTGTCATTGACAAACCAGAGCGGCTCCAGAAGGACGGTATAGCGCAGGAAAGACATGAACAGGGGCTCGGCTATGCCGGCTATTTCCGCATCGCGCAGCCGGGCGCCGATGTAGGCGATGTCCTTGGCCAGACGGGTAATGCTTTTGCCTTCAAAGGTATGGCCGTTGGCCGCGCGGATCGTAGCGTCCTTGCTGATCCGATCCAGAAGAAAGGCGTTCAGTTCAGCGTCATCTTTGATGAATTTTTCGAATTTGCTCGAGTGCGCCCGGTATAGCGGGGGTTGGGCAATATACAGATAGCCCTGCTCGATCAGCTCCCGGTACTGGCGGAAAAAGAAGGTCAGGAGCAGGGTTCTGATATGCGCTCCGTCCACATCGGCGTCAGTCATGATGGCAATGGTGTGGTAGCGCAACTTGGCCAGATCAATGTCGCTTTCGCCGCCGACCAGACCAATGCCCGCGCCCATGGCCGTGATCAGGTTCTTGATCTCCTTGTTGGCCAGCATCTTGTCAAAACGGGTCCGCTCCACGTTCAGAATCTTGCCGCGCAAAGGAAGAATGGCCTGCTTGGACGGGTCACGTCCCTGCTTGGCCGAACCGCCCGCGGAATCACCTTCCACAATAAACAGTTCCGATTCCGCCGGGTCTTTGCTCTGACAGTCGGCCAGCTTGCCCGGCAAAGAGTTGTCCGAAAGCGCCCCTTTGCGCCGTACCAGTTCCTTGGCCTTGCGGGCCGCATCACGGGCTCTGGCCGCATCAACGGCTTTTTCAATGATCAGCTTGATATCTTTGGGATTTTCCTCAAAGAATATGTTCAGCTTGTCATACACGATGCCGCCGACAATACCGGCCACTTCGCTGTTGCCCAGCTTGGTCTTGGTCTGACCCTCGAACTGGGGATCAGGCAGCTTGACCGAGACAATGGCGGTCAGGCCTTCGCGCACATCATCGCCCGAAAGACTCATCCCCTTGTACTTTTTATTCAATTCCGAATTTTTGAGATAGGTATTGATGGCCCGTGTCAGGGCCGTCTTGAACCCGGCCAGATGGGTGCCGCCTTCCTTGGTACGGATGTTGTTGGCAAAGGTAAGCGTATTTTCCTTATACCCGGCGTTATATTGCAGGGCGAATTCAGCCACTATATTCTGGGCTTCCCCATAGCCGTAAATAATGCTGTGCACCGTGGCTTCGCCTTCGTTCAGATCCTTGACAAACTGCTCAATGCCGCCGTCAAAGCGGAAGGTTTCCTTTTCATCCGTGCGCTCGTCAATGAACTCGATTTCCAGCCCTTTATTCAGATAGGCCAGTTCTTCCAGTCTCTTACGCAGAATTTCATAGAGAAATTCCGTGGTCTCGAAGATCTCGTCATCCGGGGTAAAACGCACGGTGGTGCCGTGGCTTTCCGCTTCTCCCAACGTGCGCAGCTCTTCCAACGGAACGCCGCGAGAATACTTTTGCGCATAGCGGTAACCGCCGCGCTTGATAGTAACTTCCAGGGCTTCGGACAGCGCGTTCACACAGGATACGCCGACCCCATGCAGACCGCCGGATACCTTGTAGGAGTTGCTGTCGAACTTGCCACCCGCGTGTAGCTTGGTCATGACCACCTGCACCGCGGGCACGCCCTCTTTGGGATGAATGTCCACGGGAATGCCGCGCCCGTTGTCGGAAACCGAGCAGGACCCGTCAACGTGCAAACGCACGGTTATTTTGGTGCAATAGCCTGCCATGGCCTCGTCAATGGAGTTGTCCACAACTTCATACACGAGGTGATGCAGACCGCGCGCGTCCGTGCTGCCAATATACATGGCCGGGCGCTTGCGCACTGCCGCAAGACCCTCAAGAATGGTAATGCTCGAAGCGTTATACGCCCCCTGTACCGGAGCTGTTTCAGCCATTAGACCTGTTCCTCGCTGAAGTTAACGTCATCCAAAATTTTCATGGGCATAATGATTACCAGGTAATCCGCGTCGTCCGAACCGGAAATGCCGCAAGGGCCTTCGGCTCCCGTAAGGGTAAGGGACAGTTCGGCCGAGGCGTAATGTTCCATGATTGTCAGCAGGTTGCTTGTGGGAAAAGCAATCTTTTCTATGGTTCCACTGTATTCCACATCCAGACTTTCGGATGCGGAACCAAGATCCTGTCCGGTAGCCGAAAGCACGGCTTCTTTAGCAGACAAATCAAAATAGGTACAACGGTTGCTGTCCGTGTTAAAAATAGCGATGCGCAGGAGCGCGTCCTGGGCTTCAGCCCGGTTCAGTTTCAAGGTAGAAGTGTCCGTGTTCAACCGGGACAAAAATACCGTGTAGTCCGGATACTGATAGGACGAAAGCGGCAAGCTCATGGATTCCGCCCTGTTCTCCGTGCGCACGAACAGACGTTTATTGCTGATGTTTACGTTGATTTCATCCGTGCCCAGCCACTTTTTCAATTCATTCAGGTATTTTTTCTGCACCAGAATGCCTTCCGCAGGCAGCAGGGAATGCAGATCGTCATTGGTAAAACGGATCATGGCGAACTGATGCCCGTTCATGCCCGCGGCCTCGATGCGCCCGTTTTCTCCCGGCTTCATGAACAAACAAGCCAGGGCGTCAGCGCCCTCATCACCAATGCAGTAGATAATGCGATCAATCAATTCCTGAAAGAAATCCCCGGACCACATAACCGCGCCCTGTTCGGGAAAATCGGAAAATTTCTGGAACCAGGTGGCATCATTGACCGGCAGCTTGTATTTGCGGCGTCCCTGCTCAATATGCAGTACCGGCGCGGCATCATCCACCCGTAAATTGATCTGCCCGGCGGGAAGCCTGCGCAGCAATTCCACAAAGGATCGTCCCTGCACACCCACAAGGCCCGGTTCTGAAACTTCGGCCGTGTAGGAACCTCTGAACTCTATATTGGAATCCGTGGACAGAATTTCAAGCCGGTTATGTTCCGCCTTGAGCCAGATGGAACGCAAATAGGCCGCCCCTGTCCGCTGCGGAATGATATTCGCTGCCCGTTGCAAGCCTTCGATGACTTCTTCTTTGTATACTCTAAGATGCATACTATTCTCCTTATTAGAGTAGTAGGGGCTGTTTTTTTGTGTATAACTTTGATTACCTGTTTATTTTATTTATTTTTTTCTGAACAAACAGGGAACGTTTTCCTGTTCCTTTTTTGCACTTAGGAACCGGGGCAAAGGTTTAGTGCTTGGTAAGGCACAGTTTGCGCAGGTCTTCCACCCGTTTGTTCATAACTTTGTCACTTTCCTGTAATTGTTTAACTTTTTTTATAGAATACAGGACAGATGAGTGATCCCTGCCCGCAAAAATGCGCCCGGTTTGGATGAGGGACAGGCCGAGCAGTTCGCGGCAAAGAAGAATGGCAATATGCCGGGCCAGGGAAACGGTTTTATCCTTGTTTTTTCCGGTCAGTTCTTCCGGCGGCAGGGAAAATTCTCTGGCCACGGTCAGGATAATCGAGACAGGCATTAAAAAGCTATGTTCGCCTCCCCGGTCCAAAATGGAGGAAATATCGGGAGGCGCGGCATCCGTACCTTGCTCGGGCACAAGATCGCGATAGGCGACAAGTCTGGCCAGGGCGCCGTCAATGCTCCGGATATCCTGATACCGGTGGGAAAGGGCCAATATCTGTTCTTTGCTCAGACCAAGATTATGCGCCGTGTTTTTGCGTTGTACGTATTGCCTGCGGATATCCATATCCGGGCGCTTGATTTCCATTACCAGGCCGCTGACCAGGCGTGAACGCAGTTTTTGGCCCAATCCGGCATATTGCGCGGGGTGTGCGTCAAAGGAAAGGGCCAGAAGTTTGCCCGAAGCTTGAAACATATCTATCAGCGCGGCCAGAGCATCCTGGGTATCATGGCAGGCCAGGATTCGTTGGGCGTCATCCATGAAGACATACTGCTCGGGTATCAAAGCATGTCGTCCGGGCGCGGCGGTTATGCGTTCAAGATAGGCAATACCTCCAAAATATAAGTCTTTTCCATTGCAACGCAAGGCATTGGCTATGGCGCCGAGCAGGTGGGATTTTCCAGCGCCGCTCTGGCCGTATACGACAAAGGGCGTATATGGCGTCTTGGAAGCTTTGGAAACGCATTCCTTGGCCGCTACCAGGGGGAAATCATTTTTGCGGTTCACCAGAAAGGTATCGAAAGTATACTGTTTGTGCAGCAATATGTCTTGACTATCCGGGAGCGCAACCGGCCCGGGCGTTGCCGGGATTGAGCATTCAGGCCCTTGTGTCCGTATAGCCTGAACCCAGGGATCGTTTTCATAAATAATGGCTATATCTTTGGCAAAGGCCGAAGTCTGCCGCTCAAAATCCTGCCGGATCGAAGCCATGAACCAATCGCCGAAATACTGATGAGGAAAGGCTACTCGCAGTAAACCTTTATTTTCGTCAACATCCATGTTGAGCGGATCAAACCAACGGCTGAGTTCAGTATGGGAAAAAACTCCCTCAAGGTGTCGGCGCAAGGTTTGTTTGAACACAGCGTAGCAACTATTGGAAATGCTGATTAATAATGAATCAACGCTTCCTAATTTACAGGTGTGGGGACAGGTCTGGAAAGCATGGCCGGGTTCCCATGCGCAATGGGACTACATACCATAAAAAAGAATGCTCTTCAATCTTCCGTCCCAGCTATGAGCCCCTCAGCCGGTTAAGGTATCACGCCAAGCTGAGGCACTACCCCCTTGACCTTTGCCCGGTACTTGCCGTAGCTTCAGGTTTTCACCAAAAAGCCGCCTGCCGGATTTTTTCTTATGAGCCACGCAGCACTTACCGCCAAACACCGTCCGCAGACCTTTGCCCAGGTGGCGGGTCAGGAAACCGTTAAAGCCATTCTTTCCAGAGCGTCACTCGAGCAGCGTGTCGCTCCGGCTTACCTTTTCAGCGGTACGAGGGGAGTGGGAAAAACCACCCTGGCCCGCATATTCGCCAAAGCGCTCAACTGTCGCTCGGCTCCGGCCGGAGAACCGTGCAACAGTTGTGATCAGTGCCGGGCCATTACCGTGGGCAGCGCCGTGGATGTTGTTGAAATAGACGGCGCTTCCAACAGGGGTATCGACGATGTACGCCGTCTGAAAGAAGTGGTGGGCTATGCGCCCATGGAGGGCGGCTACAAGATTTTTATCATCGATGAAGCGCACATGCTTTCCCGCGAGGCCTTCAACGCCCTTTTGAAAACACTGGAAGAACCCCCGGCGCGGGTGACTTTTATCATGGCCACCACGGAACCGCACAAGTTTCCGGCCACCATTATCAGCCGTTGTCAGCATTTTGTATTCAAGCCGTTGCCGGAAAGCGGGCTGATTGCCCATTTATCCCAGGTTCTCAATAGCGAAGGCATTGCCTTTGATGAAAGCGCCCTGCGTCTGATCGCCCGGCGCGGTGCGGGCAGCGTGCGCGATTCCATGTCTCTGCTCGGCCAGGTGCTGGCCCTCGGAGAGGGCAGGCTCACCGAGGCTTCCGCCCGTTCGGTGCTCGGCCTTGCCGGTCAGGAGGCTTTCATTGCGCTTTTGCAGGCTGTGAAGAGCGGAGACAGCATGGGATTAAGCGCGCTTTTGCGTGACATGCTTGAGCAGGGATTGGACATGGGTTTTTTTCTGCGCGAACTGGCCTCCCTGTGGCGCGCTCTGTTCATGCTGCGCCAATCGGGCGAGCGGGCTCTTGGCGTGATCGATCTTCCGGAAAACGAAGCCCGGCGCTATCTTGAGATGAGCCATGACTTTTCTCTGCAACATATCCACGCCTGCTGGCAGATGACCCTGGAAGGACAACGCCGCGTTTTGACCAGCCTTGAACCTGCCCTGGCCCTGGAATTGCTGCTTTTGAACATCGGAATGTTGCCTCAGTTGCTTTCCCTGGAAAATTTGTCCGCCATGAACCGTAAAGCTTCCGGACCGCCTTCCGCATCCGGCGCATCCGGCGGCAGTCTTGCCGGCGGGCAGACCTCAGGCGCAGGGGATGATACCATGCGCGGCGTCGGCATGCGCGAGGCTGAGGCGCAAACTCCGGGTGTGGAGGGCAATACGCCGGATTCGACAGTCGCTGCGGAAGAAACCGTTCCGGAAAGTATTTCTGAGGCTGTACAAGCGCAACCGTCCGGGTCTGAAAGCATTGCTCATGTTCCATCCGAACCGGACTGGGACAGTATTTTTACTCTGTGCGAGGCCAAGAGCGCTCCTCCCTGGTTTGTTTCCCTGCTTAAACGGCTCAATGCCCGTTGGGAGCATGGAACACTATGTCTTGAAGCTTCGGATGCCTTCACTTTGGATCGTTTGCATGAACCCCAGATTCGGGCTCGCCTTGAGGAAACGCTGGCTGACTGGTGCGGCGCCATACCGGCCTTCACCCTTGTGGCCCAAAAAGCTCTCGTCAAGAGTCGCGATGATTTGAAGGCCGAGGTTGTACAGCACCCGCTGGTCCGGGAAGTGCAGGAAAACTTTGGCGGGTATATTATTGATTACGGCCAGCTACGTTAGGGTATGGGCCATCCCAGTCAGCTCAAGTTGCAGCCTCCCGAGGAGAGATATAGATGAAAGGTATGGATGAAATTTTGCGCCAAGCGCAGCTTATGCAAAGCAAGATGGCGGAAATGCAGGAGGATTTGTCCAGAAAAAGTGTGGAAGGGTCCAGCGGCGGCGGCATGGTCCGAGCTGTGGCCACGGGCAAGTTGGATGTGCTGTCCATCAGCATCGACAAGGCTGTTGTAGACCCCAATGACGTGGAAATGCTTCAGGATCTGGTCACGGCAGCGGTAAACGACGCCCTGCGTCAAGCCAGGCAGTTGGCCGAGCAGGAAATGGCCGGCCTGGCCGGGGGCTTCAAAATACCGGGGCTAATGTAGGCTATGCAAACAAATGGCCCTTTTGCCCTCCGGCTGCGTCAGATATCGCCTGCTATTTCGGTCGAATACCATAAGAGTATACTCCCTTATAGCAGGCTCATCTTCCTGGCCGGAGAACAAAATTGCTTATTTGTCAGCACAGCCTAAGGGCATATCCGGCAAAATAGTACGCACGTGCAAAAAATACCTGAACCACTTCAAGCCGTTGTTGATCAACTTTCCCGCCTGCCCGGGCTCGGCCCCAAATCGGCCCTGCGTTGCGCCATGTCTTTTCTGAAATGGCCCGAAGCCGAAACCCGCAGGCTTGGCGCGGCCATCCATGATTTACGCGATAAACTGCATTTGTGCGGGCATTGCGGGGCTCTTTCCGATACCGACCCCTGCTCGGTTTGCCTTGATGCTTCGCGTTCACGCGATGTGTTGTGTGTCGTGGCGGACTGGGACAGTATGTTGATCCTGGAAAGCGGCGGCTTTTACACCGGCCAGTATCTTATTTTGGGCGGCTTGCTGGCTCCTCTGGACAACGTGCACCCTGACAACCTGGAGTTGGAAAAGCTGGATGCACGCCTCAAACAGGGCGAAACAGCGGAGATTATTTTGGCCCTCGGAGCCACGGTGGAAGCTGAAAACACGGCCTCTTTTCTGAATGCCAGAGTGCGGACCCGTTTTCCCCATATCCGCGTCTCTCGTCTGGCCCAAGGCATTCCATTGGGCGCGGAGGTCAAGTTCATGGACAAGGAAACCCTGCGCCAGTCACTCAAGTTCAGACAGGATTTGTCGTGAGCAAGAAAAAGCAACAGCCGTATTTTCCCCCGCCGGATCTGCCGCGCACCGGCGTTGAATCCCATGCCCACCTGAACAGCCGTCAATTTGCCCTGGATTTTGAGGCCGTGCTGGAACGCGCCGCCGCTGCTGGCGTGGCTCAGATCATCCAGGTCTTTCTCAGTCCGGAGGCCTGGGCCGAGGGCAAGGCCCGCTTTGATGCCCACCCCAACGTGTATTTCATGCTGGGCACTCATCCTACCGAGGCTGTGAACTACAGCCCCGCGACCGAGCAGGGCATGCGCGAGGCCATAGCGCTTGATCCCCGAATTCGGGCTATCGGCGAGATAGGGCTGGATTTTTACTGGAAGGATTGTCCTCCTGACACGCAGAAAAGCGTGCTGCTCAAGCAGCTTGCTCTGGCCAGGGAACTGGCTTTGCCCGTGGTTATCCACTGCCGGGACGCCGAGGCCGAAACCTTTGACCTGCTTGAAAGCGAGGGCTTCGCGGGTTATCCCCTGCTTTGGCACTGCTTTGGCGGGGACGTGCGCATGGCCGAGCGGATCGTCGGGAACGGCTGGCATATTTCCGTGCCCGGTCCGGTTACCTTTCCGGCCAATGAAGCCCTGCGCGAGGCCGTGGCAAGCATTCCGGCAGACCGCCTGCTGGTGGAAACGGACTGCCCGTATCTTTCTCCCGCGCCTTTACGCGGAAAGCGCAATGAACCGGCCAACCTGGGCTACACCATAGCGGTTATGGCCGAGGCCAGGGGAGTTCCGGTGCGGGACTTGTGGACTCTGTGCGGGGACAATGCGCGCAGGTTTTTCAGGATTGAAGAGAAACGTGGAAACAACAATCAGGAATAATGTTCATGCTGGCTATATTGGATTATGAGGCAGGCAATCAGACAAGCGTGCTGCGTGGCCTGAACTCCCTGGGCATACCGGCGCGCATCACGGCTGATCCGGCTGTATTGGCGGCGGCTTCAGGCGTTATTTTTCCCGGCGTGGGCGCGGCCCGCCAGGCCATGGATCTGCTGACCAGAACCGGGCTGGACGCCACACTCAAGCAACTGGCGGCAGCAGGCAAACCCTTGCTCGGGGTGTGTCTCGGTTGCCAGATTTTGCTTGAACACAGCGAAGAGGGCGACACAACGACCTTGGGGCTGGTCAAGGGCCGCTGCCTGCGTTTTGCCGGAGGGCTGCGCGATGAGGCCGGAGACTCCATCAATATTCCGCATATGGGCTGGAACGGCTATACTTTGCGCAAGCCCAGCCTGCTTTTTGACGGCATCCCCGAAAATGCCGAATTCTATTTCGTGCACAGCTACTATACCGAACCTGAGCCTGATCTGATCATTGCCACCACCTATCACGGCAGGGAATTCTGTTCGGTCTACGGCCGGGACGGGTTCTGGGCGGTTCAGTTCCACCCGGAAAAGAGCGGAAAACCGGGCCTGCAATTGCTGAAGAATTTTTACACGTACTGTCAGAGTCAGCTAAAATAAGGGGGTGCAGGGGGCAACGTGTTATCATAAAGGTTCACGTTGCTCACATCGCTGGGCATTGCAAGGGCATGCCCGGCGTGTTACTGCGCCCCTGCCGGGGTTTGGGGCGGAGCCCCAAGTACCCAAGTAAATTAATTAATCCGGGAGGCCGCGCATGCTGAGTAAACGGATCATACCCTGCCTTGACGTTCGTGACGGCAAGCTGACCAAGGGCGTCAAATTTGAAGGCAACGTGGACATCGGCGACCCTGTGGAGACGGCCAAGCGCTATTACGATGACGGCGCCGATGAAATCGTGTTTTACGACATCACGGCCTCGGCCGAGGGCCGGGGCATTTTCCTGGATGTTGTGGAACGCGTGGCCGAGACCATTGCCATTCCCTTTTGCGTGGGCGGAGGCATTGCTTCCGTGGCCGACATGCGGGCGGTCCTGCTGGCCGGGGCGGAAAAGATATCCATCAACTCAGCCGCAGTGAAAAATCCGGATTTGATCAGCCAAGGCGCTGCCGCCTTCGGTTCCCAGGCCGTTGTGGTGGGCATGGACGTTAAACAGGTCCCGGTGCGCGAAGGCATTCCTTCGGGCTATGAGGTGGTCATTCACGGCGGCCGGACCTTCATGAATGTGGACGCCCTTGCCTGGGCGAAACGCTGCGAGGAACTGGGCGCGGGTGAACTGTGCGTCAATTCCATTGACGCGGACGGCACCAAGGAAGGCTACGAATTGACCCTGACCAGAGCCATCAGCGATGCGGTGCGCATCCCGGTGATCGCCTCGGGCGGCGCGGGCTCACCGGCCCACATGCTGGACGCCCTGACCAAAGGGCGGGCCTCGGCTGCCTTGATCGCTTCCATTGTGCATTATGGTGAATATACCATTGGCGAGATCAAACGCTACCTTGCGGCGCAGAGTTGTAAAGTACGCTTGTAAAAGATTTAGAAATTTTCTCAATCTTGCCTTGTGGCGATTTTTGCTGTATTGCTTACAACCATGCAAAATCTCATCAGCAAAAGGCGACTCCTCGCACAGGACTCTCGCCTTTTTCACGGCCGCCGCTGGAGGTTTTTTTCCGTTCTTTTATTGGCGGCCGCCCTTCTGAGCGCCGGTTGCGCAACCCGTCAGACAGGAGTGGAAGCTCCTGTTCCGGCTTCCGCTTCGGCCATGGAAAAAAAGCTGGATGTCACTGAGGCGGCGCGTTCAAGTATCGGTGTCCGCTATAAGTTCGGTGGTAATTCGCCGCAGACCGGCTTTGACTGCTCCGGCCTGGTTTGTTGGTCCTATGAACAGGTGGGAGTTTCCCTGCCCAGGCGGGCGCGGGATCAACTGATGTTCGGGATCCAGGTAGACAAGAACGAATTGCAGCCGGGGGACATCGTGGTTTTTAAAGGCACAAACAGCCGTACCGGCTGGCATTCCGGCATCTACACGGGAAACGGCAAGTTCATCCACAGCCCGAGCAGCGGGAAAGCCGTCACTGAATCCAATCTTGACGAAGCGTACTACGCCCGGAGTTATGCAGGGGCAAGCCGCATTCCGAGCGACGGCAGCGCGGCAAAGCTCTACGCGGAATATATGGAAAAAGAGCGTACCGCGGCAAATGCCGTCCGGAGCGGGAAAAAAGCGGCCAACAAAAACACGGCCGTGGCTCAGGCTAAAAACAAAAGCAAGCCCGCTGCTGAGAAGAAGCGTAGCGGCGCGGGTAATAAAACGGCTCAGAAGTCAGCACCCAAGGCTTCCAAAAAGATGGTTAAAAGCTAAAGTAAAGATAGCTGAGCAAGACGCGAAAGCGGCGCATACCGGAGTTTTCCGGACATGCGCCGCTTCTTTATTTAACTGTACAGCCTCTAATACTGCATCCAGGGCACGCTGCCCCTATCCCATAGTTTGTTGAGCAACTCATAGTCGCGCAGGGTATCCATGCATTGCCAGAAGCCGGTGTGGCAGTACATGGCCAGTTGTCCCTCGCGGGCCAGGCGTTCCAGGGGGGCTTTTTCCAGATCGCAGTCCTCATCTTCGGAAAGGTAGTTGAGAAACTCCGGTTCAAAGACAAAAAAGCCGCAGTTGGTATACTGGTTGAGCACGGGTTTTTCTTCCCAGCTTTCAATATTACCGTGGTCGTCCGTGCTCACGGTGCCGAAGCGGGACGGCATGCGCACCCCGGTGAAGGTGCCGAGTTTACCCTGGGCCTTATGGAAGGCCACGAGTTTATCGATAGCAATGTCCGCAACCCCGTCTCCGTATGCGGCCATAAACGGGCCGTTGCCGAGGTGCCGGGCCACCCGTTTGATGCGGGCTCCCTTTTCCGCGTCTTCTCCCGTGTCGCTAAGCGTGACCTTCCAGTCCACACAGGCGCCGGAATTATGCACCACGGTGTCCCCGGAACCCAGATCAATGGTAAAGTCCGAATTGCGGGTTTTATAATCGTGAAAATACTGCTTGATCACATCGCCGCGATAGCCCAGCGGCAGCACAAAATCCTTGAAACCGTAACGCGCGTAGCGGCTCATAATGTGCCACATGATGGGCCGGCCGCCTATTTCCACCATGGGTTTCGGCTTGAACTCGGTCTCCTCGCGCAGGCGTGTGCCTTTGCCGCCGCAGAAAATGATGACTTTCATGGTATTCTTGCATCCAAGGGTTAGGGGCTGTCTCCAAATGGTCCTTTTGTCCAACTAGCTTCGTCATCCGGCCCTTTTTGCTCCGGTCGAGTACCATAAGAGTACACTCCCTTCACAAAAAGGGCCGGATTCCTCGCTCTTGGAGCAAAATTCCTTATTTGGCAACAGCCCCTAAGGGAGAATGTCTATGGGCGTGCCTATAGGCGTATGCTGAAACAATTCCTCGATTTCCTCGTTGGTTACGGCCGCGCAGCCAAGGGTCCAGTCGGTGATGCGGTGGAAGCGCCCCACGCTGGCAAAATCCGGGGCCAGACCGTGAATCTTGATATCCCCGCCCGGACTTTTGCCCAACTTTTCGGCCCGGGCGCGATCCGCGCCATTGGGGTAAGAAATGCCCAGATTCCTGTAGTAAGCGCTGTTGGGGTTTTTGTCGTTGATGCTGTATGAGCCTTCGGGAGTGCGCTTGTCACCTTCAAATTCCTTATGTCCCACGGGGTTTTCTCCAAGGGCCACCAGATAGACGCGAACCGGCTTGCCTTTGGCGTAGGCTGTGAGCCGACGTTTGCCCTTTTCAAGCACAAGTTTGTCAAAGGACAGCAAATCCGGGAACGGCCCTTGAGGATAGGCAACATCCGGGGGAAGATCCCCGGTAATATCCGGGCGTTTTGCCTGCATAAGCGGCTCCTCCGGCACGCTTTCAGTCAGGATGACCGAGGTGCCGATAAGGAGAACAATCAGCAGCGCGGGCAGAGCGATCAGCAAAAGTATCCTGGGGATATTGCGCTTTTTGGGGTAACGGTGTCTCCGGACATAGCGCTGCATGAGAAAAAGTTCCTTCATGTAGTGCCTCAGTTTGCCGTGATACGTCGTCAGGCATCGTTTTTTGCTCCGGTCGAGTACCATAAGAGTACACTCCCTTCGCAAAAAACTCGCCTTCCTCGTCTGACGACAAACTGAGGCACTACCTAAATTCTAAAGGTACTGCGACAGTCCGGGAAACCAGGCGTCCACAAGCTTCCGGTGCCCTGCGGGCAGGGTAAAGCTGTTGATATCCCTTGCTTCTATCCAGCGGTATTCGGTTGCCGCGTGCAGCTTCGGTTCAGGAAAACCGGCGGCGTCCAGTTGGACCGGACCCTCCAGCACGCAGACGAAACAATGCATGGCAATTTTATAGCGTGTATAGGCGTGACGCACAAGTCCGAGGTATTGGGCGGGGCGCACCCGGAATTCCGTTTCTTCGGCAAATTCCCGCACCAGAGCCTGTTCGGGCGTTTCGCCCTCTTCCAGGCGGCCGCCGGGAAACTCCCAGAACCCTGCCCACACGCCGGATTCCAGGCGTTTTTGGATAAAAATGCGGTCATCTTGCACCAATACCCCGGTCACGATTTCCAGGGCCGAGTAATTGGTTTTTTTGCCGGGCACAGGGCGCTCCGCCGTGATGCCAAGGTGATGGGCCTGGCAAAAGCGGCTTAGGGGACAGGCCTCACAACGCGGCTTTTTCCCGCACATCAGGGCTCCCAGTTCCATGAGCGCCTGGTTGAAATCCCTGGCCTGCCCCTCCGGGATCAGCGCTTTGGCCATGCGCCGGATAAAGCCTGAAGCCACAATGCTTTTTACCGGAGCGCCCACATCAAAAAGCCGGGCGAAAACGCGCTCCACATTGGCGTCCACAGCTATGTCGGGCCGGTTAAAAGCAATGGACCGGACCGCTCCTGCCGTGTATTCACCCACGCCCGGCAGGGCGAGCAAAGCCTCTAGACTGTCCGGCACACAGCCGTCATGTTCGCGCACAATAGCTTTGGCCGCCTTGTGCAGGTTACGTGCGCGGCTATAGTAGCCGAGTCCTTCCCAGGCTTTGAGCACCTCATCCGGGTCAGCGGCGGCAACGCTGGCAAGGGTGGGAAAGCGTTGCATCCAGCGTTCAAAATAGACGGCTGCGCGCTCCATCTGCGTCTGTTGCAGCATGAATTCGGAAACCAGCACGTGATACGGCGCATAGGTGTCACGCCAGGGGAGGGCGCGCTTATTTTGCCGGAACCAGTTCAGCAAGGCCTCGGTCAGCGGGGCGTGTTCCGGCAGCGGAGTGATGTCTTCATTGAGCATTGTGTTCCATTCGTTCCAGAGAGATGAGCAGGGATTCGGCCAAAAGGCGCATGGCTTGATAAAAGGCAAATATTTGCAATATCTTGTGTAGACTGAAGGCCTTGGTGCGGCCGTCCTGGCGCATCCGGATCAGTTTCGATTCCACCTGTCCCACTCCGCTGGTCAGGCCGCGCACCAGATCCGGGACCGGCGCCGTGGGATTGCCGCTGCCCAAGTGGCGCAGGGCAGCCATGATGGCATCGCCCAGGATGCGCAATTCCTCGCTGATTTGCGGGTCCACGTTTTCCTCGTCGTAGTCGTTCAGGGCTTCCATCATGCTGCGCAAAGACTCCGCGGTACGGTCAATGGTCATGACCTGTACGTCCATTACTTTGTGCTCGTAGTGATAAAGAAAGGACTCGTGCTTGCGCGCCTTGTTCAGACGCTCGTGGTTATCCCATATTTTGCCCTCAATGCCGCTGAGCAACGTATAGGGCTGCTGTTCGCCGGAAATAAAGGCTCCGAGCAGAACATTCACCAGACGGGCGCTTTCCTGGAACTGCATACTGATGTCCGTGCGCAGCGTGTCCACCAGGCGCACGGGCCAGAGCAGCAAAGAGACCAAAAAGGCCGAGCCCACCCCGATGGCGATTTCCGCAACCCGCATCAGACCAAAGGTGATGGCTTCAACGTCGCCGAACTGCATCTGCTGCGAACCGGTAAACAGAACAACCACGGCGGCAACGGCCGTTGCCGGCCAGATCGTTGTGTAGCGGGTAAGGTAGCCGCAAATGAGAGCTATACAGAACACGGCCAGCATCATAACCAGCGGGCTTATGGGCAGGACGAGCAGCAGAAGCACCCCGGCAACGGCCCCGAGCACGGTGCCGGTAATGCGCAGGAAGCCCGCGTGGAGCGATTCGGCCACGTTGACCTGCATGGCGATGATAGCCGAAACCACGGCCCAGATGGCATAGGGCGAGCCAATGGCATAGGAAATGGCGCTGGCCGTCACGCAGGCCACGCCCATTTTGATGCCGTAACGCAGATAAAGGGGGAAAAACATATCCAGAGAAGCTTTCATAATCTGTTCCTGTGGCGGATACGGTCCAGCGTACCGCCTCAAACTGGGGCACTGCCGAATACGCGCCGGAGTTGCAGGCGGGCGCGCTGTAACAACAGCGGGTTGGTAAACAGTCCGAGCGGCGACTCCCGGAAGGCCAGCCACGCCTGCCCGAGAGCCTCCGTTCTCCTGCTCAGGCCGTATAAGGCTCCGGCGCTGCGCAGGCGCGCGGCTTGGCGCGAAATATCGCTCAGGCCGGGGATGTCGAGCATGGCTTGGGCCAGTTTGTGATTGTCCTCTCTGCGCGCCATGAGCAGCGAGCGGTCACGCGTGGCCTGAGCGGGGTGCTGCCGCACGCCCGTCAAGACTCTGGGCAGGCTTGCGGACTTACAGCCTCTCGTCAGCATGGCGACCCACAACGCCAGATCCTGAGCATAAGGAACATCCCGCGGATAGCCTCCGGCGTCAAGCGCGGCTTGCGTCTTGTACGCGCAGGCCGAGTGGGCGAACTGGTTATGAAGGGGCAGGCGGTTCAGCAGGCTGTCATGATCCTGGGGAAAGGTTTCGCGTCTGGCGGCGTGGCCGTTGCCGTCAATATAAATAATATCGGAGCCGAGCAGGTCAACCTCCGGATGGTCACGAAAAAATACGGCCTGGGCGGAAAGACGGCCGGACAGGGCCAGATCGTCGGCGTCAAGAATGGCGGTGAGATCCGTCTGTACCAAGGAAAGGCCTTTGTTCAGCACAGCGGTGCGGCCGATGTTTTCCGGCAGGTGGATAAAAATCAGGCGCGGCAGACGCTCTGAATGCCGCTTTTCCGTTTCCTCAAGAAAAGCGCGAGTGCCGTCCGTGGACCCGTTGTTCAGCACCAAAAAGGTGAAGTTTTTCAGATCCTGGCTAAGAACGCTACGCACGGACTCCCTGAGATACGGCATTCCGTTGTACACGGTCATGAGCACGGTAAGCGAAGGGCATGGTTGCATGCAATCCCCCTGAGGGGGCTCTGCCCCTCCAAAAATTACACGCCAAGACTGGTCAGCAGGTTGGCGATTTCCTCTTCCATGCGGTCTTCGAACTTCCGGCCGGTTGCGGCGGTAAAGGCCGCGTTGCTGATATGCAGGCCTGCAGGAGGAGCGGCGGAGGCGTTCTCGAAACGTAAGGGAACGCTTCCGCCCAGGCGTTTTGCGGCCAACGCGGCCACCCGGCGCGCCACGTCGCCGATGCTTGTGCTTTGCCCGCTGGAGATATTGAACAGGCTCCCGGCCAGGTCAGGGCGCTGCAACAGGGCGTGTATGCTCCTTGCCACATCCCCGAGCCAGATGAAGTCGCGCGGCGTGTCCGGGTGGGAGCGCAGCACAATCTGTCTGTCACGCACGGCGGTTTTGCACAGATCATTGAGCAGCAGATACCACTTGTCGCTGCCTGGGAGCCTCGGCGCGCCATAACCGTTGCTCATGCGGGCTATGATGCAGGGGATGTTCCGGGTGCGCATGAACAGGCGGCAGTACTCCTCGGCCACGTAATGGGTGAGCGCATAGTCATTACGTGGCTGCGGCGGCGTGGCTTCGCTGATTTCACCGCTCACGGCTCCATAGACGTGGATAGTGCTGCAATAGGTCAGAAGCGGCAGGGACTGCCCCGGTTGTTCCTGCCTGAGCAGCAAAGCGGCGATAAGATTGCGCGTGCCCAGGCCGTTTACCAGCAAAGCCCGGCGGGGATAATCCGGCAGAAATTCCTCGTTCAGGCTGGCCGCATGCACAATGCCGTCCAGGGCTTCGGGAAGCAGAGCAGCCAGGGCTTCGGGAGGCAGACTTGCCACATCCGCGGTAATCGGAGTGCAGGGCCAGGCAGCCCCGGAAGCGTCGGCGTGGCGGGAGAGAACGAATACCTGGTGCCCTTGGGAGGCCAGGTGCTCGCTTATCCATGATCCCGCATAGCCGAATCCGCCTGTGACCAGATAGCGGCGCGGGTGATGTGTCGCGGTGTTTTTCATACCTTCCAGCAATAGGGTATTTCGAGCGCGCCGGGCGAGTCAATGGGCAGGCGCTCGGATTCGTCCGGCCGGTGCGGCAGATCGGCCAGATTGGCGATCAGGGACGGCATTTCGCTCCTGCCCGCAAAGGCGTACCAGAGGCCGGGCGGAATATGCAGGAGTTTGTATTCGTCCGGCCTGCCCAGGACAAAACGCTCCAAGGCTCCGAAGCTGGGGGAGGCGTCTCTGCCGTCATAGAGCACGAATTCGACGCGGCCCACGGGCACGGCAAAGGTCTGGCTTTGTTCGCGATGGCGCTTCCAGCCCTTAATCGCGCCCGGCTCCGCTTCGGAAAAGTATATTTCGCCGAATCCGGCAAACAGAGGACTGTCGTTGCGCAGCATATGCAGCACCGGTCCGCCGGCCGTGGGAATGATCTTCAGTCTGTGCGTCCACACTCCGGCCAAGGCTGCCCCCTGGGTGCCTTCGGGGATGCTCATTCCGTCCATATGGCGCTCCGTTCCCGCGCTTTTGCGGCATAGTCCCCTATCTGAGCCGCGGTAAAGGCGTACATGTCGTCGGGCCCGGCTTGGCGCAGGAAGCGGTACCATTCGGCCGTAAAGCGCACGGTGTCGGCAAAGGGCAGAGTGGCTTTCCAGTCCAGATGGGCCAGGGCTTTGTCACAGCAGAGCTTGAGCAGTGTGGCTTCTTTTTTTCCGTCCGCGGCGGCCGGGTCCATGCACAGGGAAAAGCCCGGCCAGTGGTGGACCAGGGCTTCGGCAAGTTCACCCACGGTGGCATTCACCTCCGCAGGGGGGCCGAAGTTGAAAGACTCCCCGTGCAGGGGCATGCCTCTGCGGGACTCTCCCTCCAAGAGGTTGGCCCCGAGCCACAAGTACCCGGACAAAGGCTCCAGCACATGCTGCCAGGGCCGGGTTGCCGCGGGGCTGCGGATAAGCGCGGGCGTACCGGCCATCCAGGCCCTGGCGCAGTCCGGAACAATACGGTCCGTGGCCCAGTCCCCGCCGCCGATGACATTGCCCGCTCTGGCTGTGGCCATGCGCGCGCCGGTCTGAAAAAAGGAGGAGAAGTAGGCGTGAGCGATGATTTCCGCGCAGGCCTTGGAAGCGCTGTAAGGGTCTTTGCCGCCCAGGTGGTCCGTTTCCCGGTAGCCGAAGACCCACTCGTCATTGCGGTAGCACTTGTCGCTGGTGATCAGCACCAGACTGCGTATGGAAGGCGTCTGCCGAACGGCCTCGAGCACGTTCAGGGTGCCCATGGCATTGGTTTCAAAGGTCTGGACCGGATCTTCGTAAGAAGGCCGGACCAGGGCTTGGGCCGCCATATGAAAGACAATTTCCGGGCGGAAGCGTTCCATGGCCGAGGCCACGGCCTTTCTGTCCCGGACATCGCCGGTAATGTGCGTGATGCGCTTTTGCAGGTCAAGGGCGGCAAAACCCGAAGGATCAGTGGGAATGTCCAGGGAATAGCCCGCCACCTCGGCCCCCAGTTCCAGAAGCCAGGCGCAGAGCCAGAAACCCTTGAAACCGGTATGGCCGGTAAGCAGAACGCGCCGGTTGCGGTATTGGTTGAGAAACATGGAATGTCCTTTGTGGCAACGTGTTGTTCCTTGACCCGCAATTTGTGAGGGGTGCAGGGGAAATCATTTCCCCTGCCGGGGTTTGGGGCGGAGCCCCAACAAGGCCGTCAGATCATAGGACTGATACGGCCTAGAGGCAAGCGCATTTTCCGCCGCCACTTCGGGAAAATATATTTTTAGTCCGGGACAGGTTCTTTTGTTCGCCTGATGTCTGTGGTATAGGATGCCCAGAACCGCAAGGAGCGTTGATGGCCACGACATACAAAATAGGTGAAGCAGCGGCGCTGCTGAACCTCAAAACGTATGTGTTGCGTTTTTGGGAAACCGAGTTCCCCGAGTTCGTTCCTTTGCGCACGGAAAAAGGGCAGCGCCTGTACACGGAGGCGCATCTGGCCCTTTTGGAGCGCATCCGCTACCTGCTGCATGAACGGGGATTGACCATTGGCGGTGCGCGCAAGGCCTTGGCCGAAGAAAAGGCGCGTGGCGTTGTCTATGTGTTCGGCACCCCGGCCGCGATGCCCGGAGGAGCCGCCCAGGACGGGCTGGTGCTGGACCCTGTTGAAGAAAGCGAGGATGCCGCTTCTGACGAGGAGCAGGATTTTGACGCGCTTGAATCGGATGCCGGACTCGCCCCGAGCCTGCCCTCGTTCTTGCCCCCGATCTTGCAAGACGCTCCGGTTTCCAAGGTTCGAGATATTCTTCAGGCCGGCGCTAAACAACGTCCCCAGTACAATCTGCCCGGCCTTGATCAGATAGTAGCCCTGCGCGAAGCCATTGCCGTTGAAAAACCGGAGCCCGCGCCTGAAGGCGGGGCGGAAGCACAGCCCGCTGAAGGTCTTGGAACGGAAAAGCCGGGTCAGGGGATGTTGCCCCTGTTCACCATGGTCAGGGCCGCTTTTCTGGCCGGAAAGGCAGCCGGAACCGCGCTCCCCGGCAAGGGCGGGGACAATTTTATCCAAACCGGGGCTGGCGGCGCGCAAACAGCCGCCTCGGGCGGGGTCGGCGCTTCCGCTCCTTCGCCTGAAACCTTGCGTCTGCTGGTTGAGGAATTGGAGCAGGTGGCGCGTATTCTGCGTGCCGATAAGCCTGCCGGGCCCGAAGCGGACAAAGGCATCCCCCGTATCAGCGCCACTCTGAGGAAGCACACTCCATGATTCTTTCCCCTTCCCTCTTGTCTTCTGACTTCGGCAGACTGGAACAGGAACTCAAGGCCCTGGAAGATGCTGGGCTGACCTGGGTACACTGGGATGTGATGGACGGCATGTTCGTGCCCAACATCACCTTTGGCCCGCCGGTGATCAAGCGGCTGCGCAAGGCCAGCAAGCTGTTTTTTGATGTGCACTTGATGATTCGTGAACCGGAACGCTATCTGACCGACTTTGCCGATGCCGGAGCGGATCTGCTGGTGGTGCATGCGGAAAGCTCCCCGCACCTTGACCGCACCTTGCGGGAAATACGGCGTCTCGGCATGCGGGCCGGAGTCGCGCTCAATCCCTCAACGCCGGTTTGCGCCCTGGAAAATGTCATTGACCTGCTTGATCTGGTGCTGGTTATGAGTGTAAACCCCGGTTTCGGCGGGCAGAGCTTTATCCGGCAGAGCCTGAGCAAAATACGGCGCATCGCGGACATGTTGCGTGCAGCGGACAGCAAGGCCCTGATAGAAGTGGACGGGGGCGTCGATCCGGACAATGCCCCGGAGCTTTTGCGGGCGGGAGCCGGGGTGCTGGTGTCGGGTTCCGCGTTTTTCAATTTTCCGCCTTATGCCGAACGGCTGCGCACTTTTGCGCTATCTTGCGGCACTCAGGGCGGCCTCCCTGTCGCCCCGGCTTTGTAGTCCGGGCCTCTTCACAAAAGCCAAGGAGTTTTCATGCCCACGCGCAAAGAACTGGCCAACGCTATCCGTTTTCTGTCCATGGATGCCGTTGAAAAAGCCAAATCCGGCCACCCCGGCGCCCCCATGGGCATGGCCGACATGGCTGAAGTGCTGTGGAACGATTTTCTCAAACATAACCCTGAAAATCCGAAGTGGCCGGATCGGGATCGCTTTGTGCTCTCCAACGGGCACGCCTCCATGCTGCTCTACTCGCTGCTGCATCTTTCCGGTTACGATCTGAGCATGGAAGATATCAAAGCCTTTCGCCAGCTTCATTCCAAAACGCCGGGCCACCCGGAATACGGTCTGACCCCAGGGGTGGAAACCACCACCGGTCCCCTTGGCCAGGGCATTGCCACGGCCGTGGGCATGGCTTTGGCCGAACGTTTGCTGGCCGAGGAGTTCAACCGCGACGGGCATGCCATTGTCGATCATTACACCTATGTGTTCATGGGCGATGGTTGCATGATGGAAGGCCTGTCGCATGAAGCGGCCTCGCTGGCCGGGACTCTGGGCTTGAGCAAGCTGATTGCGCTGTGGGACGACAACGGCATTTCCATTGACGGTCCGGTCCGGGACTGGTTCGCGGATGACACTCCGGCCCGCTTCAAGGCCTACGGCTGGCAGGTGATCGCGGGTGTGGACGGCCATGACCCCGTTGCTCTGAAAAAGGCCATTGCCAAGGCCAGAAAAGAAGCCGGCAAAGATGGGGGGCGGCCCACGCTGATCTGCTGCCGCACCACCATCGCTTTCGGGTCTCCGGGCAAGGGCGGTTCGGCCAAAAGCCACGGCTCGCCCTTGGGTGAAGAAGAAATCGCGGCTGCCAGAAAGCTGCTGGGCTGGAACTCTCCCCCCTTTGAAATCCCGGCCGCGATCAAAAGCGCTTGGGACGCCCGCAAAAAGGGCAAAACAGCCGAGAAACGCTGGAATGATCGTTTCCGGGCTTATGCCGCGGCTCACCCGGAACTGGCCGACGAGTTCACGCGCCGTATGAGCGGAGAGCTCCCGAAAGGTTGGGACAAGCTGCTGGACGATCACATGGTTGCGGTACAGAAAGCCGGAGAGGCCAAGGCCAGCCGCATTTCCTCCAAAGAGGTCCTGGATGTCGCGGCCCCGGCCATCCCCGAACTGCTGGGCGGCTCCGCTGATCTAACCGGGTCGGTGGGCACCCTGTGGAAGGGGGCCAAGGCTGTGACTCCCGATGATTTCTCCGGCCGCTATATCTCCTATGGGGTACGCGAGTTCTGCATGTCCTGCATGATGAACGGCCTGGCCCTGCACGGCGGGTACATTCCCTATGCCGGTACTTTCCTGGTGTTTGCCGATTACGCCAAAAACGCGGTTCGTCTGTCCAGCCTGATGCGGCAGCGGGTGATTTACGTCTACACCCATGATTCAATCATGGTCGGGGAAGACGGCCCCACGCACCAGCCCGTGGAGCAGCTTGCCATGCTGCGCCTGATCCCGGACATGCAGGTCTGGAGGCCGTGCGACGCGGTGGAAACTTCGGCAGCCTGGAAAGCGGCCCTTGGGCGCAAGGACGGGCCTACCTGTCTGGCCTTGTCCCGGCAAAACCTGCCGGTTGTCCCACGGGATGCCAGGACCCTGGCCAATATCGCCAGGGGCGGCTACGTGCTGAAAGACAGCAAGGGCGGCGCGCCGGAAATCATCCTGATCGCCACCGGTTCGGAAGTTTCGCTTGCCCTTGCCGCGTCCGAAGCGCTTGAGAAAAAGGGCCGCCGGGTGCGCGTGGTGTCCATGCCTTCGGCCGAGGTTTTTGCGGCCCAGGATCGGGATTGGCGCGAATCCGTGCTGCCGCATGAGGTGCGGGCCAGAGTGGCCATTGAGGCCGCCTCGGCCGACTGGTGGAGAAAATACGTGGGGCTGGACGGCCGGGTGGTGGGCATGCGCAGCTTTGGCGAATCCGCGCCCGGTGCGGCGGTATACGACTATTTCGGCTTCAAAGTGGACAAGATCCTTGAAGAGGTGAAAACAGTGTGCCTTAATTGCGACTGTAAGGAGTAAGCGCTGAACGCCATCGGTAGGCCAGGACCGGGATCGTCCGGCGAAACAGACGCCGTGCGCAGTTTCGGGGTAGTGCGCTCTCTTGCCTGGGTAGCCATGACCCTGACGGTTGCGCTATCGGTTATTGTGGCCCTGTATTTGGGCAACATGGCGGGAAAAGCCCTGCTCAGCAAGAGCCACAGTTTTGCCTCCCTGCTGGCCGACAACCTCAACAACCAGATATACCGGCGCTTTACCCTGCCCACGGTGAGTATTTTCGGGCGTGTGGATCTGAATAATCCGGAACAGTACAAAGCTCTTGACGGGGTGATCCAGTCCATTATTCAGGGACTGCACGTGGAAGACGTGCGGATTTTTTCGTACAACAGGATCATCCGTTACTCCACCAATACCGGAGAACGGGACGCGGCTGCTCTTGCTTCCGATTCGGTGGAAAAGGCCTTTACCGCGGAAGGCCCTATCTTCGATATCCTCGAAAACATGCCGTATTGGCAGGCTTTTTTCACCCTTTCACCGCCTGCGCAAACCTTCCGCCTGCGCACGACCTATCCTTTGCGCCTGGAAAACCGGGTAAGCTCCTCTTCTCCGGACGGACCGCTTATGGGTGTGCTGGAGTTCACCCAGGACATCACCAGGGATATGAGGAACACTATCCGTTTCCAGCAGTTGGTGCTGGGCGTGACCCTGCTCAGTTCCGGCATGCTGATGCTCCTCCTGATGCTGCTGGTGCGCCGGGCCGAGCTCGCGCTGGCCGTGCGCATGGCCGAGGCGCAACGCTTGCAGCAGGAACTGCACCAGCATGAAAAACTCGCGGGCATGGGCCGGGTCGTAGCCGGCATCGCCCATGAAATCAGAAATCCCCTGGGCATTATTTCCTCCAGCGCGGAGCTCCTGCTGAAGCGCGCCGGGGCTGAAAATCCCGGAACGACCAGGGTGTTGCAGGCTATTTACGATGAGGCCAAACGCCTCTCCCGTACCGTGAGCGACTTTTTGGACTATGCCAGGCCTCGCCAGCCCAAGCAGGAACCGGTGGAGGTCGGCCAGGTCATCCACCAGGCCTTGACTTTCCTCGGAGCGGATTTGGCCGAGCGGGACATCGGAGTGGTGCGCACGGGGCTCCTGGATGCGCCGTTGTATGTGTCCGGCGACAGGGACTTACTTTACCGCGCCTTTTACAATATCATGGGTAACGCCGTGCAGGCCATGGGTGCGTCAGGCACGTTGACCATCAGCCTGGGCCGGAGTGACGAGCCTGAAGCTCGCGTTGTGCTGGTTTTTCATGATTCAGGCGGCGGGTTTCCTGAAGATGCCATGGCGCAACTGCTGGATCCCTTTTTCACGACCAAGGATGATGGTACCGGCCTCGGGCTGCCCATAGTCAACAACATTATCACCAGCCATAACGGCACGCTTACCTTGGGTAATGCTCCGGACGGCGGGGCCGAGGTCCGGGTATGCCTGCCCGCGCTGCCCCCAGGGGATATTCCCGAGGAATAGATTTTGTGAGCACGCTATGACAAACGATCAAGCCCATATACTGATTATTGACGACGAGAAGAACTATCTGCTGGTATTGGAACTGCTGCTCCTGGATGCCGGATACGCGGTCACCGCGCTGAGTGATCCCGAGGCTGCCCTGGCTTTTCTGGACGAGTCCGAGGTGGATGTGATCATCACGGACATGAAGATGCCGCGGCTTTCCGGCAAAGACGTGCTCGTGCACGTCAAGCGCGATTACCCGCACATCCCGGTGCTGATCATGACCGCCTTCGGTTCTATCGAAAGCGCGGTGGATGTCATGAAAATGGGCGCTTTTGACTATATCACCAAGCCCTTTGCCAATGACGAACTGCTGCTTTCCGTAAAGAACGCCTCTGAACTGGCCAAGGTGCACAGGCGCTATCGTCTGCTGCACGAAAATCTGGAAGAACGCTACGGGCTGCATCAGATCATCGGCAAAAGCAAAGGTATCCGCAACGTGCTGGCTCTGGTGGACAAGGCCGCTCCCACCAAGAGCAACGTGCTCATCACCGGGGAATCGGGCACGGGCAAAGAGTTGGTGGCCAGGGCCATTCACTTTGCCTCGCCGCGCAAGGACGGTCCCTTTATCAGCGTGAATTGCATGGCCCTCAATCCGGGCGTGCTGGAGAGCGAGCTCTTCGGGCATGAAAAAGGTTCTTTTACCGGTGCTGTGGCCATGCGCCGGGGCCGATTCGAGTTGGCCGGCGGCGGCACGCTCTTTTTGGACGAGATAGGCGAGCTTTCTCACGATATGCAGGTCAAGCTGCTCAGGGTGTTACAGGAGCGGCGTTTCGAACGTGTGGGCGGCTCTGAGGAGATCGAGGTCGATATCCGCGTGGTCACGGCCACGAACAAGGATTTACAGCAGGAAGTGGAAAAGGGAAACTTCCGGGAAGACCTGTATTACCGCCTGAACGTGGTGCATATGCAGCTTCCGCCCCTGCGCGAGCGCAGGGAAGACATTCCTTTGCTCCTGGCCCACTTTATGGAGAAAATTGCCTCTGAAAACCATCTGTCGCGCAAATCCATCAGTCCGGAAGCTCTGGACTTCCTCTCAGGCTATGAGTGGCCGGGCAATATCCGCCAGTTGGAGAACGTGGTGGAGCGCTGCATGGTCATGGTTTCCGGCGATATCATCACGGAGGCCGACTTGCCGCCTGAGGTCAAGGATGACGAGGCTCAGTTGAAAAACGCCCTGGATATGCTGCCGGTGGAACTCAATCTGGCCGATACCCTGGACAAGCTTGAGGCTGCCCTTATCCGCAGAGCGCTTGCCCGAGCTGACTTTGTACAGGTAAAAGCCGCGGATCTCCTGGGCATTTCCAAGAGCCTCTTGCAGTATAAGCTGAGAAAGTACAGCATTACCGGGCACTGACCTGAAGCTGTAGGTAGGCAGCGTAAAAGATAAGACCTCCGCCTGCCGTTCACAGGGCAGGCGGAGGTCTCTTATTGAATGGCAGAATGCTTTAGTTTTTGGGCTTGTAGGGCTTGAACTCGTCGCGGCGGTTCTTGGCCCAGGCGGCTTCGTTGCTGCCCTGGACGGCCGGATGCAGTTTTCCGAAGCTGACCATTTCCAACTGGCTGGGATTGACGCCGAGGTTCACCAGGAACTCGTAAGCGGCGCGGGCGCGGCGCTCACCAAGGGCCAGGTTATATTCTTCGGTGCCGCGTTCGTCGGTGTGGCCTTCAATGGTCACGCGCAGCAGAGGCACTTCTTTTATTACCGCAGCCTTTTGCGTCAGGATGCTTTTGGATTCGGCCGAAAGGTCGTACCGATCGAATTCAAAGTAAATGATACCGTCAGAAATGCGCTGGGCGGCCTGGCGTTCAGCTTCGGTCATGGCCAGTTCGTCACTGTCGGTTTCAACCTGCTTTTTGGCGCAGCCGAAACCCGCGAGCAAAACCAGGGCCAGAGCGAGCAGAAGGCTGCGGCGGAATGCAATGTTCATCATAACGTCCTCCTAATAAAGACCGGTTAATGTTAAGCTACTCCCGACAAGCGGGGGTAAGCGACTATAAATACTCTGTCAAGCCCGTCAAGAGGGCTTATTGCGCCTGCGCCGGTCCCCAGGCCGGAAAGGCGGCGTCGCCGGGGCCGGTGGGCAGGCGGCGGGGCTGCCCGCCGTTGCGCGTGGTTATGAAGATCTCCTTTTTGCCGTTACGAGTGGACGTGAAAGCTATGAAATAACTGTCCGGGGCAAAGGCGGGTTGTTCATCGCTGCCGGGACCGAAGGTGAGCTGGCGTTCCTGTCCGGTCACCAGATCCTGGACATAAATGCGGTGACCTCCACCGTGTTGCCTGGCGTAGGCAATGACCGTGCCGTCCGGGCTGATGGACGGATCCGTGTTATACCCTCCGGCCTGGCTGACGCGGCGCACGCTCCCGCTGCGCAGGTCTTTCAGAAAGATCTGCGGTCCGCCCAAGCGGCTGGAAGTAAAAGCCATAAGAGAGCCGGTTTTGTCAATAGACGGCGAAACGTCAATACCGGCGCTGCGTTCCAGGACGCCCTGTTTGGAAAGACTGGGGGAAAGCAGGAAGATGCTCGGGTTTTTGCCGTCGGTCAGGCCCACGGCAACCGTGCCATTGGGCATGAAAGCCGGTCCGATGACCGTGTTGCCGGGAAACTTAATCCGGCTGACCTCTCTGGTATTCAGGTCATATACGCCGAGCCCGTGGGAACGTTTGTCAATATGGGTGAACAGCACGCGGCGGCCGTCCGGTGACCAGGTGGGCGAGAGCGCCTCGCCGGCCATGTTGGTCAACCGGGTCAGGTGACGGCCGTTGGCGCGCACGGACCAGACATCTTTTTTGCGCGGTCCGTCGTTTTTGACAAAGGCCATGGTGGAACGGAAAAAGGAGCCGTTGCCGATAACAGCGTCAAGAAAGTCGGCGCAGAATTTGTCCGCCACGTCCAGGAGCTCGTTTTCCGTGCCCCCCACGTTGTAGCGGTTGCCGAACATGAAGCGCCCGCCCGTGACTTCAAAGCAGCGCAGTTCCACCTGGGAACCGCTAAGCCAGTTGGCGGTAATCAGCATTTGCACCTGGGCCATGGTAAAGCGCTTGAGCTCTTCGGCCGAGGGTTGGGCGCTGCTCACGACGGCCCCGCCGGGGATACCGTGCGCGGCAATCTCGTTCACAAAGGGCAGGATGGCCATGTTATTGGAAATGCCTTTCTGTAGGGCGGCCGCTCTTTGTGTGCTGCCCATGGGCGTTGCCTGGACGATATTGACCATGCTTTCACCCGCGCCGATAATCTGGACGGTGTACGGCGCGGCTTTGGCAGGAACATGCAGGGCAAGTATGAACAATGCGCATGCGGCTGTCGCAGCAAGCCGGCGCAAGAGCGATAACAATTGTTTCATGGAAGTGTGTATCCTTTTACTATGTTGCTGTAGGGCAACCTAACATGAAAAGATTAGAAAGCAAATTCGATGTCAATGTTCATAAGATCCGGCCGGGGCGGCGGTTCGAGTTTGGCTGTGCGTACCAGGGCGTTCTCCACTGAAGAGTCGTAAAAGGCATTGCCCGAGGAGCGCACCCTGCGGATATGGGTAATGGTGCCGTCCGGCGCAATCTGGATATTGACCAGGGTCGAATATTGGCGGCGGTCCGCCTGGGCCGGGAATGACCAGTTGGCCTTGACCCGGGAGTGGATAACCTGCAAATAGTCGCCCATTGCGCCCATACCGTCGCCGCCGCTGCCTCCGGGGCCACGGCCTCCGGCGTCTTCACCCGAGCCGCCCAGAGATTTGGCCAGATCCGCCAGATCCTTGTCGATGCTGCCGCTGCTCTGGTCCTTGTCCTTGCCGCGCGTAGTACCTGAGCCGCTACGGGAGCCGGTGGGCGTGCCGGTCTGTTTGGCCAGGTCGCGCAGTTCCTTGTCGATATCGACCTTTTCCGGCGTTTTGGGCTTTTCCGGTTCCTTGGGCTTGGTTTCTTCCTTGGGTTTTTCCGGCTCTTTCGGTTTTTCCACTTCCTTTGGCTTTTCCGGCTCCTTGGGGACGGGAATGGCGTCCGTTTTTTCCGGCACGGGTTCCTTGGGTTTCTCCACCGGCTTTACTTCAGGCGGCGGCGGCACTTGAACGGGCTTTTCCACCTGGGGCACGGTTTGCGGCTGTGGCTGCTCCTGAGGTTTGCTCACTTGCTGCGGCTGTTCTCTGCCCAAGGCCGCCTCGGGTATGGCCTGCTTGGCCTCGGATACGCTTTTGCCCGGTGCTCCGAGAGTGAAATAGACATCCACCAGCGTGCCCTTGGGAAGATCGGGCACAGAGGTAGAAGCCGGCCACCAGATGATTAGCGCGGCAACTCCCAGGTGCAGGCACAGGGAGATGAGAAAGCTTGGCAAACGCTCAAAGTCCACAGACTGGGAACTCCTGCTCTATCGTCCGGCCTTGGGCGCGGTCGTGTCCGGGGCCGGTGCGGCATCCTGGGGCAGCACGTCGTCCACCCGGTCGGCGACAATGCCCATCTGTTCTATGCCCGCGGCCTTGATGCGGCCCATGACGTCAACCACAACCCCATAGGGGACATCCTTATCCGCTTGTAAGAAGAGTATGCGGCCCGGATTTTTGACCACGGTCACCAACTGGGTGGCCAGGGTATCGATGCTGGTTTCTATCTCATTGAGAAAGATAACCTTGTCCCGCCGGATGGTCAGCACCACATGATCCGTGTCCGTGGGCAGGGCTTCGACCGACTGGGTCTTGGGCAGGTCCACGTCGATCCCTTCGGTCATCATCGGGGCCGTGACCATGAAAATAATCAGCAGAACCAGCATGACGTCCACAAAGGGGGTCACGTTGATTTCCGCCACAAATCCTTTATTGCCGACTGTTGCGCCCATAAGGGCCTCCTGTTATGACGGCTTACGCCTAACGCGGGATCGTCCCCTGTTGAGCGTTGGAGGCGTTGCTCCCTTTGTGCACATTGAGCTCCCGCTGTACCCGGTTCAGGAATACCCCGGCAAAGTTCACCAACTCGCCTTCGATGGTCTGCATCATGCTCAGAAAGCTGTTGTAGCCGACAGTGGCGGGAATGGCCACGAACAGACCCACCGCCGTCGCGATCAGGGCTTCGGAAATGCCCGGAGCCACAGTGGCGATGGAGGCGGTTTTCATCTGGGCGATCTGGTGGAAGGAATACATGATGCCCCAGACCGTGCCGAACAGGCCGATAAAGGGAGCCGTATTGGCCGTGGTGGCCAGAAAAGATACGGAAGAACCGAGCTTGGTCATGGCTTCGGTCACGCCCTGGCGCAAGGCGCGGCGCACGTTGTCCGCCACCACGTCCCCGGAGTTCCCGGCTTCCTTCAGGCGGTTGAACTCAGCCACTCCCTGCTGAGCCACATGATACAGAGGCGATGAAGAATCGCCGCCGAGTGACTGGACCGCTTCGCGCAGATCGCGGGCGTTGGTAAAACGCACCAGGCCTTCTTCCGCGCGTTTGCGGGCCCTGGAAAGGGTAATCCACTTGTGGATGATCATTGTCCAACTGCTCACGGACATGACGAGCAGCAGCGCCATTACCAACTGGGCCACAAGAGTGGCCTCAAAAATCATGTCCAGAAAGCCTTTTTCAACGGCCATGGTATCTCCTTGGAGCAAATAGTCCATGCTCGGCGTGCTGGGTGGTAAGGGCACAAGCGTACCCACACCGGCCGGATTCGAATCGGGACGGAAGCGTCATGGTTGTGCAGCCGTGGGGGTTAAGTGTAGCTGGGGGAGGAACACGCCGCATGCCTTTCCATATACTCATCAAGCGCGGTAAAAAGTCACGACATTCTCTAAAAAAAATGTAAAAAAAGCCACTAAAATATTATTTATATAACAATTTGATTTAATTGCAAATTCGCCACAGGGTCTCGGCAGGGACGCAAATCGCGTTACTATCTTTCATGGCCGGTTATGAAGCTCCTCATGGTTTGACATGCACGCGCTTTTGACAAATACTGCGATTTATAATTTAGTCAAGACAGAATGCCGGAAGCTTTTGGGAGAAAATCATGCAGTGGAGGCCAACTCCGCGCAGCGCGCAAACAACCATTCCCTGTTCTTATTGTAAAAAGCCGCTCCTGGCCGGACGTACCTGCCATGAGGCCTACCTGCGTTGTGAAGGTTGCGGCAGAAAGTATGAGGTCAGGGAATGTCTCAAGGACATGGACAAGGCGCTGGAGGCGTTTCTGGAAGCCATTAACTGCGACCGGGTATAACACCCAAAACAGAGAAGAGGATTCTCCCATGAGCGCACATAATCCCGGTTCCGGCACGGAGCGTAAAAAGCCTGTCCGCGTGTTCAGTGAACAGGAGCGCGCGATCCTGCGCATTGTGCAGAAAAACCTGCCCGACTCCCTTACTCCCTATGCGGATATTGCCGCTGCCGTGGGCACGGATGAAAACACGGTTTTGCAACTGCTGCGGGAGATGGTGCAGGAAGGCTCCATCCGGCGCTTTGGGGCGAGTCTCAAGCATCAGAAAGCCGGATTCACCCACAACGCGATGGTGGCCTGGGTTGTCCGCGAGGAAGAAGCGGACGCGGCAGGCAAGGCGGCGGCGGAACATCCGCTGATTTCCCACTGCTATTACCGTCCGTCCTTGGCCGCTGACTGGCCGTATGAGTTGTATACCATGATCCACGGGCGGCATCCTGACGAGTACAAGGAAGTAATCGAACACCTGCGGGCGGGCACGTCTCTGCGGGACTTTGCCGTGCTGGAAAGTATCCGGGAACTGAAAAAGATTTCCATGACCTATTTTTAATATAGAGGAGTAACCATGTTTGCACGTTCCAGAGAGCTTTTTCAGCAGGCCAGGGAGTATATTCCCGGCGGAGTGAACAGCCCGGTACGGGCCTGCGCTTCCGTGGGCGCTGATCCGCTTTTTATTGCTTCGGCCAAAGGTGGGACCATTACCAGCGTGGACGGGGATACCTACATTGATTTTGTTCAGTCCTGGGGTCCCATGCTGCTCGGCCATGATCACCCGGTGGTAAATAAGGCTTTGCATGCGGCCGTGGATCGCGGCACCAGCTACGGAGCGCCCTGCGAAGATGAAATCATTCTGGCCAAGGCTGTTGTGGAGGCTGTGCCCGGTGTGGAAAAGGTGCGCATGGTCAATTCCGGCACCGAGGCCACCATGAGCGCCCTGCGTCTGGCCAGGGCCTGTACCGGACGCGCTAAGGTCCTGAAGTTTGAAGGCTGCTACCACGGCCACGGCGATCCCTTCCTGGCCAGCGCGGGTTCCGGCGTAGCCACCCTGTCCATTCCCGGCACGCCCGGCGTACCCGCCTCGGTGGTCGCCGACACTCTGCTCTGCCCTTATAACGACCTGGATGCCGTGAAGGCGCTTTTCAAGGCCCAAGGCAAGGACATCGCGGCCGTGATTGTGGAGCCCGTAGCGGGCAACATGGGGCTGGTGCTGCCTGTTTCCGGCTTTCTCGAGGGACTGCGTGAACTGTGCGACGCTTCCGGCGCCCTGCTCATTTTTGACGAAGTGATCACCGGCTTTCGCGCCTCTTATGGCGGCGCGCAGGCCCGTTACGGCATCAGGCCGGATCTGACCACCTTGGGCAAGATCATCGGCGGTGGTTTGCCTGTGGGCGCTTTTGGCGGCAAAGAAGAATACATGCGCCGGGTTGCTCCGGAGGGTGATGTGTACCAGGCCGGAACCCTGTCCGGAAACCCGCTGGCCATGGCCGCCGGTATTGCCACCTTGAGCGTGCTGCGCGGCAGTGATTATGACCTGTTGGAAGCCAGGGTGGAAAAACTGTGCCGGGAACTGGAAGAGGTTTTCGCAGCCAGGGAGATTCCGGTCACTATCACCCGGCTGGCCAGTATGTTTACGGTGTTCTTCAGCGAGGAGCCGGTGCGTAACTTCGCGGAGGCGAAAAAAGCCGATGCCCAGCGCTATGCCCGCTATTTTCGCCACATGCGGGATAATGGCTTTTTTCTCGCTCCTTCAGCTTTTGAAACAGCCATGGCCTCGTTCGCGCACACGGATCTTGATTTTGCTGAGTTTGTGGCGGCCACAAAACGCTTTGATGGATAGCGCCTCGGTTTACTGAGGCACTACCGAGGTGCGTGTGGTTGACAGCGATTTTTCTGTGGCGGTGTACGCTCTGACCCGGCAGGGACTGGAACTTGCCTGCCGGGTCTGTGCGGACTTTGCCCAGGTTGATCTGTATCTGCCGGAGTCCCTGCGCGGCCAAAGCATTCCCCTGTCCCGCGCTGACGTGCGCTGGTTCAGGCGGCTCAACGAGGCCGTGCGGCTTGGGTTCCAACAATACAACTGCCATGTCTTTATTACGGCCGCGGGCATTGCCGTGCGCGCCATTGCGCCGCACCTGCGCGGCAAGGACCGCGATCCCGCCGTGTTGGTGCTTGACCAGCGTGGGCGGTTCGTAATCAGTCTGCTGTCCGGGCATATTGGCGGGGCCAATGCCCTGGCGGTACGCATCAGCGAACGTATCGGGGCGCAGCCGGTTATAACCACGGCCACGGATGTGGAAGGTCTGCCCGCTCTGGATCTGCTCGCCGTTGAACGCGGTCTGGCCATTGCCGATCTGCGGGCGGCCAAAGCCGTGAGCGCGGCGCTTCTGGCCGGGGAGCGGGTCAGGCTGTACGACCCCGGCAACCATCTAGGCATCTTCGGCAGCGTCTGGGAGCCGCTCTTCACGGCAATGGACGAGCCGCCCATCCCCGGCAACATTTGTAACAATGCGGACGCCGTTGTCATGGTCAGTACAAAGGCATTCCCGGCCGTCGAGGAACCGGGCTCCCGGCTGCTGCTCCTGCACCCGCGCGTGCTCTGTGCCGGGATTGGCTGTCGCAAGGGAGCGGCGGCACAGGATATTCTGGCCGCCATTGACGCCGTGCTTGCCGAGTCGGGGCTTGCCGCGGCTTCTCTGGCCAGTCTGGCCTCCATTGAGGCAAAGCGGGACGAACCCGGCCTGCTGGAAGCCGCGCGCAGGCTTGATTTGCCTGTGCATTTTTATTCCGCTGAGCGGCTCGCGGCGTATCCGGTCTCTCGGCCATCCGCAAAAGTGCGGGAGGTATTCGGCATTAACGGCGTCTGTGAACCGGCTGCCTTGGCCGGGGCGGAGGAAAGCGGCCAAGGGGCGCGCTTGCTCCGGGAAAAGCGTGTCAGCCGGGGCGTGACCGTGGCTATCGCGACCGCCTGATTGGTAGGATTAGTAAGGCCTGTCCCCGTTCCGCTTGAACAGGGACAGGCCATTTTTATCCGGCGCGGTAAAAAGGCTTTACGCCTTCAACCCCTCCATCACCCTGTTCAATTCCTGGGCCATCCTGGACAATTCCTGCACGGCAGCCGAAGCCTGGACCATGCCGTCGGCAGTTTCCGCGACAATTCTGCTGATTTCATCAATGGAAAGGTTGATTTCTTCGGAGGTGGCGCTCTGCTCCTCCGCAGCCGTGGCAATGGAAGCAACCACCGAGGAGTTGACCGAGGCCAGTTCGACGATTTCGGTCAGGGCCTGGCCGGAGTTGTTGGCCAGTTCCGTGGCCTCGGTAACGGCTTTGGCGGCCGAGCCCACTTCGCCGATATTGGTGCGGGCGGAGTTCTGGATGGCCGTGATATTGGCCCCCACTTCCTGGGTGGCGGTCATGGTTTTTTCCGCCAGCTTGCGCACTTCGTCGGCCACCACGGCGAAACCTCTGCCCGCCTCGCCCGCGCGGGCCGCCTCAATGGCCGCGTTCAGGGCCAGCAGGTTGGTCTGGTCCGCGATATCGGAGATCACGTTCATCACCCCGCCGATGCTTTCGGCCTGTTTGCCCAGTTCCTGCATGTTCGTCTGAAGCGTGGCGGCTACTTTGTTCACCTGATTGATGGACTGTACCACCTTGTCGACCAGGCCGGCCCCGTCACTGGCCTTGTTTTTGGTTGTTTCGGATTGTTCGGAGGCGTGGCCGGCGTTTTTGGCTACTTCCAGCACGGTGGCGTTCATTTCGGCCATGGCTGTGGCGGTGGATTCCACACGGGTGCGTTGTTGGTCCGCGCCGCGTGAGACTTGTTCCACTTGTGCGGAGAGTTCTTCGGAGGCGGCGGCGACGCGATTGGCGATGGATGAGGCTTGATCGGCCACCTTGATAATGGTGCGCTGGGTCTGCTTGATGGCCGTGAGATCGGTGATCAACTGGAGTACGGCGGCGAGTTTGCCATCCTGGGAGAGCATGGGGATGGCTGTATAGCTGATGTCCATGTTTCTGCCCTGCGGGTGGGCGCTGGTTTCGGCCGAAGCGGGGCGCAGGGTTTCCGCGGCCTTTCTCAGGGCATCGGCCGGGGTGTCGGAATCTTCGCGCGCCATGATCTGCCGGCAGGTTTTGCCTTTGTAGTCCGCGCCGCCGACTTCCCGTCCGATGGCGTTCATGTAGAGAGCCTTGCAATCCTTGGACAGCATCACCACGGGAGTGGGGATGTTTTCCACGAGCAGGAGGAAGCGGCTGAGGATGGCGTTAGTGCCTGTGATCAGGGTAGCGAAGCCGCCTTTGTATGCGGCCGGGTCGGCCTTGGCGTCCAGTTCGCCGCCTTCAATGCGTTTTTCCAGGGTCTGGTAATCGTTCAAAACGGATTGCAAAACATCGGGAATCTGCTTCATGCTCTGCACCATGGCGCCTACTTCGCCCTTTTCGCGCACATTCACCTCGTAGGCGAAGTCGCCGTCGGCGATGGCGCTGGCAAAGGCGCCGAGGTTGCGTAGAACCCGGATCAGGCCAAAGATGATGAAGACGGCAAGCAGGATACCGAGGGCTACCCCGGCGGTGCTGCCGCTGAGCAGCATGGTCTGGCTGGCCGCGACCGCTGAGGCAGTGGCCGCGCCGTCGTCATTCATCAAAACGTCGTAGATGTCGCTCAGTTCCGGCAGGAGCACATCCAGTTCCCGGCGGGCGACGCGCATATCGGCAATGGCGGCGTTGGCGGCATTGCCTGCGGTAATTATTCTGTTGAGCGCCTTTTCCCAGCCCGCGGCTCCGTCCAGCATTTTGGCGTGGACGGCCCGGGCCGCCTCAAGAGTTATGTGCTCGCCCATGAGTTTCAGCAGATTCTCCATTTCACGGATGGAGGTCTGAAGGCTCTTCGCGTGCTCCTCGGAACGCGTATGGAGATAATGCCCCGTGAAATAGCGCACATTCGCGTACTGGAACATCGCGTCATTGAGGGTGTACAGTACGGCCACGTTGTCGTTCTTTTTCGCGGCGTTCATCATGAAGCGTATTCCTTGCTCCATCTCGGTCCTGAGCGGGACCACATCTTTCTGAAGGATGTCCGACATGCGAGTGATCTCTTCCGTCAGCGTATTGAGGCTCGCACGGTAGTCCGCGACCATTTTACGGGCTTTGTTCACGCGTTCTATGTTCGCCGGAATCACCATCTCCTTCAGGACGTCCGCAAATGCTCCATCCAGGCGTTCCAGCCTGGTGTGGGCTCCTTTTACCAACTCCAGATTATTGTTGGCCAGGAAGGTGTTTATATTGAGGCTCGCCTGGATAAAGTCAGTCTGCCCGTCGCTGAACGTCACGTTTATCTTCGCCAGCCTGCTGTATTCTTTAAAGCCTGCCATGGAGTTGTCCAGCGCGCGGTACCCCAACAGGGACAGCGCAATCATGAGAATTACTAAGCCGGCAAAACCGAGTATGATTTTATATTTGGTAGTCATGGTACCCTCTTGAGGTTTTTGTCCCGTACAATCATAAAGCTCGCCTCAGACTCTCCTGCACTGAGAATATATATACCGCGAATGCCTCCAGGGGATGGCTGGCGGGGAATTTGCAAAAACGCCGAAAAGGGCCAGCCTCTATAGAGACTGGCCCTTTTTACACATGGCAAGCCGCGCGGGGCTTGGCTGTAAGCGTGTTGGTTGCTAAACTTGTGTGTGTGTGTGTGTGTGTGTGTGTGTGTGTGTGTGTGTGTAGCAAAAAGCGGACCGGAACTATATATTCCGGTCATTGCATGCTTTGAAAAATGGATAAGGTTTTGCATCACGCGCACCTTGCTTGAAGTTATATCATATTAATTCAAGACTCTGGGAAATTCAAGACATAAATTCATTCAGCAGGTTCCGGTGGGCAAAGCCTTTTCCGCGGTTCCAGATCAAGGGCCTCGGCCTATATACTTGCAGTATTTTGTTTCTTGACATATTTTAGACTTTCACCGCAGATCTGGAGCAGATAAGATTTGCCAAATAAACAGGAGGGTTCCATGGCACGTTCACTCACAATGCTGCTTCTCGGCACATTGGTCGTTCTTTTCGCAGGATGCGCGTCGGACGGATCATTCAAAAACCCTTTTGCCTCGTCCGACGCTGCCCCGGTGGGAGGGTACTTTTTCAGCGAATTTGAAGACATTCCCGTGCCCAATGAGATGAAGGAAGTCAGCAGCGACACCGTAATCACCTTTGCTCCTTCCGGGATCAAGTGCGGCATGCAGCGTTTCAAAGGCCGGGTGGAGGTGGTATCTCTGATGAACACCATGCGCCGCCATATGGCCAACAACGGCTGGACCTTGCGCTCACTCCTGCGCGCCCAGCGTTCGATCCTTATCTTTGAAAAACATGACCGCATGGCTTTCATCGAAATTACCGACGGGTTGCTGGAAACGGAAATGCGCATAGTCGTGTCTCCCCGTCTGGAAGGCGACTCCGTATCTTTGGATGTCAGGTCCTACTCCGCATCCTCAGTCCCGGCGGGCGAGCAGCGGCTGACCCAATGATCGCCCCTCCGCTTTTTTTTCCCGCGCTCAAGGGCCGCCGCCTCCACCTCGGCGTCTGCGGTTCCGTTGCCGCTTACAAGGCCGTGGACATTATGCGCGCGCTGCAAAAGGCGGATGTCGCGGTCAGTGTTACCCTTACCGAAGCGGCGACCCGTTTTATCTCCCCCCTGACCTTTGAGTCCCTGGGGGCTGATCCGGTATACACCAGCATGTTCGGCCAGGATGAAGGCGCGCAGTTCGGCCATCTGCAACCGGGCAGAACAGCCGGGGCCATGCTGATCGCTCCGGCCAGCGCCACGACTCTTTCACGTCTGGCAGCGGGCATGGCGGATGGCATGCTGGCAGCCCAGGCCCTGGCTTTTCCCGGTCCCCTGGTCGTCGCCCCGGCAATGAATCCGCATATGTGGCAGAACCCGGCCACGCAGCACAACGTCAAGTTGCTGACAGAGCGCGGCTGTACTTTTGTCTATCCCGCTTCCGGCCTGGTGGCTTGTGGAGACACGGGACAGGGCAGGCTGGCGGAACCGGAGGACATTCTTCTGGCAGCGGCGAAAGCTCTGCTGCCTCAGGATATGGCGGGCATGACGGTCCTGATCACGCTCGGACCCACCTGGGAGTCCTGGGATGGTGTGCGGGTTTGGACAAACCGCTCCACCGGACGCATGGGCGCGGCCCTGGTCTATGCCGCCTATCTGCGCGGCGCTGCCGTGCATGCTGTTGCTGGTCCCGGCGCGCCGAAACTGCCGGGTGGCGTGCAGCGGCACGATGTGGAGTCCGCCGCACAGATGTTCGAGGCGGCGAAAGCGCTTTGGCCCGGTATTGATACCGGCATTTTTACCGCTGCGGTGGCGGATTTTCATCCTGTGCCGCACGGCCGGGAAAAATTCAAAAAGCAGAACGCGGCCGAAGGATTCGGCATATCTTTCCTGCCCAACCCGGATATCCTTGCGACCCTGGCTGCGGAAGCCGGACCGGATCGGAAGATTCTGGGCTTCGCCGCTGAAACATCCGGGCTCGAGGTCGCGGCGCGAGACAAGCTACGGCGTAAAAAAGTCCACCTGATGGCGGGCAATCTTGTCGGCGACTCGGCTGACTCGGGTTTTGCCGCTTCCACCAACAAAATGTTTGTCTGCGATTATAACGGGCGGGAAGAGCAATGGCCCGTCATGAGCAAGGAAGACGTGGCCTGGAGGTTGCTGGATTGGCTGTTAACCCTCTAAGTCTGGCTGAATCGCTCCGCCCTTGGCGCGTGGCCGGGGTAACCCATTTTTTGCGCGAAGTGCTCGGGGAGGATGATACGGCAGCGCCGCAAGCCGGGGAATTCCAGCCCGGCGTGCGCTTGGAGGTTTCCGTCCTGGAACAAGCTCAGGAACATTCTCCTGCCGCTGCTCCTGAACCTGCCCCGGAACCCCTGAAAGAAGGGAATGATCGCGCCCGGCCGGAAGTCAGGCAAGACACCTGGCCCGAGGCCTGGCAAGCTCTTTTTGCCCGCACCAAACCCGCGCCCGTGCTCTGGACTTACCCCGAACTGGGGCTCGATCTTAGCGGGCAAGGCAGCAAACTTCGTTCCGCGCATTTGCGGGAACTTATCGGACAGCTTCAGCTTCCTAGGGGCAGCAGTACTTTCTGGCCTTTGTGTCTGGCCGCAGAAGAAAATGCTACAAAGACAGAGGCGGATATATTCAAAGGCGGCCTGATCCTTCTACAACCCAAGGTCGTGGTGCTTATCGGGCCGCGCTCCATGCCTCTTGCGGATCTGAACATTGACCTGCACATGCCGTTTACGCAGCAGATTTTTCAAGGCATGCTCTTTGTGCTCCTGCCGGAGTTTGCCGCAATCCTGGAAAGCGCTTCCCTTGCCGACAAAGCCAGTGTATTTTTGCGCTCCGCCCTTGCCAGAATTTCCGCCGCTTTTCAGGGGCAGGGTTCATAACGTTATATTTTTTGGAGGGGCTCTGCCCCTCCAAACCTCCCCGCAAGGGGGCGTGGCCCCCTTGACCCGCAATTTCCCTGAAAACAGCAAAGCTGTTTTCAGGGTATGAGGGGTGCAGGGGAAATC
>Ga0082212_10001120_pt1 | contig 39367 bp, 39 predicted proteins | sample TergutNt197P3_FD_71548 | JGI IMG/M metagenome (GOLD analysis project Ga0082212, IMG submission 71548) | Neocapritermes taracua P3 segment gut microbial communities from Petit-Saut dam, French Guiana - Nt197 P3 | ecosystem: Host-associated > Arthropoda: Insects > Digestive system > Gut ...
TTAATCATTAAGTAGTCAGGCTCTTTTATGCTAAATACTTCTTTATTCCCCGTGATCTGTTTCGCAGGGAACCCCAGGAACTTTTTGGCAGCGCAGCCTCACCCCTTTCCAGGCAATTGTTCAGTTAATCAAATATCAGGCTCAGCGGTAGCTTGGCTATCCCCATTCATTATAAAGACCTTAATTTATCTCTGATCCTGGCATATGTAAACCTGTAGTATTGCCTGGAAAGGGGTGGTCGTAAGTTCTCGCCAAAGCGCCAGGCCGCAAAGAAGAAGAGCCTCACGCAAAGACGCAGGGATCGCAGAGGAGAATGTAAATAGTTTACTCTTCATTAAAAAGCGATTAAAAAAAAGCAGCGTTTAAAACTAGCACTTTTTAGCCTTATAGGAAACACCAGCAATATGGAAATAATGACATAGAATTTAACACTTTTCAAGTAAGATTTTACCTTAAAGTACATAAATTCAGTAAAAATGTTACAAAAATCACCTGCCAGCTTTCATTCATACAGTAAGCCAGTTTTCATCATAAAACGCTAAATTTAAACGCTAGTTTTTTTTTAGCAGAGACGGATACAACCCTAAGTACGACTTTAATTAAGGGAGCAAAAAGATGAATAAACTGTTTACGAAAGAGGTTTCCAGGGTTTTACTTGGCATTGTCCTGGTATTCGCAATGGCGCCTATTTGCGCCCATGCGCAGAACAGCGGGAGTTTAACGGTATGGTCATTCACCAACGAATTACGGGATATGATCAACAACTATTACAAACAGGCCCATTCAAAAGTAAAAGTTACTTTTGCTATGACTTCACTAACTGACCAAGCGTATCAAAAGAAACTGGACCCGCTTCTGGCTTCCGGTAAAAAAGCGCCGGATGTATTTGCCCTTGAAGCACAAATTGTACGCAAATATGTCGAATCGGGACAACTACTGGAGCTGACCGATGTATACATGGCCAACAGATCAAAACTGATGCAGTACACGGTGGACGTAGGAACGTACAACGGAAGGGTGTACGCGCTGTCCTTCCAGGCAACCCCCGGCGCCATGTTCTACCGCCGGAGCCTTGCCAAAAAATACCTGGGTACCGACGATCCAAAAACCGTCCAGACATATTTTGCCGATATAAACAAGTTCCTGGATACGGCAAAACTGCTTAAAACCAAGTCCAACGGCGTATGTGTAATGGTAACCTCACATGGTGATCTTTTAGCACCTTACCTCAGCGGACGCAGCAGCCCCTGGGTAGTAAACGGAAAAATTGTAATCGATCCGATGATGGAACGGTATATGGATATGGCTAAAACGTTTACCGAAGCCAATTATCATGCCCATGCATGGCTATGGTCAGATGGTTGGTATGCCGGAATGAGGGGTGAATTAAAGGACTACAGCGGAAAAGACGTAGAAGTATTCGCATACTTCCTTCCCACCTGGGGTCTGGACTTTGTACTCAAGGCCAACGCACCGGCAACTGCGGGCGATTGGGCGATGATCCCCGGACCACTTCCGTACAGTCAGGGCGGTACATGGCTTGCCGCATGGAAGAACACTCCGAACCCCGCAGCGGCAAAGGAGATGATCCGGTACTTTACCACCGATGACGATTTTATGGAGCTGTATGCCAGAAGTTCGGGAGACCTGGTAAGCAATCAGACAGTGGTGGACAGAATTAAAGGCAGTTATGCGGAACCCTTCCTGGGCGGACAGAACCACTATGCCGAATTTGCGGAAATGGCAAAGAACGTTAATGGCAAACTGTTCCAGGGAACCGATCAGGAAATTGAAGGGCTTTTCGTATATGCTGTGAACACTTTCGTGTATGAAGGAAAAACCATGAAGGACGCCCTTGCCCAATTTACAACTGAGGCAGAAAAACTCATCAAGAAATAAGCTGCTCCGGTATCAGTGAACGCAGAGGCAACCCTGCGTTAGGAATCTTGGGTCAATGCCTTTAGGTTCGGATCCAGCCTGGATCAACGATCAAATACAGGTCGAGGACACACCGGGTAAGGGAAGTGGGCAGTATGTTTTGGAAATGGATATAAACCCCAATCTGCCTCTGTGCCTGGCATATCATGTTATGCAGTATTTTTTGGAAAGGGTGGGCGCAGCTCGGGTAATTGGCAATAGCCACACTGAACACATGCACACGCAGCTTTGCTGCGATCTATGATAATTTCCTTGCGCTCGCGGGCCGAAGGCACGCATCGAAACAAATGTTGCCGCATAGGTGGGAGGGGGGTTACTCATGAAGACCATTTGGCGTGCTACAACAACAGCGACTCTTTAAATTGACCACGAAAGTGGTCTACCAAGCGTCCGTCAACTGCAGCCACTTTCTGATTGACCGCGAAAGCGGTCTACCTCACTATGGTCTGAATGAGTGTTCCTCCTCCCACCGATATGGGAAGATTGATGTGTTCAGTACGGCCACAGGCGTTCTCACCAGGTTGCTTGCCCACCCCTTTGCTTTAATAATACAGGTGCGGTGTATGCCAGGCTCAGCGGTAATTTACCGTTTATAGCATAGAATCATGCCAAATTTGCCGATAATATACCAAATAATTGTAATCAAATCCTTGTTGTGATATTTTATATATATAGGTTTTTGGGAGGGATAAAGCCATTAAATTTTTAGCCGTTTATAGCATAGAATCATGCCAAATTTGCCGATAATATACCAAATAATTGTAATCAAATCCTTGTTGTGATATTTTATATATATAGGTTTTTGGGAGGGATAAAGCCATTAAATTTTTAGTAAAAAGCGTATTAATACTGTTTTACGCTGTTATTTTTACGCTGGTTCCTCTTTTTTCCCAGGAAGCCCAAAACGGCGGAAACGCCGCTGGTTCCGATTTTGTCCGGGGTGAAGAGTTGTTTATGCAAAACAAACCAGGTGAAGCCCTGCCCTTGCTGGAAAAAGCTTTTGTATCAAATCAGGATCATCTGGAAGGGGCCTTGTACCTGGCCATGTGCTACGAACAGTTGGGAAAATTGGACGAAGCCATTACAATTTACCGGAGAATTCTTCCTTCCGGCGGAAATAAAGAAGCCCTTATTGCATGTAACCTGGGAAACATTTATTTTAAGAAGGGAAGCAGCTCCTTTGCGGAACAGTACTATACCCAGGCAATACGCAGTGATCCGGCCTATGCATCGGCCTGGCTTAACCGCGGAAACATACGGATCAAAACCGGTTCCCTTAGGGATGCCCTGCCTGATTATGAACATTATCTCCGTCTTGAGCCGGCTTCCCCCCAGCGGCCTCAGATAGAAAAACTCATCAACCTGATTCAGGATGAATTTGCCGCCGAAGAAATACGCAAATTAATGGCAGAAGAAGCAGCACGGGCCGAAACAGAAAGACGGCAGCGGCTTATAGAAGAAGTATCGGCTTCGCTCCAGGCTCAGGCAGACGAAGCAGAAGGAATCGCCGCCGAAGCAGAAAACCTTTCGGGCTACGAACTTGAATTTGAACTGGAATAAAGCATGAACAAGAAAAAACTGATCATCATAGGCGGAATTGCCGCATTAATTCTGATTATTGGCGCAATTTTTTTTCTGCTCAGGGGTAATGCAGACCAGGAACGGATAAACAATACGCTCCGGCTTGCAAAAGAATACATCGAAAAAGGCGAATACCAGCGGGCTATGGACATCCTGGACAGGTTATTAATCGAAGATCCGGATAACAAAGAAGCCCGCGCCCTCAGAGACGAAGCAATCGAAGGAAAACGCCTGGCAGAAATGCTGCGTTCAGACGGCAGTGCTCTTACTGCCGAAGACATAGCCCGTCTTCTGGAAGAATACCGGACAAACGGGCAAACACTTTCCCTTGCCGATATTGAGCGGATACTTGCTTCGAGAGATGCGGCTTTGCAGGATGCTATTCAAAGAGCAGGTTCTTCCGCCGGAACTGCTGAAGGTTCAGAATCCTCTACAGAGGCAGAATCCAGAGCTGCTGCTGCCGCCGCCGAAGAACGCAGGCGCGCCGAAGCGGAAGAACTGGCCAATGCTTCGGCTGCTGTTCAGTCAGCAATGCGTGAAGTTAACGATCTGGTCAGTAAAGGCCGGGCCGCCATAAGCAGGAATGATTTTAAAACAGCTTCAGAAGCCTTTGCTCAGGCAATGTCCAAAATACCAAAAGGCGAAACACGCTTCGAGGCCCAAAAACTCGCCGACATTTCCGATGCGTGGTACGAAGGATTCTCCCGCAACGGCAATACGGCTCTGGGTAACGAAGCCGCCGAAAAAGCCGTACGTGCGGCACAGGATTCTATAAGGGCCGATCCTTCCCTGGCCTTGTCTCAATACACACTGGGAAGAGTACAACGGGACAGGGGAAACTGGAACGGAGCGGCTACAGCTTTTAAAGAAGCGTCCCGCCTGGATCCAAACAATTACCTTTACTCCTACGAATTGGGACGAAGCCAGTTCAGGGCAGGTCAGTACAACGATGCCCGTATTGCATTCGAAACTGTAGTACGCCTTAATTCCCAATTTGAACCTGCATGGTATAATCTGGGCGGAACCTATGCAGCACTGGGAAAACCCAATGAAGCCCTAAGTTCGTATCAAAAAGCTGTTGCATTAAAAAATGATTATGCCGCCGCCTGGCGCGAAATAGGACGCATTTATTCCATTAAAGAAGATTACGCACGAGCAGAAGAAAACTACAGTAAAGCATTGCAGTACAATCCGCGTGATCTGGCTTCTCTCCGGGATCTGGGATATGCCCAAAGTCAAATGGGAAAACATCAGGCGGCGGAAGCAACTTTTACCCAGGCATTAAATTCCGATCCCAATGATGCACAAACCCTTGACAATATGGCGCTGGTAAAAATTTCCCTTCAAAAATACAAAGAAGCGGTTGATTATGCAAAAAAGGCCGTTGCTGCAGCCCTCACCAACGAACGTTATTCCTATACCCTTGGATTGGCCTGTGAAAAAGCCGGCGACATTGACGGGGCAATTAATGCCTACAAAGCTTCGGCAGCACGGAACGCTCGTTATATACGGCCCCGGATAAACCTCGGCCTCCTCTACCTGGAGGGAGGGTTTCCCAACGAAGCGTTAAACTACCTTATGGAAGCTTATCGCGCAGAACCGGGCTCTTTTGAAGTAAACAATAACCTGGGTAATGTTTATGCACGTCTGGAAAACTGGAACATGGCTGTAGAACGTTACGAGGCTGCTTTGGCAGCGCAACCGGGAAATGTTACAGCCAGAATGAATTTGGCGCGGGCCTATGTAGGCGCAAAAAACCTTACCCGCGCAAAGGATGCATACATGGAAGTATTGCGGCTCTCTCCGAATAATTACGATGCCATGTTTGAACTTGGCAAAACATGCGCCGGTTTGGGAGACGCCGAATCGGCAAAACGCTACCTGGCGGCCCTGCTGGAAAAAAATCCCGGTTACAGCGGAAAATCAGAGGCGGAAAAGATACTTACAAGTTTATGAAAGAAACCAAAAATTCGCGAAACATTCAAAACATAGTTTTTGGAATTATTTTAGTTCTCCTGTTTGCCCTTGTTTGCAGGCTTTTCGCTCCTTTTGTTTCAGTACTCCTGTGGTCTGTCCTTTTTTATATTATGTTTAAACCGCTTCATCAAAAATGCATTGCCGGTTTTAACAGAACCACATTCAGGGGAAAAGTCTGCATTAATATTATATCTGCGGCATTTTCCCTGGGTACGGTAACGCTGATCCTTATCCCCCTTTCTTTTGTTATCTTTCAGCTTTTTCGGCAGGTAATAGAATCTATCCGTCAACTCAGTGATTATTTATCGTCTCATTCCTTTAACGAAAATGCAATTTTGGAAAATGTATCCCAGATAATCAGCGATCTCAGTTCCGAACAAATTGTAATCAGCGCCGATGAGATTCGTTCGCAAATTCTCGGCTACTTAAGCTCAGGACTTCAAAACCTTGTCAGAACATCCGGATACGCCGCACGCAATGTCGGTTCGTTTTTTATCAGCCTTGTTTTTATGATTTTCAGCCTTTATTTCTTTTTTGTGGACGGCAACTATCTTTCCCGGCTTGTTTTGCGGGTTATTCCAATCCGCAAAGATTATCTAAAAACACTTGTAATAAAGTTTAAAGAGATTGTCCGTCAGTTGGTGCTTGGTTATATCATTGTAGCATTGGCTGAAGCGGTAGCGGCATTTATTATCTTTTCTTTTTTCCGGGTATCCGGAACTCTGGTTTTTGCGGCGCTGGTCTTTTTCTTTTCGTTCTTTCCTCTGGTTGGGCCGACGCTGGTCTATATTCCTCTGGGGTTAACCCGTATCCTTGACGGAAACCTGGGAAGCGGAATTCTTATAATGCTTATTTCGTCGGTTTTTATATCTACCATAGACAACTTTTTACGGCCATTCATACTAAAAGACAGGATTCAACTTCATCCGCTGGTTATATTTTTTGCAATCCTGGGGGGGATCAGCGCATTCGGTTTAAACGGGATGATTCTGGGTCCAATGGCAGTGATCCTTTTTCTTACAGTTTTTGATCTGTTTTTAACGGAACATAAACTGGAGCAGGAATAAATCAACCTCCAAAAAATCTGTCTTTTAAGTGCCGGCTATGCATTATGATTTGGAAAGAAATTCCGGCTTTGTCTGTATGGCTGACTGAGCTTCATCCCTGGCTCGCCTCAGTTCCTCCAGGTTTTTATTGTTTTCTATGGCAGAAGCAATAAGAATACCGCCGGAACGGAGCAATTCTTTTTCCGTATTGGAATAAAACCGTTCTTCCGTATATGTAAAAAAAGTAATAAAACCCCAATAATTCCCTTTGGAAAAAACGGGAAGAAGAAGCACGGAACGAATACCTTTATTCAATGCAATTGAACGAAAAGGTTCATGAAGGTTTTTATCAATAAAATATACAGAACTCTGCTCTTTGATTATTTTTTTCCAGTTTGGCAGGACTTCTTCAATCAAAAAATCCCCGGGAGCCGGTTTTTCAACCATTTGAAATAATTTATTTATTAATTCCGGACTATTCCATCTGGCAAACCGGGAAGCACGAAGCTTATCATCCTCTATGTAGTTCTTCCAGATTATAACCTGTTCAGCATTAACACTGCGTCCCAAAATTCCAAGTGAATGTTCAATTGTCCTGTCAAAATCAGTATTTTCCTGGGAAAAAAGATTAAAGGCAACGGTATTTACCGCTCTAAGAAGCCTGTCTTGACGAAGAATCTGGGATTCAGATACAGGAATGTGCCAACCGCTTGCTTTTAGAAGGTTGTTTTGGATAATGGGCCTTGTTGTTGCAGCACTATTTAGCATTTTTTTGTTCTCCTTCACATGAAAAAACTTTTTTACTTTATTAATAATATACTAAAAAACTCAGGTAAAAGAAAATTTTCTTGCCCGAAAGGCCTCCAATATGGTATAAATCGTAATAATGTGGTTATTTCGATCTATTTTTATGCTAATCATTTATATTGGAATAACCATCTACTCGGGATTACGGCTTTTTGCCTTTATTAAGCTTAAGCATCCCTTTTTCAAAGCACGGTTTTTTTGGCCTTTTTATACAGTTTTTCCCTATGGTTTCATTTTTCTTGCAGTATTTCGTTTAGATCGCATAGAATCTCTCCGCCTGGCAGGATTGTACCTGCCGCCGTTATTTATTTATCTTTTTTGTTTTATTTTCCTGTTTGATATGATCTCCCTGGTTCTTTTCCTGCGAAAACGAAAATCATCCGGATTAATGCCTGCCGGGGTTGGTTTTGCGCTTATTTTAACAGGGCTTGTTCTGATATATGGCTCATTTCACGCTCGGGATATCAAAAATACTTACTATAATCTTGATTTTTTCGGCAATACAGAAACACGTCTAAGAATTGCGCTTGTTTCAGATTTACACATCGGCCCTACGGTTGAGAAAAAATGGATAAGCCGAATTGTAGATAAGATTAATGCAGCGTCTCCGGATATGGTATGTATGGCCGGAGACATATTTGACAGCGGGGTTGACGGTATGGCAGACCCTGAAGGCATTGCCTTTGAATTGCGGCGGATTAATGCCCCTCTGGGGGTTTATGCCTGTCCGGGAAACCATGACACAAACCGGCGAACCCGTTCCATTGAAGAAATTTCCGGTTTTCTTGACAAAGCAGGTATTCCTCTGCTTACTGACAAAGCTGTTTCCATTAACCTGACAGATAATCTGCCGGATATTGTTGTGGCAGGCCGCCGTGATGCCCGGCCCATAGGTGTTCAAGGCAGGAGACTTTCTGCACAAGAATTAAAAAATAACATTGCCGGTACATCAAAATCGTTTATAATACTGCTGGATCACCAGCCCATCGAACTTCGGGAAGCAGCCGAAGCGGGGTTTAATCTTGTCTTGTGCGGTCATACCCATAAAGGACAGTTCTTTCCCGGAAACATTTTTACCTGTTTCATTTTTAAAAAAGCAGGGGTTACACATTACGGCCATTGGCAGAAGGGCAATACCCATGCAATTATCAGCTCCGGCGCCGGGGTTTGGGGACCGCCGCTAAGACTTGCTACCAATTCGGAAATTGTGATAATAGACGTTAAATGAAACTCCGATCACAAGATATAATCTTTCACGGCATTGACGGCTTCATCAAATTCACTGTGTAATAAACATTCAGAAAGGGTACCGAATAATTTTCTGACCGGTTTCGGCCATGTTTGCTGCTTTAGTTCGCTTAATGCGTCTTTGGCAGCTTTTTTATCATACACTGCGCAGGCTTCCTGAATGGCATGCAGTTTTTCATGCAAAAACGCCCGGGTATCCTCAGTTAAATCTGTATCTTCGTCATCTTCTTCGGGTTCGATTCTATTGATCACGTTACGTAAGGACGACAGGAACTTGGGAGTTTCATTCGTCAGCGCTTTGATATCTTCATTACGTCCCGCATATTCCAGCCTGAAAGCGAAATCTGACAAATCCATTTCGCCGATATTTGCAAGAGCGCTCTTTATCGCATGGACAGTGATGACATACACCTGTATGTCATCCTTTCTGCGATAATTGTTTATGTGTATTACTCCCAATGTTTCAATGGTCTTATTGGCATCCCTAATAAAAATTTCCGAAAGCTGCATATCTTTAGATGGTTTCTGTGTACTTTCGGCGGAATTTTTATTCAGAATGTCCTTTTGCCGCCGTGCTGCTTCAACCACATCAGACGGGAACTTATCGCGTATCAGCATATTCAGTTTGGCGTTGAGATGGCGTATGTCTATGGGCTTGGAAATAAACCCGTCAAAGCCTTTCTCCAGAAACATCTCCGCCTGCCCTGTTATTGCGTTGGCTGTCAGCGCGATGATGGGATGTTCATACCCCAGATCACGTATGATTTCAACCGTTTCAATACCATCCATTTTGGGCATAAAATGATCCATGAATATAATGTCGTAGCTGGAACCTCTCTTGATTTTATCAACCGCTTCAAATCCGCTTGAAGCAGTATCAACCGACAGCCCGTAAGGCGCCATGAGTCCCTGGGCTACATATAAATTCGTCTCCACATCATCAACAACCAATATCCTGCCGTACGGCATATATTCGTATATAATTTGCGACGCTTTTATCATTTGCGACGTTCTGTCAACATGGAACTGCCGCAGGTTTTCCGTCAATTCACTGCCCAGTACACCGTTACCAACAGTTTTCTGCGGAATGTGTACGGTAAAAACCGAGCCTTTGCCCGGTTCGCTTTCTACAAAAATCTCGCCGCCCATCATCCGGACAAGATTCTTCGTAATACTCATACCCAGACCCGTACCTTCAGTCGTGCGGTTGGCTTCCATATTAAAGCGCATATATTCGGTGAACAGTTTATCCACCTGTTCCCGTGTCAAACCCTGCCCGGTATCGCTTACTCTGAAAATAAGCGTTGCACAGGATTTATCTTTTCCGCTGTCCGTTCCGGCAGTAATCGCAAGTAAAACTTCGCCCTTGTCTGTATACTTGAACGCATTGGAAAGCAGATTATTCATTATTTGTTTAATACGCAGTTCATCACCGAACAGTACTGATGGAATATTCTCGTCAACTTCCAGTTTAAAATTTATCAGATTATTGTCGTAACGCACCGTGTTCAACTGAACGATGTCGTGAATCAGACTTGCGACATCGTATTTTGCAGGCATCAATTCCAGCTTGCCGGCCTCTATTTTTGACAAATCCAGTATATCATTGATAATACCCAGTAACAAATAACCGGAATTGTAAATTTTGTTCAAAGCTTCCTGCATATCCGGTGAAATTTTTTCTTTTTGCAGCAGAATTTCGGTAATGCCCAAAATCGCATTCATCGGTGTGCGTATTTCATGGCTTGCTCTTGCCAGGAAATCGGATTTTGCACGGTTGGCGGTTTCCGCTTCCGCATGCTGCTTCGCCATGTACTCTATTTTGGTAATATCCTGAATAACTTCTATATAACCGGTAGTTTCTCCTTTTAAATCTTTAAGCAGCTTGGTGTCGACCTGATATGAATCATTCTTGTATATAAAATTGGTCCGAAACTGTCCGTGTTTCGCGCAAGTTATAGCACAATTTTCGGTATTGCATATACTCAGGCCCCAGCTTTTACAAGGCATACCAACGATTTCATCCGATTTTTTATTTAAAAATAATTCGGCCGCCGTATTTAAAAATGTCCAATTTTCATTCAAATCCTGAGCTGTTACCAAAAATGGTATTGCATCAAGAAGCGACTCATACCAATGAGCCATCGTCTTGTATCTCTCGTTTTCAATATTTATCGTGTTCAGCAGCGTTTTTATTTCGCGCAAATCACGTGTATATCCTACGACTATGTGATCATCCTTGTATTTTACACGAACAAGCGTTATCTCGCATGGTACAGGCTCACAGTTCAGCTTTTGATGCAGCCACTCGAAACGGCAGTTACCTTCGGCAAACGCTTTCTCCACGTATTCACAAGCCATCTCTCCCGACAGCCGTCCGCAGGGCTGGTACTCCGGTGATAATTGGTAGAACCGGTCCAAATATTCCTGTTTGCTGGATACTCCAAACAGTCTTAATGCTTCTTCATTACAGTCGATGAGTTCAATATTTCTGTTCCAAAAGTTCGCAACCAGCGGCGTGGCATCAAGCATAATCTGGGTGCGTGCGTCTGCCTCTTGCAGCTTTGCCATGGCATTCTTGATCTCGCTCAAATCGCGCGTATATCCGGCGATGACATCCTCGCCCCTGTAGTTGACTCTGACCAGTGTAACCTCGCAGGGTATCAACTCGCCGGCCAGGTTTCTATGCAGCCATTCAACAACATACCGGCCTTCAGCAAATGCCTTTTTCAGCGATTTATAGATTTTATCACGCGAACGCTGTCCGTCAGGCTGATATTCCGGCATAAGGTCAAAATACCGTTCTAAATACTCCTGTTTGTCCTTTAGCCGGAAGAGCTTAACCGTTTCATCATTGCAATCAATGACTTCAAAATCCTTGTTAAACAAACGGCAGGCCAGCGGCGTGGCATCAAACATGATTTGCGTGCGTTCGTTAGCTTCGCCGGACTGTTTTAATGAATCCGCTTTCATTCTTTGCACTCCGTTTTTGACATTGAGATCTATAAATATTTTCGGCTTTTTACGGTATTAGGTCAAGAATGATTCATTCAACCTTAAACCGCGAAACTTCCCTGATTAAAGTGTCAATGCCTTCGCTGTTTTTACCGCTTATTTCGCTGACGTGGTTTACCGCTACATTAATCTGATCAGCGCCGCTTGCCATTTCGTTCATGCCGGAAGTGATTTCCTGTGTCACTTTTTCAAGGTTAGTGCTTTCCGTTATAACTTCTTTTGCACCCTCAAGCATTTCATGGGAACCGCCTTGCACCTGCCGGGTTATTCCGTTTACCTCGCTTACGCCGTCCAGAATTTGTTTACTGCCTATACCCTGTTCTTCCATTGCACGGCGTATATTGTCTTCCTGTTCCGATACGATTTTTACACTTGAGTCTATTGCCTCGAACCTTGTTAGCACAGTTTCCGTGGATTTCATGATCTTGTCGATTGAGCCTTTTATCTTCTTTAAAACAACACCAATGGTTTTTGACTGTTCGCCGGAACTTTCCGCCAGCTTGCGGATTTCATCGGCGACAACGGCAAAACCCTTGCCCGCTTCTCCTGCATGCGCCGCCTCAATCGCTGCGTTCATAGAAAGCAGGTTGGTTTGGCTGGCGATGTTTTCCATAACCGAGTTAATTTCCATCAGCCCTTCGGATTCGCGGGATATTTCCTGTATATCTGCAGCCACTTCCTGAAGCCCATTGCGCCCTACCTCGGAGGCTTCCTTCAGGTTTTTAACATTATGGACATTGTTGACCAGTGTTCCGGTAACTGAATTGGTATTTGCCACCATTTCCTCAATAGCAGATGAAGCATCAGAAACATGAGAACCCTGGCTTTCTACCAGTTTGTCAAGTTTATTGATGTTGATTACAAGCTGTTCCATTGTCGCGTGAGTCTCGCTGACGCTTGCACTCTGGTTCAATACCCGGCCTTTGATACTCTGGATATTGGCGGTGATCTGGTTTATTGCTGCGGCGGTTTCGTTCATGTTGCTGGCAAGGTCACTGCCGATGTTATTCAGGGTCTGCGATTCCTTTCTGATGTTTAGTATGAGGTTTCTCACATTATCAATTGTTGAGTTGATATTTTGCGACAAGTCGCCAATCTCGTCTTTTGAGGATAAATTTATATGCTTGGTTAAATCCCCATTCCCAATATCATTCATTATCACTGAAATTTTTACAAACGGTTTGGCAATAGACCTTCCGATAAAAAATGCAATAACAAGAAAGACAGCCAAACATACAACTCCGATTGCTATAATGATGTATCTCATGTGTACAAGCTGGTTATCTACATCACTCTTTTCTATGGTACTGAACAGCAGCCAGGGATAACCGGGCACTTCATCATAACATCCGACCATATTCTTCCCGTTAAATGTATACCGGGTAATACCGTTTTTTTCGACTAAAGCTGTTTTTGTCATATCGGCCAGAGATTGTAAAGCAGGATTTTCGTCAACTTGTTTTATGGGATTAAATTGGTTTCTTACCATTTCTATATTTCGGTGCGCGATAGCTGTTCCTTCCATATTCAACAGGTAACTGTAAGCACTCGGCATCCTGCTTTTTAAATTGACCACAATATTGGAAAGCGTTTGACTTCCGTCTTTACGGGAAATCAATACGCCAATAACGGGTGCACCCGGCGTATCATCAAGCAGGACAGGAACAGCAAAAACTACTTCAAGGTCGCCGCTCAACCTGCTGATGACCAGTTCAACGCATTTTTCCCCGGCCATTGCGCGCTTAAAGTAATCACGGTGGCTTATGTCAAAGCTGGTGCCGGCTATAACATCACGGGATACGCCGTTGGGGTGGAGTATAGCTATTTCAATGGCGTTTATGTGGGATACAACAGGAAACAGAGCAAAGCGGATAATATCCTCATCCATGGTACGAACATCGACGCTGTTGGCGACTTCCCAAAGCACATCCAGTTGACCGTTTATCATGGCAGCTAAATGTTCGGCATTTGATATGTTTTTGTCGCCTATTCCGTCAAGTATGCTGGATTCCAAAGTAGAACTGCTTACCTGTAATGAAGTAATACCTATGCCGAGTGTAGTTAATAGTACAAGAACACCAATTAAAAGCGGAATACGAATACTCAATTTCATATACTACCTCTTTATAAATATTTCTTAAATTAAGTACAATTTTCTTTTCTTTATAAAAAATTATGTCTTCCATTATAGTATTTATAACACTCATTGTCAATACTCATTGGCGACAACTGTGGCTGAAAGATTACGGTTTATCGTCCCTGGATATGCAAAAACAGATTCCGGAAATTGAGATGAATTTTGTGAGTGTGTGAAATCCCAATTTACTCCAGCACCAGCTTCACAATATCCAATGGCCCGACATTTTTCCCGCCGGAGTAGATGCGCATATTGCCGCCGGAAATCTCGTCTATCAGAACGATTGTGCCGTCTGCAAGGCGGCCAAACTCCAGCTTGATGTCGTACAGCTCGGCGCCCTTTGCTGCAAAAATATCGCGTATCAGCATTGAGATGCGGCGAGTCAGGGTTTTAAGCGTATCGAACTCACCGTCCTTCAGAATGCCAAGCGCCTCCAGCGAATCCTGCGTAATAGGCGGATCTTCGCGCTCATCATCCTTCAGGGTAACTTCGACCAGTGCTTCAAGCGCCTGACCTTCGGTTGCGTACAGCCCGTAGCGGCGCATAAAACTGCCCACGGCACGGAAACGGCAAATCACTTCGATGCCCTTGCCGAAAACGACAGCCGGTTTTACGATCATTGTTGCTTCGCCAATGTCGGCGCTTATAAAGTGGGTGGGGATACCCGCTTCTTGAATCTTCTTAAAAAAGAATTCCGTCAGACGCAGTCCGCCCTGACCCATACCGGCAATGGACAGCGCAACCTGGTTGGATCCCGGATCGAACACACCGTCCTTCCCGGTGGCGTCATCCTTGAATTTCAGCAAACAATTACCGTCGGAAAGCTCGTAGACGTTTTTGGTTTTGCCTTCGTATATAAGTTTCAACGTAAACTCCTTTGGAAATGTGTGCCATTACCTTACAGTAATACTATATCATATGGGAGAAAAAATCTGCCTTGTTATATAACGATGATTCCCCCCGGAGTACATGGGACAGTACTCCGGGGTTTTTTTACTGGTATGCCATTATATTGATTAAAACCGCTTTCATAATTATCCTAAAAGAAGAGGGTAAAGTGGCGGTTCTTTCAATACAATCACATGTGGTTTACGGTCATGCAGGAAACAGCGCTGCGGTTTTTCCTCTGCAGCGTTTGGGGAGGGAAGTCTGGGCGATCAATACCGTTGAATTTTCCAACCATACCGGATACAAAGCATGGCGCGGGGAAGCATTAAATCCCTCATTGGTGGAAGAACTTGTTCTGGGGCTGGAAGAGCGGGATGTACTTAAAAACTGCGAGGCGGTGCTTTCCGGATACCTCGGCGATCCCGCTACAGGCAGAGCTATTATTGCCGCGGTAAAAAAAGTACGCAGCCATGCGCCGGGAATGCTCTACTGCTGTGATCCGGTTATGGGGGATGTTGGGAGGGGTTTTTATGTAAAACCGGAAATCCCTGATATCTTTAAAAATGAAGTGATCCCACTGGCAGATATAGTAACTCCCAACCAATTCGAGTTGGAAGCGCTTACCGGAATAACCGTTAAAACTCCGGAAGATGTGCTAACAGCAGTAACAATCCTTCATGCCGCAGGTCCAAAGATCATTCTTGTTACAAGTTTAAAAACCCCGGAAATGTACGCAGAAATCGGTATGCTTGTTTCAGACGGGAACGATGTATATAGAATCAATACTGATGAACTGTTCTTTAAAAATGTTGCATTCATGGCAGGTTCGGGGGACATGACAACATCAATTTTTCTTTCCCGCTATCTGACTACAAAAGACATCTGCCTCAGTCTGGAACTAACCGCCGCTTCGGTATATGGGATTATGGAAGCAACACAGAAAGAAGAAAGCCATGAACTGCTGATAATCGCTGCCCAGGAAAAAATCGCTTCCGCTGCAACTCCCTTTAAAGCGGTTAAGGTGAAGTAATTTTGTTTAACGATGAGTTTTTCTTAAAGACCCCTTACAATCACTTTAAGGAATTTATTTCAGAACAGGCAGATCGTTTTACTCTGCTCTGTTCCATTCTAAACGATTGTACCTTGCCACATCAAATTCTGGAAATCGAAGGTAACCGTCATATTCTTATCGGCAATCTTATTGATTATGGCAGACTGATATTCACCGCTCACTATGACAGAGCCCCGCAAAGCCCCGGCGCAAATGACAATGGCGCTGCTGTTTTTCAATTAATCGAAACAGCGATGAAATTTGCTTCCGGTAAAAGCAACAGCAAAGTATTGTTTATTTTTACCGACGGGGAAGAACTTTTAAAAGGCGAAAGCCTCCGGCTGCAGGGATCGTACAGTCTTGGGCTTTTTCTGAAAAAAAACGGCATGGGAAACAGTTCAATATTTTCTTTTGACGCCTGCGGAACGGGAGACACGTTGATCATTTCCACAGCATCCGATGAACTCTTAAAGAAAGAAAGCGGAGAAGGAGCAGCAACAGCCCGGCGCAAGGCCCAGACCCTCCGGCGAACTGCTCTGGAGGCGGCGCGAATCGCACGGTTGGAAAAAGTGCTGCTTCTCCCGACTCCGTTTTCCGAAGATGCAGGGTTTCTCCTCTCCGGCATGACAGCCCAGACCATAACTGTATTACCTCACAACGAAGCAGCATTGGTACAAAGCAACAAAAATGCATTCTTTTCAAACAACGACCGGCGCTTAATACCGGAGACATGGCGCTGCCTCAACGGGCCGGGAGACAGTCCTCTGCGGCTCACTCCCGAACACTGGAAAATCATCCCCGCCTTTGCCGAAGCGTTGGCAAACGGGCATATTTAAATTACTATACTCCGCTAATTTCACACAAAAGACGGTCCAACTTTTTTACCAGACCGCCAGTGTTCTTTTCATTTTTTAGCCCGGCTTTTTCCTTATTCCCGCCAAAGAAAATGCTGTTCATTTTATCAAGAATTCCAAAACATTCCTGCAGCAAAGCGCCGAATTTTCCCGGCAACTGGTGTACAGAAAGAAGGGCAATCTTCGAAAACATGATCAGCCCTGACATGGTTACCGCCCTTTGTAAACCCAGAAGCAGGCTGCCCTCGGCAATAATAACAGGGCCGGCCTTAAAAAGAATTTTTCCAAAGGGCGGAAAAAGATTGCACAAAGTAATCATAGTCATACTGATTATGGTAAACAGCGGCCGTGTTTTTATTTTAAAAGCTATAGCAAGAAACCAAAAAAGTACAAACAATGCTGTACGGAAAGGTAACTGAGGTACAAGTAAGAAAATTGCTGCTAAGAAAACGCCCAAGCCTGCGCGCGAAAGATTGAGCGCGTTATTGACATTATGTAACACGGCGTAAGCCCCAATGATAGTATCATTTGAGGATGATGTTGCAGGGCGTACACCAGCTATTGTATTTTCTTTTTTTCTCCTGAGCCATTCCGATTGTGCGGTAAAACTCATTGCAAAAAATCCCAAAAGGCCGCCGCTTATTATTCCGGTTATTAGAAAAGGCGGTGCAAGGAAAAGGATGCTTTCGCCGAATAACATGAACCTGGCTAAAACAAGCTGGGAAACATTGGATACAAAGGCGCCTGCAATACTTGTCCCGACAAGGCTGGCTCTGCGATGCAGTAATATCATGGTAACAGCAGATAGTGCAGTACCTGTCAGCGAAAACAACAACACATAAGAAAAAAGCGTCCCGGTAATCAGCGACTGTCCGGCAACTTTTACAAAAGCCAGCAGGAAAAAGTTTTTTACCGAAAAAAAGCCAAGCGCAATAAGCAAAGGAAAATTCGCAAGACCTATACGCATAAAAGGCAGCGGTTTGGGAATTAGGTAATCCAGGGCGGAAAGAAAAAGACACAAAGCTCCCATAAGGGCAATGTCTTTTTTTTCTTCGTTCAAGCTCATAGTACCGGTTAATTACCAGACCATAGCGTCAAGTTCGCCATGTTTTGTTTCTCTTGTTTCCACGCGGATAAAAACAGCATTGGGAAGACAGGCAACCCATTGACCTCTGCGCCATACCGATCCGGAAGTAACACAGGTCTGATTGGTACAGGGGGACGAAATTACCCGGGCTATTCCGTCTTTTAATTCAACAGTTGTATATCCCAACGGACCGGGAACATCTGTTATTACAGTTTTATTTGCCGGGTAAACCCAACTTTCGTTTTTTCCCTGAATAACAATATACAGAGCGGATTCATTTTTACCGTATATTTTGACAGTGCAAAAAACAGTGATTCCCACTGTCAGGAATAATATAATAAAATCAAAAAAACGAAGGTTTAATGCAATCGTACTCAGCATATGCCGAGTACGCAGCGTTCCAAAAAACCTAGACACCTACAACTTCGGTAATCTCTGGAATTTCTTCTTTAAGATATTTTTCGATTCCGTGTTTCAGAGTCTGGGCAGCCATGGGACAGGAACCGCAGGCGCCCGTAAGTTTGACAGAAACTTTACCGTTATCATCAACGGAAACAAATTCAACATCCCCGCCATCGTTCTGAAGGGAGGGACGAACAATATCAAGCGCGCTCTTTATTTTTTCTTCAAGCATGATTCACTCCTAAGTATACTATACCAAACCAAATAGAAATAAGGAAGTATCCCGCGCGTGCTTGGCGAGAGATATTTTCGGGATAAGTCATATTCATTCGATTAGAGTGTTCCCAATCCGGCAAAAACCGTGCGTAAGACCTGTTCGCTGCTTTCCGCAAGCGGCCCTAAAGGAAGCCGTACCGGCCCTGACGGAAGGCCGGCCCATTTCATGGCAGTTTTAACCGGAACAGGATTTGTTTCGATGAATGCATTCTTCATAAATGGCAGAAGTTCATAGTGGAGTTTCCGTCCTTCTTCAAAATTACCGGACAGGCAGGCGCTGACCATAGCCTTGACCTTTTGCGGTACAAGGTTTGAAATTACCGAAATAAGCCCTTCTCCTCCAAGGGCAAGGAGCGGCAGGGTAATAGCGTCGTCGCCGGACAGCACCCAAAAAGGATGAGCGGTGTTTTTCCGCGGCTTGGCGATTTTATCAATTACTTCCATCATCTGGTTAATATCCCCGGATGCTTCCTTTACCCCGGCAATTCCCGGAATCGCTGCGATTTTTTCCATTAATGGTGTGGGAATATTGCGCCCTGTACGGCCAACGATGTTGTATATAATGATGGGCAGCCCTGCGGAAGCGGCGATCTCAAAATGTTTGATTAATCCCGAATCATTGGGTTTATTATAATAGGGAGTTACCACCAGAGCCGCATCAGCGCCCAAATCCCTGGCCCGTTTTACGTAACCTTCCATGTGCCGTGTGGAATTTGATCCCGCCCCGATAATCAGCGGAACACGGCCCTTGTTTTCTTCCACGGCAATCTTGATTAACTTTTCTTCTTCACTGTCATCAAGCGTTGGCGTTTCCCCTGTTGTACCAAGAGGCACAAGACCGTCAATTCCCGCTTCAATCTGGATGTTGATCAGCCTGCGGAATCCATCATAGTCTACATCCCCATTGTCCTTCATTGGGGTTACAAGCGCTGTATAGGCTCCTTTAAATTCCTTCATTAATACAATCTCCTGTTTTTCGTTTAAGGCAATATATCATTAAACACATCTTCCATAGTATAGATCCCGCTCCGTGTTTCCCCGGTTTCCGGGCCGGCAAGCCATTCTGCGGCAATCACGGCGCCGGAAGCCAATCCTTCCCGGTTCCGCACCGTGTGGGTAATTTCTATTGTGTCTGCGGGCGAATCAAAAAAAAGCGAATGAATGCCGGGCACAGATCCGTAGCGCTGGCTGGCAAAGTGAATCGTATCCTCAGCAAGAGTTTCTCCGGAAGGCGCTGTCCAAAAAACTTTGTTTTTTCGTTTCATTGCACCAAGCACATGTTCCATAAGTGTTTTGGCAGTTCCTGAAGGGCTGTCCGCTTTTTTCCGGTGATGTGTTTCCGCTCCTCCTACATCGTATTCGACATAAGGATCGAGCAAAGCGGCGGCATAGCCTGCAATCCGGTAAAATAGATTTACCCCAAGCGAAAAATTCGCCGACCAGAGCAGCGTTGTACAGGCTTTTCCAACTGCTGCAGAAACTTCCTGCAGATCTTCGCTCCATCCGGTAGTACCGCAAACCACAGATTTTCCCAGGGCAGCGGCAGCTTTTACATTGTCCGGCGCTGTTTTGGGGTTAGTAAACTCCATAAACAGATCGGGATTTCCCGCCGCTTCGGCTGTAACAGGAAATGTCCGTAACAAAACTGCGCCGCTTGCAGATTCTGTGTCGGAGGTAAAAGGATCGATTACAACGGTAATTGTATGACCACGGGCCAGAGCAGCGGCTTCCACCATCTTTCCCATTTTTCCGTAACCGATTAGTGCTATCTTCATTTTGTTTTCCTTGTTTTTATTATATCCGGTTTTGGCTCTGCATCAGAAGAAAAGAAAAAACCGTGCAATTTCTGTACGACTGAATCAGCTTCGTTATCATTAACAATAAAAGAGATGTTTACCTTGCTTGCTCCCTGGGAAATCATCTGAACCTGAAAGCCCAGTTTACGGCAAATCCCAAAAGCTTCGTGGAGTATTTCGGAAGAACGGTGTACATCGCCGATAATCGTAACTATGGCTTTGCCGGTTTTTACTTCCACAGCCGCATATTCGGAAAGTTCCCGGCATACAGCGGAAAGATCCTTGTCTGCATCCAGGGTAAGAGAGACGGAAACTTCGCTTGTTGCGATCATGTCGATGGAAATATCCGCTTTGGCAAACTCGGAAAAAACCCTTGCCAAAAAGCCGCTTTGACCGAGCATTCGGGTAGAAACAATATCCACCAGCGTTATATTTTTTTTACTGGTAAGCGCGCGAACCAATGATGATTTTTTAACAGGCCCCGGTTCTATTCTTGTACCGGGAGATGCGGGATTAAATGAATTTTTAACCAAAACGGGGATTCCCGTCTGAATGCAGGGCTGCATGGCACGGGGATGAAGTACCTGTGCGCCAAAGTAAGCCAATTCCGCAGCTTCGTCATAACTAACCAATTCTACAGGTTTTGCATCATTTACAAGGCGGGGATCCGCAGTAAGGATGCCGTCGACATCTTTCCAAACCTGGACTTCGCTTGCATTACAGGCCGCAGCAATCACGGTAGCGGAAAGATCAGACCCCCCCCTTCCCAATGTGGTAATGTTGCCATTTTCGTCTTTGGCAATAAAACCGGTAACCACCGGGAGCGTCCCTTCGGCGGTAAGTATGCGCATAGCTGATGCAATGCGTACATAGCTTTCTTTGCGGAGTTCTGCCTGGCCGAAGGATGAATCGGAAAGAAATCCTGCATCCCAGGCATCCAAAGCCCTGGCGTTGATCTTTTTGCTGCAAAAGTACGCGGCGGCGATACGAACCGAAATCCGTTCGCCAAAAGATACCAGACAATCTTTGGTTCGGCCCGTTAATTCCTTGGTTAATGAAATACCGGTTAATAGGCTTCCCAGTTCCCAGAAAAGATTTTTAATTTCTTTCTGTAAGGCATTTCCCAAAGTTAAATCGTTAATTGTTTTCAGGTGGAGTTCTTCTACCGCCTCGATAGAAACAACACCCTTTTTTAATGCCATGCCGGCGGATTCAAGCAGCAGATCCGTAGTGTCTCCCATTGCAGAAAGAACAAGTATGGGTTTGCTCTTAATCCGGCTCCTGACAATTTCCGCCATGTTGACAATACGTTCGGCATTGGCAACGGAACTGCCGCCGAATTTCATTACTATCATATTGTAAATTTTATCAGAGTTTTACAAATTTCTCAATTGTCAGTTGCCCAGAGACCATGCACCGTCTGCATAGACATAGGTGCCGCTTTGCCTTCCCTGAGAATTAAAATATGTATCAAAACTGTCGTCAGTAGAAAAGAGAAGATTCTGATGAGTATCGTAGTAATTTATCCTTTTGCCAAAACTGTTATTCTTTGGTTTATTGTTAAAAACCCGCTGTCCAAGTTCTTCCAGATCTCCGGGAATGGTAATACGGTTAAGGTCGTTATTAAAAAAAGCTCCGTCACCAATTTTTGACACCCCGGAACCTATGGTAAGGATTGTTATCTGGTTTCCGGCAAAAGCGCCCTCTCCAATAGCCGTTACCGCAGAGGGTATGTTGATTCCCGACAATTGGTTTCCGAAAAAAGCATAATCTTCGATTTCAGTGATCGAATCCGGAAGTTCAATTGAACTGAGTTTATTTACCAGAAAGCAGCCCCGCGGAATAACAGTAATACCGCTTCCTATGGTAACTTTGGTTAATCTGTTGTGGGCAAAGGCCCCCAGCCCAAGGGAAGTAACATTGTCGCTCAAAACCAGTTCCGTCAGCTGGTTTTCCGTAAATGCCCCCTTGCCGATTGCCGTAACACTGTCCGGAATGGTAACGCTGGTCAATTCCCGTTTGGCAAAAGCATAATCCCCGATTGCCGTAACAGGCATACCATTAATCTCTGCGGGAATTACCACTTCTTTGACATATCCTTTGCATTTTACAATGGTTAGATTTCCGTTGTTTTCTTCTACAGTAATGGAAAGCCCCGACGACGACTGGGAAAATCCTTCGAGGATAAAGAGTGCCAGAAAAACCATAAAAATGAAAAAACGCTTCATATTATAGTATAATTATCGCAGAATTGGCCGAATAGGTAAAGAGAATAATTGAAAGCCCAAGGCGTATACTTTTGTATACACATATTACATTACCCGGATTTGTCTTTATCCAGTATCTTTTTTAAAAAAAGCGCTGCTGCCGCCGTAGCTGCAATGGCTCCTGCTATAACAACCCCTTTTTTTACCTGTTTTGATTCCAGTTGATCAGTAGCGCACCAATGGGCAAAATGTTCACAATTAAAAAAGATCAAATCGTACTCTTTAAGATTCGTGCCCACCATACAAAGGGCACGGCGAATTATCTCTTTTGGGGAAAAAGCTTTCTTTACCGATGTATCAACCTGCAGACTGCCATCTTTCAGAAATTCCGACAGGGAAGTTTCCCGTATATAGGCATTTTCAGGGCTTATCTCTGCACCGTTTTCCGGCGAAAAATGAATTACACTCCTGGCATGATTGTAAACGCCATAATGCTTGTACAAGCCGCGATCGACAAAAATAATATCCCCGTTTTTCGCATACGTTTTCATAGAAATTATACCCCTGTTATTACCAAATTACCCTTAATCCATTTTCCTTATATTGAGCAAAAAATCTGTCTTTGCTTATTAATGTCATATTTTTAGTTATCGCCTGCCAGATTAACATTCTGTCAAACGGATCTTTGTGGTTCTCTTTTAACGGCAATTCATGGAATGTTATGGTTTCTTGTTCCTGCATGTCTATTATAGTAAAATCCATATCTCTTGCATATTTAGGAAAGTCTTTTATGTTTACTTTTTCAAACGAAAATTTCCGCAACCTTGTTTTTAATGATATTTCCCAAAAAGAAACCGTGCTTATACAAATTTCATTTGTTTTATTAGAAATTATTTCCTTGCAGTTTTTACTTAAATTATTTGTTTTTAATATTGCCCAAATAAATGTATGCGTATCTAATAGATAAATCATATACCCAAAAATTCTTCCTCGGAAATTTTACCTGTCCCTTTTATTTTAAACACTGCCTTTCCATCTAAGATCCCGATCTTCCTGGAACCAGTCATATTTTCAATTGGAACTATCATAGCAATCGGTTTTTTTGATTTTCCGAATAATACCTTAACACTTTCACCATTTTTCACTTGAATGAGTACATCAGAAAAATGTGTTTTTAGTTCAGCAACAGTTAATGCTTTCATAACAGTATTTTACATTATTCTTGTCAACATGTCAACTATTCGCGTTGCCTCATGAAAAATGTTACCGAAAAGAAGTCATGCCTCAAATAGAAAATGTTACCCAAATTAAACTAAGGATGCCGCAAGGAGGGCATCCGAATGGGGTTAACAATGAAAGAGAAAAAGGCGGTAACGAGGGAATACAAACCACGATATCAAAAGGCAACAAAAAAAGAAAAAAAGATTCTGCTTGACGAATTCTTAAGGCTCACCGGATACCACCGAAAATCAGCTGTCCGGCTCTTGAGCTTAAAGCCGGTAAAACAAATCGTGCTCTACAAAAATGGAACGGCGGTAAAACTCAAGCCGGAAAAAAAACGACCCGCCAACCGAAAAGGAAAACTTATCTACTCAGACGAAGTCATTGCCGCTCTCCGTGTGCTGTGGATATTTTTCTGGTACAAGTGTGGGAAGATCCTTGCCCCGCTGCTGAGGCAGCAAATGGTTTACATCGCCCAGTGGCCGGCTTTCAATATCTCCAAGGAAACTGCAGAAAAACTCAAAAAGATAAGCCCTGCCACCATAGACCGCTACCTCAAAAAAGACAAGGAAAAACTCCGCCTGAAAGGGAAAAGCCTCACCAAATCACTTGATTCCCTGAAAAGCCGCATCCCCATCCGCACCTTCTACTCCAGCGAGGAGCGGAAAAAGCCCGGTTTTTGGCAAATTGACACCGTTCACCACTGCGGACAGGCCACTTCAGGCCAGTATCTGCATACTTTGACCGCCACCGACGTCGCTTCCGGCTGGGTTGAGCTGCGTTCCCTCCTCAATAACGCCCATAAGTGGACGTTCGAGGCTTTGGCTGACATCAAGTCTGCCGTCCCGCTGCCCATCGGGGAGTTCCACAGCGATAACGGCTCGGAATTTATCAACCACGCCACCGAAACATGGTGCAACAATGAATCGCTCCCTTTTACCAGAAGCCGCGACCATAAGAAAAATGACAATTGTTTTGTCGAACAGAAAAACGGCGCCGTTGTCCGCGAGTATGTCGGCTATGACCGCCTTGAAGGACTTGAGGAGCATGCCCTCCTGTCCGCCGTGTATCGGCCGTTAGTTCCTCTGCTTAATTTTTTTATGCCTACCCAAAAACTCAAAAGCAAAACAAGAGTCGGTTCTAAAGAGTTCAAGGTTTACGATGAACCGCGTAGTCCCTTCCAGCGCCTTATGGAATCTAATGAATTGCATCAACAAACAAAAGATTCACTTATAATACAAATAGCGCTTTACAATCCGGTCGAGTTGCAACACAATGTCAATAAAGCTATCCTGCGCCTCAGGCAACGGCTCGCTCAAACAAACCGGGTAAAGACTGGGGAACAGCTTTAGCTTTGGTAACATTTTCTAAATGAGGCATCCAGTACCTTCGGTAACATTTTAAAATGAGGCATCTCGCTATTTTTTTACTTACCTTAAATTAAACATCAAATTTAAACAATGTATGTATGATTTTTTATACAAACTTCTGGATTCTTTTGTTTTGCATAACTATATATATAAGTAAAAAGTTTAAATCATTCCTGCCAATTTCTTTTTCAACAATTCCACCTCCAGACCAGACAGTTTAACAGTATTCAGCAAATAGCGCTCCGCAATGGCCGGTAAATTTTGATCAATTATTGGCATTTCGTTACCCATTACAGACAAAAGTTGCATTACCACCAATGAATCAGTTTTACTCCCGCTGTAAATACTCGAATCAAATATGCTGTTAAATGATTCAAGGTAGTCGTTAATAATTTCGTCAACCGTCGCACCCATAAGGGCTTCCAGTACCATAGAGACAAAGCCTGTACGATCAACTCCGGCATGACAGTGAATGAGCCAGGGATATTCGGTATTGATAATAAATTGCAGACCTTTTTTCAGTTTTTTGCCAAAGTTTTCACTGAAATAGTTAAAATCCATGCCCAGGGCAATAACACTGCCTGTACTAAAAAGTTTGTTATACCAGGGGGCAAAAAACACATTTCTTTTTATTTCAGCATTAAAGTCAGATAGATTGATTATCGCAGCAATCCTGGCGTTTGACGCAAGTATTGAAATCGCCCGTTCCTGCTTGCCGTCCTTTATTGGATGACTGCTGCGATAAAGGATATTAGGCGCTATTTTTCCCATGCGGATTTCACGAAAATTAACCGCCTGTGCATCACTTGAAAGAAATATGCCGCTTTTCTTCATTATAATTAATCCCGGTAAACAAGCTGCCCGGAAAAACCTTCAAAAGCTTTGTACCCTGTCTTAGTCTTTCTTGAAAGGGTAATAGTTTTTAGATTCGAGCAGCCGTTAAATGCCTTTTTCCCGATGTACAGAAGTCTCATCGGAAGGGTGATAGCCGTAAGGCCTTCACAATCATTAAACGCACCAGCTTCAATATTCTTAAGGCCCTCAGGAAAAATTATATTGGTCAGGTTTTTACATTCGTTAAATGCACTGCACCAAATTTTAATTACTTTATCCGGAACATGATATTCTGTATTATCTTTTCCCGGCGGGTACATAAAAAGATCTTTCCCATCCTTATCAAATAAAACTCCGTCAATACTGCTGAATTCCGGATTGTTCCCGTTTACAATAATTTCCGCAAGCTGTTCACAACCGAAAAAATTTTCATTGTCTATTAGTCCCGGCGGAAAGATTATTCGGGTAAGCTCTTTGCAGCCGTCAAAAGCATTGTCTTCTATTTCAACAACCGTATCGGGAATTGAATAATCCCCCTTCTTTCCCTGGGGGTATTTTATGATAGTAGTCATGTTTTTATCAAACAAAACCCCTTTGTCCGAAGCATAGACCGGATTGTTTTCATCAACAATAATTTCTGTAAGACTACTGCAACCGGAAAATATATCGTGTCCGATATGGACAAGCCCTTTTGGCAGCATAATTTTAGTGAGTTTCTCACATCTGCTGAATGCATAACGCCCAATAGAAGAAAGACTGTTCGGGAGTGTAATGCCGATAAGATTAATGCAATCGAGAAATACATGACTATCTATGGAAGTAATTCCTTCCGGAAGGATAATTTTTGTTATTTTTTCCCTGGAAGATAAAGTGAAAGAAGATCCGATAGCCGCAACCGGTATTCCGTTAAAAGATGTCGGAACAATGATCTCTTCTGAATCGCCATTATAATATTCGACTGTAATAGCTTGACCATTCTCTGTTTGGTTAAGTGAAAGTTCAAAATCACCCATGCCTTCCATTTCTTCTATCCTGGCTTTAAAATTTGGCATACAATACTCCTTTTGCGGTTTACTTAATATATAACATGCCGATCTATCATATTTTGATAGATCAGGGAAATTTTTATTCTTTTTGCTATATCATTCTGTGATAGAGCAGTATTAGATATTTTATAGAGCAGCGTATATTATTTCTATTCTATTTTTCTTTGTCTTTCCAACATTAATTCATATAATCTTTTTGTAGTATTTAAATTCCTAACTGTAATATTCTGTGATACTTTTAGTATTTCTGAAATATAGCTTCCAGTTAATTTTCCAGCAAATCGTTTTATATATAATGTTTTATTACCTTCATACATGTTGTCGTTGACATGTTTTACCTGGATTTTGCTCATTAAACCCCTTGGGGTTAGAGGTTCTAAGAAAAAAATGACATCGTATTTATAATTTTCTTTATCTTTGCCAAAATCTTTTGGAATACCGTTAATCACCTCTTCAATTTCAGGAAAAGTTAAAATCACAATTTTTATTTCACTATTGAGCTTATCAGATAATGTTTCTTCAATTTTTTTAGCCAAGATTATTCTATTTTTTTCATTAACATTAAACAGTACATTTCCACTCTGGATATATGTTTCTACATCGGAAAATTTCATATTCAAAAAAATTGATTTGAGTTCATCCATTTTAATAATATTTTTCCCACCTACATTAATCCCCCGAATTAGTGCCAGATAACAAATATTTTTCACAATATTCCTCTGAATGAATTTTGACGCAGCGTTAATATACCTGTTATACTACGTTTTGTTTTATAGCACAAAACCTAAAAAAAAGAATCAGGATCAATACTTTTATCAATATCCCTCCTTGTAAATTCAATTACAATATCTTTTTGAAGCTGTACATTTCTTTTAATATATACATTATCATCATCATCTATTATTAGTAAATCATAGCGATTTTCACTATTAAGAGAATATTATAAAGAAACATTTTCAACGTCGCCAGCATCAATTATATAGACTTTTGCATAGTCCAGAAGATCTTCACTCCATTTATTAGAATCGCCTGTCTGCCTAATAAAAAAGAAGTATATATCAATACCTGTGTTATTTCTAATCAATATTGAACTTATAGGATAACTTTGACTGGTTTGTGAAAAAGCCGAAACTAACAAAAATGTTAATAGGCAAACCAACATTATCAGAGAAATAAGTTTTTTATTCATAAAAACTCCTTTACATTATTTTTTCATAAATGCTTATTTACTTTAGCATTATTTCTTTGCACTGTCAACTATTAAATAATATATTTAAAAATGGTAAATAAAGCTCCGTTTTCTGGCGAGGCCGTCGAACAGGCTCATTGACTTACTGCGATAACAGTAACCTTGTTCTAACAGACCTGTTAGATCTATTAAAAAACAAATTAACTTTTTCATATAATTTAAATATAAAATCTTCTTTGTCAAAATTAATATTTCCAATATGGTTCTTTCTAAATAAGTTCCCATAAGATAACATTGGATTTTTACTTTTAAACCATTCCATAGAACGATGGTTGGGTATGAAGAAAAATCCGTTGCCTTTTTGGCATTGATTACAATGAGCAAAATTACTAAAGCGAAGAACAGGTTGAATGCTATCAAAATATCCAATACCAGCCCCGGCATGGGAATTATTAGCATTGCCAAAATCACCGCTAATACAAAAATAATGGCTTTATTAACTTTCATTTTTTTCCTTAATTGCCACTATAGGATATTCATCCCAATCCCCGCGGCATCCAATATCCCTTCAAGGCTGCTTCAATTCCCCAATTTTTCCGCTGCCATGCCGACAAGCTGCCCACACACAACGGCATCGTCAAGAGCATTATGAGCGCTGTAACATATACCAAAATTCTCTGCCAATGCTGTTAATGCATGGGATTCCAGTTCCGGCCAGATATTGCGGGCAAGGGCAAACGTACAAAAATACAGCAACCTGGGCGCCGGAAGGCCGCCGATAAAGGGTTTTATTTTGCCGCCCCAGATATTGTCAAACGTTGGAGCGTCTTTTACATCATCAACAGAAAGGCCGTGGAGATCCGTAAAATCAGGACGGATATAAAGTTCCGGCGGTCGTATCAGCGAATAATAAGTATCAACAACATAACCATCATTATATTTTGCCAAACCGATTGAGATGGCGCTTTCCCTTGAGTATTTTGCAGTTTCAAAGTCGATGGCTATGAAATTAATCCTCCTCATCTCTCATTTCCAAAATAAGTTCAACTTCAGCAGGGTGAATTTTAAATTTTTTAGCTATTTGCTTTACAGTCCAGCCCTGACGTTTTAGTCTGACAACTGCGTCACGGATTGGGCGAGTCGGGGCGCCTTTTACCGCAGCAAATATCTCACCGCGTCCCTTATCCAGCACCTCATTGATAAACCTAACCAATATTTTCTTCTGGGTATTTATGTCGATATTTTCATCGTAGAATTGTTCAAGGTACTCCTCTTTAAGACAGAAGTGGACCCAGGCATTCATATAAACTTTTGTAAATTCAAAGTCAACTTCCCGGTAATATTTGCCGGAAGTTCCGACAAGTTCATTTATTTTGTCCCAGTATTCCGGCGGACATGTTTGTGCATCAAATTCTATCCATAGACAAGGTTTGTATTTGCCTTCGTGCTCCCACCCATAACCAATCCAAAATACAGGTGCTTCATCATCATAACCATTGTTTTCATCTTCATTTTCACTGAATTGCACATAGTTTCCAACCTGAAACTTCCACGAATCAACCTCTTCATATTCATGCGCGACCGACAATTTTCCTGAAGATGCTTCCTCAATTACCTTGTTCAACAATGTGTTAAATCAACCAACGATTTAGTCAAAGACAAATTGATACCTTTTTCCATACAATACTCCTTATGTGGTTTAATCCCTTCGGAAAGGATTTTGAGTATAACGTATTGATCTGTCCTGAGATGCTAGACCAAAAGAAAATTATATTTTCATTGATCTGGCATTATATGCCAGATCAATGTGCTATATTATTATCAAGAGAAGCAAGCATTAAATTAAGTATTGATTTTTTTACAAATATAGAGTATTTTAGATGCAAACAGGAGGTTGATCATGTCCCAATCAGGAAAACTTTTTACTTTTAACGACATTGTTAGTATTGAGGATCAATCTTTACAGAAAATTCTTTACGAAATTGATAATGCAGACCTTGCCGATGCTCTTGTGCCGGCAGGTGCAGAAATACGGAATAAAGTATTCGGAAATGTTTCAGAACGCAGAGCCATCCATATTAAAAAGCGTATTGAAGAAAAAGTTGACAGCGACAAGAATTCCCGGGAAGAAACCCAACAAAAAATCATTTCCGTAATACAGTATTTCCGTGATATGGATGAGCTTGTTATATTGGGCAATTTTATGTTTCCTGGCGATTCTTCGCAATCTACAGTTGAATCTCTTGTAAAACACATTGAAGAAGCTTGTGAAAAAGGGTATCTTTCTATTCCCCCTACCTATAATGAGATTGGTAGAATATCGGAAAATGATGTACGGGAAGCTTTTGCGGCATTCCAAAACCGCCGCAATGAATTGGCGCGGATAAAAGATCTTTCCATAAAAGGAAAATTGTTAACAGGCGCCTCTTCGCTCCTTGAAATGGGAAATATTAATGAATTAGAGATAAGTGATTTGACAGAACTGCCCGGTTGGATTTGCGATATGCAGCATCTGGAAAAACTCTCACTGTTTAGGAACGACAAACTTAAAGCCCTGCCCGATAGTATCGGCAATTTACAAAACCTGAAAGAGCTTGATCTGGCATTAAACGAAAACCTGGAAACCCTCCCTGACAGTGTCGGTAATATAAAATCCCTGACAACACTTTCTCTGTATGGCAACGGAAGCCATAGGGTACTGCCAAGTAGTATCGGGAAATTGCAATTCTTAACGCAACTTTCAATCTCTTATGATAATAAATTGAAAACCCTGCCCGATAATATCGGCGATTTACAGCAGCTAACAAAGCTTTCGCTGTATGAAAATAAAAAATTAAAAATGCTGCCTGAAAGTATTTGCAGTTTGAGGAATTTGACTATTCTTGACTTACATAATTCACCTATTGAACATTTACCAATCAGCATAACAAATCTTACAGCTTTAAAAAGGGTAAACATACTGGGAACCCATATTCATTCTGTTCCGGGTTTTCTGTCTTCTATTGAGGAATTTATTGACAATAAACAAATAGAAATAATACCTCAAAATTGTTCCCTTTCGTACAGGGATTTTGTTAACAGCTATTACAGGTTGTTAGAAACAATATACCGGTGTATCGAGAAAGCAAAGAAAGAAGGTCTATTGTCGCTGGAAGATGATCTTGAGCATATAACGAATGAAGATTTTTTTAGCATTGGAATGAAGTTGGTACTGGATGGAACTTATGTTGAGTACATTCAGTACATACTGACAATCTCTATAGAACGAGAACAGCATTTTTACCGGAAGAGGCTTATGGAAATAGCCCTTGAAGGCATTCTTGGTATACAAACAGGAGAATCGTTTGATAATATTGCCATAAAACTCAATTCAATGGTTGTTATAAAAAACAATCCCATTAATGCCGCCTGCGCTAAATACATTAACGGTGACAGCGATGCATTTAAGGCTATTGATTTTCAGGCAGCAATGCTGCCCGAAAAAGAACGGGAAGAATTCCATTTTATTAAACGAGCCTTGAAATTAAATGAAATAGCTTATAAGGAAGGTCTTCTTGCTCTTGAAAACCATTTGGATAATGACGCGATAGCCGATCGTGATGTATTTGAATATGGTCTTCTCCTGGCAATTGACAACTATGACTGTGATTATTTTATTGAACCCATGCTTACCGAATTGTTAAATCGAGAAAGTGATCCGGTTCAAAAAAACATCGCCCTGGCAAAAAAGGCTGCAGTAATGTTCATTATGGATAATCCGAACAGATTTGCCATGATGTTATTCGCTCATTTTGATAAAGACATTATCGAGGCAGTTGACGAGGATTAATTAATGAAATTTACTTTGCTAAAGAGAGTATTCATTTCGCTTCTTGGTGTTGTTGCTTTTTGTATGGTGGCGCATTATTTTGGAATTCTACCTGCCAATATTTTACCGATAAGTTTTATGGGAGCATGTTTGGGCGCCATTATATCGGCATTAATTACACTAGGTCTTTTAAACAGTCAGACTGAACATGATGAGATAAAAACCCGTAATGTTAAGGTATTTGAAAAAAAATCAAAATTTTTTCATAAATTTATTGATGATTTATGGTGCATATTAGAGAAGCAAAAAATAACGATGGATGACTATAACAAATTGCGAAAAGACTTCTCTATTCGTTTGATGATCTATTTAAAAGAAAAATCTAATAAAACTATTGCAAAAAATATAAAAAATATTGGTGAAAGTGTTAATAATTCAAATAGTACTTATGAAAATCTAAAAGAAAATATTTTCAGTATTATAAACATTTTATGCGCAGAAATAAATCTGGGCGGCAGGCTTTACCTTGACATTGACAATGAACTTGAAGGGCCTATCTTTCCTATGTTATTCAAACAATCCATATTGAATGAACTTAATGAACATTTGATGCCTTTAAAAGAATTATGTGAGGGAAAATTCATTTCAGAAAATCAATTAACAAACGATGGCAAATGGGGAGGTGAATATGCTTGTTTTAATTTTCTAGGATATAAAGGGTGTAAATTGCTTGTAGGTTCATTTAGTAAGTATTGCCCCCATGCGGGAATTTGGATATTACTATTTATTGAAAAAGATATCCATTCGGTTGATGAATTTCGATATAATGATGAAAATGAATTCCGGTTTTGTGATTTCAGTAAATATTTAGTACCAATACATAAGAAGGAATGGGAAGAAGAAGGGGATTGGATCAATCTTACTTCTTCCTATGCAGATATTGAAGAATACCCGGAATTAGGTGGTCTTGATATACCGTCAGATGATTGGTGGCTATTTCTTGATGATCCGGAATGTATAGAACCCTTTCGTAATAATTATCAGGAATCTGCCCGTATTATTGGTAAACGAGCAGCTTACTGGTTTAAAAACGGGTTGATTTATAAAAAGGAAAACGCAAAACCGCTTTCCATAACAGAGTTCCTTGAAAAATATCTTGGAAACAAGGAGTAGTAATAATATATATGATTAACCAGGTTCAGACCATCGTCATATGTAAAAATATAAACTAATATTATTTTAGGAGGATTTTAATGAAATGGACTAATGCATCAAGTGGTTATGGCAGTAAAGATGGGCCAGCTTGTGATTTGTGTACAAGTTGTGAATTGTTTTCTTATAATAAAAATTCTTCGATTCCTTATAAATGTAGTTGCAATTCAACTGCATGTGCGGCACATGATAGAGTAATAAATAAGACTCCAAATGGATGCCAAAAATACAAGCCAAAATAAAAAATGGCAAGAAACTCAAAGATTTCAATATAAAATCTTCGATTTCAAAAGATTTTACATAATGAAAATAAATGTTACAATATTAATTATAAGGAAATGGTTATGGTTAAACAATTAGCAAAACTCAATTTTTCAAAAATGATAATATATCCTGAATTAAATGGATATAAAGTTGAAAAAAAACATGATTTTAAATGCGATGGTTTTTGTATATCATGTGAAGAAAAGAAGATTTTGAGAAGCAGAGAATATCTAACACAAATGAGCCATGGCGCTGACAGTTTGGATTTTAGAAAAATTGTAAAAAAGAATTATTCATACAAAAATAATACACCTATAATGTTTGTATTTGAAAACCCTGGAAATGAATATAATGATTGGTCTGTAGAAATACCATTTGGTCCATTTAAAAGGAATATTCCCGTAAAGCATTATTACTGGATTGATGATAATATTACATATCCTATTAGCAGTCCTAGTGAATTATTAAAAATCGCTAAAAAATACAATCTAAAAACCATATATGATCCGTATTTTGTTTATCTTCAAGAAAGATATTCTTTAAATAATATTTATATAACAAATTTAACAAAATGTTTATTACGAAAAAATAACAAAAAAATCGAATATGAACATATTCGTAATAATTGTATAGAAGAAATATTTAAAAAAGAATTGGAGTTATTTAATCCAAAAATTATTTTTTGCATGGGAGTAAAAGCAACAAAATGGTTTCCATATAATCTAAAATTTACAAAAAATAAAAATGTGATCACACTTTACCATCCTGCAGCATATTATATGAAGAAACTTGAGATAATAAAATTAAATGATAAAATCATCAAAGATCACTTACCCAAATAAAAATAGGGAGCAAAAATGTAAACTATACGATCTTAAAATATTATCTATTGACGAATTTTAGTTTAACTGGTTCATATTGATCCTTGAAATTTTTATCATATAAAATAATTATACCTTTAACATATAAAAATCCAATTCCATTTATAACCCCTATGCCTTTAATGGCCACTACAGGATATTCATCCCAATCCCTGCGGCATCCAAAATCCCTTTAAGGCTGCTGCAATTCCCCAATTTTTCCGCTGCCATGCCGACAAGCTGCCCGCACACAATGGCATCATCCAGAGCATTATGGGCGCTGTAACGTATACCAAAATTCTCTGCCAATGCTGTTAATGCATGGGATTCCAGTTCCGGCCAGATATTACGGGCAAGGGCAAACGTACAAAAATACGGCAGCCTGGGCGACTGAAGACCATACCATTCAAAGACCGCTCTAAGTACACCCATGTCAAAAACAGCGTTGTGAGCAGCCAACGGCAAGCCGCCGATAAAGGGTTTTATTTTGCTGCCCCAGATATTGTCAAACGTTGGAGCGTCTTTTACATCATCAACAGAAAGACCGTGGAGATCCGTAAAATCAGGACGGATATAAAGTTCCGGCGGCCGTATCAGCGAATAATAAGTATCAACAACAAGTCCGCCACTGTATTTTGCCAAACCAATAGAGACAGCGCTTTCCCTTGAGTATTTTGCAGTTTCAAAGTCGATGGCTATGAAATTAATCCTCCTCATCTCTCATTTCCAGAATTAATTTGACTTCACCAGTTGAAATTTTAAAATTTCTGGCTATTTTCTTTATAGACCAGCCCTGATGTTTAAGTCTGACAACTGCGTCACGGATTGGGCGAGTTGGGGCGCCTTTTACCGCAGCAAATATCTCACCGTGTCCCTGATCCAGCACCTCATCAATAAACCCAACCAGAATTTCCTTCTGGGTATTTATATCAATATTTTCATCATAGAATTGTTCGAGATATTCTTCTTTAAGATAGAAGTGAACCCAGGCATTCATATAAACTTGTGTAAATTCAAAGTCAACTTCCCGGTAATAGTTACCGGAAGTTCCGACAAGTTCATTTATTTTGTCCCAGTATTCCGGCGGACATGTTTGCGCATCGAATTCGATCCATAGACAAGGTTTGTATTTGCCTTCCTGCTCCCATCCATATCCAATCCAAAATACAGGGGTTTCATCATCATAAACCTCGTTTTCGCCTTCCAATTCTTTGAATTGTACATAGTTTCCGACCTGAAACTTCCAAGAATCATTTTCTTCAAATTCATGCGCCACCGATAATATTCCTGAAAATGCTTCCTTAATTGACTGATTCAACAATGAGTCAAATTCAATCAATGATTTTGTTAAAGACAAATTGATGCCTTTTTCCATAAATGCTCCTTTTGTATTTTATTTAATATATACCAGATTGATCTTTCATGGAATGGTAGGGCAAAATAAATTTTTAATATTTTAATCTGTCAACTGGTGATAGAGCAGAAGTATATAAATTAATAATAGAAGCAAGACAATGGCATGATATGATATGATAAAATGAATAAAGTTGGTGTTTAAGAATGAACGATAGTGAAATTCGAGAGGAATTGTGTAATTATTTAGATGAGCAATTCAATAAGGTTCGAATTATGGATGAATTTGTAATCGGAAAATCTCGAGCAGACATCGTTACTGTTACAAATAAACTAACAGGTTTCGAAATTAAAGGAGATACAGATACCTACATCCGTTTACCCCTGCAAATAAAAGAATATACCCGGTTCTTCCAGGAAAATTACCTTGTTGTTGGGAAAAGTCATAAAAAAAGTGCAGAAAAGCACATTCCTAAAGAATGGGGGCTTTTTCTTATCTATATGGATAATGACGACCCAAAAATTGAGATGATACGTGCATCAAAACCCAGTAAGAAAAGAATCATCATTTGGAATCAGCTTGGATTATTGTGGCGCAATGAACTGGTTAATATATTACAAAAAAACGGGCTGAAGAAATGTTCTGGCCAAACAAAATTATTTATACGCAGGTTGTTATGGAAAAATGTTTTACAGGAAAAATTATTAGAACAAATTTGCGAAGAATTATTTGAAAGAGATTGGACAATTTTCAGCTAAAGATAAAGAGCAAATATTACTCCGTAGTATAGGATCAATAGAACTAATTGGTGAAATTTTCATTTACATAATCTCACTCTCTATTTTAATTTGGCCTATCACTTCTACATTTATTTCGTCTGCAATTTCCAGCATGGAAATAACCACCAACTCCGGCAATTCCCTGGATGTGGAATGTTTTACAAGAAAACGAGCTGCTTCGGAACATAGTATAATGGGAAACCAGCCTTTTTCCTGCATTGCAGCAATGGCTCTGGAAAGCGCCCTGATCCAATCCTTTTGATCCGGAGGATTAAGAGCGGAAATAAATCCGGCAGATGTTGCAAACCGGGTATCGATGATCTTTTGCTCTAATGACGGATCTATGGTAAGCACATGCAATATTTTTTCTGCATCGGCATACTGCAGGCACAGCTGGCGGGACAAAGACTGCCGTGCTTTTTCTGTAAGAAGCTGAATATCAGAAGTAGCCGGGCCATAATCCGCCAAGGTCTCCAGAATAGAGGTCATGTTCAGTATAGAAACCTTTTCTTTTAATAGATTTTGAACAACTTTTTGAATTATCCCAAGGTTATCCTGGACACCTCTTAAAGCTCCCGCAACAACAGCAGGGAAATCTTTTTTAAGAGTGTCAAGTATTATCTGTATTTCCTGACGCCCCAGCAGTTCTGATGCATGGCGCCTGATGATTTCTGTTAAATGTGTTGCAATAATCGAAGGCGGATCAATTATTGTATAGCCGGCACGCTCAGCTTCATCACACTTATCGGCTTTTACCCAGATGGCAGGAAGGCCAAAAGCCGGTTCCGTTGTTTTTTCGCCGGGCAGTTCTTCTTTTACTCCGCCGGGATTAATGCACAGAAAATGCTCCATACGTATTTTCCCTCTGCCCACTTCAACGCCCTTTATTTTAAAACAGTATTCACTGGGTTCCAGCCGAATATTGTCTTTGATCCTGATCCGGGGAATTACAAGACCCAGTTCAAGCGCTGTCTCACGGCGAACACGCTGAACCCGATCAAGCAGCTCCGCTCCCTTTTCCCGATCCACCAAAGGAATAAGGGTGTAACCCAATTCCAGTGACAACGGATCCAGCGGTACTACAGGAGCCCATTCTACTTCATCATGGGGTTTGGTTTTTTCTCCGGGCTTTTTTAAAGTTGCTTCAGACTCCTGTTTCTTTCTCCGCGAAAGGTGAAAATAGGTAACTCCCAAAAATACAGCAAGGGGAATAAGCACATACCAGGGAAAACCCGGAATAAAAGAAAAGACTAAAAATACAATAGCGCCGATCCCATAGACACGGGTATTCCGGGAAAATTCTCTGGCAACATCTTCACCAATGGTTCCGTCGGATACGGTGCGTGTAACAAGAATGCCCGTGGCGGTTGATACAAGGAGAGCAGGAAACTGTGAAAGCAGTCCATCGCCGATCGAAAAGGCAATATAAGTACCGAATGCTGCGCTAATCGGCTCTTTGTAAATGAATGTACCAATAATAATCCCGCCGAAAATATTTACCAAAGTAATTATTATCCCCACCTTAACATTTCCGGAAATGAATTTACTAGCGCCGTCCATAGAGCCGAAAAAATCTGTTTCTTGCTGAAGCTCTCTTTTTTTTCTAATGAGTTCTTCTTCCGAGATTTTATTGGAATTATATTCCGATTCAAGAGCCATATGCTTCATCGGCATGGCATCCAGGGTAAATCGCGCCGCTACTTCTGCAGTACGCGTTGCGCCCTTGGTAATTACCATAATCTGTACAGCAATAATTACGATAAATATTACAAAACCGACAACCAACCCTTCTCTTCCGCCTGAACCAACAACAAAGGAAGAAAACGCCTTTATCATTCTTCCATTAAAAGCAGCACCTTTGGTCAGAATTAACCTTGTTGAGGAAACATTTAGTGCAAGTCCAAAAATTGTGGCCATAAGGAGCACTGTGGGAAATGAAGAAAAATCCGTAACTTTTTTGGTATATAGCACTATAAGGAGGACAAAGAGAGCCAGCATTAAATTTATTGCCATTAATGCATCAAGCAACACTGTGGGCAGGGGAATGATCAGCATCATTACAACAGCAATTACCGCAAGTTCAATGGCTGAGTCACTGCCTTTCCCAAAAATTTTAAAGGGGATTTTAAAATCACTCATAATTATTCCAAATCTTTTCTTTTGTAATGATATTCCCAACTGCAATTATCAACAGCATATCTGTAAACAGGGAAATAATACTGTTTCCTATAGATAAGGGGATGTATGTTCTTAAAACAGTACCGAGCATTTCACCATACAGTACTGTACCAATGGAAAAGTGCGTATTACCCTGCAGTGCATTACCAATTGCTTCAAAACTTATAATATTAATAAAAATCCCCAGAACAATGGTAATCGCTGTAATGATAATTTCTGTTTTTATTTTAACGGAAATAAATATTCTGGAAATTCTCAGACCGAAAAAAACGGACATTTCTTCTTCACCCCAGACATCAAATTCAAATAATCGGATTCCCAGAGTAATTAACGATAAAACAACCCCAATATAGATTAAAAAACAAGCAGCCAGGTCCGCAATCTCTTTTGAACCCGCTACCAAAGAAGCAATAACGCAGATTATCTGTCCGTCAAAGGCAATCCCTTTAACTAAAATAAGCCGGACAGAAGAAATGCTAATTGCCAGCCTGAAAATCGCAGAAAAAATAAGCACTGACGGAAATGATGAAAAATCAGAAGCCTTTTTGACAATAACTGATTTAAAAAAAATTAAGAAAGCAAAACTAAGGTTTAATGTAATCAGAATATCCAGCAATAGAGCAGGTAAAGGGACAATTATTATTGCAAAAACCGCTGATAACGCAAGACCAAGCAATAAATCGCCTGCAGAACACAAAAATCGTCTGATAAAGCTGTGAATATTCGTTTTCATACATAAAGAATATCCTGTTGATCAATCACAGACCGACAGAGCAGTAAAAAATTATAATATTTTTATTTTGTACCGGCGGAAACCTGCATCTTCCTCATTTCACTAATATGCCAGTGCCAGTCTTTTACCAGTCTTTTTGGTTCCAGCGGTTGCACCTTGCATCCCCCCGATAAAACCCATCGTAATACTTTATCGTACTGGGAACTGAT